>Ga0255095_1000434_pt1 | contig 21549 bp, 5 predicted proteins | sample Colum_Law_RepC_8_2_FD_188435 | JGI IMG/M metagenome (GOLD analysis project Ga0255095, IMG submission 188435) | Freshwater microbial communities from Columbia River, Oregon, United States - Colum_Law_RepC_8d | ecosystem: Environmental > Aquatic > Freshwater > River | place: USA: Oregon | collected...
GGTGAGGGGGCCGTTTTAGCACGCTGCATTCTAGGGATGCCCACTCATCCGGCCTAACGGCCACCTTCTCCCCCGAGGGGGAGAAGGGATTGTGTTCAGGCGGCAAACATTGATCCAAATGCAACTTCGGTGAATCCGACTAATCAAACATGCCGCTGTCCAGCTAAACACCGATGCCTTATTGCGGCGGAGTGATCCGGGCGACGCGATGAAAGTGGAGTTCGACTTCACGATCCACGACTCGACGAAGTCCCTCCAGCAAACAATTGGGCTCGTGATCAGATTCGCCCAGTCGTTTGATGTCCGACAGAGCAGTCCCCGGCAACACACTGAAAGCGCCCTGATAGATGATCTGATTTCCGGCATCGAGTTCCGGCACGATGAAATGTACGGTCGCACCGAAGCACAACATGTGATGCTGATAAGCGTCTTCGTAAGGACGGAAACCTGGAAATGAGGGCAGCAGGCCGTGGTGCAGATTGATGATGCGTCCGCCGGCAAACTTCCAGCACAGTTCAGCAGGCAGAACTCGCATGTAGCGGGCCAGAATCACATAGTCGATGTCCTGCTCATCGATCACTTTCTCTAGAACCGAGTAATCCGGATTGCCCTGTGAGTCTCCCATATTAATCCAGGGAACATTGAACTGATCGGCCACGCTGCGGCAGGCATTGCGGTTACCGATCATCACGGCAGCCTCTGCTTTCAGGCGTTTGTCGCGAATCGCTCGCAGGATCGCGAGAGGAGGCTCAGAACGAAAGGTCGTACAGATCGCCAGACGCGGCGGGCGAGCGTGTTCGTCTCGAGACCAGACACGCACCTGCAGACCCTTAAGATTTCCGATTTCCTGCAGACGTGATCTGAGAGTACTGACGGATTCGGGGGCTGCACTCCATTCGATACGCATCAGCATCGCGAACAGGCGTTCCGAGTCTCTGTCATACATCTGAATTTCGTGAATGTTCGCGCCAGCTCCGGTCACATAATGAATGATGGGATCGGCCAGTCCCTTATGGTCGGGACCAACAGCAGTGATCGTGACTTGCATGACTTCGACTCTCCGTTTCAGCAATCGGCTTGTCTGGCCGGGACTTCTTCAGGCTCCGGCCTGATGACCAGATGCAGGAAACCGGGATTCAGCGGAGCCTCTGGCCATAACAGATGATATCGGGACCGACGCAAATCTTCTTTCCGGGCAAAAAAAAAGCGGGGCTCGAGAATGAGCCCCGCAATCTTCAGGTTTTGGACGCCATCGGCAAATTACTTCGCTGACTCGTCTTTCTTACGGCGTCGAAGTGAACGTGGAGCCAACGCCAGCAGAGCCCCCAGAATTCCGCTGGAGGCGGAAGTCACAGGCTGTGTTTCGGACTTGGCAACTTCGGCCGCTACGACAGCGACTGGTGCTGCATCCCACCACTTCTGCTCGCCCCACTGAGACAGGATTTCGTCCGTCTGAGGCACATTCTCCGGAGCGACTTCGACAGTATTCTCTGCCTGAACCGGCACTGACGCCTTCAACTGAACGCTGCTGTCCACAGACTGCTCACTCACAACAACCACAGGCTGCTGAGAACCAGAGACGAACGCGGGCAACATACTGATTGTCGATTCAGAAACCATATCGTCCATATTAACCGGGAACAACGTCATCGTGTACGAGCCAGACACCTTCTGCGACTGAGTACCAGACGCGTCTGCGATCGTAAAGATGATCGATGCAGCCTCTGTCGGAGCCGGTCCGCTCAACTGCCCATTGGATGACACCGCTCGCACCCAGACTCGGTACTTGCCCTTGGCCAAAGGTACCGTTGGTGTGTACGACAGAGATCCAATTCCCAACTGCTGCACCACAGGAACGGTCGGATTGGAATCAAGGGCAATGAAGACCTGGTAACCAGAAGCACCGTCGACAGATCTCCAGGAGATTGTCGGTGTGGTATCTGTTGTGGATCCGATCGCATTCACAACAGGATTACCGCCTACGTAGAACTCAACAACGTTGCTGTAGTTGCTCGTCGTATCCGAGGTTCGAGCCAACACCATCGCTCGATACCGACCGACTGGCAAAGCCGTCGGAAGAGTATACGAGGGCGATGCAAGGCCCGTTGCTGTTCGGAAATTCGCCTGAACCACATTATTGGGCAGAACGACGTCCAGTCGGAAATCGTAAACCGGAACGACCGATTCTGTGCCACCGACGGTCCCGCTCATGTTCGTCCACGAGAAGCTTGGTCTCGTGTTGAACGTTGATGACGCAGGGCCAAGCAATGTCGGACCACCCACGATCTGGAAGTCCATCGTGTCGCTCCAACTGCTCAACTCTCCGAATGCAGAACGAGCCTGCACGCGGAACTGGTAGCGACCGATCGGGAGACTGCTCGGAACAGTGTAGTTCAGGGCATTCAAACCGCTTTCACCAGCCGCGACCACGTTTCCTGGCAGTCGAACGACTTCGACCTGATAAGTCTGCCCGCCGGTAACACTGGCCCAGTTCAAGGTCGGAGTTGAATCAGTAACAGCTCCCATCGGCCCAACCAATGTCGGAGCCACAGTGACTCGGAACGTCTTTTCAATGCTCCAGTCGGAGCCCGTTGCTGGGTCTGCAGACGACGTCGTTCGAACCTTGACGACATAGGTGCCCAATCCAAGAGTCGGCATCATAGAAGTGCCAACAATATTCGATTGGCTCAGCACGAGCACATTGGTAGCTCCTTCCTTGCGGTACAGAAGCAACTGACTTCTTGCGGCTGAAGTCGACTCCGGTGGATTCGTCCACAACACGGTTGGACGTGTCAGGAACGTTGTGAGCACAGGCCCACTTGTTCCCTGCACGCCCAGCACAATTGGCGGCGTGACAACCGAGAATGTCGTTTCGAGACTTCGGCTGGAAATGGCGTCCGCCTGGCCTGACCCGGCTGCCGCAGTGTTAACTGCAACGACAGAGAAGCTATAGCGTCCCAGTGGAAGTGAGAACGGCAGTTCATGGAACGTTCCGGTCAGCGAGTTCTGGCGGTAAACTTCCAGGAAGTTTCCGAAATCCTGACGGACGACCAACCGGTACAAATCCGCTGACGGAACCGCCTCCCAACCAAAGGTCGGAGTGGAATCCGGCAATCGCCCGCCCGGAGCCACAATCTTTGGAACCGGTGAATAGCTGAAGACAAGCGGGTTACTCGCCAATCCCATGAACCCACCAGCACCGCGAGCTGTCACAACGACTCGGTACATGGCAAGGGACAATGGCGACGCTGGAGACCAGCTTGATCCCTGAATTCCGGTGACGGAAGACACGAGAACATTGTCTGTCAGATTGAAAAGTTGCACGTCATAGGAAACCGCCCCCGTAACCGGAGTCCAGGTGACCTGTGGAAGCGGTGTAATAACGACCGCCGCTGGCTGCAACAAAACCGGAGCTGTACGAACAAAGAAGTGCTGGCTGGCACTCCAATCGCCCGGCAGATCAGCCGCGTCGATCGCCTGAATCCGTGTATAGTAATTTGCGAGTGGCAGATTAGCCGGCAGAGTGAACTGGCCCGGCGTTGCCATCGAACTCGTAGTCACGGTCTGACGGAACGCAATCGTGTTCGTCGATGATGCAAAAACCTCAATCGTGTAGGCCTTCGTGCCGGGAACATGATTCCAGACGATCGTCGGTCGAGAAGTATTCACACTTCTTGTCGGCGAAGAAATGGCAACTTTGACGACTTCGAAGCTCCATGTTGAAGGAGCCGCTGCCGTGCCTGCCTTATTAAAGGCAATCACAGTAGCCGTATAAGTTCCTACAGGCAGAGAAGTTGGAATCGTATCACTGGTCTGTGTGTAGTTAGCCGTTCGCAGGCGTGAATACACAGTCTGGCCAGCAGAGTTACGAACGATGAGTTCATAATTGAAGTTAGCCTGTTCCAATGCCCAGACAATCGTCGGTGTTGAATCCGTCGTTTGCGGAATCTGGCCGTCCGAAGTGTTGAAGTCGATCGGACGATTAATCCCCGGACTAACTGGAGGCTGCAGAGCACGGATCTTCACCGCGTAGTCTTCGACTTCACCATCGTTGGCTCGCCCGGTCGGCAGAACCGTCGGCTGGCTGGCCGAAGTCAGACGGAATCTCATATACGAATCGCCAACCGGGTTGCCAGCCGGAATCACGAAGTTGATTCGGTTCACACCGGCAACCACATTCCACGCGACGCCACCATTCAAGTGCTCTGTTGCCGGATCAAAGACCCCGTCCCCGTTCAGATCGAGCCAGATATTCAGCTTGCCAGTCCCGGACGACACGACGTCCACAAAAGCGGGCAGACTTGTAGACGGTGATCTTTCCAGGCTGGTTGGGAATGTAACGCCATCCTCATCGGCACCATCCACGTTTGCATTTGGACCTGGCTGACCATCAGTTTCCTTGTCCCGCGTCGTTCCCAACAACAGATTGCCGGTAATTGTATGGGCAGCACCATTGCTCCCCTTCAGAGTACCGAATGTGTCCGGAGCGTCGCCGTAATCCACAATCAGGGTCTGCAACGTGGCGTTTACAACGGCCGAACTGTTTGGTTGGTTTCGACTGTCCGTAACTCGAAGTTTGATCGTCCGAGTCTGCGGTGCGGTGATGCCCAGACTAACAAGTTGTGCCCAGGTAATCGTTCGTGTCGGACTGCTTCCGGAAGCTTCACCGGTATCGGTGTAGTCACCGTCGTTATTCAGGTCCCATGCATAGGTCAGCGTATCTCCGAATGGAGCATCCACATCGTAGCTGCTGCTCGCATTCAGATTGAGCGAGTAGCCCTCGTCAATCACGTAGTTCCCTGTCACTGCAACCGGAGTATCGTTTACTTCGGCAATCGTAATCGTGATGCTGAATACCTGCGCACTATTCACGTTCAGGCCACCGGTCGCGCCACTGTCCTGCAGCAGGACGTCGAAGGTCGCCGTTCCAGCAGTATCTTTGCGAGCACGGTAATCCAGCGAACCGTCAGGCCGGATCTGAAGCACATCGAACACAAGATTACCGGATGTTCGAACGTAATTTATCGCAGACCAGATTGGCGACTGGGTCGTTTCGTCCAGAGCCGTAACTGGTCCTGTCGCGAAAGAATTGACCAATGGAACATTGATGTTCTGTACCAGACTTTCGTCCTCGAGACCGTTGACCAGGATTCGAGGTGGAACGGTGCCTGGTGTAAATCTTGGACTATTAACCGGAGCGTCGTTCAACGGCGTTACGGTAATCACAAACGTTCTGGCGATGCTCAGATTGTTTGAAGATTGACCGTCATTCAACTCAACTCTGACTGTGATTGTCCCGTTAACATCCAGAGCGGTTCTGTATGCCAGAGTGGCTGTTGTGCCACTGATCGTGATCGTCGGGAAACCACCTGTAGCAAAGAACGTGGTTGGACTCCAGGCGGAGTTCTCGCTCACGATGGTCACGTTTGAAGTCAAGGTCTGTCCCACTTCGTCCGCCGGGCCCGCTGAAATCCCCGTAAGGAAGTTCAACACAGTCTGCGATCCGGCATCTTCCGTAACCGTAGGCGGAGTATTCGCTGCAATTGGATTGAAGTCAGGAGCGTCGTTGACCGCCAGTACATTAACTGCAATCTGCGAAACAGTAGTCCTTACAGTCGTAGGCAGCGGACCAAAGTTGCCCAGATCGCTGGTCGTGACCGTAATAGCATTCGACAACGAGCCGTTGAAGTCCTGAGCCGTATCATAGATAAGGCCATCAAGGGCCGCATTGAGCAATGTGATCGTACCGGAGATCGTCACGTTGTTGGTACCATTGCCGACTACGGAAAGCAGGCCGCTGGTTCCACCAAGGGTCAGGACACCATTCAACGACTGCAGAGTCACCTGCAAAACTCCGTCTGCGGCTGTCAGATTTGCTGAAGGGCTCACCAAGCCCAAATAGGCATCCTGATCCGCCACTGTAATCGCATTGCCATTCGCTGCTGAGAAGATCAGTGTTGTATCTTCATTCATCGTCTGAAGAGGCGGCACTGAATTGACCGGAGCATTGTTCACGCCGTCGGTCAGCAACAGTGTGAACGATGTTGTACCGTCCGTCTGGTTTTCCTGAAGGCGATTGCCAGCAAGATCGCGTACGCCTGTCAGCGCGGTGTTGTCGACGGTGATCGAGTATCGCGTGTCAACCGGGAACGTCGTCACGGAGACAAAGTAAACACGATTGTTATTCGGGTTGTACCGCCAGCGATAGTCAACGTTTTCGACCAGCAATGTTCCGTTCTGATAGAGCTTGAATTGCGCTGATCGAACCTGCGTGTCATCAACGCCAATGCCAGTATCGAGGAGGTCGATGGAGATTGTTGTCGGGAACAACAGGTTGTCGACATGAATTCGCGTCAATCCAGAATCAAGGTCGCCGGTGTTGTTATCTTCCGCCGGGACAGTGAAGCTGGCATATGGGCCATCAAAGTCAGCTCGTTCAATTGCTCCGCGGTCCTTGAAAATATCAGATCCAAGACCCGCATTTACCTGGCCCGGATCGTCTTGACGCTGCTGACCAAAGAGGTCGAATTCCGGTGCGATGAGATCAGAGTTCGGAATCCCCAGCGGATTCTTCACGGCCGTAAATGCTGGCCGATCAGACAGGAGGTTCAGCGAACTGTCAACTGCAGCACTGCCAGGTGCCGGGTAATAGTTGTTCAGAGCCGGATTGACGAAGAGCGGATCGGCATTGTTAAGAATTATGAAGTCACTGCCAATTGTGCCGTTCGAGCCGTTCCTCTGGAACAGAGTTGTTGCCACGACAGTTGAACTGGAGGTTCCGTCAACCTGGATGCCCGTCACTGTATTCGCAACGATGTTGTTGAGCAGAGTCGGGCTGGCATTCTGCTCAATCTGAATACCGACGCCTCGTGCAGAAGATCCACCATAAATGGTATTGTTAATGATCTTTCCGAATGGAACTGGCGCCAGCGGAATGCTGTTATTGTTCAGATCACCGCTGAACAGGATGCCGCCGGTTCCAAGGTTAGCAACGACGTTATTTCGAATCGTCACGCCCGGAATCAGTCTCAGCGCGTTCAGCGTGGCCAGGTTGCGAATCGAACCCGGACTCGTTTGATTGCCCTGCGACCGAGCAGCTTCGTCAGAGATAACTCCGAAGCCCGAGAAATTGCGAATCGAGTTCGACTCGATGATCACCATGCCCTGCTGGCGATGAAGATTCTTGTCGCCAAGGCGATCAACGAACTTAACGTTGGCAGCATTGTTGACCGTGATCGAACGTGTGCTCGACGTGTATCCGGGCGCTGTCGCCGTAATGGACAACGTTGAATTTCCGCTCGTGAAGAACTCATCGATGATGTTCATCGTGAAGAAAGCTCGCATCTCTCCATCAACGAACCGTGTAGAGGTCGACTGAACTTCGCTGCCGTCCGTGCTGGTGATCGTCACAACCAGCGGATTGGCATTGTCGTATGGATCAATATCGGTGGCAGAAGCTCCTCGCAGCGTCACGTATCCCGTGACCCCGCCGTTTCCGCCATCTTCTCGGACAGTCGTCTGCAGCAATGTCATCTGCAGAATTCCGATCGGTCCAGTCTGACCCAGAGCGCCTGTATCGTCGTCTGTTACGTCAATGATGTCGGTGATCGAGTTGAACCCTGCCGCTGTGGCTCGCACAAGGACAGGATCCGTTCCGTCCCAGATCAGATCATTAGTTGGGTCAAGCTGCAGAGTGATGGAAAGCTGACCAATCGGGATTGTGACCGTAATGGTCGCTGCCGGAGTCACAATACCGTCAGTGAGCACCACTGGCGAAGCAGCTCCAGTCTGAGGATTCACGGCTGATACCTGGACCGTCAACGCACTTGTTGTCGGGCCGGTGCGAGTCACCGTGAAACTGGTATTGGCCGCCGCTTCTGTTGTGGTTGTTGCCGTAATTCCAACCGTCAGGTTCTCCGGAGCGGCCATCTGGGTGACCGAGACATTCATCGCTCCCGTCAGATCCACAATGTCAGAATTCACCGACGATGGACGAGTTGTCGCGACGACGTTGAAGCCTGGCACGCCATTAATTGCCGTTGCCAGAGCACTTGCAACGGCTCCCTTCGAAGCGTTGGCTCCTACGTTGACAGCAAAGCTACCAGTCGGGAGAGCACTGATCGGGTTGAATACGAACGTTCGAGTCACGATGCCGTTGGAGATCACATAAGAGTCTCCAGGCTGAATGACACTCGCGGTCGGAACTGTCAGAGTATATTCACTCACAAACCGCTCGGTTGCTCGCAGTGGATTGGTCACCGTGAATGTCGGCGTGAGCGGATCGTCGGTAGAACCAAACTCTGTGCCGCGACGAATCTCCAGCTGATACTCACCGCTCAAATGCTGAGTGATCAACGATGGATCCGCCGGAGCGTTGTAGAACGCACCACCGAGATTCGCACCGGAGTTCGTCGCCATTTCTCCGCGGTTGGCAATGCCGACAATAATGTCGTCGATATAGAAACCTTCATGGTCGTTGCTGAGACTACGATCTCGGTCGTTGTAATTGCCGTAGGTCTGGCCATCAACTGTCGGATCATTCATGTTCCCGCTGGTGGTGAAGTCAAATCGCAATTTAACGTCTGACTTGCCACCAAATTTTCCCAGGTCGATACGGGCCTGACGCCATGAGCCGGTATTGTCGAAGAGTTCCTGAACCAGTTGGCGGCCGTCCGCCGGAGTCTGAGTCGCTGAATGCGACGAGTAGGCTGGCAGTTCACTGTCAGTGCGGTTCCTGACGGAATTGTTCGTCGCCACCAGTTCCCAGGTTAAGCCGCCGTCGTCCGAGGCATAGACGCGAGCAGCGTCCTGCATATCACTGTCGTTGCGGTTCGTGTTGTCCGTCTCAAGGAAATAGTTGAAGTAGACGGTTGGGCGATCGGTGGCCTTATAGCCTTCGAGGCTGAAGCTGTTGGTGACCAATGATCCTTGTGCACCGCCCGGCAGGTTGTAGGAATTTGCGATCGCTCCATTGGTTGTCAATTCGCGTTGCAGGCTTTGATTCCGTACCCCGTGCTGCCCCTCACCGCTGTTCATCTGGAAGTATGTAAATGCACTCTTTGGGTTCTGTTGCCACTGTTCCAGACCAAAGTAGAAGCTTGCACCGCCTGCTGCTTCGGAGACGTCATGACCATCCAGAACGTGCGTAGCAATTCCCGGATTGCGGCTATTGTCCAGAGGCGTATTGATGCCATGCCCCTGATCATTACCACGTCGCAGAGTCGGATGCCAGAGGTTGAAGTCCAATGGGGAGAAGGCAAGCCCGGTCGACGCTGCTGTTGAGGAACCGGTCGTCGAAGTTGCGTCTGCGACACCGTCGCCATCCGTATCAAAGATCACCTGACCAACGCCAGTTTGATTGAACGCATACAGATTTCCGTCAGCTCCGCTCGCAAACAGGATATTTTCGTAGGCTCCGTCTTCCACGTTTTGCGGGCCCAGAGTGATTCCGGTGAATCCGCCGAACGGTGCAGTAATGTTCGACAGGTTGACCTGAGTCCATGCCCCCACACCTCGACTTCCCTGGTTTCCCCCAACATTGGCTCGCCAAACGCTGCCATTGTCATCAACGGCAAAGAGCGTGTTCGAAGCCATTGACGCAAATGCAAGTCCCGTAATATTCCCGGTTCCCGGAAGCGACCCGACGTTCTGAATTCCAGTTGCGGAACTCTCGTCAACCAACCCACCCGAGTCCGCATTCAAACGCCACAAAGCAGGAGGAGCTTCATTGTTATTATTGGCACCGTCGGCATCCCAGTTTCGGTTGTTGGCGACGTACAACTCATAGGAGCCGGAAACAACTTCCGGTGTGCGTCGAAACGCCATGCCACCGAAGTCCTGCGTGCCACCACCAAAGGTAGGAATTCCGTCGTCGCCACCAGCACTCTGAGAAGAATCCGCGGAGTTGAGTCGACGCAATGTTCCCGAGTTGCTCTGGACTCCGAAAAGTACTCCATCCGGACGCATTGCGATGTCCGTCAGACCTGTCGCAGAATTGCCGATACCTACGTACGCGCTGCCATCAAATGGGTTGTTGATCGCAAGGAATGAACCGGACGCCCCGAACAATGGAACATCCTGAAGCGTGAATGGCTTTACATAGGTGTCCAGCTTCGTCGAGGTCGTGATATCAAACAGACCTTCGGTTTTATCAGGAAGAATTGGCACCGGTGTCGGTGGTGATCCTGCCGTTGTACTCGTGGTTGAATACCCCTGGAATCCGATGTGGTCTTCGACAATTCGCTGAATGGAGTTGATCGGTTCCAGTCGAGACAGAGGATCGGGCGCGTTGGCTTCAAATGTCTGCTGCAATGCGGCAGGCATACGACCGTTAGAAGACACCGCAACGAAATATCGCTTATCGTTGGCTTCAGGCAGAGCCACCGTACCAAGGAAGGCATCCAGCTTACCAACGGATCCTCGTGTCAGATCATTCAGACCAGTTCCCGTTCCCGGAGCTGGCTGATCATCGACAACATCAGAGTCTCGAGTGACGAACATCAATCGCCCTGCGCTGTCATAGACAGAAAGGATTGTGTCCGGTCGCGACAGACCGTCAGCGTAGTCAATGTCAAAGATCGTGGCCCATGACTTTCCACCGGCGTTGACACCAGCAATTGCCTGAATGAATTGATAGTCCACGGAGAACGTGAAGAAGTCCACGTCATTGGCAGCCGACAGGTTTCCACTGACGCTGATCGTATTGCGGTCCGATGACAACAGGTCGCCGATAAACTCAGCTCCCCCAAGTCCGTTATTGTCCTGCCCGGTGGTTTCTCCAGCCTCACCGGTCAGCGGTGAGTGGCCCGGCATGCCGTACATCTCAATTCCGTTGGTAGCAAACCGCAGGTCACCGAACCGAACAGTTGACCCAGGAACTTCATCTCGCTGATTCACGCGAACCTGAAGCTGATACGCTCCGGAAGTCGTCGAACTCTTGCTGCGAACACGAACGAAGTAAGTGCCTTCTGCATTGGTAGCTCCGGGCAGGATGACTCGGAACCCTTCGTCCATGTGATTGGTTGTGTAGTAGTCTCCTCCCAAAGCCGCTGCCTTCTGCATCGGCAAAGCCAGACCACTCAGAACCCCACCGTCCGATGAAGCCAGCACGCTTCCAGCCGCTGACACCAGTTCCAGAACGCTGTCGAGGCGGCTGGAGGTCCGATCCAGATCCAGCCAGACTTCGCTTCCGGCAATTCCCTTAAAGCTGTATATATCCCGGTCATTCGGCGCATCAGGGCTAATGTGGCCGTGAATTTCAAACCCGACCGGACGGTTGTCGTCGCCGCTCTTTTCGTTCGGCGCCAAGGTACCGACCAGTTGAGGAGTCGGACTGTCCTGCCCGCCGGTCAGAGCCTGTTCAGTTTCGATCACAACACGAACATTGCGATCGTTACTGAATTCTTCCAGCTTCACGCTTCTCCAGTCGCCAGGAGCTGCCTGAGTTGCCGCTCCATCACCGTTGGTATCCAGAACGGGGAATCCATCAAGGTCAAAGCCGGCACCAACGGTGTCGTCTTTGAGCGATGTCAGCACAACTGGGAAGCCTGGCGAACCAATGACCTGAACCGTGCCTCCGATCCGATCGTCGATATCCAGCTCAACACCGCCGGCTGTGAAGCCTGCCGCTGCGCCACTGAGCTTGACGACGAGACTTTCTGTTGGCCGACTCTGCAGGCGAATCCCACTATAGGTGTGGTGATTGGGAACATAAACTTCTGTGTACAACACATGGACAATATCAGTGTCGTCCCAGACACTCTGTGTCGTCAAAGCACCACCGCGTACCTCCATGCCGTTGACAGCGTTATTCCGCATCAAATTGCCATTAATCAACGGCCCGACATTGTCATCAAACTTAGACAACCGCTCAACTGATCCCGTGCTGCGTCCTCGATCAAGACGCTCAAAGGAGTTCAGCGAATTCACGTCGATACTGAGAATATGACTGGTAGTGTTTTCACGGAATTCATTGTTCACAATGATCGGCTGCGCGCCACGGACAAAGATCACGGCAGAACCGTTGGTCCCACGACCGTTTCGTGTGGCATCAACACCGGCAACCCCGGTGCCATCGGCGTTGAATTCAAGTCGTGAGTTTCCGACACGAACATCGGCCTGATGAACTTCAATCAGGTTGAACTCATTGAACTCACCTTCGATCGGAGTTCGACCACCACCGTATCGAATGACGGCGTGGTCGATGCTCCCAGAGGACGTGGCGTTGAAAAAGACTCCACCCCAATCTCCGGCTTTTGCAACTGCCGTCGCAAGATTATTTGTAGTGTCAAAGGTCCCCCCGATCCCGTATTCGTCGTCAAGGATCGAGGTCATGATGACGGGACGCTCTTTCGTGCCTTCTGCAAGGAAATTCGAATTCCCCAGCATTGCTTCAATACGAGATCCGCCCAGCTTTACAACAACGCCGGGGTCGACCTCCAGACGGCCACTCAGACGAGCAACACCGTCCAGTGGCCCGCCAGGATTGCCTGTGATAGCAATGTTTTCTGTAATGACGTGAACAATGTCGTCATCGTCAAAACGAGCCTGCACGTCCACCGTGTCAATCGGCTTGCCGAGATCCGTCTTCACTCGAACGAACAACCCGTTCAATGTGTTGTTGGTCAGCTTGTTGCCGTGAATCTCAGGGCCAATGCGATTTCCGGACTCATCAAAGGAGTTTGGATTTGCGGACATCGCCGCCTTGGCATTGTTCGTCAATGTATTGAAAGTGATCGTCGGTCGAGCAGACACCATGTGGATCGGTGTAAAGATGTCAGGCACCGAGTCAACAACAACTTCACCACCACCAAAAGTGATGTTCGCCTTGTTGACATAGTTCAGGAAAATGCCCTGAGCTTCATAGTCGGAGTCGTCCCGGAATACGACACCACCCCAATTGCCTCCCGCTAATCCCGCTCCGGCTCCATTAGAATCCCCACCCAATCCGTCATTCAAATACGAGGTCAAATAAACCGGGCGATTCGGAACACCCAGAACCTGAATTGCACCGTTGCTGCGATCAATTCCCTGGGCCGACGAACCTGCGTCGATGTTGGCCGACTGCAACTTGATCACGGCATCAGCGTCAATCATCAGGGTGACGCCCTGAGGAACTTCCAGAGTTCCACCATCCTGCAGAATTGCATTCGATGGCGTTACACCAATCAGGTATGGCTTTGCATCATTCGCGGTGAGTTCATTTCCGTCTGCACCACCGTTACCAACAACTCGGATAATCGAGCCCACGGCAGCGTTCAGGACCGCATCCTCGATCTTGTTGTACGGAGTGGCCAACGTCCCATTGCCGCCGTTTGCGGCGGCCTTGTCCACGAAGGTGGTGTTGGCAACCTGGAAGAAGAATTCGTACTCGCCCCCGGCAATCCCGTCGGCATCGCCATCGAATTCAATTCCCGTGCCTGGACCCGAAAGAGGTGCGTCCAGCAGCTTATTGGTCGCTTCTGGCTTAAAGTTCAGCCGTAACTGATAGTCACCCTCCGTCGTCCCGCCGTGGCCCGAATTCTGAATGCTAGGGTCATAAACATCATTTCCGGTACTGCTGACGCCGATGAAGTATGTACCCGCCTCAAGCTCCAACCCAACAAATGAGTCACCGCTGAAGTAGTTGTCATTCTGGGACAGCAGCTCTCCGTTCGCATCGTAGAGACGCAGGACGCTGTCCAAATTGCTGACCTGACGTTCCGCCAGAATATCGGCCGAGAACTTGCCCTTCGTTGGCAAGTTAAACTGGTACATGTCAATGTCTGTGCCGTTTGGCTGATACAGACGCTGAATGTGAACGATGTCATGGTCGGTCGGGAAGATCGGTTCTCGAGGAGTCGCAGGCCCAGCTTCACCTTCACCCATCACGGAGATCAGATCGTAAGCATGATCCAGTCCGAGAGCATGACCAATCTCATGCAACGCGACGCCGAACCATGCACCACCGTATTCGCTCTTGCCCCAGTCAATGTTGGCGTTCATCAGGGCGAAGCCACCGCCACCAAGTCCCGCCGCAGCATTCGGCGGCATCATTGGTTCCTTCGCTCGTAAGTCACCTGTAATAACCTGAATCCCGCTGTTCGTTGTTTCACGAACGATCATACCGGTCTTCTTGGACCAGATCTCAAAGATCTCTCTGGCTCGCTGCTTCTGGTTCTCCGTAATCGCGTTGTGCAGAATGTTGCCCTGAGGATCCGAACCGTAAACATCCGCAAAGTTGAATTCGACTACGCTCAGGGCTCCCGGTACGGCAGGCGTCGTCCCGCTTGAACCGATATGAGACTCCGCCGGGATATCACGATGACCGGGCTCATCATTACCACCAGCATATGGCGGAAGTGCAATACCTTGAGGCGTGATCTGCGAATTCACAACCTGACTCGCAGTTCCCAGTGAACCCAGATTCGTTGCTGATCCAAAGCTGGAGTTCGCATCAGCAGGCACGAATGCAGTCGCACTGGAGACGGACAGGCTGTACGAACCTGTTGTTGTTCCTGCCGTTGATGACGCGGAATCCCCGGCGGTATAGGCGGCATTGCCCTTGCTGCTGATCCCAAGGTAAAACGTTCCTGCGGCCAACGAAGGACTGAGCGTCTCCACGCCGCCGTTCCCGTTGAGATCCGCGATAAAGACCTGAGTACCGGCATTATCGAAGACACGTAACACCAAGTCGGTGCCGGATGCTGGAGTGACCGTCAGAGTGACCGGTCGCGGAGCTGTGAGGTTAAATTTATAAAGATCAACGTCCTTGTTCCCCAACGCCCCGCCAATAAACCCTGTCGTACTGAAGGTGTTCTGCAACACTGTTCCGATGTCAATTGCACCGGCCAGCGTCTCCTGTTCTGAATTGGACCCAATTCGCAGCGCATAGGTCGCATTCGGGAGATCAGCCGCAAACGTCAATATAGCGGTGTTGTTGATGGCGTCGTACACAACCGTGCTGGGCACAAGGAGCGAGTCATCGGCTGTCGCCAAGGTGCCAGCCGTATTGATCAATCGATAGAATGACACCGTTTGAGCAAGAGCCGGATCAAGGTTATCTTCATTAAAGTGTACGATCACCTGATTCTTACGCTGAACAAGCCCGCCATCCGCAATCGTCAATCCGGCTGGCGTAGCGAGGTTTTTAACAACCGTTGGAGTAAAGGAAGCCCCCGTCAGAGTAATCTGTGCACCGCTTCCGCCGACAGTGACTCTCGCCCCAAATCCTGCCGAGGAAATTTTGCTGCGAATTTCAGTGGCAACCGTCGACGCCGACTGACCCGCAGTAAAGTTGAGGGCGATACTCCCTGCGCCCGTCGTCCCTGTGCTATTGAACTCAAACAAGCGGGTCACAGTGCCCACCGTAACTGTCAATCTGTCGCCATCTGCAATCTGAGCAACGTTTACGACGTTTAGATTCTTGACACGCAACACCGGCTGCGGAACAACCCCCTCGACAACGGCTCCGAGATCCAGTCGAAACGTACGATCGAGATCCACACCGCCATTGAAGATTTCATTGCCCTGATTTCTCAGAGGTGTCGGACCGGTCCCTTTCAGCGTGATTCGATAAACATCGTCCGGCAGATTCTCCGCAAATCGAACAACGACTTCTTCAGGATGGTCCCCGATTCCAACAAAGCCAATGGTCACGGGCACATCACCCACGCCATTCAGGATTCTGTCAGCTCCCCCACGAGTCACTTGGATGGCAGAACCCAGATTTGTAGAACTGATCAATTGGCCCGGGTTGAATTGCAGTGTCAGTTCTCGGGGAGCAACATTGCGAGTCTCCCCTTCGATAAGAATGTCGCCCACATTGGGACGAATTGCGACCAGCGTTGGGGCTGTCAGCAGTGATCGAGTTTCAAGGTTCTCAGAAGCCTGGGATGCCTGCTTCTGGTTCTGACGACGTTTCACAACACGAGGAGCCTGAAGACGATTTCGGACTGCAGTCAACCAGGTGGAAATCAGCATTGCGTAAACCCTGAGAAAGGCACTAAAAATGAATCAGTTCGAGCTTCGAGCTTTTTGCAGGCGTCATCTCGAAGATCTCGCGACAGGCAGTACTACGGAACAAAACTGTGCGCGCAAAATCGGACAACAAAGCGCAAGACGCGTATTTTCTCGTTTCCAAACAGCCCTAAGTCCAGAGGCAACCCGAAACTTTTGCTCAATTGTTACCAACTGACGCACCAAAGGTTGCACAAGGGATTTAGTACTATACCCCATCGCCACTTCAGTCGGACATGGCACTGTGTTCACTGCAGAATTGCCGTTCTTCTGCGGAATTTGCCGAATCCTCCGCTCTTTCCTAGACCTGCACGCCTCGTTCAATCTAACCAATCCTAGATAATCCCGCAAATCCACCAAATCGCGAATACTTCCCTTATTGCTGCCAGCAGACCAGCCGGAAATCGCTTCATTGGCCGTGCTTTTCACCATTATTAGCGCTTTGTCAGCGCACGTGTTCCGCCAAAACCTGCGTCGTCCTCAGGCAAATGACCAGCCAGTACCCAATCCGGGGACAATTTGAGGGTTCAGGGCAGCTTCTCTGCACCAGAGCAGCCAAGCAGAAAAGGCTATTTTTGCTCGCTCCCTTCCATTCGAAGTCTTGCGGCCCTACCCCGAAACTCTGATGCATCTCTGCCCGGTTCCGGTCTACTCGCCCCCGTAGAGTTTCTCTAAGATTCCCCTCTGTCAATAAGAACGTGCCGCGGCCTGAGTTTCTCGCAGAACCTCGACATCGCGGTACGATGGCAGGCAGACCTGTCAGCTTTTTCCGTCGCTGGAATCTTAATACCTGCCCGCCACTTATTACGTTGCCTGTTTATGTTGTCTGTCGTCTTCGTTCACGCGTGTCGTGCTGAACTCAGGTTTCAGTTACTCACGCCGTTGATTTGTGGTACCTCTGGAATCGGTTCAAAATAATATCCGTGCATGGTGTGCCTGCGTTCGCCGCGGCGACCTTGTCACACCCTACGAATTCCAACGTTTTTCGGTAGGGTGTGACAAGTGAGCCCCTGCGAACGCAGGCACACCGGCTGAGTCTCCAGTTGATTCAAGCCGGAATTTATCTCAGGACTGTTCCTAAAGAGGCTGGTAAAAAAGCAAAAGTGGTACTCAGGTTATGTTCCCCAGGGTTTGATCAATGAAAATCGCCAGCTCGCTTTTCCACGCTTTCAAATCCGGATTCATTCCCTCCGCGACTCGCCTGTCTCGGTGGAGATCGCTCGCGAATCACATCATCAAGCTGAGTGAAGGCCTGACGGAGCTGACAGATGAGGAACTGCTGACTCGAGGTCGCAAGATCCGCTGGGATGCACGAGCCGGGACTTCGCTCGAAACCCTGATGCCGGACGCTTATGCCCTCGTTCGCGAGTCCGCTCGTCGCACTTTGAGAATGCAGCATTTCCCCGTGCAGATCATGGGGGCCATCGCCATGTTCGAGGGCCATATCGCGGAAATGCAGACCGGCGAAGGGAAAACCCTGACGGCCACGATGACGTCATTCCTGCGTGCTCTACCCGGGCAAGGATGTCACGTCGTCACGGTTAACGACTATCTGGCCAAACGCGATGCCGAACAAATGGGCCCGGTCCACGTACGTCTCGGCCTGACTGTCGGAACGATCCTGGAGAACATGGAACCCGACGAACGCCGAAAAAACTACGCCGCGGATATCACGTACGGCACCAGCAAAGAAATGGGGTTCGACTTTCTCCGCGACAGACTCCGCAAAGGGGCCAGCCAGGATGACGGTGGAAACCAGATTCGTCGCTACATTCGCACATTGCAGGGCGGTGAAGAACCAGTTCAACGAGGTCACAATTTTGCTTTGATTGACGAAGCCGACAGTATTCTGATCGATGAAGCTCGAACGCCTCTGATCATCGGGTTGACTCAGCCCAACGATCCCTCCACCGTAAACCTGTTCCGCTGGAGCAACCGTGCGACGTTCCAGCTTGAGCCTCGTACTGACTACATGTACGAACCTGAGCGTCGCACCGCATGGTTGACCGACACCGGTTGTCGAAAAGTCGTGCTGATGTCTAAACCGTCGCTGCTAAGCTCCATGGACACGGAACGCATCTATAGCCAGGTCGAGAAAGCTCTGACGGCCAAACATGCTTTCGAACGTGACCGCGACTATGTGATCGTCGAGAACAAGATCGTTATTGTCGACGAAGGCACCGGCCGAGTTATGGATGGCCGCAAATGGCAGGACGGGCTTCATCAGGCAATCGAGGCCAAAGAACTGGTCCCCATCACAGCGTCAACCGGTGAGGCGGCTCGCATCACGGTCCAAAGTTTCTTCCGTCAGTACACCCATCTTGCGGGAATGACCGGAACCGGAATTCTCGCAAGCGGCGAACTGCGAAAAACGTATCGCCTGAAGGTGACAAAGATCCCGACGAATAAGCACTGCATTCGCAAAGGCCAGACTTACCGTGTCTTCAAAACGCAGGAAGCCAAACGCGATGCCATCGTGGACGCCATTCAGACTTTGATCAAAGCTGGTCGCTCGATTCTGGTGGGAACACCTTCCGTCGATGCCTCCGAGGCGCTTGGATTGTTGCTGAAGGATAAGCGGATTCCACATCAGATTCTGAATGCCAAATACCACGAACAGGAAGCTGAGATCGTGTCGGCCGCTGGTGGCCCCGGTAACGTAACGATCGCCACGAACATGGCAGGCCGCGGAACCGACATTATCCTCGAAGAAGAAGTTCGCAAAGCCGGCGGCCTGCACGTGATCGCGACCGAAATGCACAGCTCCAAACGTATCGATCGACAGCTGGTCGGGCGATCCGCACGTCAGGGCGATCCCGGTAGCTATCAATTCTTTCTATCACTCGAAGACGAACTCCTGCGTTGCCGCGAACCCAAAGAAATCCAACGCAAACAACGCTTAGCGATGGCAAATCGCGAAGGCGAACTTGGTCGATCATGGCTGCGTTACTTTCAACGCGTGCAAAGGTTCCTTGAGAAAACTCACCGCAAGCAACGCAAGCATCTGCTGAAGCAGGAACGCCATCGGCTGGAACAGTATGAGAACATGGGGCTCGATCCTTATCTCGAACTGACCGAATCATGACGTGGGTGATCGCGATCTGCGGAACCATGGGCAGCGGCAAGTCAACGCTGGCGGAAAACGCCGCCGCTGCACTTCCCGACTGTTCCGTGGTCTTTGAAGACGATCATAACCGCATGACCGAGCGATCGCTTGATAACATCGAAGATTGGTTCTCACGTGGCGGCGACGTCAGTGAGTTTGAACTGTCCGATGTGATCGCGCGGTTGACGGAACTGTGTCCCGACAAACGAAGCATGGTCAAAACGACGCACGCTTCTGCAGGAGTTATCACATGCACGACGAACGAAAAAAGCTCTCCCGAGTTGCGTGCTTCGGCTCATCAAATTGTGTTGCTGGAAACTCATTTCGGTCGACTCCATTCCGCTCTGAGTCCATGGATTGATTTTCAGGTCTGGATCAATACTCCGGCAGATATTGCCGTGGCCCGCAAAGTGCTGCAGCTCAGTCAGCAGATGACTCAGCAGAATCCCCCAGTCCCTGAATCCAATGGACTGCGGTGGATTGAGAAGTTTTGCAGCGGCTACCTGACGACTACTCGAAAACTGTTCAATTTGCAGCGACAACAGGTCGGTGCGGTTTCCGATGTGACGATCGATGGTGAAGGATCGCCATGGGATGTCTGCGGACGTTTTCTGGAGAACCTTCCAACACAGTTCCGGCCGGAAGACTGAAAGACGAAGCCACAACTGTCCCTGCTCGCCACCGGGCCTGCCCCGGTGGTCCACCGGCTTCTGCACCACTCAAGTTTTGTTGATTCGACAACCAACAATTCAACACCCCGCTCAAGGCTGCTCTTCATGGGTGAGATTCTGAATATTCGGCCTGAATCTGTCACCGGGCGGCTTCCGCGTCGAATTGTCATCGTGGGCAACAATGAATCTGCCTGGATGGCTGCCGCAATGCTCGCCGTTCACTCCGCTCCGCTGGAATGTCGCGTCACGGTGCTGGCCAATGGTCCCGTGCAGTCCGAGTTCCCCGGCGAAGCCTCGCTGCCTTCTCTGCGAGGACTGTTGGCTAATCTTCGCATCGATGAACATGAGATGATGCGACACTGCCAGGCGACTTACTGCCTGGCAACTCAATTCTCCGACTGGGTTCACTGCGAACGTGACTTCTGGAAACCGTTTTCTGCAGAGCCCAATCGTCCGACGTCCATGTCACTCTTCGAAGGCTGGCATGTTGAACGCAGTCGAGGTCGTTTGTTGCGTCCATTTCATTCATATTCGCGCCACTGGGGCGCAGCATTGGCCGGAAAAAGTCCGTATGGATTTTCCGGACCGTCACCGATTTCACAGTCAGGTTCGTATGCTTTCCATGTTGATGGTCAGTCGTTTGCAGGTTGGTTGAGAACAATCGCTTTGCAATCCGGAACGGAAGAAGTTTCCGGCGTGATTCAGCAGGTGGCCAAGAACGGTCGCGGCGGAGTCGCTCAGGTGAAGCTCACCGACGGAACTACTCTGGCTGGTGACTTTTTCATCGACGCCACAGGCTCAGAATCACGTCTGATGGGGGCAACTCTGAACGATGAGTTTCTGAGCTGGAACGATCGACTGCCGGTAGATCAGATGATCCGAGTTCGGTTGCCCGGTCGTCGACAAATTCCTCCGTACACTCGCGTCACTGGGCTGCCTGCCGGATGGTCGTGGCAGATTCCTTTGGCGAATTCGATCGACTCGGGGTATCTCTTTCAGTCGTCTCTCTCATCCAATGAGGAAGCTCTGCAGCAGTTTCAGTCCCTGCTGAAGCTGGACGGAATCAAACTCGAAGAATTGCCTGAGCCGTCAATCATCCCGTTTGCCTCTGGTCGACGAACATCCTTCTGGCGTGACAATTTGCTGGCACTCGGCACAGCCGCATGTCGCATCGATCCATTGACCTCTGCTGGTCGCCACCTGACTCAACTGGGGCTTGAGATGTTCCTGGAACTCTTCCCGGATCGCTCCTGCAATCGTACGCTGTCCGAGTACTACAATGAACGCATGCAAATGGCGACCGAAGAGATTCGTGACGCAACACAACTGCATTACCTGCTGAGCAAACGGAAAGATTCCGAGTTCTGGCGCAACGCGGCGACGCTGCCGGTTTCTTCCGAACTGACTCAACGCATGGCACTTTACGATGCCGTCGGTCATGTCGGCCACCTGACTCCGGAAGCGTTGCCGGAGGCCGGATACTTGTACCTGCTGACCGGCTGTGGTCGACTGCCTGCGTCTCCGACACTGGAGGCACGAGCGGCTGATCCGAACCAGATTCAACAGGGCCTGCGTGACCTACTGAAGTTCAATGAGACGACTCTGAAGAACCTGCCGCTGCACGAAGAACTGCTCGACTGGATTCACACGGCTCCGAACGCGGTTCAGAAATCAGCGTAAATGAACAGTGCCTTGTTGCCCCCTCTCCCCCAGTTTTTTGCGGATGCTGCGTGGCGTCACGTGGCAGGATTCTCGCAAACAATAGGGGGAGAGGGG
>Ga0255095_1000436_pt1 | contig 21532 bp, 13 predicted proteins | sample Colum_Law_RepC_8_2_FD_188435 | JGI IMG/M metagenome (GOLD analysis project Ga0255095, IMG submission 188435) | Freshwater microbial communities from Columbia River, Oregon, United States - Colum_Law_RepC_8d | ecosystem: Environmental > Aquatic > Freshwater > River | place: USA: Oregon...
ATGACGTCCGGCTCGGCGGGAGCCTCGCCCTCCCGAGGGGGGGACTTTGCGACCACTGAGCACTGAGCACTGACCACTGAGCACTGACCACTGACCACTGACCACTGACCACTGGGGTCCGGCTCGGCGGGAGCCTCGCGCTCCCAAGGGGGTACCTCACGCGATTTGAAAACGGAGCGCCCGTCACACGGCCGTTTTTCCGTGTCTTCCGTGCTCTTCCGTGGTGAAGCAAAACAAGCAATCACGAGGACAGCACCCGTTGGATACCGCCAACGGCTCACGTCTGCAATTCAGGCGTTGCCTGTCTCTCGTGGTTCAAAGACGTCCTTGTACCGCGCACTTCAGACTCAGGGAGCACGCCATTGGGGATTTGGCTGCGGCAGCACAGCCTGCATTCGCACCTGCCAGTCTCGCAGCTCCTGACGAAGTTCTGCCAGCTTCTGCGGCTGCTGCGACGCCAGATTCGAGCGTTCGCCCGGATCGCTGCTGAGATTGTACAGCTCTGCATCACCCTGCTCGTAAAACTCCAGCACCTTCCAGCCATCCCGCTGATATGCGGCGCCCGGAGTCCACTCGGAACCATGGTAGTGCGGGTAATGCCATGCCAGTGGTCGCGTCGGCACAACAGATTCCCCGCGCAGTGCCGCAGCAAAACTCTGACCATCCTCACCCACACCCGCTGGCTGCTGCAGTCCAGCGAGCTGCAGCATCGTCGGCAGATAGTCCGTACTGAGTACCGGTGCGGATAACACCGCCCCCCGCAGCCCGACCGCTGTCTCCGGTGACCACACAATCAAGGGCACTCGAATGCCACCCTCGTACAGCCAGCCTTTGCCGGAACGCAGCGGCAGATTGCTGGTGGGCCCCGGGTTCTTCAAAGTACACAGACCCCCGTTGTCTGAAGTGAAGATAATCGTGGTGCTCTCCAGCAGTCGCTGCGCTTCCAGCTCTGCCAGCAGGGCTCCCACACTGGCATCAATTGCGGATACCATCGAAGCGTATTGCGGGTTGTCCTGCCGCGCACGCGAACGCCCACGACGTTCGGGGATCGGTTCAGGTCCCGTCCCGGGCTCCGGCTGCCGCTCGGCATACTGATCGAAATGCCCCGGTGCCCTGTGAATCGGCGTGTGTACATCGTAGTGCGAAAGAAACAGCAGGAACGGTCTTTGCCGATCCCGCTGCTGCAGAAATCGGACCGATTCGCCCGTCAGTCGCTCCGTCAGATACTCGCCATCCGGCCCTTCCGGCAGTGATGGAATCCGCCACGGTGCGAAATATCCGTGTGGTGGCTGGCCGTAGTGACCGCCGCCGAGATTTACGTCGAAGCCCTGTTGTGTGGGGAGATATCCTTCACCACCCAGGTGCCACTTGCCGGCAAAAAATGTCTGATACCCCTGGGCACGCAGAATTTCTGCCAGCGTCAACTGCTCCAGAGGCAGCTGATCACGATCCTGAACAGGCAGAAATCGATGGCTGCCACCCGCCTTTCCGGAATCCCCCGGGATCCAGTCCGTGATCTGCACTCGTACCGGATGCCGGCCCGTCATGATACTGGCCCGCGTCGGAGAACAGACGGGACAGGCCGCATAAGCTCGCTCAAACCTCACGCCACGAGCAGCGAGGGCATCAAGGTGCGGAGTCCTGTGGAAGGTGCTGCCGTAGCAGGAAAGATCGGCCCAGCCAAGATCATCAATCAGCACAAAGACAAAGTTGCGGCTCGGCTCACGCGGGCCCGCCCAAAGCACAGACGGCAGCACGCAGACCAGCAGTATCAGCATCGTGCGGAATCGGCTCACGGGGCTCTCCTCGAACACACGGCGCTGCCACACTCACATCAGAATGGTAATCCCGTCAGACGCTGCCACGCTTCGATGTAGCGGGCCGATGTTCGCTGCACAACATCGTCGGGCAACTGAGGCGGCGGACTGTTTCTGTCCCACCCGGATGACAACAGCCAGTCCCGGACAAACTGCTTATCGAATGATGCCTGTCCGCGCCCGGGCTGCCACAAATCCGCAGGCCAGAATCGGCTGCTGTCCGGCGTCATCACTTCGTCGATCAGTATGACCTGCCCATCACGGATGCCAAACTCAAACTTCGTGTCCGCAATGATGATCCCCTTTGCCGCCGCATGCTGACAGCCACGCTGATAGATCGACAGTGTCAGTTCCCGCAACTGCTCTGCCAGTGACTGCCCAATCAGCTCGGCCGTTCGCTCAAACGAAATATTCTCATCATGACCAGTCTCAGCCTTGGTCGCCGGAGTAAAAATCGGGGTGGGCAGTCGACTGCTTTCCTGCAGTCCGGCAGGCAGCGGAATGCCACACACGGTCCCGCTCTGCTGATACTCCTTCCAGCCGGAACCGGACAGGTATCCGCGAGCCACGCATTCGATGGGAATCACGTCCGTACGTCGCACGACCATGCTGCGACCACGCAGTGACTCCACATCGGTGCCGGCAGGCAGCGGTAACTGCTGCGGATCATCACTGAGAAAGTGGTGAGGCACTGCCAGCAGATCAAACCAGAACTGGCTGAGGCGAGTCAGGACTTCGCCCTTCCGCGGGATGGCATTCGGCAGCACATAGTCAAAGGCACTGATGCGGTCAGTGGCCACAAACAGCAACCGGTCGCCAAAGTCATAGACATCCCGCACCTTGCCGCGGCGCGGAGTCATTCCGGGAATCGCACTGTTCAGCATGAGCATCGCATCAGACCCGCAAAAGAAACATCGGTCTCCGGAATCCGGCACATCGCCACTTCACTTCACTGCACTGTCGGTCGCGGTGGATTGGCCCAGTGATGGGCCGGATCCTGCCCCCGCACCACAATCCCCTTTTCATTCCAGCCGGAACCCGCACGCACGGAAGCCGCTGCATAACGCAGAGTCAGTGCACAGCGACGTCGAGCCGACATGTTGGGGTCCGAGCCGTGCAGCAGCAGATCGTTGTGAATCGATGCCTCGCCCGCCCGCAGGTCATCCACCACAATGGTTCCGAACGACTCTGCATTCTCCACTGTCTGATCCAGCACGTTGTGCTCCTCAGGACTGCTGCGGCGATATGTCAGATGCCCCGAGTGATGGGAACCGGCGATGAATTTCATGCAGCCGTTTTCCAGATCCGCATCATCGATCGCCAGCCACACGGTCACAGCATGCGACGGAGACAGCGGCCAGTAACTGGCATCCTGATGCCATGCCACCGCCTTGCCATCTCCTGGCATCTTGCAGAAAAAGTGCGAACCCCAGGCGACCACATCATCACCCAGCAGATCGGCCACTCGATCCACAATCACCGGGTTCGTCAGAATGTCGTAAACGCCACCGTACTTCAGGTGCGCTGTGCTGATCGAATAGCTGTTGCCACCCGCAGCGATGGTCTTTTCCAGCAGTCGATCAAAGTACTGCCGAATGTCGACGATCTGGTCAGCGGAATAGGCCTGAAAGCGACGCACATAGCCGTACTGGTTGTAGTCGGCAATCTGCTGTGCCGTCAGAGTCCTGGCTTTGCCGGCATCCGCCGGCCGGAACTGCAGATCACGCTTCTGTCGGGCCAGTTCGTCATCCTGCGGGATGATGCTGAATTCCTTCGTCGCCATGCTGAACTCCTGCCACTTCAGTGGCCCGCTGATGCCCCGGGGGCTGCCGTTCGGACCCGATAAACCTCAAACCGCTGCACAAAAACGTCATCGTGCTCGCTGAGAAATCGCTCGGGATACAGATCCATCAGCGTCACGATTCCCGGAGCATACTCAAAATCGCCCAGCCAGTCGTAGTTCGCTTCCTGCAGCGTCCACTGGTCCCAGAAACCAGGAGTCCTCCACGCGTTCGGTCCAAGAATCAGGAATGTCGGTTCGGTCGACTGCAGCTGCTGCGAATTGACATGACTGACCGGTCCCACCATCAGTCCCGCTCGGTTCAGATGCATCAGCAGAGCCGGCTCACCAAAGGCATACACCAATGCCCGGGTCTGCTGCCGCTGCGCGGTTGTCAACTGCGGAATGGAAATCGCCGTCGCTGACCGCAACAGTCGCTCCGGAGAAATCACTTCACCGCGAGGTGTCCGGGGGGGATTCACATTCAGGCCACCGGCGCTGGCCACACACACATCCGCAATGCGCACCGCCACCTGCTCAATCGAACGACGGTCACCATACAGCGAACTTCTGAGCATCTGCCGGGAAGTCAGTGCCGTCACCGTTCCCGACTGATCCACTTCGACAAAGGCCGCAGCAATCACCGCGGCCAGCAAGCCCAGTGACCCCACGCGGGCAGCAACACCGGCAGCGGTGAGTTTCGGTATCTGCTGCAGCCAGCCCAGTTCCAGTCGGGCAATGCCCGCTTCCAGCCACCAGCCCAAACCCGCCGCTGCACCCAGCCATACCGCAGCCGCCAGTGGCAGATACAGCCTGGAATAGGGGTAATAGAACGGCGTCGCCAGCAGCAGACCCAGGAACCACGCTGCCGTCAGCCAGAAACCCAGCGCGGGATCCACGGCTGCGGAACCCCCACCATAAACCGGCCTGACTGGCCCCGTACGCCCACCGACACCGCGACGAACCTGCCCCGCCTGCTGTCCCCGATGCTGCCCCCACTGCAGCATCAGTGTCGGCCAGAGCCAGTTACCCGCCAAACCGCCAATCGCCAGAGTCAGCAGCACGAAAGGTGTCCCCACACGCAGCGACAGGACGGCAAGGAACACGCCAGCCACCAGAGCCCGCCCGCACTGCATCAGTTGCCCCCGACGCCATACCGCTGACGCCACCTGCGGCAATGCCGCTGAAACTCCCGCGTTCCACGTGAAACCAGAAGCCCCCAGACTTCGCAGGATGCCAAAAATTCCGGTCGCCAGTCCCAGACCCAGCGCCCCGAAATATCCATCCAGTCGATCCTGACCAGCCAACTGCTCCTGCAGGTTCGCTGTCCAGCCGGCCAGCCCCGCCAGATACGAGAGGTGTCCGGCTGACACCGCCGAGTACCCTCCGACTGACTGCAAATGCAGCCAGCACGGCATGAACCCAATCGCTGTAACCATTGTGATCAGCAGCAGTCGGCCCAGCAGCGGCAACAGTCGCTGCGAACGATGCCCGCCCGACAACCACCAGACCGGCACACCAGCGTACAGAATCGCCAGCGGCAGCCAGCCAGTGTACTTCAGCCACCACGCTCCCGCCGTCAGCAAGCCACTGAAAACCGCGGCACGCAATTGCCCCAGTCCAATCGCCCGACTGCCCTGCCAGACCGCCAGCACCACAAACAACAGTGCGGGAACGTCCGTCAGTGCCATCCGGGAGTACAGGATCTGAAAATCACTGGTCGCCGTGATTCCCAGAGCAATCAGGCCGGCAGTGCGGCCGAACCAGTCACGAGCCACCACCCAGAAGGCCAGCGGAGTCAGGATGCCGCAGCACAGAGCCGGAACAAACGGGGCCAGCCCCGACAGACCGGGCAACAGCCCGGACAGCTCAATCAGAAGTGGCAGGCCGGGCGGAGCAAAAAAGTCGCGACCGGGCCACGCCTGACCGGCAACTCCGCTGAACCACAGCACGCTGGAATACACACCCTCATCGAAATGCTCGACAGTTTCCAGTTCCATCCGCCAGCACCGCAATGCCATTCCCACCGTCGCCAGCATGACAGCCAGCAGCAGTTCCAGCCTGCAAACAGTGCCAGCTGTGCGTTGCATGAGAGGATTACACCGTGAGTTCTGCGGATGGAGATGACCCGGTGCGGACCACGAGTGATCACTCTACCGAGCCTGTGCCGTCATTCCCAGTTGCGGCGTCAAAGTTCCTGCAGAACTCCCCGTTTCACGTGGAACGTCGCCTTGCTCAGCCCCCCGGCCCCCGCTCCACAGTCTGCGAATCCCCCGGGCATCAGTTGAGATGCTCAGGCCAGAGTCTAACATAACGCCAGTTCAGTCCATTCCAGGAACTCTTGCAGGTGCTGCTGCCATGTCCGCCCCAGGGATCTCTGAGAAATACGATGCGGCGATGAAACTGAAAAACACCGACCTGCAGGCCTGCATCAACGGCCTGAAGGCGATTGTTGAGGAACATCCCGAGCATGTGCACAGCCACATGGCACTGGCAGTCTGTCTGCACAGGCATGGACAGTTCGATGACGCCATTCATCACGCCAAACGGGTGACTGAGATTGAACCCAACGACGCGTTCTCATTCACGCAGTTGTCCGTCATCTATCAGCGGTGCGGCAAAATCTTCGAAGCAGAAGATGCGATGGCCCGTGCCCGCGTGATTCAGGGCACCACTCCACATCACTGAAGTCGCCTGCAGGGCTGGATCAGTCGCCGTGCTGACCGGCCTGCAACGCCGCTCGGAACTCTGACACTCGCGCCGCACGGACCTGCCCGACGCGGTCTCCCGCCTCACAAACGGCCCCGCGAACCGCGATAATCGCCGGCCGTGCACGCAGCAGGATCTCAATCTGTGATAACTGCACCCTGCCGGCCAGCGCCAGCAGGACTCCGGCCTCGGCACAGTCTTCAGAGACCCGCTGCAGTCGTGCAGGAGACAGCCAGTCAAGCAGTGTGGATCCATCCTTTTTCCAGGTGTCAATCAGCAGCACGCGACAGGCCCCCGCTGTGGCCTCCGCTGCCACCTGTTCAACTTCAGGAGCCTCGGCGCGGGCCGCGTCGGCATACGCCGCTGCCACCCAGTTGGTCACACCCGCAAACCGCACTCGCAGCCGCTGCAGCCGCTGGGGCCAGTCCCGCAAATCCCGACACCCCGCCAGTCCCGCTTTGGCAAACTGGTACCCTGCCAACGCTGTCTCAGGAAATTCCGCCGCAGAGGGCTCGTCAAGGTTCCACTCCCGCAGCTCTCCCAAAGCACAACTGAGCGGTGGCGGGACCGGCAGTCCGCAGTGCTCGGTCAGACCGTGTCGAATGCCAACTGCCGTGTGAGCTGACGGTCGTCCGAGTGAACCGTGATGCGGCTCCTTTACGTCGATAATATCCGCACCGCCCGCTGCTGCCGAGATGGCTTCATCCGGACTGCGTACAGAGACCAGCAGCCTGACCGTCACACTGCATTCCCCCCTGAACCACCACGGCACCAATGAAAAACCCCCTGCATCAGCCACCGGGGCTGATCAGGGGGAAGATGCTTCACCAGAATCCCATCAAGGGTCAACCGGCACTTCTTCAGCTTCAGCTTCGCCGTCACCCTCGAGAGCTTCTTCACCCTCTTCGGCTTCAATCTCCAGTTCTTCCAGTTCCAGATCCTCCGCCGGCTCAATCTCGGCTTCCGGACGCACTTCCTCGTCCAGATCCTCTTCCGGTGGCGGAGCAACAACCTGGATAATCGGAGTCCCGTCGGGATTCAGTGTTTCCTTGAGTGGCTGCATGAAGTACTTCCGCTTGCCACGAGCCAGCAGTGTCTGCAGCAGCTCTTCAGCCTTATCCTTTTCATAGTAAAGGAAGCGGCCTTCCTCACGCATGGTGCTGCTGTACACAACCCACACGATACGCCGCCGCTGCATCTGTTCACGCGCCCGGCGGGTACGAGGCTTGGCGACCTTCTTCTTTTTCGCAGCCGCGTCCTTCTTGTCCCCGCGCGCTGCCTTCCGGCCACCAGACTCTGCCTTTTCTTCAGCAGACTTGCGGCTCTTTTTTGCCGTCGTATCAAGGCCGGCTGCTTCCGCCGCCTCGGCCTCACGCCGCATTGCGATTCGACTTTTTGCCATTGCTTCTACCAGAAAGTTCAGCGACCCACGGCACCCAAAACCGACTACGGCAGCCGGCCAGGGTGGCCAAACAGAAAGAATATCACAGCCTGACGCAGGAATCTACCTCCGTCGCCCATCACTGCCCACTCACAGCACGGAATTGCAGAATTTCCCCCCGCAAAAGGCATTGGAATTCGCAATAACGGGAATTGGGACGTGCCACGGCGAATTTTCTTGTCTCAAAGCCCCCTCAGGCATCCGCGGCGGCCCGCACCGCCACCCGCGCGCTCACCGCGGCCGCCCGATCCTGCACCCGCCGGATCGCCTCCGTCATCCGCTCACGTTGCACCTCATGCACATCAATCGGGCGACCAATCCGCTCCAGCATCGTGACCGTCAGACGACCTCCAAGATGCTGCCGGAATTCCTCCAGCCCCGCAAACAAAGCATCCGTTGCCCGCAGCGACGGATGGTCCTGCAACAACCCGAGGCCCTCCAGCGCCTGCAACACCTGCTCCGCCTGCTCGGCCGGAAAACCATGCACGAGGCTGGAATACACGGAGTCGACCGCCACGCCAATCGCCACAGCCTCGCCATGTCGCAGATCAAACCCGGACAACGCCTCCAGACGATGCGCCGACCAGTGACCAAAATCCAGCGGCCGCGCTTCCAGCATCTCAAAGGGATCGCCCCCCTGAGTAATGTGCCGCAGATGCCAGATCGCTGACTGCTCGATCGCACGCCACGCCGCCGCACCACGGGCCCTGATCTCGCCACCATCCCGCAGCAACTGCCCGAAAAACTCCGGATCCTTCAACAGCGAAACTTTCACCGCTTCGGAAAACCCACAGCGGAAATCCCGGTCACCCAGAGTCTCCAGCAGCCGCCGGTCATTGATCACGGCCCACGGTACCGCAAACGAACCCATCCAGTTCTTCTTCTGAAACAGGTTCACGCCATTCTTCACACCCACCCCGGAATCCGCCTGCGCCAGAGTCGTGGTGGGAATGCGAATCAACCGCAGCCCGCGATGAGCAATCGCACAGGCAAATCCCACCGCATCAAGCACCGCACCGCCACCCACCACAACCACATAACTGCGACGGTCCAGGTCCGCCTCGTTCATCACCTTCAGCATCCGCTCAAGAATGTGCACGTCATTCTTGATCGCTTCACCACCAGGCACCATTTGTGGAGCGCCGCACGAGATAAAACGGCCCGCATACCGCCGGCCAAATGCATGCAATCGCTGCCGCAGATCAGGATTCGCCAACGCGACATGCTCGTCCAGCCAGAACTGCACACGCGGGATCCGCTCCTCAGACGTCTGCAACAGGTCCGCCAGCACGGCACTGTCCGCACCAAAAATGTCCTCAGTAAATCGCAGGCGATGATCCCACGATACAGAGAATGGCACATTCAACGCTTTATTGATGTCTGAACTCATGAACAGTTTTCAGGCAGGCGGGAAAGGATGGCAGGGACTTCTGTCTGAAGCAGCAGCTCGAGCGGCATCCATTCCGGCGTCGACGTGCACCGGCTGTGACTGGGTGCACAGAGAGATTCTGAAAGATAAAGCGGACGGGGACAAGCGAGTTCCCCGTGGAACCTGCCCGCAAACCCCGTCACACCTGCGCACCACTGCAGAAACTCGTTCATTTCCCGGACCGCTGCCGACGGAACACTCAGAAAAATCCGTTCGGATTTTTGTTGACAAGGGTTCCCGGGGCCTTCTGCGGAAGGGGTTGATGGGTGGTTTTACCCATTATTGCGAGTCTGACTGGCCTCGCTTGGCACTTTTTCTCCTGCCTGAACCCCCGGGGACGGCAAAACCACTACAGCCTGCATACTCGGGCGCACCTTGCTCAGTAACCGGCAAACAATGCTGTTTGCCTGAGCCTCCCATTCCCCGCAGGACGAAAAGATTCGCGGCGTTACCCTCGAGTAAGTTTCGAGGCCCCAGGATTCCGGGTGCGGCGTGTGCATTCGGGGAGGCTTCGCAGGCTCACTCAGCAAGTACGAATTGGAGAATTTGAGATGAAGGCAATTACACTGACAGCTGCTCTGGTGGTACTCTCTATCGCCAACAGCGCACAGGCCGGTCTGTTCGGTCTGTTCAAGCATGACAAGGGATGTGGATGCAGCGTCGAGCCGACCTGTGCCGCTCCGGTTGACCCCAGCTGTGCAGCTCCTGCCGGCGACAATGGCTGTGCACCGTCCTGTGCTGCTCCAGCAGAAGCCACCTGTGCTGCTCCTGCTGAAGCCACCTGTGCAGCTCCTGCTGAAGCCACCTGCGCTGCTCCAGCCGAAGCTCACTGTGCAGCTCCTGCCGAAGTGACCTGCGCTGCTCCGGCTCACTGTGGTGACGGCTGTGGCAACAGCTGCGGTTGCGAGAAGAAGAAGTGCTTCACGCTGCCCAAGTTCAAGCTGCCGAAGATCCGCCTGCCGAAGCTGCGTCTGCCGAAGCTGTGCAAGAACAGCTGCGACAACGGCTGCGGCAACGGCTGCGGTAATGGCTGCGGCAATGGCTGCGGCAATGGCAGCGAACCGACCTGTGCTGCTCCGGCTGAAGCCAGCTGTGCAGCTCCGGCTGAACCGACCTGTGCTGCTCCGGTTGGCGGATGCAAGTGATCACAGGTTGGCGTAAGGTTTGGTGATTAGCCTGCGTGACTGGTATACGGATGACGGACAGGGAGCGAAAGTCGTGAGTCGCTCCCGCCGTCCACGAAAAATTCTGTGCGGTATGAGTTTTTTCGAAAGGACACGTCAAACGGACGGTCACGGTTAAAAACCCAGCCTTCCGCCCCGCAATGCTGAGGTACAGTGAGGAAACTCACACTTGGGGAACACGCCACTCGGGATCGTCCCGGCTCGCGGTTCCACCAGTAAAGGATCAGCAATCAGGGTGGAACCGTTGGAGACAACAGACGGCGATGATTCCCCTTCCTGGCGGATCATCGCCGTTTCTGTTTTTCGGCCTTGTGTTTGTTGTGGGCCGACAGTCACTTGCGGCTGCATCCCCGCCCCCCCCCACTGAAAAGCTCCCGGGGTCTGCCGGACGTTTGCACTTCCGCCGGCGAATCAGGACACTCCGCACTTCGGCATGGTTCTCACCCCATTCTGGAGCCTTTCGGATGCGTCTGTCTGCTGTGATTTTTCGCTGTACGCCATTTCTGTTCGCTCTGTTCCTGCTGCCGCGACTGACGGTGGCGGATGTCGGAGTTGGTGCGAAGCCTGTCGAGGGGGCTGAGCTGCTGATGGACGGCAGCCGCGAAATGCTCGATGAAAAATGGACTTACTGGGAGGGTCCCGGATTCGCCTCGGCACTGCCCATCAAGTGGAAGGTGGTGGCCGATCCGATCAGTGGTGGCACGTGCATCCAGACAGACGATCCGGCGGCAGCCGGCGGCAAATTCGGAGCCGCCGATATTGTGACGAAGAAGCAGTTCCGGGATTTCCGTCTGCACGTTGAGCTGCTGATCATGAATCCGGGCGGCAACAGTGGCGTCTACCTGCAGAATCGCCACGAAATTCAGGTGCTGGACGGAGATAACACCTCGCACGGCATGGGGGCCGTCATTAATGAGAGTGAATCACCGTACTATGCTTACAACGGGCGGGGTGTCTGGAACGCGTACGACATTGTCTTTCGGGCCGCCCGATTCCGGGACGGCAAACGGACGGAGAAGGCCCGGGTGACCATGTACTTCAATGGTCAGAAGGTGCACCGCAATTTCGAGATCAGTCAGGTGTGGGGCGGTCCGCGATCGGGCATTGATGGTGGCAATGACGACGGCAAAGGCATCACTGATACTCCGGGTGGTCTGAAGCTGCAGTGCGAAGGTCACGATGTGCGATACCGCAACATCTGGATTCGCGAATTGTCGCTGGACAAACCGGATACGGATTTCAATGAACCCGTGGCAGTGGCGTCACTGGTGCCGGCGGAGGAAAAGTTGCGGAGCCTGTTCAATGGCCTCGACCTGTCCGGCTGGACTGGCGATGCCGCGCGGTGGTCGGCGGTGAATGGCATGATTCGCGGCGCCAATGAAAATCGGGTTCCCAGCAGCACTTATCTGTTCACTGCCGGCAACCATCGCAATTTTCGATTGCTGTTTGAAGTCAGGCAGACGATGAGCACTCGTCATTCGACGATGCATTCGGCGGTTGCGGCTCTGGGCGAGCGTTTTACGGATGCGGGCAACAACGCCTTTGGCTTTCGTGGACCATTGCTGATGTTCTGTCATGACTGGGGTATCTGGGATGCCCATGGACGCAATCGAGTGGTTCCGACAGGTCCCGGTCCGGATGTTGAACGCCGTGGGGAGTGGAATCAGATTGAGATTCTGGTGCGGGGTGAGCGGCTGCGATTTGCGGCGAATGGTCGCGAGGTCTTTGACTTTACGGACAAACCCGAACTGTTGAAGTCCAGCCCGATCGGTCTGCAGCTGCACAGCAACGATCAGCCGCAGGAGTATTTCTTTCGCAGCCTGCTGCTGTCAGAGAACCCGGGGGAAAAACTGGTGACGGTTCCCGGGCCATGACTGCGGATTTCACGCTGGTTTCCTGAAACGGGTGGCTGACTGAATCCGGTGCTGCGGGACGAATGTGGCCGAAATGCCCGTTCTGTCCTCCAGAAAAACGCATCAACTCGGATTCCTTCCCGGTTTCAGCCGCCACTTTTTCGCAATTCCGGTATGCTGCTCCGCATGCATTTTTCAGATCACTGCTGCCCCAGTTTCGGAGCTCCCGTGGTAGACTGTCATCGCCCCGCATTGCTGGCCCTCGCCGTTCTGTTCAGCCTGCACCAGACCGTTGCTGCTCAGTCGCTGGAACAGCAGTTACTTGCCGTCCCGCCGGCGGAACTGGCGGCTGAGGCCCTGCAGACCGGTGATGCGGCGCGGGGAGCGATCCTGTTTCATCAGCCGCAGTCGCTCTGCTCACGCTGCCACTCCACCGGACAGTCTGCTGCGGCCCTGCCTGGCCCTGATCTGACGACGCTGCCGGTTGACACCACCGATGCTGATCTGGTCGAATCTGTCCTGCAGCCCTCAAAGCAGATCCGCCGCGGGTATGAAGCTGTGACTGTCGTGCTGACTGACGGTCGTTCGCTGTCCGGTCTGATTGCCGAGCGTACCGACGCTGCTGTTGTGCTTCGCGATGCCGGCCGTGGCGGAGAGTCCACGGTGCTGACGACTGACAGCATTGATGAAATTGTCCCGGCCACTGTGTCACTGATGCCCGCCGGGCAGACGAATACACTGGCCAGTCGCCAGCAGTTTCTGGATCTGATTCGGTATCTTTCCGAACTGCGTACGGGAGGTGCCCGACGTGCGCGTGAGCTGCAGCCTCCGGCTGCACTGCTGACACTGCAGATCCCCGAGTATGAGCAGTCAATTGATCATGCAGGGTTGATCCGTGATCTGGATGATGAGGCATTGAAGCGTGGCGAGGCCATTTATCGCCGCGTGTGCCAGAACTGCCACGGAACAAAGGATCAGGCCGGATCACTGCCCACTTCGCTGCGATTTGCCGAGGGCCGGTTTCGCAGCGGCAGTGACCCCTACACGATGTATCAGACGCTGACGCGTGGTTTCGGCCTGATGGCTGCTCAGACGTGGATGGTACCTTCACAGAAGTATGACGTGATTCATTACATCCGCCAGACCATGCTGAAGCCGTACAATCCCTCGCAGTACTTTGAAGTGCAGGATGCGTGGCTGGCCGGTTTGCCCAGTGGAGATTCACGGGGGCCGGAACCCAGCAACATTCAGCCGTGGAATGCGATGGATTATGGCCCGTCACTGACGCATTCTTACGAAGTGCCGACGGCCCGGCACAACATTGCGCAGAAGGGTTTGGCGGTGCGTCTGGATGCAGGTTCCGGGGGCATTGCCCGTGGCCGGCACTGGATGCTGTTTGACACTGACACGCTGCGGATGGCGGCCGCGTGGAGTGCTCCGGAAAAGCCCGATTCCGAGCGGAATTTCATTGACTGGCGAGGAATTCAGTTTAACGGGGAGCACCAGATTCACCCGACCATCAGCGGGCTGCTGCTGGCTGGAAATGCAGATGGCCCCGGCTGGGCCAGTGCTCAGAACGGCAGTTTTGCGGACGACCGTCGCGTTGAGGGCCGTGATGGTCGGCGATACGGGCCACTTCCGCGCGAATGGGGCCGTTTCCGTGGTCAGTATTTTCATGATCAGCATGTGCTTCTGAATTATGTCGTGGGTGGCGCTGAGATCCTTGAACTGCCTGGGCTGCGAACTGACGAACGGGGCGGTCAGCCTGCCTTTCTCAGGACTTTCAACATTGGCCCGCGCGATCACGACCTGCTGCTGCAGGTGGCTGAGCTGCCCGGAGCTGCTCTGACAGAAGTTCAGGCGCCTGGTGGTGCGGCAAATCAGACCAATGCGGTGCGATTTGGTCCGGCCGAAGTCAGCAGCCAGCCTGCCGCCAATAACCTGCCCGTGCGATTTGATGGTGGGACATGGCTGCAGTCATCGGATGCGAAATCATTTGATCTGACGCAGTCCGATTTCACGATCACTGCCAGAGTCCGTACGCGGGGGAATGGAACACTGTTCGCGCTGGCGCGCCCGACACCGCAGTGGACTCCGGATGGTCAGTCGCTGTTCATTCGTGGCGGTCGACTGGTGTATGACATTGGCTGGGTCGGCGCGGTGGAATCGCGTCGCCGGGTAAACGATGGCCGGTGGCACGATGTGGCCGCGGTCTGGACAAAAGCCACACGTCGGCTGCAATTGTGGATTGATGGCCGGGTGGATGCCGAGGGCGAGCTGTCAGCTCGCCAGCAACCCGAGGATGCTGTGATTCGCATTGGGTTTACGGCCGGAAATTTTCCGCAGCCGGATTCGTATCTGACCGGGGAACTGCAGACGGTCAGTTTCTTTCAGCGAGCTCTGTCTCAGGAGTTATCTGCTCCAGAAAAACTGGCTGCGGCTGCGGGGCTGGTGGCCCGCTGGCAGCTGGCTGCGGCTGCCGGTGCGGAGGTGGCTGCTGTTGGAGTTGACACGGCCACGTTGCAGGTGCAGCGCGGGGCTCCGCAGTCCCGCCCGGCACCACCGATTTTTGCCGGAGTCTCGGTCGCGATTCCCGGTCTGCAGTTTCAGGTTGATGGTGACCGGCTGGTGCTGCGAATTCCGGCGGGTATGAATCCCCTGCGATTTTCCCTGTGGCTTGCAGAAACCGGTCGTCCCGTGCTGCAGACTGTAGCCGGTCAATTGCCACTGGACGCCGATCTGCAGGCTCTGACGAAAGGTGGCCCGCCGCGCTGGCCGCAGCGACTGACCACGAAGGTGCAGACGCTGTTTGATGGTGGACCGCTGGCGCAGGATTCCCTGACTCCTCCGGAAATCAACCCATGGCTGGCGCAATTGCGCATGACGGGGCTGGACTTTTTTGCTGATGGTCGCATGGCCGTTTGCACGTGGGACGGAGACGTGTGGGTGGTCAGTGGTCTGCCGGCGGGGCCCGAATTGTCGTGGCAGCGGATTGCCACGGGGCTGTATCAGCCACTGGGACTGAAGATCATCGATGAAACCATCTACCTGACGTGCCGGGATCAACTGGCTGTCCTGCGGGATCTGAATGGCGATGGCGAAACCGATTTTGTGGAATGTCTGAACAGTGATCATCAGGTGACAGAGCATTTTCATGAATTTGCGATGGGACTGCAGACGGATGCTGCCGGCAACTTTTATTACGCCAAATCCGGTCGGCATGCTCTGCCGGCCGTGGTGCCCCAGCACGGGACACTGCTCAGAGTGACTCCGGATGGTTCGCGAACTGACATCCTCGCCGTGGGTTTCCGTGCGGCCAACGGGGTGTGTCTGAATCCCGACGGTTCTTTTGTGGTCACGGATCAGGAGGGTTTCTGGAACCCGAAAAACCGCATCAACTGGGTGCAGCCTGTGCTGGATGGAAAGCCAAAGTTCTATGGCAACCTGCTGGGCTATCATGATGTGACGGATGAGTCGGACAGTGCGATGGAACCACCGCTGTGCTGGATCACGAACGAGTTTGATCGATCACCGGGCGAGTTGTTGTGGGTGGACAGTGATCGCTGGGGCCCCCTGCAGGGCAGTCTGCTGAATCTGTCGTATGGTTATGGCAAAGTGTTTCTGGTGCTGCATGAGCAGGTGGCGGGGCAGCGGCAGGGCGGGATGATCGAGCTGCCGATGCCGGCCTTCCCCACCGGTGTGATGCGTGGTCGATTCAACCCGGCCGATGGTCAGTTGTATGTCTGCGGGATGTTTGCGTGGGCCGGCAGTGCGACTCATCCGGGAGGCCTGTATCGACTGCGTCTGCAGCAGAAACCACTGCATCTGCCGCTGGGAATGCATGTCGTCCGTGGTGGCCTGAAACTGAAATTCAGCGAACCTCTGGATCCCGCCAGTGTCAGTGCTGCTGCTGTGCGGGTCAAAGCCTGGGATTTGAAGCGTACGGCCGGTTATGGTTCAAAGCATTTCAATGAACGTCCGTGGTCCGTGTCGAACGCCAGTCTGTCAGCCGACGGCCTGACGCTCAGTCTTGAGATCCCGGATCTGCAGCCGACGTGGGGTATGGAGGTCAGTTTTGATCTGCGAGCGATGGATGGTGGCCCGGTGCAGGGGCGTATTCACAACACGATTCATACGACGGATGACTCTGCCGTCGGCCAGCGCTGAACGTGGTTTGTATCTGCTGCATCGCCCGCAGCTGACTGCAACTGAACTCTGTCAAAGCACGCCCGCATGCTGAAGATTCTGCATACCGCAGACTGGCATCTTGGCCAGTCGTTTCATGGTTACTCGCGTGACACCGAGCACGCTGCCTTTCTGGACTGGCTGTTGCTGCAGTTGCGGGAACAGCGGCCACATGCCTTACTGCTGGCGGGGGATGTCTTTGACACGATCCATCCGTCAGCTGCGGCTCAGAAACTGTTCTATTCGTTTCTGGCTCGTGCTCGAGCACAGCAGCCTGAACTGCAACTGGTGGTGACCGCCGGGAATCACGATGCCGGTTCGCGTCTCGAGGCACCAGCACGCTTACTGGAAACATTTGATATTCGGATCCTGGGAACACCATTGAATGCCGACGGTACGCAGCTTGATCTGCCCCGTCTGCTGGTTCCGCTGGTGGGGGATTCCGGCGAGACTGAAGCGATCGTCATTGCCATGCCGTTTCTGCGTCCTTCGGATGTGCCGCAGGTGGCAGCAGCGGACGATCCGTGGCTGGCCGGCATTCGTGAAGCCTACCATCTGGCCACTGCTGCGGCTCGACAGTTGCAGCAGACCACCGCAGCCCAGGCTGCTTTGCTGGCCATCGGCCATTGCCATCTGCTGGGTGGACAGGAAACTTCCGATTCAGAACGACGATTGATTGTGGGTCATGCTGAAGCTATCGGCCTCGACACATTCCCCGCAGACCTCGCCTATGTCGCACTGGGGCATCTGCATCGGGCCCAGTCATTCGAACAGGGGCGAATTCGCTACAGCGGCAGCCCGATTCCACTGTCCTTTACCGAATCCGGCTATCAGCATCAGGTGCTGCTGCTGGAATTCTCGGAAGGCCGACTGCAGGCCACCCGGTCGCTGCCGGTGCCGCGTACCATTCCGCTGCTGACAGTGCCCGAACGCGGATTTGCTCCGTTGTCGCAGATCCTGCAGCAGCTTGAGTCACTGCGGGAACTGCCCGCACAGCCACTTGAGCTGCAGCCATTTCTGCGAATCAATGTGCTGGCCACCGGCCCCGACCCCACTCGCCGCCAGCAGATTGAACAGGCCCTGCAGAACTGCAGTGTGCGACTCTGTCCGATTCAGGTGCAGACGGCAGGTGAACAGCAGACGGCCGATTCGCCAGACGTGGAAAGCCCAGCCACTGCGGACCTCAGTGTACTGACACCTGCCAATGTTCTGACGCGTGAGTATCAGCGGCTGTATGCCGCCGATCCTCCGGCTGACCTGCTGCAGGCACTGAATGAAATACTGCAGGGCGAGGAGTTGTCAGCATGAGAATTCTGCGCGTCACCGTCGAAAATCTGGCCTCTCTCAGCGGCCGCCACAGTGTGGATTTCACAACGGAACCGCTGCGATCCGCGGGCCTGTTCGCCATTATCGGTCCGACAGGTTCCGGTAAAAGCACTCTGCTGGACGCCATGTGTCTGGCACTGTATGACAACACACCGCGATTGAAGCTGGCACCCAGTCGAGGTGAAGAACTCAACCAGCTCAGCCAGCAGGATCCTCGTGGACTGCTGCGTCGCGGAGCTGCCGCGGGAATGGCCGAAGTGGCTTTCGTCGGAATTGATGGGCTGACGTGGACGGCTCAATGGAAAGTCCGACGAGCCCGCAACAAAGCGGACGGGCAGTTGCAGCAGTCCACCATGGCGCTCTATCGCGGGAATCTGCAGGACGGACAGGATGAACAATTGCAGACGGGGGGGAAGAAAACAGAAGTTCTGGTCGCCATCCGTGAACGTGTGGGTCTGACTTTCGAACAATTCACTCGTGCTGTGCTGTTGGCACAGAATGAGTTCTCTGCCTTTCTCAAGGCAAAAGATGAGGATCGAGCTGCGATTCTGGAAGCCCTTACCGGGACGGAACTTTTTCGAGCAGTCTCGAAGGCTGTCTATAATCGGACAAAGACCGTGGACGCCGAACTTGAGACTCAGCGGAAGCGTCTCGAGGGGCAGGTTCCCATGTCCGACGCTGACCGAGCGGAACTGGACCAGCAATGCCATGCAGTCCAGTCGCAGATTCGCAGCGCTCATGAACAAAAGCAGTTCTGGGAAACACAGTTGCGGTGGTACAACCGACTGACGGAACTGCAGCGTGACAGTGTGGACGCGACGAATAGTTTTCAGGAAGCTGAAGCACTGAATCAGCAGGCAGAAGTGGCCCGGCGACAGCTGGCGATCTGCGAGCAGATTCAGCGTGAGGCGCGGGTTCTGGTCCAGGATTTGGATCAGGCCAACGCTCGACGCAGCAGGGCCGCAGCAGATTTCTCTGATGCGGAGGCTGCCGCTGCAACGGCACGAAGCGCGCAAACAACTGCGGAACAGACCCTGCAGCAGGCACAACAGACTGACGCCGAGCTGCGGATCGCACAGGCTGCACTGGAACCTGAGTGCCGGGCCGCTGCAGACCTCGATTCCCGTATTGCCACGGACGGACAAAGTCGACAGGTGGCGAAGACTGAGCTGCAGCGGGCGGAAGACGATCAGCAACGTCACGATACAACGCTCGAAGATTGCCAGTTGAAGATTGACGAGCAAACCGCGCAGCGACAGATCCATGCCAACAGGCTGCAGCAGTACCAGCATCTGCAACCGCTGGCCGCACAGGGAGCATTGTGGCTGCAGTACCTTGATGCGCTGCGTGATGTCGACAAAGCTCTGTCAACAGCACGCACTGACGTCCGGACACTGCAGGAGTCAAAGCAGGACCTGGATGCAGCGATTCAGCAACTGCAGGCTGATCAGGATCAGCAGCAACTGCAGCGACAATCGCTGGCAGCTCGGCAGGGGCAGATTTCTGACGAGTTACAGCAACTCGCGCCGGACACCCTGTACAACGAACAGACCGCACTGTCAGCTCGGAAAAACAGCCTGACCAGACTGCACAGCAGCCTGCAGACGCTGGATGACAGACAGGAAGCACTGCGACAGGCCTGCACACGCTGGACCGAGCGAGATCAGAAGCTGCAGGAGCAGATAACCGAACTTGAACGCATACAGACGGCCCTTCCTGAGGCTGAAAAACAGGCAGCAGCAGCCGGTCTGGCCGAGGAATTCCTGCGCAACGCACTGGATGACCATGCCGAGCGTCTGCGGGCCGCATTGCAGCCCGATCGCCCCTGCCCCGTCTGTGGCGCCCTCGAGCACCCGTGGCACGCAGAGCCTCCGGGAATTCAGCAGGCAGCGTTGCAGGAAGCACAGCGGAAACACCAGCAGCTTGCAGAATCTTTGCAGTGTTTAAAAACCGATGCTGCTCGCCTGCAGGGGACCATTGACGGACTGCGCAACGAGTGTCAGCAGCTGCAGAATGATCAGCAGCCGCTGCGGAAAAAAGTCGAGGAAGCCGAGCAGGATCTGCAGCAGTTCAGTGCAGATCCGGACACAGCTCAGATCCTGGAGGTTTCTGACGACCAGCGGCACAACGCGATCACCGAGCACTTGCAGCGGATCGATCGTCAGGCAGAGCTGTTGAATGAACGCAGGGATCGCATCCGTGAGCTGGAGCAGACTCGTAAGGACCTTATCGCTGATGGAACAGAGCTCGACGAAGGGATCCGCAGGCTGGCCAGCGAAGCCCGCCTGAAAAGCAACAGCGCCAGTGAGTTGGACGGTCGGATCACCAGCGCGCTGCGGCAATGTGAACAGTTGCAGCAGGCACTGCAACAGCAGAAAGAACGGCTGCAGCCGCTGTGGCGACAGTTGCCGGATGGTGCCGCAGAATTCGAGGCTGCTCCCGAGGCCTTCAGGACTCGGCTGCAGGAAGCGTGGTTACAGATCGAGCAACTGAACAGCGCGATTCAGGCCTGTGATCGTCTGCTGGAAGTGGAAGGCGGCAGGCTGCCCGGACTGCAGCAGGCAGTCCGCGATGCTGCAGAGCGGACAAACCAGCGTACGCAGACTCTGCAGACGATCGAGCAGTCTCTGGCCGGGCTGCAGCAGCAACGCGCCGGACTGTTGGGGGGAAAAACGGTTGAGGCTGTGCGTCAGGAGCAGAAGGCCGGTGCTGAGGAATCTTCCCGCCGGCTGGAAGAGGCAAAGACACAGTGTGCTGAGGCCACAATCGGGTGCACGGCAGCCAGCACGAAGGCTCTGAACGCCGAGGAAAATCTGCAGCAGGCGACGGCCGAGGCGAGGACGGCGGACCAGAAACTCGCGGCATGGCTGCAGACATTCCAGCAGCAGCATGAGCAGCCACTGGATCAGACACAGCTGCGTGACACGCTGGCAGTGCCACATGCGGACCTGCAGGCTGAACGGCAGCGACTGCAGGCCCTGCAGGATGCTGTGACACGTTGCAGCGTTCGGCAGAAAGACGCCTTGGAATCACTGACAAAGCATTGCAGTCAGGATCCGCCCGCGCTGACGCAGGAGGACATACAGCAGGCACTGAAGGTGCAGGAGCAGCCCCTTCAGGAACTGCAGACGCAGTTCGACGACCTGAGTCACCGCCAGCGACTGGATAATGATCGCAGAAAGGACAGTGCAGCGATTATCGAGCAGTTGCAGAAAATGTCCGAGGCTGCTCGACCATGGCAGCAGCTGAATGACCTGATCGGGGCATCCGACGGAAAAAAATTCAGCCTGCTGGCTCAACGCATTACGCTGGATCTGCTGCTGCAGCACGCCAATCTGCAACTGCGTGAATTTTCTTCCCGATATCGCCTTGAACGACTTGGAGAATCCCTGAATCTGGTGATTGTGGATCAGCATCTGGGCGACGAGCGGCGTTCGGTGCATTCACTGTCTGGTGGCGAAACATTCCTCGCATCGCTGGCACTGGCTCTGGGACTGGCCTCGCTGACATCCAATCGTGTCCGCATTGAATCGCTGTTCATTGACGAGGGTTTTGGCAGTCTTGATGAAGAGACGCTGGAAACAGCGATGAATACGCTGGCCCACCTGCAGTCGCAGGGACGACGCGTGGGAATTATCACTCACGTGGAACGCATGAAGGATGCGATCCCCGTACAGATCCGCGTGCAGCGGACATCCGGCGGCGCATCACGAATTGTGCTGCCGCGGGACAGTAGCCACCCTTGAACCACCTGCCCGCCAACCGCTGACGTTGGGGGGGATCGCGGGCAGGAATGACGCGGAGGACA
>Ga0255095_1000440_pt1 | contig 21394 bp, 13 predicted proteins | sample Colum_Law_RepC_8_2_FD_188435 | JGI IMG/M metagenome (GOLD analysis project Ga0255095, IMG submission 188435) | Freshwater microbial communities from Columbia River, Oregon, United States - Colum_Law_RepC_8d | ecosystem: Environmental > Aquatic > Freshwater > River | place: USA: Oregon...
GGCATCGCGATGGGCGTCACGGGGACAGACGTCACAAAAGAAGCGTCCGATATGATTCTGATGGACGATAATTTTGCGTCCATTGTCAGTGCCGTCGAAGAAGGGCGAGGCATCTTCGACAACATTCGGAAGTTTATTCACTTCCTGTTGTCCTGTAACACCAGCGAAGTCCTGCTGATGTTTATTGCTGCTCTGGCCGGTTGGCCGGTTCCGTTGATGGCCATACAAATTCTTTGGATCAATCTGGTCACAGACGGATTGCCGGCCCTTGCACTGGGCATGGAGCCTCCGGAGACGGATATCATGAATCGTCCTCCACGGTCCTCGGAGCAGGCGGTTCTGACGAAGCAAAGTGGATTACGGATTCTGTGTCATGGGCTGTTGATGGCCAGCGTGACATTAGTGGGCTTCTGGCTGGTCTATCAGGGCGACGAAACACAACTCGCGCGGGCTCGCACGGTAACATTTGGGGTGGCCGCCTTCTCGCAGTTGTTCTTTGCGTTTGGCTGTCGGAGTCATCGCAACACCATGCCTGAACTTGGACTCTTCTCGAATCGTTCCCTATTCGGCGCTGTGGCGGTTTCGGTGCTGCTGCAACTGGGCATCATGGCCATTCCATGGACCCAGGCGGTCTTTGATGTGGCAGGACTTTCGTCATGGGAATGGTTACTGATTTTGCTGCTGTCCGTGATCCCTGTGACCTTGATCGAACTATTGAAGATGGTTGCGTCTTATCGAAAGAAATCGTTAACGAAGTCTCTGGGAACATGATGAGCACCGAACAGAGTGCGACATATGGCACATGTGCGGAGGAAGTTTGCGTCAGACTCAATAGTTTTGCCCTGGTATGCGTTCTGCATTGAGTCCAGTTACGGCTCTGTGCAACGCATCATTTCATTGAAGGGGCTTTTCTGATGACGACTGACTCAATTGGGTTTCGAAACATTCTTGTCGCAACCGACTTTTCGGAGGATTCCGCAGCCGCATTGCAGTTGGCGGTTTGGGTGGCCAAGCAGTCGTCAGGACGCGTGGTGTTGAGTCATGTTCTGGATGATCTTCGTCGTGCGACCATGGGGATGTCTAACAGAGCCAAGCAGGATTTGTTGGCTGGCGACGGGCATATCTACGAGAAGGAGATTCGCTATGTTTCTGACCAGAAGATGCAGGTGCTGATCCAACAATTGAAGGAAACAGGGGTTAAGATTTCCTGCGAGACACTGCTGGGGGAGGCGTTTGTCGAGATTTCTCATGCGGTTCAGCAGGAGGGATTCGATGCCGTCATGACGGGGACTCGCGGGATCACCGGCTGGAAACAGTTCTTCGTGGGCAGTACTGCGAAGAACCTTATTCGGAACTGTCCGGCTGCCGTATGGGTTGTGAAGAGGGAACACGCAACGGCTCCCAAAGTGATAATCGCCGCCACCGATTTTTCAGATAGCAGCCGCAAGGCTGTTCTCTCGGGACTTTGGTTGGCGGAGAAGGCAGATGCCGAATTTCACCTCGTCCATGTGATCGATTCCAAAGATGTACCGAACGATCTTGCTGAGCACATTCCGCCGGGCAGTTCACTTCGCCAGGAAATCAATAAAGAGGCGGAGCAGCGACTGGATGAGTTCCTGAAGATGCTGGGAACAGGTGTGTCTAGAATCGTTTCGCACCTGACCTGGGGACATCCATGGCAGGAGATTTCACGAATTGCGATGAAACATCAGGCGGATCTGATTTCGATTGGTACTGTAGGGCGCAGTGGTGTTAAAGGAATTGTGCTGGGGAACACGGCGGAACGCGTGCTCGACACATGCGACTGCAGTATTCTGACCGTCAAGCCGGACGATTATGTCTCACCAATTGCAAAAGCCACATGGCCGTTGCATCCTTGAGGCTTTCTGAAAGCAAAGATTCCGGTTTAGACTTCAGCACTTCACCGCAGAGCCGAAAGTGACGGCGTTTGCGTGATCCATCGCTTTTGGCTCGGCGTAACCAGAAATGTGAAATCAACATCTTGTGATCAGCGAAATCCGCCAATACGTTCGCCATTTCTCAGAATACATCCCGGACCCTGAATCTACGGTGATCAATGGCTCGAGTCATCTCCTTTGTCGTACTCATTCTGGCGACCAGTATTCTTCTGGCTTTGTTCTATCAGGTCGTGTCTGTCTTCCTGCTGCCTTTGTTTCTTGCGGCAGTGACGGTGCTGATGTTGCGACCATTGCATCTTTATGTCGTACGCTGGTGCAACAACCGCCGCTATGTGGGCGCATTGCTGATGACGGTGGCAGTCCTGCTGGCCGTGCTGGTCCCCGTGCTGGCTGTTGCCATGATTGCGGGATCTGAAGCCATCGAACTCGTAAACAAACTTGATACAGACGCGATGAGAGGTCAACTGAATCGTGCAAGGTATTCTCTGGGACTGGATTATCCATTCGTCGCCGAATGTCGTTTTATCGAATCGTCTCTGGGTGAATTGCGGGCCGACGCAGCGAACGGTGCAGCGGCTCGGGGAAATGCGGCTGCACTTGTTCATATCGGCGATGAATTTCGCCGCATGAATGAGAACGCGATGTTGAATTCTCGCACGGATTTACAGCCCGGAGTCGAGCGACTTCAGGCTGCTCTCGCCAAAGCCGCTGATTCCCCACCCGGCACGCTCGCCTACCAGCAATGGATCGAGACCTCCGGACATAACTTTCGCGAGTACCGAAATCACATGCTGGGTGGAGTATGGCGAGTGCCTTTGAAAGAGATGGCAAACCCGACGTCGGCCGACGTGCAGCGAATCTCCGGGCAGTTCCTGGCGATCACCCCCGGTGGCATCGCGTCTCTCGGCGGTGCAACATCAGTCGCATTGGCCAAGGTGACGTTTGGCCTATTGATTTTCGTGATGGCTCTGTTCTTTTGGTTTGCCGATGGTCCCGAGATCGTGAAAGCGATTATGGTGCTGTCGCCGCTCGAGGATAAATACGAGCAACAACTGTTGACCGAGTTTCAGATGCTTGTCCGTGCGGTCGTGGCGGGCAGTATTGCGTCGGCCACGACACAGGCCGTACTTTCCGGAGTCGGCTTCTGGTTCGCGGGTATGCAATCTATCTTTCTGTTGATGGCTCTCACTGCGTTACTGGCGATGGTTCCGTTTGTAGGAGCATCCCTCGTCTGGATTCCGGCCAGTCTTTGGCTTGCGTTTGGTGAAGGAAACATGACCGCCGGTGTCGCGCTGGCAGTCTATGGGACGCTAATTGTTTCGACTGTCGACAATGTGATTCGTCCGTGGATCATTATGGAACGCGCATCGCTGCATCCGTTGGCTGGGCTGCTTGGTGTTCTGGGTGGAGTTCAGGCTCTGGGGCCGTTTGGGGTTTTTATCGGCCCCATCGTTGTCGCGTTTCTGCAGACGATGTTAACACTCCTGCACCGGGAATTCTCGGGCGATGAGACCGAGGGGACCGTTGCGACGCAAACGCCGACGGAGATTTAGGGAACTCCTGCACGGGCCAATCAATGTCTGCTCACAGAGGTTAAGCACACTCGAGAAGTCGCCACGTCTCACATCTCGGTCTCCGCGACTCAAACAGAATGAGTCGTCGATGGCTATTTTGCTTCGACACAATAGAGTCGAGTATTGGATCGCAACAACAACTTATTACCGTAGATAGCCGGAGTGGCGTTGAAATCAGTTGCATCCGACTCGATGATGTTTTGTGCTTCGATCGAGAACGTCGTGGTGGCTGGAATCACAAGGGTTCCATCACGTCGTGTCACGACATACAGACGACCAGCGGCCATGATCGGTGATGCATAAATTGGGCGACCTCCGGATTTCAGTCCCGGCACTCGTTCGCGATAGACCTGCTCGCCGGTTTTCGCGTCGAGACACCAGGCGATTCCCTGATCATCAATCCAGAAGAGATGACCGTCGTGATGGACGGGAGTGGCGACGTAAGAACTGCTGCGACTATGCCAGTCGACATGCGAACTGGTCACATCGCCCTTTCCGCCCGTACGAATTCGGTAGCTACCGGATGAGCGAAAACCACCGAAGACGAAAATGGAATTATCGACAACAAGAGGACTCGGGCTGACATTGCCGGTCAACTGAGTTTCAACGAACCAGGCTAGTTTGCCGGTCTCTGCATTGAGTCCCCAAACTTCACCCGGGACAGCAATAACCAGATCAGTCTTTCCGTCTTCTCGAGCCACGAGCGACGGTGTGCCATAACAAAGTTCCAGTGCTGCGGCTTCGGATTTCCAGAGTTCTTTTCCGGTTGCTTTATCAAGGGCCATGATGGCTCGACCTTCTTCGGCCGCGTTGACAATCAGTTTGTCATTAAAGAGCGTCAGGCTGGCAGCGGAACCCCACTGGCGATTGCTGGATTCAGTTCCAACCATGTGGCTCCAAAGTTCCTTTCCGTCCATGTCATACGCATGGACTCCGGACTTGCCATGAAATGCGAAGACCATCTGGCCATCTGTGGTTGGGGAATTGCTCGCGTATCCATGCTCGGAGATATACCCCTGATACCGGTCTTCTCGTTCCGGGGCAGGCACGGTCCGATCCCACAAAATCTGTCCTGATTTTGCATCGACGCAAACAAGATGTCGCACAAGGGACGAGAAATCTCCACCCGTCTCCACGCCATAGCCAGAGTAGCAGGTTACGAAGATTCGATGGCCTGACACGACCGGGCTGGAAGAACCCGGGCCGGGGAGTTCGGCCTTCCATGTCACGTTCTCCGCGTCACTCCATTTCGTCGGCAGAGTCGTTGATTCACTGAGTCCGGTTCCGTTGGGGCCTCGAAAACGAGTCCAATCGTCAGCGGTTCCCATGGAGGCCGACAATGAGGCCACGAAGAAACAGGCGACGGCTAACAAGCGGTGAAGCATGGAGTTATCTCAGACTGGATTGAATGTTTAGACTTCAGCAAACGTAGACGCAGCATAAAAACAGCCGCGTGAGAAGTGGCCACCTCTCACGCGACTCGCTGAGCATATCGACGGGGATGAATCGCTAAGCCATTCCTGGCGAACGAAAACTATTCTTCTGCTGGTGGACGCTGCGGACGGTCACCTTCACCTTCGCCGCGAGGTCGATCGCCTGGAGGACGATCCCCCGGAGGGCGGTCACCTTCAGGTCGAGGCCCACGGCCGCCGTCTGGGCCGGGAGGTCGTCCCTGTCGATTCCCCATCTCGATCGCAAACTTCATCAGCTCTTCTTTGCTGAGCTTTCCATCGGCGTCGGTATCAAACCGCATCGCATCTTCGACGAAGCGTTCAGGACTCGGTGGGCCCATCGGACGGCCTTGAGGTCTGCCCGGAGGTCCTTCGCCACGTCCCTGTTCGCGTCCGCCCGGAGGTCGCCCTTCACCTTCACGTGGACCACGGCCTTCGCCGGGAGGTCGTCCTTCCCCGTCGCGCGGCGGACGTCCTTCACCATCACGTGGAGGACGATCGCCTGGAGGGCCGTCACCCGGCGGGCGATCGCCGCGAGGAGGACCGTCAGGACGACGTTCGCCGTCACGTCCGGGTCCACCTTCCGGGCGTGGAGGTCGAATTTCGTCGTCCGTCAGTTTTCCATCGCTGTTCTTGTCGAGCGACTTCAGAGCAGCCGTCGCATTGTTGATCTCTTCTTCAGAAATCTCGCCATTGTGATCTTTGTCCAAAGCATCCATCACTGGATGTGGAGGACGAGGTCGATCGTCGGGACCACCTTCACCTCGTGGAGGTGGACCATCAGGGCGGCCTTCACCAGCCGGTGGCTGTGCAAGAACATTCATCGTGACAGTAACGCCCAGCAATGCCATGACAGCACTTGCCAACAGGATCTTCTTCATGGGACTCGCCTTTCAATAGACAGAGAAAACAGGTTCAAGGGAGGTTATTCAGGCACGGTAACGCATTTGTTAAATCTGAGTGGTTCGTAGGGTGTGACAAGCGGAGCGCGGGCACACCATTTTGGCTGCCGTTCGGTGTGCCGGCGCTCCGCTTGTCACACCCTACAAGAACACACTGACTTCAGAACGGGGTTGCCCTGAGGTTATTCAAGGATCTTCGACTTCAACAACGCGGAACACATCGTTCCGTTTGAACACAGCGCGGGGACGATCGGCTGCTTTGAACTCAATATGGCAATCCATCAGAACGCCGAGCGTTGCGTCTTCCGGGATCTGGATTTCAACCTGAAGCATGTTTCCTTTGCGTTCGATGGGCACTGCTTCATAAGGTCCTACCTGCACCCATTCCGGAGTGCCTTCCGGGACCCGTACTCGCGTGGCCTGAGTCGGATCAAGCTCAATCTCCAGCTTTTGCTTTGTTCCGGGCTGTCCATTTGCAGGGCGAACTGCAGCAATGACTTTGGGCTGCGAACTCTCGCCGCTGCTGTTGTCTTCAATCGCGCCCGTTTCCAGGCCACGACGTCCGCGGATATTCGCTGGCTCCGGCACACCGGCATATCCGCCGATGATGTAAGGGAATCGACCTGGAGTCACGTGATAATGATAACCGCGAACCGAGTCTGTATGTCCGTTGCAGGCATCCAGAGTCTGCTCACCGACGGCATCTTTGGCCATCAGCCCTTCCGATTCATAAGGACCGTAGATTGGAAAGCCATCGAAGGCAAAACCAATCACTGGCGAATGCTGCTTGCCATTATCCTTGAACGGAGATTTCACACAGACCGGATACTTGTGGTAGTGATAAACGCCGGTTTGCTGAGGATGTCCGCAGCAGGAGTCCAGCCAGACCTCCGAATAGCCCTCGACGGCATTCATTCCACCCTGTTCAAATGGGTTGAAATACACCACGCCATTCACCGCCGTGCCAATCGGACCCATCGGAAGACGAGTGATATGGTCGTTGAGTTTTGGCTCCAGCGGCAGTTGAAAACGAAACTTCTGAATCTCAATCCGATTCGGGTTGCCGGAGTTGGGGAAGATCGCGGTCGGATGATTGGGATATCCCTGACTGTCCATGATCAAGTGCGTTTCGTTGTGACTGAGCACAAGATTGTCGATGCCATCCTTGTTGGAGTCTTTTCGATGATAGGAGAACAGATCAAGATACAGTTCGGCATCTTTGTAATAGTAGGTCGCTGGTTCAGCCTGAGACACATACCAATGGCCGGTCAGATGCTTCAGTGTGCCTGGGTCCACAGCATCATCAGCACAAACGCAGGTCAACCCTGCGCTGCCGATCAGTGCAGCGATCAGCAGGATTACTCGCACGCTGCAGGTGAGGTTCAGCAGGATCGCTCGTTCAGAGTATGTAACGCACGGAATGTTCAATTTTCTCTCCGGTAAACCTTGGGGGCCGCAATCCGCGACTCTGTTGAAAGGGTTACTGTCTTTTTGATTTAAACGTGCGACTCGCCATCGACAGGTACTTCAATGACAGGGACTTCAACATCAGAGGCGATCGGCAGACAAACTTTAAACACGGAACCTTCACCCAGTTTGGATTCGCACGTGATTGTTCCGTTATGGGCTTCGACCAGACTGCGACAAATCGCCAGGCCCAGTCCACTACCGCCATGCCGGCGAGATCTTCCAGCATCAATTCGATAGAAGCGTTCAAACAGATGGGGGATATGTTCGGCTGCAATTCCACAGCCTGTGTCTTTCACCGTTAACACCGCCTTGTCACCTTCGCGTCGCACTTCCAGAGAAATTTTTCCACCTGCGGGAGTATGCTGTATCGCATTATCAATTAGGTTGGCTGGTATCTGCGCGAGGAACCTGGAATCGGCCATGATGTTCAGGTTGTCTTCAGGTACAACGCATTCCAGTTCGATCTCCGCCGCGGTGGCTTTGTCCTGCAACTGGCTGATTGCATCTTCAGCAATATCGCGCAGATCGACAGGTACCGGTCGCATCTCCAGACGTTCCGCATCCGTGCGTGCGAGCAGCAGCAATCCATCAATCAGTGACCGCATACGGTCAGAGGACTTCAGGCAGATCTCCAGAGTCTGTTGATAAGCCTCTGGCGTTCGCGGCTTTCCCAGCGCCAGCTCCATCTGACTTTGAATGACGGCCAGCGGCGTGCGAAGTTCATGCGATGCATCCGCTGTGAATTGTGTTAGTCGGGCAAATGAATGTTCAAGCCGACCGAATGTTGCATTCAGCACTGTGCCCAGTTGAATCAGTTCCTGATCCAGAGCCATCGTTTCAATACGTCGGTTCAGGCTGGTCGCAGAAATCTGCGCGGCGGTTTCGGAGATCATCTGAATCGGGCGCACGATTCGTCCTGAGATCCACCAGCCTCCGACGACTCCCACGACCAATGTCAGAATTGCCATCCCGGAAATCTGAATTCCAAAACGATGCAAGTTAGACAGATCGCGATCGAACGATCGAATGACTCGAATGACAGATCCGTGCGGTCCGCGTTTTGTGACTTCGATTTCTCCTCGATTCATAGAGACTTGAGGAGCAGGGTTGCCCTGTTCTATGTTCGGCATCACCGCAGCCTGATCGAGCGGCATACCATCGCTGCGAGTAAGAACGCTGCCATCTCCTCGCCAGACAACGAACTCCATTCGATCGACTCGGGAATCGTCGCCATCAAACGGAGGTCCTTCGTTCGTCGCCGGTGGACGAACGGCTTTTAATCGATCTCCCTCTTCAGGCGGAAAACGGCGACCGTCCGGCGGGCCGTTCCGGCCGTTGCCGCGCGGACCATCAGCATCTCCAAACGGACCGTCCGGGCGAAACTCGTTCCCCGTTCCTCGAGGTGGTCGGCGGTGTTCATCCGGCGTTGGAGGATTGCTGCCCTGACCGCCTTCTGAGTACTCAGCAAAATCAGGGCGTCCAGGTCGCGGCCTTTGTTCTCCCTCAGGACCGCCATCGCGCCCTCGAGGTGGTCGGAACTGAAACTCCGGCGGCAATGGCCCCAGCGTAAAATTCTCCCGAATCGTCTCTCCCGGACCGAAGTCAGAATCCTGCGGAGCGTGACGAATCAAATGCGGCGGCACATTGCGAAGACTCACGTCAAGATACTGCACGGTCGACACCGCCTGCAATGTCGCACGTTCATGCGCATCGCGATCGGCACGCCAGTAGACCAGCAAGCCAAACGCCAGGATCGACAGTGCGTAAACCGCACCGTACCACCACTGCAGTCGTCCGCGGATTGATTTAATCATGGAGAATATACCCCTGGCCGCGTCGAGTCGTGATGAAGTCCTTCCCCAACTTGCGCCGGAGATTCGACACATGCACGTCGACCAGATTGGACAGGCTGTCTTCGTTCTCGTCAAACAGAGATTCATAGATCTGCGTTCGCGAAACCACTTGTCCGCGATGCAACGCCAGCAATTCCAGTAGTGAAAACTCGCGAGGCGTCAGCAGAAGTTGCGTGTCACCACGACGCACTGTTTTTGCCTTTGTATCGACGGCCAGCTCACCAATCAGAATCTCAGACGATGCCAACCCCACGGATCGCCGAATGATCGCGCGCAGGCGAGCTTTCAGTTCGACCAGATGAAACGGCTTGCTGAGATAATCGTCAGCCCCACCATCCAGCCCGCGGACTCGATCGTTAACCCCATCGCGAGCTGTCAGAATCAACACCGGAGTCTTGTGAGTTTTCCTGAGTGCTTCCAGAACCTGCCAACCCGTGAGCTTAGGCATCAACAGGTCCAGCACGATCGCGTCATATTCCCAACTGGTCGCCTTAAAAAGTCCTTCCTGACCATCAGCCGCTTCATCGACAGCATAACCATCTTCGCGCAATACCTGAGCAATTGTGCTGAGCAAATCGGGTTCATCTTCGACGACTAGAACTCGCATGGAACACTCTTCAGGACGGCATTTGCAGGAGATTCTCACGATCCTCATGGACGACGGGTGAATGCTAGCAGGGCCTGCCTTAAGACAACGTGAAGAGCCCGAAAGATTTTTCCTGGACGCCGTTTCGCGAGCGATTCAGTGGCTTGTGGGTACGCCATGGACTGCAAACCCAGTACGAGCAAGACGATGACTCAGCGAACTGTTACAGTCTGCCGAGTCCTCAACAGGTAAAGTCAGGTGGCTCGATGCAGAATTGCGGCCGCTAACAGAATACGTCCCCTCAGACCTCTGATCGTTCTTCTTCGGGCGGCTGAATTTTTCTATGAACTGGCGGCTCATTTTTTCTGGTGCGAAGTCGCCTGCCTGGGTGCTGTTTGCAATGCTCAGCGTTGTGGCTGTGCTGGTTCTTAGCGTCTGGCTGATGCGGCTGGAACGTCGCGTGGTGTCCAGGAATGTCGGCAGGGTTCTGCTGAGTCTGCGAATTGCAGTGTTGGCCGTGATGCTGACTCTTTTGTTGCAGCCTGTGCTGACGACGCAGTTGGATGTGACACAGCGCGGCCGCGTTATTGTTGCGATTGATGCATCGCAGAGCATGGAGATTCATGACGCTAATGCACCGCTTGGTGAAAAGCTTCGCTGGGCTCAGGCCCTGGGCATGCTGGGGAATCAGGAGACAGACACACTGATTCAACAGTGGGTGGCCTCAGCTGACGCTGGTGAGGAACCCAATTGGCTGGGGAATGCTCAGCCCCCACAGACGCCAGCAGAGCAATCAGCCGCGGAAGCTCGCAAGCGACAGGTGAATTCAACGCTTGAAGAATTGGCTCAAATGCCGCGAACGGAGTTTGTCCGTAGGCTGCTGCAATCACAGCCTCGTGAGTTGTTGCAGAAACTGCAGGGCCTGATCGGTGTCGATGTGCGGCTGTTTGCGACCGACCAAAAAGCAGCGACCTCGGAGGAACTGGCGTCGCTGCTGCAGTCGGAACGAATCGAACTTCTGCCCGGGAATACCGATGTCCTGAACGTTCTGCAGGCGGTCACTGCCGAAGATGGCGCCGGTGAGGTTCGGGGCATCGTATTGCTGACAGACGGACGACAGTCGGTCCCGGGAGATCTCACCAGTGCGACACAGTTGTTGTCCAGTCTGGGTGTGCCAGTCTATGCAATTCCCATCGGCTCTCGCATTCCACCTCGCGATCTGTCCATTGTTGCTGTCGATGTACCCGAAGCGATTTTTTTGAATGACAAGGCGCAGATTCAGGCGACTTTGGCGACGTTTGGGTTCGAAGGCGAAGAGCTGACGGTTCGTTTGGAACAGGACGGAAAAACTCTGGAAGAAAAGAAGCTGATTGCTTCGGCGGACTCGGCCGTGGCAACGTTTGCGGTGCCCTCGACGGAAACAGGTCGGTTTGACTATCGCATTGTGGCTGATCTGAAAGATGGTGAGCTACGTGACGACAATAATTCGCGTGATGTTACGCTGCATGTTGTCGACAACAAGGCGCGAGTCATGCTGTTGGACGGCGATCCTCGCTGGGAGTTTCGATATCTGAAGAATCTCCTGGAACGTGATAAGCAAGTTGATTCCAGCATCGTACTTTTTCGGCAGCCGTATCTGAATTTGCTGGACGATTCCTACATTGCCAGCAAGCTGCCACCGCTTGATGCCTTCGCACTGGAGTTGGCGAAAACGGATCTGCTGATCATCGGTGATGTGCTTGCGGAGAATGTCGAGCCCAGTGTGTGGGAACTGGTCGAGAAAGCCGTATCTCGCGATGGTCTGACGGTGGTGATTATTCCCGGTCGACAGTCGATGCCTCACGGATTTCAGTCGGAGATACTCGCCAGTCTTCTACCAGTGAAGGAGTTCAATCCGCGAGTGGCCGAGCAGTTTCAGAAGTCCGCTTTGGATTCTCCCGCGACGTCTTACCATCTGAAATTGAGTCCTGATGCCTTTCATTTGCCGATGTTTCAGTTGTCCGATAGCATGACGTTGCGAGATCCGACGCTGACGGATTTGCCGGGGCACCAGTGGATTTATGGTGGAGTCCCCAAGGCCGGTGCAACGCTTTGGGCCAGCTCGCGAATTACAGGAGATTCGGGTGCGGCGGTCCCCACGATTGTGCATCACGATTATGGATTTGGTCAGGTTGTCTGGATGGGGATCGACAGCACGTGGCGTTGGCGAATGCGGTCCGGGGATGCTCGCCATTATCGCTTCTGGGGCCAGCTCATCCGCTGGGCGGCGAGAAATAAGTCGGCGGCTGGCAATGATGCCGTGCGGATGACGTTGTCGGATACGGTCATTGGTGAATCCGAACAGGTCGATGCGGTGGTCCGCTGGAATCCTGAACGCCTGAAAGAACTCCAGGGAGCAACCATCAAGGTTGTGGCTACGCCCATTGTTGCGAATACGGATTTGGAGACCGATACGGATATGAAGACGAAGACGGGTGGCTCTGTTGCTGCGAATGAAAACTCTTCAACTTTGACGCAGTTCACAGCCGCCCTGGAAGCCTCACAGGATTCGCCCGAACGATTTCGTGGTCGCGTTCCGAAGCTGGCTCCAGGGCTGTGGCAGATTGAACTGCAGGTAACCGGTGGCACTCTGAATCTGGAGCAATCGATTCGCACAGAATTGCTGGTTCGAAAAGAAGAGTCCACAGAACTGGCAAACGTTAGTTGTAACCGAGCCCTGTTGCGGCAACTGGCCGGAATGACCGGCGGAGAAATGATCGAGCCATGGAATACGGATCGACTGGTAAGTCTGCTTCGTCCGGTCGATCACGCCGCTCAGGAGGTTCAGGAACGAACACTCTGGGATCATTGGTGGGTGCTGATCGTGTTGTTTTCGCTGATGATGACAGAATGGGTGATTCGGAAGCTGAATGGGTTACCTTAGCTGGACAGCGTTAATTTTGGTGAATTCGATTTAAGGAAAGCAAATGTCTACTCGGCGGACTCAAGGCTTATGGCTTGGCAGCCTGATCGCAGCCTGCGTCACAGGCGTGATCGTCTGGAACCAACTGGGCAAGTCTCCAGAGACGCTTGAGGACGAAGGACGCCGCGCGCTGGTTCGTAATGACCTGACAGTGGCCATCGCTGCATTTCAGCAAGCTGTGAAGATTTCTCCGGACCGTCTGTCTTCGTGGAAACTGCTGGCGGACGCAGCCTGTCGCGACGGCCAGGTCGAGGAATCCTTTAGAGCATTCAAGGTGGTGACAAATCTCGCGCCGGACGATGCGAACTCCCTGGGGCTCCAATTGGGTGGACGCTGGATGAGTAGGAATCAGATCCAACCGGCCATCCAAACTCTGAAACTGGCCATCGTCGCCAGTTCCCGTCCTCCGCAGCCGTTTCGATTGCTGGCTCAAATCTACAGCGTGACTGGACAGCGGCGAGAAGTTGTTCGCTGCCTGATAGAGTTGCTGAAACGCAATGAGTTTACTCGCAACGATCTGCTGGTGTTGTCGTCCGTGAATCCCACGATTAATGATCCTCAACGACTTGAGAAGATTCTTAAGGCGAACCCGGCCGACAAATCCCCGTTGATGTCACTGGCGATGCAGGAGCTGGATCAGAATCGCGTTTCTGCCGCCAAACAATATCTGATCGACATCACAACGGCCGATCCAAACAACGCCGAAGCGCAGGGGTTACTGGGCGAAGTCTTTGCCGACTTCGAGCCTGATGCATTTCTCGAATGGAACTCCAGCTTGCCGCAGGAAGTGGAAACGGATCCCGGTATCTGGCTTGCGCGAGGGAAATGGCTGCATGCAAACAAGCATACGCCGCAGGCCGTCCGATGCCTGTTGGAAGTCATCAAACGCGAACCAGAAAATCTGTCTGCATGCACGTTGCTGGGACAACTGCTCAAATCCCTGAGGCAGCAGGAACAGGGCAATAAGTTCACAGAGCGAAGTCGCAGACTGCAAAGAATTTTGGATCTCAACGAACGCATCAAGGAACCGCGCGGAAGCGAATCTATTCGCCCTATGATTGAGGAACTTGAAGCCACGGGGCGTCTCTGGGAAGCGTGGGGCTGGTGTGTCATTTCTCTTCAGGAACAGCCCAGCGATAAGACTGGGATTGCGGCGATTCGTGATCGCATAGCACCGCAACTCAAGTACGACGTACCTCGCACGACCGCCGATTCAGTGCTCGCGAAGGGGATGGACTTGAGTCTTTACCCACTGCCGGATTGGGCCAAAATCAAAGCCGACGCAGTGAGCGATGTGACGACTCGTCAGCAACCAATCTCGCCGATTCATTTCGACGATCGTTCCGCCAAGGCTGGTCTTGAGTTCAGATACGTCAACACGAAGGCTCAGGAGAGCGGTCACAAGATTTATGAAACCATGGGGGCTGGCGTTGCGGTTCTGGATTTTGATCAGGACGGCTGGCCGGACCTGTATCTGCCGCAGGGGAAGACACTGCCGTTAAACAGTGACACGGGTCCCAGTGATTCAATCTATCGCAACCTGCGAGGTCAACAGTTTCGTGACGTCACGATGACCGCGAACATTCACGAGACGAATTATTCACAGGGAGTGTCAGCCGGCGACATCAACAACGATGGGTTTCCGGATGTGTATGTGGCAAACCTCGGTCGAAATAGTTTGTTTCAGAACAATGGAGATGGAACCTTCACGGAGATCACTCAGGCAGCAGGACTTCAGGAGAGCGTCTGGACCGTCAGTTGTGCCATCGCGGATCTCAACGGGGACAGCTTGCCGGACTTGTTCGATGTGAATTACGTGCAGGGCCCGGAGTTGCTGACGGCGACTTGTCTTGATCAGAATGGCCGACCGGTTGTGTGCCGGCCCACCGTCTTCGATCCAGTGCTTGACACGTTGTGGGTCAATCAAGGTGACGGCAATTTTTTGCCGATTCAAAAGGACGCCGGGCTGGAACTTCCTCAGGGAATGGGCCTCGGCATTGTTGTCGCAGATTTCAATGAGGACTCGCAATCAGACGTTTTCATCGCGAACGATATGACGGCCAACTATCTTCTGATTAATAAGGCCTCACAGCCTGGTCAGTCTCCGCTGTTTTCAGATGAGGCGTTTCTAAAAGGAGTCGCCCTCGACATGAACGGGCTTGCACAGGCGTGTATGGGCGTTGCCTGTGCGGATGTTAATCGAGACGGGCGGCCGGATCTGTTCGTTACTAATTTTGCCAGAGAATCTAATACGCTGTACTTGTCGACACAGAACTCGCTTTACGAGGATCAAACACAGGCGGCCGACCTGCGTGAACCAAGCTTTGAGCCTCTGGGATTTGGGACGCAATTTCTTGATGCGGATCAAGACGGCTGGTCTGACCTGATCGTGATGAATGGTCATATTGATGAGTTTGTCGGCGAGCCGTTCCGAATGCCGGCCCAGATCTTCTCTGGGCAACCCGCAAGTCGATTCGTGCAGTTGCCGCATGAGCAGGCTGGAGAACTGTTTCAGGAGCAACGTCTGGCCCGTGGTTTGGCAAAGCTCGACTGGAACCGCGATGGTCGCACCGATTTTGTGGCCACCGATCTGGAGCGCCCCGTGTTGTTGGCAGAGAACACCACCATCACACAGAACAGTTTCCTGCGTTTGCGGTTAACCGGCACCGCAAGCAGCCGAGACGCAATCGGAGCAAAGATTGTCGTCAAGATCTCTGACGGAGACGAGCGGGTGTTGCAACTGACAGCGGGAGATGGCTATGAGTCCTGCAACGAGCGAAGCCTTGAGATCGGGCTTGGCGAAATAAGATCATTACAACGTCTGGAGATTAATTGGCCTTCCGGAGCGACTTCGCGTTACGACAACATTACGTTAGATCAATGGTTGCATGCCATTGAAGGTCAAGGGCAGCTCGTAAACGTTCTACGGTGATTCTGATTGTATCGAATGTTCACACTGGCGGAGGCGGTTCAAACGGCGGGAACGTGGTTGTGGCATTGGCGATATGCGTCAACGTCTTCCGGAGTCTGTGCTTAAATTATAAGCGACATGGTGTAAACAGTTGAACCATGCAGAGTGGCGATGGGGCTTCATGTTCACATCGCACTGAAATTGCGAATCCGCTTAGTGTTTAAGCGAATGCGTGCCGCAAAATGCTCCTCCGCTTTCGTTTGTGTTCATGTATGAACAGATTAGCCACGATGGCGGATTCGAGGCAATAAGGACTCTCGTCCCATCAGGAGACTGCAATCTGATCTGAGTTCCAAGTCGCATCTATCGACCAATAGCAGTGCGCTCTGCTGAACCGGCAACGCTCGGAACTCTGTCTTTGCGATCATTTCAGAGGGTTAATCGGTCCGCAACGGAATAAGAGTTGCGTCCGAATTTTCCGCAGGAATGCTTGACGAACGGAGCTCACTGGGACATGCTTTCCATTAGTGGAAATGCGTTCATGTGATTTGAGTTGACACACAGTGTATTTATTATCCCGCCCGCTGAAGACTCATCTGCTTTCTTTGACGGTGGACAGGTGATTCATGCAAACGGGAATTATCCCTGAAAGGAAGTATTTCATGAAGTGGCAGAGGTTTAGATCCATTTTCGTTGCTTCACTCATCGCCATTACATCCCTGACGGGTTGTGGTGAACAAGCTCTTGAAGCGCCTGTGGAGAAACTCGTAGGGGGTTCGGGCACGATCAAAGTGGATGGAAAGCCGATGGGCGGCATTCGGATTCGCTTGACGCCCATCAATGAAACGAAAAGCGTCGGAGGATCATGGGCTATTACCAAAGATGATGGCACGTTCAGTCTGACTCACTGGACCAACGAACCGGGCATTGCTCCGGGTTCTTACTTGATCACTTTCTCGCGCTTTGTGAAGCCTGATGGGAGTCCGTTGGGTGAGCGAGATTCTCCAGCCATGGTGCAGGCCAAAGAAACCATCGCGAAGAACTGGAGCAATCCCGAGCCCGATCAGATGGCTGCGTTGACTCGACGTGTCGACATCCCGGAAGGCGGGAAGACAGACATCGCGTTCGAAATTAAGACCGGGAAATAGCTGACGGCTTGGTGCTGACAGCATTGCAGTCAATGTCGAGGAATGTTTCTTCGACTGTCGTTGTCGTTCTCATTCTGAGGATACTATTAATGAAGATGACCAATGGAACCGCTGCCTTCCGCAGCAGAATGCTCCGGACAAGAGCGTTCACACTCATTGAACTGCTTGTGGTAATCGCGATCATTGCGATCCTGATTGCCCTGCTGTTGCCTGCCGTACAGCAGGCTCGCGAGGCGGCTCGCCGCACACAGTGCAAGAACAATCTGAAGCAGATTGGCCTGGCACTGCACAATTATCACGATACGGCAAACATGTTCCCGTACGCGAGCAATGCCGCTGCGTCAACTGTGAACAGCAACACGGCAATTATGCCGCTTCAGAAGAATCAGACCGGCTGGGTCTTGTTGCTGCCGTATTTCGAACAAGCTGCTCTGTATAGCTCGATTGATCATTCTGCAGCGATGGGTCGCTGGAGAAACGGTGGCGCAGCACCACTGGCGAGTGGCGGTCCAACGGCAGCGAATGCTGCTGCGTCGGCAGTAAAGCTGGCGGCTTTGCTTTGCCCTTCAGACAGCGGGAGGCAGACATTCCCGGGTTTCGATGGAAACTACGGATGTGAAACGAACGTTGCTTCCTACAAATCTACCTACGGGTTCAGTGCCAGCGGACAGCCGTCAACTCTGTGGAGCAATTTGGGCCAGACGACACGCACGATGTTCGGTGCTCAGTCCAATACGAACATGCGCGACCTGACCGATGGCACCAGCAACACTGTTGCGATTGTTGAGACAACTCTCAACGTTTACGACGGGATCACAGGTTCATGGGCCTGTAATCAGCACGTCGGCAACGGGATTGACTTCGCAAACCTGAATGGTCAGCGCAAGATCAATGACTGGGATTGCTGTGGCTGGGGTCCTGGTACGCCATGGAGCATCAAGAATGTACCTGGTACGCTCGGTGAGTGGGGCACCCCCGGCAGCATGCACACTGGCGGGATGCAGGCTCTGCTGGGCGATGGTTCCGTTCGCTTCATCAGTGAGAACATTGACGCCACGACTCGTCAGCGTCTCGCTTACATCGCCGATGGAAACGTCATCGGTGAATTCTGATCGCCTGATCACAGAACCGGCGGTTGTTGTCCGGTATGATCAATCCACATGCAAAACCGCATGATCTGAAAGCCCCTGCTCTGCAGGGGCTTTCTTTATTGGCAGGCTTGCGATTCAAGAATTGAGTCACATAGTCCGCCAGCCTGAGCGGCTCAGGTTCGACCGCTCCTGCAATTTTTCGCTCTGAGCCACACGCTTTGGATCGGGGGATTCAGTGAATTGCGAGCTTTCGTCTGTTATTCGATCGCGGGTTGTGCGGGATGCTTTTCAGAATTGCTCCAGCAGAGGCGTCGTGTTGCATCGCACGATAATTGTGATTGACTGCTCAACGCCTGATGAAACCGTTACTGCGGGGAGCGGGGAGCGGCAGTCTTCTGTCCATTTCCCGAGGAATTTCCCTTCGGTGATCCAACGAGAGAGAAAAGCCCCCCCGTGTGGGGTCATTGGGCGGTTCAAGGCTGAGATTATGTATATCATTCCTCAGAGGTCGATCATTATCGTGAGTTTTCCGCATTAGAACGCGGTCTGCAAAGTCCATTTCGATGTCCATGTGGGTGCGAGTTCAACATTTTCTGGAACTCATTCGTTTCAGCCACACCATTTTTGCGCTGCCATTTGCCATGTTGTCGGCGGTGATCGCCTGGGCTCAGGCAGACAGCATCTTTCGCTGGCGTGATCTGGCGGGAATCTTGATTTGCATGGTGACTGCGCGATCAGCGGCCATGGCTTTTAATCGACTGGTCGACCGGGATATCGACAAAGAGAATCCTCGTACAGCCAAGCGGCACATTCCCGCAGGATTGCTTTCCGTCCGCGCGGTGACGTTGTTTACCCTCGTGATGAGTCTTGTCTTCATCGCGACCACAATGATCTTTCTTCCGAAGCGGCTGCCGTTGTATTTGTCGGTCCCCGTGCTGTTGTTCCTGCTGGGTTACTCGTGGGCGAAACGCTGGACGAGCTTTTGTCATTACTGGCTTTCAGCGGCCTTGATGATGTCTCCGATCGCCGCATGGATCGCCGTGCGAGATGAATTTGCTCTGATCCCGACTTTGCTGGCCGGAGTAATCTTCTTCTGGGTGGGCGGTTTTGACATCATCTATGCTTGTCAGGACGCTGACTTTGATCGCGAACGAAAGCTGCATAGCATTCCCGCTCGAATTGGCGTGAAGGCCGCGTTGAGGCTGGCGTTTATCAGCCATCTTCTGACAATCCTGATGCTCGTTCTGTTATGGTGGCTGGCTGGTCTCGGTTTGCTCTTTCTGGCGGGCGTTATTGCCATCGCCGGATTATTGCTGTACGAACATCAGTTAGTTCGGCCCGATGATCTGAATCGGGTCAATGTTGCTTTCTTCAATGTGAACGCCATCATTAGTTTCGGAATCCTGGTGCTCGGATGCCTGGACATCTGGCTCTTCTGAAACGGTTGAATCTTAATTGCCTGTGGGACAAGAACATGAATCTCTCCATCTCTGACTCACGAATTCGGGCGATCGCGGATAAGGTTCTGGCCGGTGAACGCCTATCGTTTGACGATGGCGTGCTGCTGGACGAGACCGCCGATCTGCACACGCTGGGTCAGCTTGCCAACACCGTGCGAGAACGACGCAACGGTAACGTGGCGTATTACAACACCAACATCCATCTGAATCCGACGAACGTCTGTGTCTACCGTTGTCGCTTCTGCGCCTTTCGAGCGGATCTGAAGGACGAAAAGGCGTATACGTTCACTGACGACATGTTGCGAAATCGAGTTCTCGAAGGGCGCGCAGCCGGAGCCACTGAAATTCATGTGGTTGGAGGTCTGCATCATAAGAAGAGCTTCGACTGGTACCTGAACGTCGTTCGTGTGATCCACGAAACCTGCCCGGAGATTCATATCAAGGCGTGGACTCCGGTTGAGATCAGTTGGTTCAGCTTTATTACCAAACAGCCTATTAAATGGGTTCTGGAGCAGATGGTGGAAGCCGGGCTTGGCAGCATGCCCGGAGGCGGTGCGGAGATCTTCGATGAAGAGGTTCGTCGCGAAATCTGTGAACACAAGGCGGACAGCGATGTCTGGTTCGATGTGCATCGGACTGCTCACCAACTGGGGCTTCGATCGAACGCGACGATGTTGTACGGGCATATCGAAAAGGCAAAGCATCGTGTCGACCATTTGCTGCGTCTGCGTGCACTGCAGGACGAGACGCATGGTTTTCAGACGTTTATTCCTTTGGCGTTTCATCCTGAGAATACAGAGCTGTCGAATATCCGTAAGCCGGATGGATTGTTTGACCTGCGTATGGTCGCTCTGTCTCGCCTGATGCTGGATAACTTCGACCACATCAAAGCGTACTGGATCATGCTGGGCGAACAGACTGCTCAGCTAGCTCTTGCTTACGGTGCTGATGATATCGATGGCACCGTTGTTCATGAGCTGATCTATCACGACGCCGGTGCAAAGACGCCGGAAGGAATGACGGTCGATCAGTTACACCGTCTGATTCAGGAAGCCGGTCGAGTTCCTGTTGAACGTGACACTCTGTATCGCCGAGTCATCCGGAATGGCCGCGAGTGGAGCGTTGGCGAAGCCCTGGTTTCAGCCTGACGTCCTGTGGCAATGCTGAGGCTCGGGCCCGGCGGCTCTGTGAGAAAACACAATGGCTCTCACGGAGGCGCAGAGGCACGGAGGAAGATCGCTGACCGCAGATGATAATGCTTGCACGGACGAGAGCTTCAGCCCCGACGAACAGGAACTCTGTGGCTCCGTGCCTCTGTGAGAAAAAACAATGGCTCTCACGGAGGCACAAAGACACGGAGGAAAAGCGCTGATCGCAGATGATGATGCTTGCACAGACGGGAGCTTCAGCCCCGACGGACAGGAACTCTGCGGCTCAGTGCCTATGTGAGAAAACACAATGGTTCTCACGGAGGCGCAGAGGCACGGAGGAAGAACGCTGACCGCAGATCATGATGCTTGCACGGACGGGAGCTTCAGCCGCGACGATCAGGAACTCTGTGGCTCTGTGCCTCTGTGAGAAAAAACAATTGCTCTCACGGAGGCGAAAAGGCACGGAGGAAGAGTGCTGACCGCAGATGATGATGGTTGCAATGACGGGAGCTTCAACCCCGACGATCTGGAACTCTGCGGCTCAGTGCCTATGTGAGAAAACACAATGGTTCTCACGGAGGCGCAGAGGCACGGAGGAAGAACGCTGATCGCAGATGATGATGCTTGCACTGACGGGAGCTTCAGCCCCGACGAACAGGAACTCTGTGGCTCAGTGCCTCTGTGGCTCAGTGCCTCTGTGAGATAAAACAATTGCTCTCACGGAGGCACAAAGGCACGGAGGAAAAGCGCTGGCCGCAGGTGATGATGCTTGCACTGACGGGAGCTTCAGCCCCGACGGACAGGAACTCTGTGGCTCCGTGCCTCTGCGAGATAAAACAATTGCTCTCACGGAGGCACAAAGGCACGGAGGAAAAGCGCTGGCCGCAGGTGATGATGCTTGCACTGGCGGGAGCTT
>Ga0255095_1000442_pt1 | contig 21302 bp, 17 predicted proteins | sample Colum_Law_RepC_8_2_FD_188435 | JGI IMG/M metagenome (GOLD analysis project Ga0255095, IMG submission 188435) | Freshwater microbial communities from Columbia River, Oregon, United States - Colum_Law_RepC_8d | ecosystem: Environmental > Aquatic > Freshwater > River | place: USA: Oregon...
GCCACCAACGGGGGCCATCCAGTGGAGAGTCTGATTTTGAGCCGTCTGTTGGTGGGTGGCCCCGGATGGGTGGCCCCGAAGGCTGGTTCTGATTCTGAATCTCATTTTGGCGCGATGTCGGGGGGGTAGGAGGTTTGCCCGGGCTGAAGCCCAGGCTACGGTTGGCAGGCTGCGGGGCCATCCAACGGGGCTATCCAACGGAGAGTCTGTTTTGGGCCGTCTGTTGGTGGGTGGCCCCGGATGGGTGGCCCCGAAGGCTGGTTCTGATTCTGAATCGCATTCTGGCGCGATGTCGAGGGGGGGTAGGAGGTTTGCCCGGGCTGAAGCCCAGGCTACGGTTGGCAGGCTGCGGTGCCACCAACGGGGGCCATCCAGTGGAGAGTCTGATTTTGAGCCGTCTGTTGGTGGGTGGCCCCGGATGGGTGGCCGCCCCGGATGGGTGGCCCCGAAGGCTGGTCTGATTCTGAATCTCATTTGGGAGCGATGTCGAGGGGGTAGGAGGTTTGCCCGGGCTGAAGCCCAGGCTACGGTTGGCAGGCAGTGGGGCCATCCAACGGAGATGCAGGCGGTGCCTGTCTGGCGGTGACCGGCCCCGCATGGTTCGGTGCGGGCGGAAAAGTCGCCCGGGCTTGCCTGACCGGTAGTTGCGATACGACCCGCGCGACACATTCGTCAGGCGCGACAGGGTCGGAAAATCCGGCGACCCTGCTGCATCCATTATGACCGGCCAAACCGTTGTCCGATGAATTTCCGTGGAAGCCGATTCCAGCAATACAGCCGGACGGTTCCAGGGGGAAGCAGCTCGCTTTGGCGAACTGCGGCACGACCACTCAGGGCAGGGCCTGTTCCCATGCAGCGCCCAAAACAACAGGAATGGTCCGGTGAAACGGTCCACAGGTGAATTTTTTCGGCGGGCGATTGCGTCTGCCGTGTCAGCCACAACCGTGGCTCAACTGTTGCCGCTGGTGCTTCTGAGCACTGCGGCCAGCCAGCCACTCCGGGCTACCGACTCGTTCACCGAGTCGTGGAACCTGATGCGGCAGGACGAACAGTCTACGGGGACTCCGGGCAGCTACCTGAGCGAGATTCGCCAGCGTCAGGATGGGCTGCCAGTGTCTGACCGATTCCTGCTGGAGGAGTCTGGTGGGCATTTGGAAGACCCCGCAGCTCCGGCGACCGCCAACGCTGGAACTGATCGTCTGTTCCGCGAGGAAGCGTCGCGGTGGGTCAGCGTGTCTGCTGATGCGTCGCCCCCCCCCGCTGCTCACGCGGAAACGTCCACAACAGCGGCGGAGGCCGCTGCTGCTGCTGAGTCCGCGCTGAAGGCTCCGGCCATGGGCGATCCTGCCCGCATCTTCCGCACTCAATCCGCCGATATGTGGCAGTTGCTGCCCAACGGATTGTTGTTCCGCAGCTATCTGGCGGGGCCCAAAGAACCTCGTTTGCAGATGGTGTATTCGCGCGACACAAAGAACGGGCGAAATGTGGGGGATGCAACTCTGGGCGGTCGCGCCGGACTGTTTCGCATCACCGATTCTTCCGGCGATGCATTTCAGTTGGACGTCGACGGAGCGGTGTTTGCCAGGATTCTGCCATCAGAACCCAGCACCGCGCTGGAAGGCTCAGATTATCGAGTCGGCCTGTTTGGGACGTGGAAACGGGACACCACAGCCTTTAAGCTGGGGTATGCTCACATCAGCAGCCACATTGGTGATGAGTTTCTGGAAATGAATCCGGGCATGGTGCATGTGAATTACGTTCGAGATTCGCTGGTCGCCGGCATCAGCCACGACCTTACGGATGCGCACCGCATCTACGGGGAAATCGGCTATGCGGCGGTTGCCGGTGGTGCCGAGCCGCTGGAGGGTCAGTTGGGCGCCGAGTGGACTCCGCGCGGTGAAGACGTGTGGACCGGAGCTCCGTTTGTGGCAGTCAACGGGATCTTCCGCGAGGAGCAGGGCAGCAATGTGGGGCTGAACAGCACGGCAGGCTGGGGCTGGCAGGGACCAAAATCCGGCCGACGATTAAGAGTCGGAGCGAACTGGTACAACGGTCCATCTCTGCAGTATTCGTTCGTCAACCGCTGGGAGAACCTGGTCGGTGGCGGAATCTGGCTGGACTTCTGATTTCCGTACGTGGTAGCTCGCCCAAGCAACGCGGGGTGCCACGAGTGTTTTGGATCAACGTGAAATCCTGTACGAGGCTATTGGATCGCGCGGTTCGTCGTGAGCCTTGCCCTCCCGAGGGGACTCTGCGATTACTCAATACTGATTACTGGGCACTGACGTCCGGCTCGGCGGGAGCCTCGCCCTCCCTAGCAAATGACATTCGCGGAATGCTCTTGCGGCATTTCCTGCCGTTCGCGTAAAACCCGTCCCTGCAAGCGTTTCAGGGAGGAGCCGCGCGCGTGATGTGGTGCCGCAAATGTCTCAGAGAATTTCAGGTCAACGGCGGAGCCAGAGCTTCAGCCGTCTGTCCACTTTGCGGGCACATGCTGGAAGAAACCACCCGACAGTCGCAGGCCATCCGTCAGGCTCGCGAAATCCTGGAACGCTGGCAGGCCAGCAGTCTGTTTGACCGGATTCAGGAAACAGAGTCTGCAGGATCGCTGAAGCAACAGGCGGAAGCCACTTTTCCGGGCCTGCCTGGCGCTCGTGCCCCGGTTCGTGCAACGCCCGCCGCACTTCCCCATCGACCGGTTGCGGAAGTCACGCCCGCAGCCGCACCTGTGCTCGAAAATCCAGTTCAGGTGAAATCCCCCGAGGAAACTCGGCCCGCGAGGCCGGCCGTGGATCGCCCTGCAGCCACTGTTGCCGCCCATCGTTCGCTGGTTCGAGAGCTGCCGCCACTGCCTACTGATCTGCTGGCACCGCCACCGCTGCTGGCGGCTGCCGCGCGAGCTGATTCGCAGGCTCGACGAGCCATCCGCCCTGCCATCACCGCTCCCTCACCAGCGTCTTCAAACGCACCGCTTCCGGCATCGAGCCTTGTTCCAGCCGTGGCCCGAGCCCTCCCACAACCCGCCGCGGTGGCTGTTTACGACGAACGCCCTGCCACCGATGATTCTGTCGAGACGGTCGCCATCGTGCAACCGGACATCGAGAGCGACTGCGCTGAGACTGAGGCAGCACCATCTGCTGAGGCTGCCGTTGACGACGTGGCAGCTTACTTCGAAACGGCCGGCAGTGAATTGATGGATGTCGCTGGCAGCGCCTGTAAGATTCGCCATGGCGAGGTTGCAGAGGAACCCCAGTCGCCTCCTGCGATTCTGCCCGCTGAAACCCGTGTCGTTGAAGTCACACCTCCTTTCACCGCCAGTGTCGCGGATGAGCCAGACATGTCCGGAGAACATCCCGCCGAAACTCAGCAGTTTGTCCTGCCGATGGCAACTGCCGGCACTTCGGAATCGCCGTCTGCCGAGAACTCGTCAGCACGTCCCCGTCCGCTGCAGCGGCGGCCACCATTGTCCCGCAAGCCTCAGGTGTCCCGACCAGCGACTCCGCCGACTCCAGGAGACCCCGTTATGAGCCAGTCTCAACCAGCCGATGCCAGGATCGCTCCAGCCGGAGCAGGTGCTTCCGCCACAGCTCAGTCGAACCCTGCTGCGGGGACGAAACTGCGTTTTGACAGTGGCGTAGCAATGCAGCATTTGGCGGCTGCAGATCACGGTCGAGTGCGTGCGGAATTCCCGGCGGCAGTCAGGGCGCTGGATCAGATCTATGCGGGTACGCCACGTCCGATGTCCGTTGAACAGCAGAATTCTCGACGTACCAACGTCACCTCACTGATCGGTCAGACCCTGTCGTATCTCGGTGTTCTGGGGCTGACCATTGGTACATCGATGGTGATCCTCGGGCACTTTGGCGGCTATGCGGATTACACCCCAACAGGCTGGCTGGTGACCACGGTAGCTCAGATGCTGCTGTTTCTGGGGGTGATCAATCTCGTTTCCGGCGGTATCGAGCAGAATAATGAGGATGTTTCGCGGCGCATCAGTGCTCTGGGCGAACAATTGCTGCGAATTGAGCAGTCCACGTCGACTCTGCGAGGTCCGCATCTGCCGGCTGCCGTCTGGCAGGATGATGAGTCATTGCCCGGCGAATCGAGCTCTGCCGATGCGGTGCCACCCTTGCAGCGGCGTACGTCTGCCGTGTGATCAGCCCTGAGGATCGCCGGCGTGGACCGGGGGAGTGACCGCGATGTCTGCCACGGCGATGCTGCTGCTGAGTTTTCTGAGTGTGCTGGCACTGTCCCCCGAACCTCCGACTCGCATCATCGTGCTGGGAGATTCCATCACCAAAGGAGTGCGTTCAGGAGTGACGGCGGAAGAGACGTTTGGTGCACTGCTGCAGCGCGATCTGCTCGCTGCGGGCAGGACGGTCGAAGTGCAGAATCAGGGGATTGGTGGCGAACGCACAGATCAGGCTCTGAAACGGCTGCAGTCCGATATTCTGTCTCGCAGGCCGCAGATTGTCGTGGTGATGTATGGCACCAATGACAGCTATGTGGATCAGGGACGCGGCGAAAGTCGCCTGACGGCTCAGCAGTTCGAGGACAATCTGCGTGCGATCGTGCGTCTGCTGCAGCAGGAGCAGATCAGGGTGGTGCTGATGACAGAACCGCGCTGGGGCCGTACGGCTGCTTTGAACGGTGCCGGCGAGCATCCGAATCTGCGTCTGGAGCAATTCATGCAGCGGACTCGCACGGTGGCAACCAGTACGAAGCTGCCGCTGGTGGACCACTTTCAGCACTGGACGGCAGCGGAGCAGCGGGGTACGGACATCGGTGGCTGGACTACGGACCAGTGTCATCCGAATCCTGCCGGTCACCGACAACTGGCTGACCTGCTGCTGCCCGGCATTCTGCCGCTGCTGGATTGAATCCGCTTGCCCGGCATCCGTATTACGGAACGACGTGCACCATCATCAGGTCGTGTGTTTCGCCCAGCCATGCGGCGTGTCCCACCAGAATGACTCGACTGCCTGATTCCAGTATCCCGTTTCGTCGTCCCCAGGCAATCACATGTTTCAGCAGTGAATCGGGTGATTGTGCAACGGAGCGGTTGAGCTGAGGTGTGACGCCCCAGTAGAGGCACATTCTGCGTGAAACTTCTTCGCGATCGGTGAACGCGACGATGGGGACTTTGCCGCGCATGCGTGACAGTGCGAGGGCGGTGCGTCCGGTGACGGTGGCGACCACGATCAGGTCGGCTTTCAGAAAGTCGGCCGCAGCAACAGCTCCGCGAGTGACAGCTTCGGTAATCGGACGAGCGCGGCGGGATTCCTGTTCGGATGCTTCCTGTGGCACCTGAGGCTGCACGAGCACCTCAGCTTCGCGGGCGATCTTTTCCATCATCCGCACGCATTGCACAGGGTTCTGTCCGATGGCAGTTTCGCCGGACAGCATGACGGCGTCGGTGCCATCGAGGACGGCGTTGGCAACATCGGTGACTTCAGCGCGGGTGGGCAGATCGTTGGACTGCATGCTGTCCAGCATCTGCGTGGCAGTGATGACGGGGAGCCGCAGCTGGTTGCAGCGGCGGATGATCAGTTTCTGCAGCACGGGGACGCGACTGATTTCCGCCTCGACTCCGAGGTCACCGCGGGCCACCATGACGGCGTCCGTGACAGCGAGGATGTTGTCGAGGTCATCAATGGCCTCGGTTTTTTCGATCTTGGCGACTACCAGGGGAGTGAATCGTGGTTTCAGGCTTTGAATCAACTGCTGCAACTGGCGAATATCATCGGCGCGGCGCACGAAGCTGAGTCCGATGAAGTCCAGGTTCTGCTGCAGGGCCCATTCCAGGTCGTGGCGATCTTTGTCAGTGACGCTGGGAGTGCTGAGGGCAACTCCCGGCAGATTGACTCCCTGGCGACTGCGAATCTTCCCGGCCTGCACAACCTGACACTGCACCCAGCCGGCGGCCGGATCCCTGTCCACGACCTGCATCGCGACCGTGCCGTCGGCCAGCAGAATGCGGTCACCGGGACGAACGTCGTCGATGAGTGGTTCGTAGGTGCAGGTGAGGTCCGTGGAAGATACGGACTCAGTGCCACGGATAAAGCGGAACAGAGCGCCTTCCTGGCAATACGTTTCACCGCCGGCCAGTTCTCCGAGTCGGATTTTGGGCCCCGAAAGGTCTCCCAGAAGACCCACCGGGCGATCCAGTTCGGCCGACACTTGGCGAATTTTTCGCACCAGTTCGGTCAACCATGCGTGGCTGCCGTGGGCGAAGTTCAGGCGAAAGACATCGACGCCTTCGAGCACCAGTTGTTTGAGGACTTCGGGGGATTCACTGGCCGGGCCGAGTGTGGCCACGATGCGAGTTTTCACCAGTTTCATCAGTCTGCGATCGGAGCCTTCTGCCGCCATGCCAGCCTCTCAGTTGTTCGCGGCCCGGAGCTGGTACCGCTAAAGATGTATCGGGATAAATCGTTGCTGTTCGCCGGGTGCCGGAGTGTCTGCGGGATCCACCCATGGGATGGGGCGATTTTCGCGGCTGCACGTTTGCAGCAGTTCGCGAAATCGGCGTGTGAGCAGTAACAGCAGGTCGCGTTCACTGGTGGCGTCTCCCGAGATGCCTGCGAGATTGGCGACTTTTCCATGAATTTTTCCGGTCTGTGCGTCACGCGTCAGGAGCACGATGCAATTGTAGACTGGAACAGACCCTGGTCCGCCACCGCAGGAGGAATCGGCAAGCTGGTTCAGGGGACTGGTCACGGGGCGCGCTTTTCAGAAATGCCGGCGAATCTGGCTGTAGCGGAACAGTCCTGCAGGCCCGCCGGGGGACATTATGCGTTGCTGCTGCCGTCTCGGCAATCTTGTTCCCGTAAGTCGGTTTTCGGTTCTCAGTTCTCAGTTCTCAGTTCTCAGTTCTCAGTTTTCAGTTTTCAGTTTTCAGTTGGGATGGGGGATGGGGGGCCTTGGGTTGGCGGTGGCTGTGGGCTGCTTGTCAGCGAAGGGGGCTGGTCTATACCATCGTGGTGAAGTCGTTTCACATGAGTCGGTACGTGGTGGCTGGTGATCGCTGATTCTGCACTTCTGCGAAGACTGACATGCAGCAGTTTGCCGTACTTTACCAGCATTTGGACAGTACGACGAAGACGACTGAGCGTCTGGCGTCGCTGGTGCGTTATTTCCGCGAAGCTCCGGCGGAGGATGCGGCGTGGTGTGTGTGGTTTTTGTGTGGTCAGCGTCCGCGCCGAGCAGTCAGTGTGGGGCAGTTGCAGGAGTGGTGTGCGGGTTTGGCAGGTATTCCGGAGTGGTTGTTTGAGGTCAGTCGGGAGTTTGTGGGGGATCTGGCGGAGACCATCGCATTGCTGTTGCCGGCACCGTCCGTGCGGACGGATCAGGGACTGCATTACTGGGTGGTGGATCGTCTGTTGCCGTTGGGAGCGAAGTCGCCGGATGAGCGTCGCGAGGCGGTGCTGGAGGCGTGGAACAGTCTGGCGGGCACCGAGCGATTTCTGTTCAACAAGCTTTTGACGGGTGGATTTCGTGTCGGTGTTTCGCGGCGTCTGGTGATTCGTGGCGTGGCGGAATTCTGTGGTTTGCCGGCTGACGTGATCGCGCACCGTCTGATGGGGCACTGGCAGCCGTCGGCTGATTTCTTCAGGGCTCTGACGTCTGCCGACACGGGTGATGCGGACGTGAGTCGACCGTATCCGTTCTGTCTGGCGCATCCTTTGTCGGAGGATGACGCGGCGGAGTTATCGGGATTGTCGGGGTCGCCGGGCGGGTCCACGCGACTGGGGTCGGCGGCGGACTGGATTCTGGAATGGAAGTGGGACGGGATTCGAGCGCAGGTGATTCGTCGCAGCGGTCGTACGTTTATCTGGTCTCGTGGTGAAGAGCTGCTGACGGACCGATTTCCGGAGCTGGAGCGGGTCTGCAGTGCATTACCGGACGGGACGGTGCTGGACGGTGAAATCACGGCGTGGCAGGGTGATCGGCTGTTGTCCTTTGCCGAATTGCAGAAGCGGATTCATCGCCGCAGTGTGACGCCGCGGTTGTTGGCGGCAGTTCCCGTGCGTTTTATTGCATTTGATCTGCTGGAGCAGTCTGGGGTGGATGTGCGTGGGGAGTCCGGGTTATCGCGTCGCAGTCGACTGGAGGCCTTACTGCGGGAGTGTGCGGGTGTGTGGCCGCAGTTGCAGTTAACGCCGCGACTGGAGGCAGCGGACTGGGAGGCCTGTGTGCGGTTCCGGCAGCTCTGTCGCGAACAGCGAGTGGAAGGGCTGATGCTGAAGCATGTGGATGCGGTGTACGAGACGGGCCGGGTGGTGGGTGCGTGGTGGAAGTGGAAGATCGAGCCGTTTCACTGTGATGCGGTGCTGTTGTATGCGCAGCGCGGGCATGGTCGGCGGGCGGGCAAGTATACGGATTTCACATTCGGGGTGCGTTCTGAGGACGGTCTGGTGCCGTTTGCGAAGGCGTATTCGGGGCTGACGAATGCTGAAATTGAGGAGGTGGATCGTTTCATTCGCGACAATACTCTGGAGCGATTCGGTCCGGTGTCCAGTGTGCGAGCGGAGTTGGTGTTTGAGCTGGCGTTTGAGGGGTTGCAGTTGTCATCCCGGCATAAGTCGGGGATCGCCGTCAGATTTCCTCGGATTGCCCGCTGGCGTCGCGACAAGACAGTGGCTGATATCGACTCGCTGGAGACGCTGCGGGAACTGATCCGCAGTCGGCAAGCGGGGGACGGTGCAGGCGCATCCGCGTCGGAGGAGGTCACTGTTCCCACGGAGGTGGCGATTTCGACGGAGGTTATGGCGACCTTCCCGGTGGTTCCGGTGGCGGGCCAGACGCGGAAGCGGCAGCGAAAGCGGGCGGTATCGGGTGAGGAGGCTGCGGTGGAGCAGCCGAGGCTGGGCGGTTTGTTTGCCGGGTTGGAAGACTGACGCGGGGCTGTACTGGCGATTGCCTCGGGAACTCGGCATAATACGGGTCTCGTCGCGCTGCCGACGAGGCCTCGGTGTGTTCCTGACGTCATTCTCAGAGGTTCTTGAGGGGTCGTGTGATGCTGCGTTTGCTGTCATTTGTGATGTTGCTGGTGGTTGCGTGCTGCGTGCGGGCGCAGGAATTGCCTGCTCAGCCGGAAAACGCCAAAGAGATCTTCAACGGGAAGGATCTGGCGGGTTGGGATGGGGATCTGCGGTTGTGGTCGGTGCGTGACGGGGTGATTCACGGCGAGACGACGGAGGAAAACAAAGCGGACGGCAATACGTTTCTGATCTGGCAGGGTGGACGTACGGGGAATTTTGATCTGCGACTGTCGTTCCGCTGCAATGCCACGAATAACTCGGGGATTCAGTATCGTTCGAAGCACATCACTGAAGGCAATCCACGGAATAAATGGGTGGTGCGTGGTTATCAGCATGAGCTGCGAAATGAGCTGGACTTCCCGAATGTTTCGGGGTTCATCTATGACGAGGGTGGCAAGCGAGGTCGGATCATCCTGGTGGGTGAGCGGGGCACGTGGGAGTCTGCCGGCAAGCAGGCGAAGGCAGAGTTGATTGACCAGGACGGCTGGAAGAAGTTGTTTCGTCTGGACGACTGGAACGACGTGGTGATTCGCGCTGAGGGAAATCGAATTCAGCACTACATGAACGGTCGGCTGATCCTGGATCTGCAGGACAATCACCCTGAATTAGCGCTGCGTGACGGTGTGCTGGCATTGCAGCTGCACGCGGGCAAGCCGATGTGGGCAGAGTTCCGCAACATTCGGATTGCCGAGCTGAAATAGGCGTGGTGCTGGCAGCAGCGGTCAGTCTGAAAAGCCGACAGGAGCGATCAGTCCCGAAAGACTGACCGCTCCTGTGCTTTAAGGGGGCTGCGGAATATCTGCGGAATTCACTGCTGAATGCTGGTTTTCGGCAATTCAGCGGTCTGCTGTTCGGGAATGCGAACGAAGCACCAGCGGCGTCCGCTGTCACCGGTGACGATGCAGAAATTGTTTTCCGGGTTTGTCTGAGGTGCGGAGTGGATTGTGACGCGGGTTTGTCGTCCGGTTTCGTCGACGACCTGCCATGTTCCTGCGGCGAGGCGACTGGGCAGTGGGATGCACTGGTCGGGGGTGCTGCTGACGGTCGGCACTGGGGTGGTGCTGACTGGTGCCGCAGTGACTGCCGTGGGAGTGGCGACGGTGGTGGCTTTGGTGGTGGCCGTTTGTGCGGCATCTGCTGCGGCGACAGTGCTTGCCGCGGCCCGGGCGCGGGCGATGCGCAGACGATCTTTGGCGATGCCTTTCTGATCGGCATCCCAGACGGCCATGAAGATGGCAGCAACGAGGATGATAGCCGACACTCGGACGTTCATGACTGCGATCCTGTCAAACAAATTCAGAGGATTGCAGTGGGTATCGGTTGTGGGTCGGCGGTTTCTGCTGGCAAACCGTTGCGGAGGCGGTTGGTCTTTGTGTGGGGGTGTGGGAGAGCACCGTTGGCAGGGGTTGAGCCGATTGGTGGGGTTTTGCGACGTAAGGTGGGGGGCTTGTGGCGGGAGTCTTCAGGTGCGTGGGCGGGTCAGTTCAACTGGAATTCGGCGGTGCCATTGGCGAGAGTGAGGGCGTGTGGGAAGCGCGCGGCGAGTTCATCGCTGTGGGTAACGCAGAGGAGTGCAGTTTGGTTTTCGGCGGCCATTTCGAGGAGGAGTGAGCCGATTTCGGTGGCGGTGTTGGGGTCGAGGTTCCCGGTTGGTTCGTCGGCCAGCAGGAGCGAGGGTTGTTGCAGCAGTGCCCGGCACACGGCGACTCGCTGTCGTTCGCCGCCGGACAGTTGTCCGGGGCGCTGGTGTGTGCGGTGAGCGAGACCGACTCGTTCGATCAGCTGCAGGGCTCGTTCCCGCAGGTTGCCATTGGGGGCGAAGCCGGCGAGGGAGGGGAGGAGGACATTTTCGAGAACGCTGCACTGGGGCAGCAACTGGTGATCCTGGAAGATGAAGCCGATGTGCTGGTTGCGGAAGGCGGCGAGGTCTCTGGCAGACAGTCGCCACGGGTTTTGGCCGAGGATTTCGAGTGTTCCTGAGGAGGGGCGATCGAGGGTTCCGGCGAGGTACAGGAGTGTACTTTTGCCGCAGCCGGAGGGGCCTCGGATGGCCAGTGCGGTGCCGGAGACGATTTTCAGGGTGACTCCGGAGAGGATCGTCAGATCGGGCTGGCCGGGGATGGCGGCGGGGAACGAGCGGGTGACGTTGTGCATGGCGAGGACGAGTGGCATCAACGGACTCCGGGACCCGATTTGCGTGGGCATTGCCGATTTTTGCGGGTGAGGCGAACGCGGCTGTTTGCAGCGAATGGCGCAGACTGGCAGGGAGTGTAACGGCGGGCGAGCGTTCGCCAAGTGTGCGAACGGTGTTCCCGAGTTCCCACCGGCGGGAATTCCTGTGGTCTGACGTCTCACCGAGCGGAAGACGTGGCCCCCATTGGAAACGGGTGGGCCGTTGGTTGCAGACCTCCGACTGTTCTGTCATATTCCAGACGACCAGTTGCACCAACGCTGCACCGTGATCCTCACGGAACCGTGGTTGGCAGGGTTTTCGGTGTCGTGTTTTCTGGCCTTATGGCGCAGTCGCGGTACAGTGTGGAACTGGTGAAGTGGTTGGTGAGATGGTTGTTGAGATGGTTTGTCTGATGCTTGCGGGTACGACCTGCCGGGATCGTGCTGTGGGGTCTGGCTCCTTGGTTTCGCATGGGTAAGTCAGTCATGATTTTAGCTGCTCAGTCCATCGCTGATTTCCTTGCGGGGATCACCGAGGTGATTGCTCCGGGTAAGGGGTTGCAGTATGTGCTGGCCGCGGTGATTCACGCGGTTCTCCTGGTGCATGCCTTCGCGTTGTCTCCGGCGATTTTCATCTGGCTGGAGCGGAAGGTTGCCGGCCGGATTCAGGACCGTCTTGGTCCGACGCGTGTGGGTGGTCTGTTTGGCTGGTTGCAGTCTTTGGCAGACGGGATCAAGCTGGTTCAGAAAGAGGACCTGTGTCCTCCGGCGGCAGACTCACTGTTGTTCCGATCTGCTCCGTACTTTGTCTGTGTGGCGTCTTTTGCCGCGTTCATGGTGCTGCCATTCAGTGCGGGTTGGGTGGCAGTTGCAGCCGACTGTGGACTGTTCATTATTCTGGCAATTCTGTCGCTGGAAGTTTTTGGCATCATCATGGCTGGGTATTCCAGCGGCTCGAAGTGGTCTTTGTTTGGCGGCATGCGTGAGGCTGCTCAGATGGTCAGCTACGAAATTCCGCTGGCGATTTGTGCATTGGTGCCGGTGATTGCTGCGGGTTCGCTGAACCTTGGCGAGATTGGTGGAATGCAGCGGGGCGGAGTGCACAACTGGTTCATTTTCCACGATCCGTTCGCATTCATTGCCTTTTTCGTGTATTTCGTGGTGGCCACAGCCAGCTGCAAGCGGGCTCCTTTTGACCTCGCCGAGGCCGAGAGCGAGTTGGTGGGTGGTTTTCACACGGAGTACAGCGGGATTCGCTGGTCGTTCTTCTTTATGGGTGAGTACGCCAGCATGTTTGCGGTGTGCGGCATCGCGTCAATTCTGTTCCTTGGAGGCTGGAACACCGGGATTCCTCCGCTGGACGACGCCCTGTACGCGGCTCGCAATGCAGGCGCCAGTGGGCAGGGTTCTGCGATTGTGGGTTATCTGGCGAACGTGTTGGGTATGCTGGTGTTTGTGTCCAAGGCTGCGTTGGGTGTCTTCGTGCAGATCTGGCTCCGCTGGACCCTGCCGCGGTTGCGAATAGACCAGGTGATGACCACCTGTCTGAAGTATCTTGTGCCGATCAGCTGTTTCCTGTTCCTGGGTGCCACGGTGTGGCCATTGCTGCTGGCGACTGCGTTGCAGCGTTCGACGTGGACACCGGAAGCTTTGGGTGTGCGGGCTGCGGCAGAGCTTCGCGAGTCGGTGCCAGCTGCGGATGTTCCGGCGACTGCTTCGGGCGCCGTTACCGCCGTAGAGGCTCGACAGGAATCAGCGACTGAGGGGGCTGTGCGATGACTGGTGCTTTGATGCTGTCTGCGGCCGCAGCGCCTGGTGGCAGTGTGTTGTTCGCAATATTTGCTTTGGCAGCCTGTCTGTGTGCGGTAGCGGTTGTGGCTTCGCAGACGGTGGTGCGAATGGCGTTCTGGCTGGTGCTGTCACTGGGCAGTACAGCGGCTTTGTTCTTTCTGGCGGATGCTGACTTTGTGGGTGCAGCCCAGTTGCTGATCTACGTGGGTGGAACGCTGGTGTTGCTGGTGTTTGGGGTGATGCTGACGGCCAGTGGTCCGTATTTGAAGATTGCAACGTCACCGGGCGAGACGATTCTGGGTGCGGTGGTGGCATTACTGTTTCTGTGCGTGGTGGTGGCCAGTGTCAGTGGTGTGACGTGGCCGGAACCCGTTGCGGCGGATGCCGGTGCTCTGCAGACGGCGTCCGGAAATACTCTGCGACCGCTGGGTCTGGCCTTCCTTGGGACTCGACCCGACCAGGACCTCGCGGACGGCGATCAGTTATCGCCGGGTTATCTGTTGCCATTTGAAATCATTTCGATTCATTTGCTGGTGGTGTTGATTGGTGCGGCATATCTGGCTCGAGCAAAACGTCGGGCAGTGGGAACCTGAAGGGGCTTTCGGGTTATGAGTCTGAGTGCATATCTGCTGGTGGGTGCTGTCTTGTTCGTGTGCGGCATTGTCTGCATGGCGACGAAGCGGAACGGCATTGGCGTATTGATGGGTGTGGAGTTGGTGCTGAACGGCGCGAATGTGAATTTCGTGGCGTTTTCGAAGTACACCCAGTTGGGTTTGGACGGTCAGATTTTTTCCCTGTTTGTGATTGTGCTGGCGGCCGCAGAAGCTGCGGTGGCTCTCGCAATTGCTCTGAATTTCTACAACAACCATCTCACGATTGACGTGGACCGGGCCAACAAGCTGAAGGGCTGAGTGGCGTGTATTCTGCGGTGTTCGGTGGATGGACTTTTCCCCTTGTCGTGTGCCTGGATAACCCATGGTTGGCGAGACGCTTCGAAACCTGTTGTTGATCGCATGGCTGCTGCCTCTGTGTGGTTTCGCCGTGGAGATCTTTGGCGGCTTCTGGGGCAGCCGTCGCAGTCGCGTCGCTGCGTGGCTGGCGGTGGGCTGCATTGCCACGGGATTTGTCTGCAGTGCAAGTGCTCTGACGATCTGGGGAAAATCCAATGGTTGGGCGGTTCTGCACCGGGCCGACCATCATGAAAGCAGCGCGGACGGTGGCGGACCCGCTGTTGCTGATGGGACGGTGCCACCTGCAGCGGAGGCTGTGCCGGGTGCTGAGGCCTCGGCCCCGACTGCGGTGGCGGGGCAGCATGCGGCGGACGAGCATTCGCACTCTGGTGCAGACTCGGCCAAAGCGCAGACAGTGTTCTCGGGGACTCTGTACAGGCTGGCCACGTTTGGTGGTCTGGAGCTGTCACTCGACTATTACATCGACAGTCTGACGCTGGTGATGTTCACGATGGTGACGTTCATTGCGACGTGCATTCATCTGTTTGCGATGGGTTACATGTCGGAGGAACTGACAGAAGAGTATGTGGACCACCATGCGCACCTGCGAAACGGCCACCACGTGCATCGGCCGGGCCGATTTTATCGCTTCTTTGCGTTCCTCTCACTGTTTTGTTTTTCGATGCTGGGTCTGGTGCTGGCTGGCAACATTTTCCAGGTGTTTATCTTCTGGGAGCTGGTGGGGATCTGCAGTTTTCTGCTGATTGGTTTCTACACGGAGCGCAAGTCTGCCAGTACGGCGGCGAACAAGGCGTTCATCATGAACCGGGTTGGGGACTTTGGGTTTCTGATTGGTTTGATGGTCGTGTGGACCTACTTTGGCACGTTCAAGTTTGCGGACACTGTGGATGCCGATGGGCACGTGGTGCAGGCCGGTTTGTTCCAGATGCTGCCTCGTGGAGCCGACGGCAATGTGATCATGAACGCCGAGAACGGCGAGGTTCAGATTGGCAGTGCGACGGCGGCGAATCCGGCAAATCGGCATGCGACGATCCCCTATGCGTTGCTGGTTCTGGCGGGTTTGGGGGTATTTGCCGGGTGCATCGGCAAGAGTGCTCAGTTTCCTCTGCAGACGTGGCTGCCTGATGCCATGGAAGGTCCGACTCCGGTCAGCGCCCTTGTGCACTCGGCGACGATGGTTGCCGCCGGGGTCTATCTGACCGGGCGTTTTTATCCGATGTTTGTGCAGGAAGTGTTGCTGACGATTGCTTACATTGGATGTATTACGGCCTTTGTGGCGGCGACGATTGCGATCGTGGCGACGGACATCAAGAAGGTGCTGGCATATTCGACGATCAGCCAGTTGGGTTACATGATGCTGGGTCTGGGTGTCTTTGGCTGGGGTGCCGGTCTGTTCCATCTTGTGACTCATGCGTTCTTCAAGTCGCTGATGTTTCTCTGTTCGGGCAGTGTGATTTACGGCTGTCATCATGAACAGGAGATGCCGAAGATGGGTGGTTTGTGGCGCAAGATGCCGATCACTGCGTTCACGATGCTTGTGGGTGTGATGGCAATTGCCGGTCTGGCGATACCGGGCCTTGTGGGTCCGGGATTTGGCCAGTTGTTTGCGTTTTCGGGTTTTCATTCGAAGGATGCGGTGGTTGCGACGGCGCTGGCTTTTGTGCAGGCCAATCCTGCTCATTTTCTGCTGTTCATTCTGCCGTTGATCACCGCGGGTGTGACAGCGTTTTACATGTTTCGGCTGTGGTTCTACACCTTTGCCGGTAAGCCTCGCGATCATCATGTCTACGACCACTGCCATGAGTCACCACTGATCATGACGGGTCCGCTGGTGGTGTTGTCGTTGCTGGCGGCCTATTGTGCGTGGGGTGGTGAGCAGGGGAATCTGTATCTGCTGATCACTGGTGACCAACCGAGCTATGTGAGCCATGGGATACCGGCGCTGGCTGCCGGTGGTCTGACGATGCCTGGTCATGACGCAGTGGTTGCGGTGCATCATCAGGCGGGCACGTATGCTTTGATTGCGGCGTTCAGTGGCACGTTTCTGGCGTGGCTGCTGTATGGATCCGGCAAGGTGGATGTGGCTGAGATTCGTCGTCAGTTGTCGGGTGTGCACGGGTTTCTGGCGAACAAGTGGCATTTTGATGAGTTGTATGATGCCTTGTTCATGCGTCCGACGCATGTGGTGGGGCGTTTCTGTGCAGGAATCGACCGGATGATTTTCGATGGAATTCTGCATGGCGCGGCGGGTGCCACGGTGCTGGTGTCAAAGTGGGATCGGGCATTCGACGAAAAGGTTGTGGACGGGTTGGTGAACCTGCTGGGTAACGCCACGTGGTCAGCGGGGAACTGGTTGAAGGTGCTGCAGACGGGCCGTCTGCGTCAGTATGTCATGTTTATTGTGGCTGGTGTGGTGGCGTTGTTCGGCGTTCTGCTGGCAACGTTCCCTCGTTGAGTTCTGGCGTTGATCAGGAAGTGATCGGGACAATCCCTTAGTTTGCGGCATGTGACCATGAATTCTCTTTTTCTGCTGTCGATTTTGATCTTTCTGCCGCTGGTCGGTGCAGCGTTGCTGCTGATTTTTGACGAGCGGAATGCGGATGCCATGCGATTCTGGTCGCTGGGTGTCACGCTGCTGACATTTATCTTTTCGGTTGTGCTGTGGTGTCAGTACAACCCGGCGGACGGCATGCTGCTGGCGGATGTGAAGGAGTGGGTCCCCAGTTGGAACATCTATTACCGGCTGGGGGTTGACGGGATCAGTCTGCCTCTGGTGGTGTTGACCGGTCTGGTCAGTACCCTCGCGATGGCTGCCAGCTGGAGCATCACGAAGCACGTGCGGGGTTATCTGATTCTGTTTCTGATGCTGGAAGCCGGGATGATGGGTGTGTTCCTGTCGCTGGACTTCTTCCTGTTCTATGTGTTCTGGGAAGTGATGTTGCTGCCGATGTACTTCCTGATTGGCGTCTGGGGGGGGCCTCGCAAGGAATACGCTGCCATCAAGTTCTTCCTGTACACACTGGCGGGCAGCGTGCTGATGCTGATTGCGATGCTGATGTTCTACTTTGCCAGTGGCTCTGCGGTGGACAGTTTCAACCTGGTAGCGCTGGCGAAGCGAGCGTCTGAGGGCGGTTTGATGTCCCCGGGGACTCAGATCACGGCGTTCCTGCTGCTGTTTATCGGATTTGCGATCAAGTTGCCGGCATTTCCGGTGCACACGTGGCTGCCGGACGCCCACGTGGAGGCTCCTACGCCGATCAGCATGATTCTGGCGGGTGTTCTGCTGAAGATGGGCGGTTACGGGATCATCCGCATCGCGTTTCCGCTTTGCCCCTATGGTGCTCAGTACTGTGCGTGGGGTCTTGTGGCGATTGGCGTTGTGAGCATTATTTACGGTGCTTTTGCGGCTCTGGCACAGACCGACTTCAAGCGTCTGGTGGCTTACAGTTCTGTCAGTCACATGGGTTATGTGCTGCTGGGTCTGGCGATCTGGAAGATCAACGAGACGACCGGTGAGACGATGAATTCGGATTACTGGCAGATGGGTCTGAACGGGGCCATGTTCCAGATGATTGCTCACGGGATTTCCTCGACGGGCATGTTCTTCATGGTGGGCGTGGTGTATGACCGCGTGCATCATCGCGATTTGAACAGGTTTGGCGGACTGATGGGACTGATGCCTCTGTACAGCGGGATGGCGGCGGGGCTGTTCTTTGCGGGTCTGGGTCTGCCTGGTTTGTGTGGTTTTATTGGTGAAGTGTTTGTGGTGATCAGCACGTGGAGTTTCAGTCCGATGCTGGCGGTGATATCCGCTGCTGGGGTGATTCTGACGGCTGGCTATATTTTGTGGGCAATGCAGCGGGTGTATCTGGGTGCTGAGTATCGTGGTCCGCACCCCGAAGCACTGACTCCCAGCAATGGTCGTGAGAACGCGGTAGCGGCGATTCTGCTGGGTCTGGCGATTGTTCTGGGGGTTTATCCATCGCTGTTATTTGATGTGATGGAACCGTCGATCAAGGCGATGGCGACTGCAACGGCTGAAGGTTATCGGCATTCGCATGCTGAGGCGCAGGCGGCAGCGGGTCAGGCCCAGGCGGCTGTGGATCGTTGATGCTTGTGGACGTGTGGGCGGCTGTTTACTTCTCCTGACCTCTGTCTTTAAGTGCTGCAATGCTGTTTTCCCAGCTGATTCAGAAGCTCATTCAGGACACGACCGAGAAATCGCTGCCGTTATTCAGCGTGGAGTTGTGTCTGTGCGTTACGATCGTGCTGATGCTGCTGGTGCGGCTGTTCGGTGCAGACCGATTGTTGCCGGCCTGTGTTGTGGCAGTCATTGGTGCGGCTTCGGCACTGGCCTGTTCGTGGCTGCAGTATCGTGAGCTTTACGGAGTGCAGGAACCGGTATCGACGACGTTCTTTACCGGGATGCTGGTACACGACTCGTTCACGGTCTATTTCCGGGCCTTTCTGAGTTTGTTTCTGCTGTTGACAGTGGCTCTGACCAGTCTCACGGGGATACCGGACGAGGAAGATTCGCCGGACTTTTATTCGCTGTTGTTTGGTGCGACGATTGGCATGATGATGATGGCCAGTTCGAACAGTCTGTTGATGCTGTTCCTGTCTGTCGAGATGGCCAGTGTGCCCAGTTATGCGATGGTGGGATTCCTGAAGGGTCGAAAGCCATCCAGTGAAGCGGCATTGAAGTATGTGGTGTATGGGGCTGGTGCTGCGGGCGTGATGTTGTATGGGATCAGTCTGCTGGCGGGAGTGCTGGGGACGGCCGACATGGGTTTGCTGGCTGAGCGTCTGGGTGCTGCAGCGGCGGGCGGATCGGGCGGCCTGGGTGATCCGGAGGTGCGGACAGCGTCTCTGGGTATTCTGCTGATCATGGTGGGTCTGGCATTCAAGCTGTCGCTGGTACCGTTTCATTTCTGGTGTCCGGACGCGTTTGAGGGTGCTTCTGCCGAGGTGGCGGGTTTTCTGTCGGTGGCTTCGAAGGCTGGTGCATTTGCGCTGCTGGTGCGTCTGTGTGTTTCGTTATCCGGGGCGGAGGGGACTGGTCCGCTGTTGACAGCTTTTGGGCTGGGTCTGGGCTTTGTGGCCTGTCTGACGATGACATTGGGTAATCTGGCGGCGTATGGTCAGACCAATCTGAAGCGGATGCTGGCCTATTCCACGATTGCTCATGCGGGATACATGGTCATGGCGGTGGCGGCGATGCTGGTGATGTCCAGCAGTGCGGCCGGAGCCACGACGGCGGCCGAGGTGATTCGGTCGATGGAGGGGTTGCTGTATTATCTGTTTGTTTACATGTTCATGAATCTGGGTGCGTTCGCAGTGATTGCTCTGGTGCGGAACTACACCTTTGGCGAGACGCTGGACGATGTGCGCGGGCTGATCAGTCAGAGTCCGACGTTGTGTGTGGTGATGCTGATCTGCATGTTCAGTCTGGTTGGGCTGCCGCCGTTCGGTGGCTTCGTCGGCAAGTTCTTCATCTTTGCATCGACACTGAGGTCTGCCGAGACCGAGCCGTTCATGTACGTGGTGCTGGTGTGTGCCGGTTTGAACACTGTTTTCAGTCTGTTTTATTACATTCGCGTGCTGCGAGTGATGTTTCTTGAAGCGCGTCCAGCGGATGCTCGCCCGGTACCTCTGCCGTTTGCATCCTGGGAGTCTGCCTTCACCCTGACATTGGCGGCGTTTGTGCTTCTGCTGGGGGTCGCTCCTTATGTCATGAGCACCACAGCCAACACGGCTGCTCAGTCGCTGGCATTCTTCAATTGAGTATTGGAAAGATGGACTGGGTTATGGGGTCGGATGCAACGAATCAGCTGCTGAACGGTGTTCTGATTCAGATGTCTCGCAGTCTTCTGCAGTATGCATCTGAGGCATCGATGTGGGTGCGGGCGGAGGCGGTGACTGCGGCTGGCAAGCTTGAGGCGGTGGCTCAGCGTCAGCGTGACGCGGTGGGTCGGCTGGCGCAGTTGCTGGATGGTCGGGATTTTGCGGTGGATTTTGGCAGTTTCCCGACGGAGTACACGGACCTGCAGTTTCTGGCGCTGAAGTCGCTGGTGTCCGGGATGATCAATGGGCAGCGGAAGATCTGTGAGGCTGCTCAGGGAGTACTGGGGCGGCTGCAGTCCAGTGGGGACGCAGAGGCTGCGGCGTTGCTTGGTGAGATTCTTGCCGGTCAGCAGGCGATTGAATCCGAATTGGTGAGCCTGGGCAGCACGCTGTAGGTGGTGCTGGAACCACGCTGCAGGGTGGCCACGTGAAGGCTCAGGGCATTCAACTACGTTCTTCCGGTGCGTGGGATTGATCGGTGACGTTCCAGCGTGTGTCTCGTGCGGCTGCGGGGACCGGATTCGGAACGCGGTGACTCTGTGTCAGCACCTGCGAGAGTTACCGGGTGATGTCACTGGCTGACCGACGGTGGGGTGGCCGCCATCTGGATTTCTGATGTGTCGAAGGCGACATCGACGACGGTTGTGACTCCTTGTCCTGACGGCTGGTGCACGCCTTTACGAAACTGGACTCGCCACGTCCACGAGCTTTGTGTCAGTTCCGTTTCCGGCAGCTCTGCGGACGCGACGAAGACTTCGACCGCCTCGCCCGGTTTGACGGGGTGACTGACGTTTTGTCCGGTGAGCAGGAAGTTGCTGCCGGCAGGGTGCAGGAAGTTCAGGATTCGGGGTGCGGCGTCTGTGCCGGACATGTTGAGTCCGGAGTTGGCGCGGGTGGATTCATCAGTGGCGAATTCCGGATGCCGAAGTGACATGAGTGTGGTGTCGTAGGGCAGGAAGGCGTAGTTGGTGGCGACATTTTCGAATCTGAGCCAGAGTTTCAGGACGGCGTCGGAGGTCATTCGCGGTTCTGGTGTGTGTGTCTGGAAGTGTTCAAAGGTGACAGGTTCGTGGGTCACTTTCAGTGGTGTCAGGATGACATCACCGAAGCGGCGACTTTCATTGAGTTTCAGGGCATGCTCTGGCGGCAGCGGAGCATCCGGGGGGATGATCTGGAATTCACCCGGTTGCAGGGGGCGAACATCGGGCAGGCTTTCCAGCGGATGTGCACTGGAGAAGAGCGAAATGCGGCCTGTGATGGCCAGCAGGATCAGCAGCAGCGTAACGGCGATGGCATATCCGGGAAGCCACGCTGGCTGGCGTGATGACGCGACCGTTGCAGGCGATGTTTCCGACGGGGCCACCACGGCAGCAGGAGCCTTCCGGGCGGGCAATGGGGCGACCGGCTGAACGGGAGGGGTTGGAGGCGTGCTGATGGGGAATTCAGGTACCGTCGTGGGTTCTGCTGCGGGCTGTCCGGG
>Ga0255095_1000443_pt1 | contig 21247 bp, 18 predicted proteins | sample Colum_Law_RepC_8_2_FD_188435 | JGI IMG/M metagenome (GOLD analysis project Ga0255095, IMG submission 188435) | Freshwater microbial communities from Columbia River, Oregon, United States - Colum_Law_RepC_8d | ecosystem: Environmental > Aquatic > Freshwater > River | place: USA: Oregon...
CAACCTCGGGAGGGCGAGGCTCCCGCCGAGCCGGTCAACCTCGGGAGGGCGAGGCTCCTGCCGAGCCGATCAACCTCGGGAGGGCGAGGCTCCTGCCGAGCCGATCAACCTCGGGAGGGCGAGGCTCCCGCCGAGCCGGTCAAACCTCGGGAGGGCGAGGCTCCTGCCGAGCCGGTCAACCTCGGGAGGGCGAGGCTCCCGCCGAGCCGGTCAACCTCGGGAGGGCGAGGCTCCCGCCGAGCCGGACAAACCTCGGGAGGGCGAGGCTCCTGCCGAGCCGTCAAACCTCGGGAGGGCGAGGCTCCTGCCGAGCCGATCAACCTCGGGAGGGCGAGGCTCCTGCCGAGCCGGTCAACCTCGGGAGGGCGAGGCTCCTGCCGAGCCGATCAACCTCGGGAGGGCGAGGCTCCTGCCGAGCCGTCAAACAACTGCCATCCAAACAACCGCCGCCCCGCCAGTTCAATCTACCGAAAGGCCGAGGGGCAGGAAGATCGCGATTACGCAGGACAGCGGGCGTGAGGAACGTCGGGGTGAATGCGCGGCTCGGCGGGAGCCTCGCCCTCCCAAGGCGGGGCACGAGGGCGGATGCGGCGGGAAAAAAGAATGCGCGGCTCGGCGGGAGCCTCGCCCTCCCAAAGGGCGGGGCACGAGGGCGGATGCGGCGGGAAAAAAGAATCGCGGCTCGGCGGTGGCCTCGCCCTCCGAGGGGACGGGGCACCCGGCGACACACAAATCTTCCCAAATTTCTGCTAACGTCTGCGGCATCTGTGCGGCATTGAAGATATGAGCAGCGAACAGGAAGCCTTGAAACGCGAACGCATGACACGCCACTGGCTGGCGGCAGAACGCTCGGTGCGCGCTTACATTGCCGGTGCTGTGCGATCATTCGCGGATCGTGAGGATCTGCTGCAGCAGGTGGCTCTGACGGTCGCTCGCCGTTTTGATGAATACGACGAATGCCGACCGTTTCTGGGGTGGGTGCTCTGGCTGGCGAAGTCACGAATTGTGGATTTCTACAGGGCGCAGGGACGACAGCCGCAGCATCTCAGCGAAGATCTGCTGCAGAATTTTGCTGAGGTTCTGGTGCATCGGCACGATTTGATTCCGCTTCGCCACGAGGCATTGGAAGACTGTCTGCAGCAGTTGCCTGAACGTTCCCGGCGACTGCTGCACTTGAAATATCAGGAGGGACACTGTGTGGACCATATTGCGGAACTGCTCCAGTCGACTCCGGCATCCATCCGCGTGGCTCTGTTTCGTCTCAGGGAAGCTCTGGCCGGCTGCATCCAGCGAAGAATGTCCGCAGGGGGTGTGGAATGATCCCAAATGAGCAGCGACAGCAGATTGACCGGTGGCTGGACGGTGACCTGAGCGAGTCTGAGGCTGAGGCGGTGATTTGTGTGCTGCAGGAAAGCTCGGCGGCGCTGCAGTACTTCGCTGATCGGGCGGTGCTGGAGCAGATGCTGGTGGGCTGTCTGACATGCGTACCGGTGTCGGCGCGTGGGCAGGTGATATCGGCGGCAGTTCCGGGGCGTCTGGCAGAGTCTGCCGGCGGTGCCGCCGGATGGGTTCGTGGCTGGAAGCTGCGTACGTGGGTGTGGGCAACATCTGCGGTGCTGTGCAGTGTCCTGCTGAGCGTGGTGTGGCTGTTGCCAGCGGTGGCAGCGGGACCGTCGGAGCTGGTGCGTCAGACGCTGGCGGAGTATCAGCCGGCGATGGATCGCTGTTATGCAGTGCAGGTGCAGCCGGATGTGCCGCAGTGGCGATCTGCGGGACGTCGGCGACTGCTGCAGTCCGCTTCGACACTGTGGGTGCGGGATCACAGTTTTGTGCAGGAATTTCGGTCGCAGGATCAGCAGTTGACGTGGGGGCGTGATGCTGAGGGAGCGGTGTGGTTTACGATCGGCGGACGATCTGCTGCGGTGTTTATGGCGGACGAGGTTCCTGCGGTGCTGCAGGAGGTCTGCGATCTGAGGACCCTGCAACTGCCGACTCTGCTGGAGACTCTGCTGCGGGACTATGACCTGAAGTATGGTGTGCAGGAAGGAGGGCTCAGCACGATTCTGGCGCGGCGTCGGGCTGCAGCGGGCATTTCGAAGTATGGAGCGGCCGAGATCCGGATCGAGTCTGCGAATCGACTGGTTCGCCACGTGTTGCTGGAGCGGATAGAGGCGGGACGGGTGGTGGCGCTGCTGGATTTTTCGCTGCAGGATGTGCGACCGCAGCCGGACGGGGTGTACGAACTGCGTACGCATCTGCAGACTGATGCGGTGGTTCTGGACCGTGGCAGTCGTGCGGGGGCGCGGGCTGAGTTGTTGCGGAATTTTCTGCAACTGTTGCGGAATGTGTCGGTGGATCTGCAGCGTGGGCAGATGCGTTGAAATCTGTGTCCAGTGATTGTGAAATCAACGTTGTTCGGATAAGCTTCGCAGTGTGGTCATGCTGGAGTTGTACTATGAAACTCGCACTCTGCACGAGATTCAGCAATGGGTGGCTCAGAAGTTGCTCTCTGTTCATCATTGTCCGGTTGATTTCAGTACGACGCTGGCCGGCGGATGAGCCACCGCTGATCGGCAGACCCGGTCCGGGAATTCACACCCGCAGTTTGCGCGTGGGGAATACTGAACGACGGTATCGGCTTTTCATTCCGCAGTCGTATGACGGCCGCAAAGCGACGCCGGTCGTGCTGGTATTTCACGGCGGCGGGGGTGATCCGGATGGCATGATCAAGCTTTGTGGCATGAATGCAAAAGCCGAGCAGGCAGGCTTTATTGCTGTCTATCCGTATGGCACGGGACGGTTTGCCGACAGGCTGCTGAGTTTCAATGGTGGTGAGTGCTGCGGTTATGCTTTGGACAATGATGTGGATGATGCGGGGTTCGTGCGGGCCCTCCTTGATGATCTGGCTGCAGCAGCCAGTGTGGATGCCGATCGCATCTTCGCGACGGGGCTTTCGAACGGAGGAATCATGTCGCATTATCTGGCTTCCGAATTATCGGATCGGATTGCGGCCATCGCACCGGTGGGCGGACCGCTGATGCTTGAGAAACCGGCTAACAAACGAGCGGTATCGGTGATGCAGTTCCATGGGACAAATGATGAATTCGCACCCTTTGAGGGTGGCTTCGGAAAAGGGTTTCTGGGACGGAACGGGATTACGAAGTTTCGTTCTGTGGAGCACACGGTGCAGAGTTGGGTGCAGGCGAATGGTTGCAGTGGTAAGCCGACAGTGGTGCCACTGCCGGACAAAGCAAACGACGGAATGCGGGTGACGAAGAAATCGTGGTCGGGCGGTCGCGATGGCAGTGAGGTGGTGTTGGTGGAGATTGAGGGTGGTGGTCACACGTGGCCAGGTCAGCGACCGGTGGTGGCCAGGCTGGGCGAGTCCACGCTGGACATTTCGGCGAATGACCTGATGTGGGAATTCTTTCAGCGTCACCCTCGGACGGGTATTGTCACTGAGCAGCAGAAGGGAAGTCCATGAAAAGTCACTACGGGTACACAGTGTTGTTGCTGGCAGTGATTGGCATTCCGGGGGTCGCTTTCCGGCAACTGGTGGCTGACGAAGCGACGTCTGACGAGTCGGCAGCCGGGAGTGGCATTGTGTGGGTGACGCAGCAGATGCGAGGACCACGAGTTTCGTTTCATACATTCGACAGTGCTGCGGCGAAGTCGAGGGTGAGTTATCATCTGTATACACCGGCTGAATATGAGCGGGATGCTGATCGCAGGTTTCCTGTGGTGTACTGGCTGCATGGATCGCGTGGTGGTCAGACCGGGATTGCTCAGGTGGCCCGCAATTTTGACGCGGCGATCGAGGCGGGCAGCGTGCCACCGTGTCTGGTGGTGTTTGTTAATGGTTTGGTGGAAGGGATGTATGTCGACTGGAAGGACGGGTCAGCTCCGCTGGAGACGATCATAGTGCGGGAACTGCTGCCGCATGTGGATGCGACGTATCGGACGGTGTCGTCGCGTGAGGGCCGAGTTCTGGACGGCTACAGCATGGGGGGTTATGGTGCAGCGCGTCTGGGGTTCAGTTATCCGGAGTTATTTCGTGGCATATCGATCATGGGTGGTGGGCCACTGCAGGCTGAGCTTGTACAGGCTCCGCGGGCCGGGCGCCGCCGCGCGGAAGAGGTGCTGCAGCGTGTGTACGGTGGTGATCAGGAGTATTTTCGCAGTGTCAGCCCGCGACGCATTGCCGAACTCAATGCGGAAAAGCTGAAAAGTGGGCTGGTGATTCGCCAGGTGTGTGGTGATCGGGACGAGACATTTCAGGTGAACACGGAGTTTCATCAGCACCTCGAGCGTTTGGGCATTCCGCATTCGTGGCGTGTTCTGGAGGGTGTGGAACACAACCCGCAGGCGACGATTGAGCAGCTGGGGGCAGAAAACTGGCAGTTTTATCGAGCGGTTTTTGCGGATTCGAAGACGCAGGCTGTTGAGCGGCGGGCGGATTTTGAGCTGACTCTGCAGATTGGCCAGCAGCAGCGGCGTGCGATGGTGGTGAATGCGCCAGTGGATGGCAGCAAACGACCCGCGGTGCTGGTGCTGCATGGTGGGATGGGCAGTGCGACGGTCATGCGAGCCAATTCCGGCTTTGACCCGGTGGCGCGAGCCAATGGGTTTATGGTGGTGTACGCGGAGGGGACAGCTTTTGCGGGTGATGAGCGGCATGCGTGGAACACGGGGCACCTGCTGCGCCGTCAGGTGCGTGGTGCGGATGACATTGCCTACTTCGATGCCCTGATTGACAGGTTGACGCTGGAGCATGGAGCAGATGCGGAGCGGATTTACATGACGGGCGGATCAAACGGCGGGATGATGACACTGGTCTACGGGGTGGCTCGTGCGGAGCGTCTGGCTGCGATTGCTCCGGTCGTGGCAGCGATGTTTACGTTTGACCAGGATCCGTCGGTCCCGTTGCCGATTCTGCTGATCAATGGAGAGCGGGACGGTGAGGTGCCAATGGCGGGTGGTATGAGTCGGAATGCACTGGTCAGCAGAGCTCAGCAGACGCCCTACAAGCCACATTCCGAGACGGTGCAGTTCTGGGTGCGCAGGAATCGATCAGAGCCGACGGGGCAGGTCACGCGGGTGGGTACGGTGACCACGACGGTGTACGCGGCAACCGCTGCAGGTGCAGTGACCGAGGTGGTGGTGGATGCGGAGGGGGGGCATGGCTGGCCGGGTTCGCGGGCTCGCCGTACCGAGAATGCTCCGATCAGTGCCTTTTCAGGAGCGGAGCGCGTGTGGGAGTTTTTTCAGGACAAGCGGCGTGCGGGCAGAACGCCTGAGGGCGTCTTGCCGAAGTGAGTGAAACGAAGATCGGCACAGAAAATACTCAGGGGCACGGATAAAATCACTTTCTCAATTTTGTAAGCATTCACAGCATGAAAACGATTGCATGGATTCCTGTGCTGCTGTCAGCCGCATTTTCAACCGTGTTGCAGGCGAGCGAGCTGCAGTTGGCGGCCGTATTTTCCGATCACATGGTGCTGCAGCGCGAACTGCCGGTGCGAGTCTGGGGGCGTGCTGCAGCGGGGGCCACGGTGCGGGTGTCGTTTGCCGATCAGCAGCGACAGGTCACGGCAGGTGTCGATGGTACATGGCAGGCGGAGCTGGATCCGCTGGCAGCTGCGTCTGAGGGTCGTGAACTGACGGTGACAGCGGGGGAAGAGCGGGTCAGTATCAGGGATGTTGTGGTGGGCGAGGTCTGGCTGCTGGGCGGTCAGAGCAACATGGAGATGCCTCTCTGGTGGCGTGGTGATTCGGATGGCATGAAGAACGCAGAGGGCACTCGGCTGGTCCTCGGGACTGATCATCCGTGGCTGCGAGTGCTGACGATTCCACAGCGGGCTGCTCGAACGGCTCAGGAGGACTTTGTTCCTGGTGAACGTGATGGAGACGGTGTGGTGACTGGTCGCTGGTATGCAGCCCAGTCACGTCACGAGGCGATCAGTGGATTCAGTGCCCTCGGCTATTTCCTCGGAGTCCAGTTGCATGAAAAGCTGGGAGTTCCGATCGGTCTGATAGATACGTCGTGGGGCGGGACAATTGCGGCAGCGTGGAATTCGCGGACGTCTCTCGAGGGAATACCGGCAGCGGCGGGTCTGGTATCGCGGAAGTCCGCCCTCGCGGATGCGTGGTCTCCGGAGAGGGCTCGGGAGCAGCACCAGCGGGCTTTGGGCGAGTGGGAGCGTCTGTCAGCGGAGGCGAAAGCTGCGGGCCGCAATCCTCCGGGGCGACCGGAACTGCAGCCTGATCCGGGTCAGGACCGCAATTATCCGGCAGGCCCTTTCAACGGCATGATCTGGCCGTTGAGAAAGTTTGCTCTGCGAGGAGTGTTTTTCTATCAGGGCGAAAACAACTTTTTTGACCATGAAGATCCCTTCGAACAGACGTATCCGGGTGTGGTGCAATCGTGGCGCGATGCTCTGCGGGCACCGGAACTGCCATTCTGCCTGTTTCAGATCTGTGGCTGGGAAAATGCTGACATTCTGTATCTGCAGACGAAGATGCCGATTCTGCAGGAGCAGCAGCATAAAGCTCATCTGAGCCTGTCGCACACGGGATTTGTGGTCACAGGCGACTACCCTCATGTTGACATCCACCCGATGGTGAAACGTGTGATTGCGGAACGAGCACTGCGCTGGGCGCGGGCGGAAGTGTATGGCGAGCAGGGTTTGACGTGGGGGTCGCCATCTCTCGAGTCGTGGCAGGTGGAAAACGGGAAGATGCGATTGAACTTCCGCACGTATGGTGATGAAGCGATCCTGTTGAAAGGCGATCCCGCTGGGTTGGTGATTGCCGGTGCTGACGGTCGTTTCGTCAAAGCTCAGGCCCGGGTGGTCAACCGAACGTCTCTGTTGGTCTGGAGTGACGAGGTGCCTGAACCGGAGATGGTACGGTATGTGTGGAGTCAGCGTGGCATGTACAGGTTGTATTCAGCGAGTGGATTACCGATCGGAGCATTCAGAACAGACTCGGGCGTGATTCCTCGGGAGCAGATTCGGGACTGATGTTTCGACTGAATCCACGGATCAGGGTTGGCGCATGTACGGCGGTGAGGTCGCGTGAGCTGTTGTGGGCAGATGAGGTGCAGGCTGAGGTTGGAGGACTTACCGGCAGGCAGTGCCGCGCCGCTCACCATGGCCACCTCTATTTCAGAGGCATACCGGGTTCCGGGTGACCATTGGTCGTCAGGATCTGAAAGTGGTGCACGGCAGCGGCTGCCGGATGATCGCTGGTCCAGACAATGCGATGATCGCGAGTGATTTCAATCATCGATACGCCGGTGTTAGCGCCATGGCTGCCAACAACGGTATTGCCACTGGCCAGTCGCTGAGAGCCACAGGGATCGCGGAACTGATTGCTGACATGACTGTTGTCAACCTGCCAGACAATGCGACCTGCAGGATCCAGTTCGACCACTTTGTTGCCGTGTGTGAGCGATGCCACAGTGTTGCCATTGTCCAGTCGAATGGCAGTAAATGGCCAGTTTTCAGCGGGCCGTCCCCCCAGCTCCGACAGATCGGTGGGCAGTGTCTGCACAACGCTGCCGTCAGGACGGTATTCCTTGATGCTGAAGGCCAGCAGATGCGGTACGAGGTAATTCCCGTTGCGCAACTGTCGGGCCATGCGTGTCTGCATGTGAGCATTGTCGGTTTCGGGCTGCAGCGGCACGGTAAGCACTGGCTGACCATCCGGGGCAATTTCAAGCAGTCGCGGCTGCGGGCCAAGCTCGGTCACCAGTGTGTTGCCATTGTACAGCCGCTGGGCTGTCCCGATCTCGCGATTCTCCCCGCTGAGCTTCCACTCGAACACCACCTGCTTATCACGTGTAACCTCCTGCACAACGTCGCTCCACGCAATCAGCACATTGCCACCGGGCAGCACAAAACCGTCTCGTGAACGTCCCCGATGCTCCCATTCGACCTCGCCCGATTCACTGATGATTGCAGTGCGATTTCCAAAGACGATGTACGAGTGGCGAATGGCAGGCGTGTCGTCAGCCTCAGCGATCCCAATGAAATTCCGACCGCAGCACAGAAAAGTCAGCAGGCAGGTCAGCAGTATGGAGAATTGTTTCATGACATGGTCCGAATCGTGAGTTTTTTTGGTGGGGGGGGATAGACAGAGTCTGCTATTCGTCGGGATCTTCCGTGTGATAGGTCAGCAGGCTGGTGATTTTCAGCGGCTGCAGTCGTTCGCGTGCATTGAGAAAGGTCAGTTCGATGACGCAGGCGGCACCGACAATGGTGGCTCCCAGTTCGTCCGCCAGTCTGCGACAGGCTTCAACAGTGCCACCGGTGGCCAGCAGGTCATCGACCAGCAGCACACGGTCACCGGGCTGCACGGCGTCGGTGTGGATTTCAAGGGCATCTGAGCCGTATTCGAGGTCGTAACTGAACTGCCGCGTCTGCCATGGCAGTTTGCCGGGTTTGCGAATGGGCACGAAGCCGGCATTCAGCTCCATCGCCAGGGGAACTCCGAAGATGAACCCGCGGGCTTCGGCAGCCAGAACTTTGGTGATTCCGGAGTCCCGCCAGGGTTCGGCCAGTTGAACGGTGACCTGCCGCAGAGCATCCGGCGACGCGATCAGTGGAGTGATGTCGCGGAACATGATGCCCGGCTTTGGAAAATCCGGGACAGCTCGAACAAAACTGCGAAGGTTCATAGGGAACAATCCTGTGAAACAGGAGTGGAATGAAAAATGGAGGCCCGAGCGACACACAGCAGCGATACAGTGTACGGCCTGAAACGTCCTGATTCACCTCAGTACCAGCGACTACTGCCGCACATTTCGCGGAACCGTCAGCTCGTTGCCCTGCGGAAACTTGAGTTGAAATGCGGAAACTACGGTGCTCTCCCCGTGCGAGCACCCGATTGTATCGATTAATCCGACTCGCACCCATCCGTCAACCGGATTCCTGCACTTTGTTGAGTTGACTCAACGACATGGTGCTGTGGTGCGACCTAACGTTTTGCCAGATTCGCCTCAACTGCCTGATCGGAAAAGACAACGCCCTCGCTGTGAAGTCACAGCAATCGGTGCGATTGTCGTCCGTCGGACGCAGCATGAAGCCTGCGAGTTGCTGCACGCACAACATGATATTCTTTCTTTAGTCTGCCGACGAGTCTGAGTGCTCGTCTCTGGGGGGGTCCAGATGGCTCGTAATTCTTCCGGTTCGCTGCTTGTCGTTGACGACGATCGCCATATACAGAGTGCCATGGCCGAGTATCTGCGTGGGCTGGGCCACCGCACGGAAACGGCTTCGACGTGTCTGGAAGCACTGGAACGGATGGAGGAGTTTCCGTTTGAGGTTGTGATCTGCGACGTGAATCTGCCGGACAAGGACGGCTTTCATCTGCTGCAGTGGGCCCGTGAACATGCCCCGGAAACCGCCATCATTCTGCTGACCGGCTTTGGCACCATTGAAAGTGCGGTCGAAGCCATCCGCATGGGCGCCTTCGACTACCTGACAAAGCCTGTGATTGATGAAGAACTGCGATTCTCCATCGAACGAGCGATTGGTCAGCGACAGATCATGGAAGAGAATCGCAAGCTGAAGGCACAGCTGACAGAACGCTACGGTCTGTCCAGCGTCATCGGCAAGGACTACAAGATGGTCCGCATGTTCGAGCTGATGGAAAGCGTGGCGGACACGAAGACAACGGTTCTGATTCTGGGTGAAAGCGGAACGGGCAAGACCATGACGGCTCGGGCTCTGCATCATCTCAGCAATCGCCGAGACAAGGCTTTCGTGGAAGTGGCCTGCGGGGCACTGCCCGAAACTCTGCTGGAGAGTGAGCTGTTCGGTCATGTGGCCGGAGCATTCACTGGTGCCACACACGACAAGATCGGTCGGTTTCTGCAGGCGGACGGCGGTACGTTGTTTCTGGACGAAATTGCCACAGCCTCGCCGGCTCTGCAGGTGAAGTTGCTGCGAGTCCTGCAGGATCGCGAATTTGAGCCGGTCGGGGGCAACGTCACGCACAAGGTCGACGTTCGCCTGATCCTCGCAACCAATGTGGATCTGGAGCAGGCGGTGCGGGAAGGCCGATTCCGCGAGGACCTGTACTACCGCATCAACGTGATCACTCTGACCCAGCCGGCACTGCGGGATCGCCTCGGTGATATTCCACTGCTGGCAAATCATTATCTGCAGATTTTCACGGAACAGACTGGGCGCCGCATCACACAGATCGAAGAAGCCGCGATGCAGGTGCTGCAGCATTATCACTGGCCGGGCAATGTGCGTGAACTGGTGAATGTGATTGAGCGTGCTGTGGTGCTGTGCCGCAATGGCGTGATCACTGCAGCCGATCTTCCGGAAAAGCTGTTTGCGTCCGCAGAAAGCCGCGCCAGCGTCACCGCACACCTGGGAAATGCTCCGCTGAAGGTCGCACTGACTCAGCCGGAACGACAACTGATAATTCAGGCTCTGGAAAGCACCGGCTGGAACCGTCAGAAAACTGCTCGAGCACTGGGTATCAACCGCACGACTCTGTACAAGAAAATGAAGCGGTACGACATCGACTTTGAGTCTGTGTACAAGCACATGTGAGGGGGCGCGGCCGCTCGGCCCGGCTCTGACCTCAAGCATGCTGACAGCCGGACTCTCACGAGTCCGGCTGCTCTGCATTACGGCCCTGAGATTGCGGCCAGCGAAGCCTCTGTTAGACTGTTAACCGATATCCTGCGACCGCGAATGCTCGCAGCGTTTGCCGGTTACGACCACAGACAGTTCAGCAGAGGACAGTGCCGCGTGAAGAACCGATGGATTTCAGTGTGTCTGCCACTGTGGCTGTTCTGTTGCCTGCCCTGCGGTGCGGCCGCAACAGAGGATACGGCTGCCGCCACGAATCGTCCGAATGTGCTGCTGATTCTGTCTGATGATCAGGCGTGGACGGATTATGGCTTCATGGGGCATCCGACAATTCGGACCCCGCATCTGGATCGGCTGGCAGCTTCCGCCGCGCTGTTTCGTCGCGGCTACACTCCGACACCCCTCTGTCGGCCTTCGCTGATGTCCATTCTGACCGGCCGTTATGCTCACGAGCACGGCATTGTGGGAAACGATCCGCGCCCCGACAAATCGCTCAGTGACCAGGAATACGCAGCCCTGCGAGAACAGTTGATATCCGCAGTGGACCGCGTGCCGACGCTGCCCCGGCTGCTGTCCTCGGCCGGGTATGCCTGCCTGCAGACGGGCAAGTGGTGGGAGGGCAACTGGAAGCGGGGTGGGTTCACGGAAGGCATGACTCGCGGATTTCCGGAACAGGGTGGCCGTCATGGTGATGATGGCCTGAAGATTGGTCGCCATGGTGTGCAGCCGATTCTGGAATTCATGGATCGGTCGGTGGCTCAGCAGCAGCCTTTCTTTATCTGGTACGCGCCGATGCTGCCGCATACACCGCATAATCCGCCCGCCCGACTGCTGCGAAAGTATGAACAGCCGGGGGTTGCCCCGGAGCTGGCAAAATACCATGCGATGTGCGAGTGGTTTGATGAAACCTGCGGTGAGCTGCTGACGGCGCTGGATTCACGGGGCCTCACCAAAAACACCCTCGTGGTCTACGTAACGGACAATGGCTGGATCCAGGCGACAGCTCAGATGCAACTGGGACCAGGCTGGACTCACGGGTTTGCTCCACGATCAAAGCAGAGTGTTTATGAGGGTGGTGTGCGAACGCCGGTAATGTTTCGCTGGCCGGGGCGAATTCCGGCTGCGGATCGGCCGGAGCTGGCAACAACCCTCGATGTGCTGCCGACAGTGCTGGCAGCGGCGGGTGTGCCCGCTCCGGAGGGCCTGCCGGGGCTGAACCTGCTGCCGGCTCTGGCAAGTGATGGCAGGTTGGAGCGTGATTCGGTGAGTGGCGAGGGATTTTCGCATGACATTGCCGATCTGTCGGATCCGGAGGCTTCTCTGGTGACTCGCTGGTGCATCGAGGGCGAGTGGAAACTGATTCTGACGTGGGACCCGCCGCAGGACCGTTATGCGTTTGTGCACAGTCTGAACGAGCGTCGTCCGCAGTTGTATCATCTGACGAAGGATCCGGCGGAGCAGGTGAATCTGGCGACCGAGCATCCTGAGCTGGTGCTGCGTCTGCGTGAGCGACTGCAGCGGGAGTGGTCGGTGGTGCGTCGTCCGATCGAGTGACCCGGGTGGCATGAGTCCGGTGCACCGTCAGTGGCATTTTTGAGCTGACTGATGCCGTGTGGCATCGCGTCACTACAACCGGCCCGGTTTTCGTTGTTTTCGGAGTTTTGTGGCTTTCAGCACGTTCCAGACAATCAATAGGCGTTATCTAATACCACCCGGGTGTGCACTTCAAATTAACACAAGGGGGTTAGACTATGAATTTCATCTCTAAAATTGCCGAACTCTGCGGAATTCAGGCTCCCGGACGACGACGCAGATCCCGAATCTGGTCGTCCGTCGCTGCCAGTACCCACGCCATTCAGCAGCTGGAAACGCGCTGCCTGATGTCAGCCAGTATGGGAACCGAGCGATCCGGTGACGCGTGGTCGTTTCAACCTGAAAATGCCGACGGTGCAATCGCACTGGGTGGCGGAACGAATCCGTCAGTCGACGGCGGAACTGGCGGTGAAATCGGGCCAATCAGCTGCTTTGCTGACTATCCCGGTGGCGGTGATTTCGGCACGGGGGACGGAGGTGGTTCGGGCACCGCTGATGGCAGTGCCGAAGTCAGCCTGACTGCCGTGGATGATGAGATGCTGGAAGGCCCTTATGAAAAGTCCCGACTTGACGAAGCCGTACTGCGATTGACTCGCACGGGCAATGCTGCGTGGCCGCTCGATGTGCGGATCGACCTGACGGGGAAAGCTGAACCGTGGACAGACTACCGGGTGGCCGACATGCAGCGGGATTCGCTGGAACCCGGCCCCGTGGACGGCACCACGAAGTACTGCCTCGTGACAATTCCCGCCGGGCAGACGTCGGTGGATTTCAAACTGATTTCGATGATGGACCGTCACTTTGAGGCTGACGAGGACGTGAAGCTGGAGGTGGTGCCACACCGCAGCAACAAGTACTCGCCGAGCGAATCGGCCACCGCGAAAGTCAATCTGGTGGATGAAACGGCCGACATCGATCTGGCTTTTGAGGCCCACAATCAGGAGCTGATGGACGACGAATTCGAGGACAAGTCGGGCAGTTTTATTCCCCTGAACTCAGACTTTGACTTCGAACGGGACATGCCGGATCATGAATGGCTGTCGCAGCATGAGGACGGCATGACGATTGCCGAGGACGACACTGTTCGGATGCTTGTGACGTCAAGAATTCGTCCGAACCATGACTACGCCGGCCTGCAGACTCGCATGCATTTCGAATTGGACTTTGATCCGTCGTCAGTCCGTCTCTATCGATACAATCGGGGTTCTGCGAATCAGCGACCAAGCTGGCAGCGAGTGTTCGTGGGCAATCACTTTGAACTGGACTATCAGCAGCAGTTGGAACTGGTGGTCGAGGGCACAAAGGCGGACCGGGACCGAGTCAGTCTGATCTGGAAGAGCAATGCGATTGTTGAGCGGCATCTGTTTGATGCGGCCAGCTACACGGTCTGGGACGTCGATCTGGATATTGATTCGAACAATGTCAGTGATCTGCTGCCGCCTGAGCGGACTCGCTGGCAGGAGCAACTGGAGGAGAGCAAATACGGGATCGGAAAACTGGTGTATCCGCCACCGGCCCCTGGGGCTCCTGAGGATCCCACGGTGCCACCACAGGGAAATGGGCTGAAATGGACGCCTGTTGTTTTCAGCACTGGTCCGGTTTTGGCGGGTGAGGCTGGTCTGTCGTTTCGTCATCCCGAGCTGCGGGGTGAATCCGGAGCAATTCGTCTGTGGAGAAAAACCGGGGACAGTCTGAGCGAGTTGAAGGAGCGACCGATCGAGGACGGTGGTGATCTGATAACACCGGGGCGGATTTATTCCCGGGACGAGCTGGGTGGTTCGAATCAGGTGTACATTGAGGCCCTGCTGGCACAGCGGCGACACGACGATCTGCAGGGAGCCAATCGCGGCTGTCCCAGTGACGAGCTGAAGCTGCGCGTGTATCACCGATCAGATTCGCGTGAATTCTGGCGATTTGCCATGGAGGACTCGGTGAAGTACCTCGTGACGACGGACCGCGATCGCTTCTACCCGAACCTGCAGTTTCATCGCAGTGGGCGTTACTGGGGCAGTTCGGTAGCGCATACCGGCATTGTCATGCGTGACAGTCTGATTTCCGAGGGCGTTTACGGATACAAAGATCTGCCGCAGTTTGGCCAGCAACTGCTGGACCGCGAGATGATGCTGCGACTGGGCCTTAGTGTAGATGCAGTCAACAAAATCATCACCGGAAGAATTACAGAAAGCGGTTTCAAGTGTTCAATTTATCGCGACTTCCTATCAACCGACGGCTTGGATTATGTGCTTGCCTTTGGTGGGACAGACATGGAGTTAAGCGATATTGTCAATGATGTCTTGCAAGGACTGGGATTGTCGGGCAGTGACTGGATTAAGGGAAAAACGTTTGAAGACCAATATGTCGAAGCAATGTCAGTGGCTGGACATTTCGGCACTATGCTCGATGCCACCGGCCGTCGCGGCAGAACCACCGGTCACTCTCTCGGTGGTGGCCTCGCAAGTGCAGCGAGTGTCGTATGCGAGAAGTACCCTCTACCCGCACACACATTCAATGCGGCCGGTCTCCACATCAATACCATTACGCAACGTTACGACGGTGTTTTGCAACCGGACTTGCCTTGGTCACCAAATGCTTTTAACCGATATTGGACAGAAAAGGCGATGGAGGGGCGAATCGTGGCATTCTCCACAGAATATGACCCGCTGACGTTCGTGCAGGAGCACCTTGGCCCCCTTGCGTTCGTTGGTCGCATTCCACAGGCTATCGGAACGGCGGTGCGGTTGCAGTCACCCTTTGATACGTTTGTCCATAACAATAGGCACCTGATTGCGGAAACGATCAGGGTGGTCCCAGACACTGGATGGTTGAAGAGCTATAAGGTTTACGTGGCCAAGTTGACGTTTTGGATTAAGGATGTTATCAAAGAGCACTATTTGCCACTTGGCAAAATGTTACCGCATCACGGAATCCGCGCGGTACACTATGGATTAATGGTGCATACACCATCGATGCAGCGAAGACGCCTGTTCGACATTTTTGGCGATAAGGACCCTGGCGAATGACCGGCACTCAACAAACGTTGGTAGGATCGCTCGATTGTGTCGTCGTTTTACCAAAAGCTCTTGTGGATTTGAATGCCGCCAAATGGAGACGGAGGATGGTACGGTCATTGCTAATGGCCTCTCTTGCCCTTGTCTTGATTGTGCCTGCAAATGGACAGGAAGATCGACATCTTCCCCTTCACCGGCAGTCGCCATCCCTGTTCTTCACCGGTGTGGCTGAGCAGGAGTTGTGCATCGCAGCCCAGTGCGGTGACATCAGTTGGTTACAAAGTCTCTTGGCTGCGGGAGTTGATCCTCACGTGGTCGGTAAGTGGGGAGTGACTCCTGTGTACTGGGCATTCCTGCACTCGCAGGAAAAAAGCTATTCGTATCTTCTCGAATTGGGCTGCGATGTTACTGTGCCTCTTCATCTTCCACCAAACCTATGGCCTGATACCAGGCTATCTGAGTACTCCGACGGCGATTCACTGCTGCTTCAGGCGGCACGGCGAGTCAGTTCCACCCGGTGGTTGACGGAGGCACTGGCATACAACCATGCGGTGCAGTGCCGGAATCCTGAAACGGGTTTCGACGTAGTTCATACGTTTCTCTGTCAGACGATTGAAAACCGCTGGCGACCTGACGTGGCACAGGAATTCGTGAAGGCCGGGATCAATCTCAACGCATTGGATATTCGTGGTGACTCAGTTGCCATACGAGCGCTGGACAACAGGTGGTACGATGCGGTGCTGTGGTTCCTCGAGAACGGCACCAGTCCTGACACCTACAACAGCGAGCACTTGCAGCTGATTCATCATGTGGCAATGGAGTACCGAACCATTCACAGGATGCTGAAAGTACAGCCGGAGTCGCAGGAGGAGTGGGAGGCATCGGACAGGAAGCGTGCGTGGGAGAAGCTGCTCAAGCATCTGCGTGATCGGGGGTATTCGCTCACGGAGGCCCTGATTGATCTCGAGCGGCGCGAGCAACTGGTGGAGGATTTGCCGTTTATGGTCTGGCGTCGGCTGCAGCGGGACGACCGTTACTGCGGTGAAAACGGCCAGCAGTTTCGGGATTACGTGAAGCGGCGTTTTCCCGAGGACCATCCGTATGCGACGTGGGTGCCGCCGGGTGAGCGAAAGTGATGGGGGCAACGAGTGGATAGCTGATTTTGTGGTGCCAGCATGACTGACCTGCTGATTCTGTGGCTTCTGTTGTTTCTGTGGTGCTGGGATCACCCGACGGATCATGCACTGCGGCGGTTGATTCTGCTGCCGGCAAGGCCGCTGGTGTATCTGGGACTGTGGCACAGCTGGGCGATGTTTGCTCCCCATCCGGTGCACCTGAATCGCAGGCTGGTGGCGCTGGTGACCTTTACCGACGGAGTTCGGGAGCAGTGGGAGCCACTGTCGGCCATGGCTGGCAGGACGTGGCACCGGATGCTGTTTGTCCGCAGTTTCAAGTTTGAGTTTTCGCTGTTCAGTCCGGGTGGTGAGCGGCTGTATCGACCGGTTTGCGAGTTTCTGGCGGAGGAGGCGTTGGGGGCGGGCCGGCTGGTGCAGTCGATTGAACTGATTCGTCTGACTCAAACGGTCAACGACTGGAAGGACCGGGAGCGATTCGGGCCGGAGCGGGCGGACGTGATTTTTCGCTGGTCTGCGGTGAGCGTGTGAGGTGTGCTGAACATGTTGACCATCACTCAAATGACTGCGGCATGGCAGCAGTTCTTTCACGGTGAGTGTTCCACGGCAACACTGGTTCTGTTTCGGCTGGTGCTGGGAACTCTGCTGCTGGTGAATGCGGGACTGCTGCTGCCCCTGATCAACGACTACTATTCGGATTCCGGGATCTGGCCGGAGCGATTGTCGCGGGTGGCCTGTCGCGGTTCGCGTTTGTCACTGCAGGCTTTGCTGCCGGCGGGCTGGCTGTCATTTCGCCTGCTGCTGCTGGTGCACGTGCTGGCGGTGCTGTGTTTTGTGATTGGCTGGCAGTTTCGTACTGCGTCAGTCGTGGTGTTTCTGACGCTGGTGTCAATCCATCACCGCAATCCATGGATTCTGTCCAGCGGGGATTCGCTGCTGCGGCTGCTGACATTCTTCTGCTGCTTTGCGGATGCTGCCGGCGGCTTGTCGGTGGATCACTGGCTGCAGGGGTTCCCGGCGGGTCACTTCAATCGGATGGATCCGTGGCCTCTGCGTCTGATGCAACTGCAGATCAGCATCGTGTATCTGCGGACGGTCGCGTGGAAGCTCAGCGGACCTCGCTGGCGCGACGGCTCAGCGGCGTGGTATCCGCTCTGGGTGGACGCCTATGTTCGCTGGAGACCTCCGCAGTGGCTGCTGCGTCCTGCACTGATTCGCGTGGCGACGTGGGGCACGCTGATTGAAGAAAGTGTCCTTGGAGCAGGTTTGTGGGTGCAGGAGCTGCGAATGCCGCTGCTGATCAGCGGCATTCTGCTGCACCTGATGTTTGAACTGGTCCTGAATCTGCAGCTGTTCAGCTGGATTATGATCTGCAGCCTGCTGCTGTTTCTGGAACCAGCGTTACCGCAGGGCTGGCTGCAGAGTCTGCTTTCCTGAAGATCACTGCAACTTACGCCGGCTGCAGGCCGTTGATGACGTCCCGCAGACGGCCGCGCGCAGTGTGCAACCGACGCTTGATCGTACCGACCGGACGATCAAACTGCTGGGCCATCTCCAGCAGTGAACAGCCTTCGAAGTAGAAAGCCCACAGAGTACTGCGATCAAGTTCGGGCAACAGCTTCAGGCACTCGTGCAGCTGCTCGGCCTCCTCTTCACGCAGCAACTGCGTCAATGGCTGCTCGGTCGGCTGATCAACACCCTCAAGGTAGTCGCCGTCGATCATCCGCTCACGGGGCTGTCGCTGAATGCGATTCAGTGCCAGTCGGTCGGCAATCTGCTGCAGCCATGCCGGGAAAGTTTCAGGCTGCTGCAACTGGAACAGCTTGCGGAAGGCACGGAGGAAGACGTCCTGAGAGACTTCCTCTGCCTCCGCGGTATTCCGGACACGACGCTGTACCGTCCCCATCACCATTGGACGGAATTCCACCGCCAGTTCGTTGAAGGCCGCTCGATCGCCAGCCTGTGCCCGCAGTACCAATCGTACAAGAGTTTCGTCGGCCATTGTGATGCTCCCGCAGTTTCACAGCCGTCCGCCCGAGTGCGGCGACTGTAAAGTTGCAATGTGGTTCCAGGTTACGCAGACTGAACCGCGGCCGGTTGCCGGAAATTCGGCAGCACGACACAACTGGCAGTTCAGAAGTCTCAGACGATGGGATGCTGAGCGAAAACAGGACGTTCGGCGAAGTTCGCTGAAAGTCAGGTGTCCGACAGATTCACCGCCAGCAGCATTCAGCAGAAGGTCTGATTTATGACCGCTCTGCTTTGATTCAGCAGGGCCCCGCACTGTCGGGTGATCTGTCCACAGGACATTCGACATCCGGCAGTACGGCAGCGACTGGGTTTACCCCAACACCTGCCGGGCTGATGCTGCATCCAGCGTTCACTACGCCGGTGCAGACTGCGTGAACAGGAGGCTGTACCTGCAGACAGTGCCACGTTCGTCAGGGCAAATGGTGCCACGACTGAGCCGGTGGATGCTGTGCTGAGAGTATTGAGCAGCATGGTTCTGCCTCCTGTGAAGGAACGTCGTCCTGCGACGACGTAATTCCTGAACCACCGCAAATTGCGGTGCAGCGGACTGCCCACGATCGGCAGGTCCGCCGGGTTTGAGAGACAATCTGTCCCTCGCAAGCTTAGACACGTTCTAAGGCCAGAATGGTTCGGAGAATCCACTCGAATTTCTATGGAATTCCGGAAAAAAGTTTCCAGAGCGGGGAAATACACGAAAATCAGCGTGTTTTTCGCCCGCGACAGGCCACGTCACGGGAGAATCGTCAGAATCGACGCTCGAAGTCACGATTCCCATGGTTCTCTGTCACAGACTGGTACCCCGTGAAATATCCACTTCCTGCCGCCGCTGCCACAGAGGCCCGCAATCCCGATTCTCTGAACATAGATTCACTCTCAGCATTACAACTGGTGCAGGTGATGAATGCCGCGGATGCTCAGGTTCCTGCCGCAGTGGCGTCTCAGGCACCGGCCATTGCGCAGGCAATTACCGAAATTTCGGACCGCATGCGTCGGGGTGGGCGTCTGATTTATACGGGTGCCGGGACCTCCGGGCGACTGGGTGTTCTGGATGCGGCGGAATGTCCTCCGACATTCAGTGTGCCTCCGGGACTGGTCATCGGCATTATTGCCGGTGGTCAGCGGGCACTGACGACAGCGGTGGAAGGGGCGGAGGATGACAGTCAGCAGGGAGCCATCGATCTGCAGGGGCTGGGGCTGACCGCGGTGGATTCCGTGATGGGGATCGCGACCAGTGGTCGCACGCCGTATGTGCTGGGTGCTGTCGCGGCAGCACGTGCTGCGGGTTGTCTGACGCTTGGTCTGGCCTGCAACAGTGGTTCGGCACTTGCCAGTGCCGTTGACATCATGATTACTCCGGTTGTCGGAGCGGAGATCATCACCGGATCGACACGCCTGAAGGCCGGTACCGCGACGAAACTGGTCCTGAATACTCTGACCACCGGCATCATGGTGCAACTGGGGAAGACGTTGGGGAATCTGATGGTTGACCTGCGGGCAACCAACGAGAAGCTGCAGGATCGGGCAGAGCGGATTGTGGGCGAAATCACCGGTCTGCCAGCCGCTGAGGCTGCTGCGGTTCTGCAGCAGTGTGCCGGCGAGGTGAAGACGGCGGTTGTGGTCAGTCTGACGGGTCTGAGTCCGCAGCAGGCGCGGCAGCGTCTGCAACTTTGCCACGGCCAACTGCGACGGGCGCTGCAGGCCGATTCAGCGCCCCGCGAGTGATGCAGTCCGGCATGCTGACTTCCGGCAGCGAGCGGGTGGCAGCAGCACCAGCAGGTTCAGGAGTGCACTGCCAGCGGGTCGGAGTTTTCAAGGCGTTGTGAGAGGTTCTGGATTTCGTCCAGTTGAGACAGACGCCGCCGTGTGTCTTCGCTGGAGGGATCGCGGGTTTCCAGCATGATGGCACTGCGGACGTACCGCAGCCCGCGCAGCAGGACGTCGCGTTCGTGGGATGTCAATTCAACCTGGAGCATGCTGTCCATTGTCAACAAATCCTGCACACATCAGACCTGTGCAGGAAACATCCCTGAACCTGCCGGTCATCATGGAATGGTCGTCACAGCAGGATCACATCCTGGTCGACGCCTCCGGAAGTCTACGCCCCGAATCCGGCACGCTCAAGCTTTCCGTACAGTCTGGAACAGCAAAACCGCCAAAAAGCTGTGTGGGCTGGCGGTTGCGAATTGTCCGCAGACTGCACCGTGCGGATGGGCGAAAACGGTGAGCCGGCAGTAAAGTTGAAGTTTTCATCCGTGTGCAGCGGAATCCCTCAAGTTCCGGGATTGTTGCTGCGCAGGCGGCAGGTCGCTGCTGCCAGTGTCAGCCAACCGATCAGCTGCAGCGTGCCGCCGATGGGCGCGACGGCGCCCCAGGGGATGCCGCCGGCCCTGGGGCCGCAGATGACAAGGATGTACAGGGATCCTGAAAACAGCAGGATCCCACCGGTGAAGCACCACGCAGCCGTCTGCAGCAGTCGCGATGGCTGATGCAGCAGCAGCAGCCCCACAGCCAGCAGGGCCGCGGTGTGAGTCAGGTGGTATTCGACTCCGGTTTCAAAATCCCGAAAGTACTTGAAACTGGCTGGAAACGTCTGGCCGGCCACATTTTTTGCGGGCAGGTCCGCGTAGCGATTTTCGAGGTATTTTGTGTCGTTCAGTCCGTGCGCCCCGAAGGCTCCGAGGGCGACGCCGAGAAACCCGAAGATGGCGGCGAGTGTGAGACAACGTGCTGCGTTCATGGGGAGGCTGTCTGTGGTATCGGCTGGGCAGTGGGGGTTCAGGTCCGTGATCGCGGATTGCGCTGTTGAGACGATTCTGCGCCATGTGCCCCGCTGTCCGCAAATGGTTGCCGCCACGGTGTGCTGGCTAAC
>Ga0255095_1000446_pt1 | contig 21216 bp, 23 predicted proteins | sample Colum_Law_RepC_8_2_FD_188435 | JGI IMG/M metagenome (GOLD analysis project Ga0255095, IMG submission 188435) | Freshwater microbial communities from Columbia River, Oregon, United States - Colum_Law_RepC_8d | ecosystem: Environmental > Aquatic > Freshwater > River | place: USA: Oregon...
TAATCCCCGTCCTGATGGGGCTGAGTCTGACACGGTTCTGCGTGATTACGTTCGCTGCTCCACGCGTCTTCTCTGGGAACCTCGCACAACACTGTGCGCCGTCAACGTGCCTTCATTTTCAGCGATGGAATGACGTCGCCACGATGGTCCCAATTGATATTCCTGGGCACGACTTCAGGCATTCCGGGCGACGTGTTCGTTTGGAGTTCGGCAGCATTCGCTCACTGGGCGCTGACTACAGACCAGGTGTCCTGAGCGTCACTTGCCTCATTTTGGCCGTTGTCTCTGTGATTCTCGTCGGGCGAATGAGGACGTGGCTTCCCGTATTCCGTCGCCGGCCTCTGGTGAGCTGGATCGTGGACGCGCACAGCATGGTCGGAGGCTACTCCCCGGCGAAATGGTTTGGTGAGAAATGATCACGAAGTTCGAAAAGCTCATGTCACTAATTTTGTTCGCGCCAATTGCCGTTGTGTGCCTCGCGGCTTATGACTTTGGCCCTGCAAATGATCGATTCGCGTATCACATGTCAGTTGCCGCGGCGCAAGAAAGTGTTCAAAGAACACGACCACAGTTTGCCAGTGTCTTTGCGTCTCAAATCCCGGCTCTTCGTGATGGTCAGGTGCTGGTGCAGAAACACTTGTATCTCGCAGCCATCAATGTGGAAGCGAAACAGCCAGCATGGGTTGTCTATCGTGTCAGTCGAGCGGACTGGGACACAGAGAATGTTCTCGAACGAAATTTCTCCACGCCGGATGGGCTGCGGGACATTTGTCTCGAACAGTCGGACTATGAGCAATCCGGATTCGACCTCGGTCATCTCTATGGCTTGCAGTTCGTTTCGGCCAGTCACTACGCCAGCGAAGTGAATCAGCTCTGCGCAATCGCTGCTCAGCGACCGTCTCTCAATCGTGGACCGTGGCTTCGCGTGGAAAACATGATCAAGGAAGCCAGCAAGGCAAAGACGATCGAAGTTATCGCTGGGCAGCTCTGGCTGAAGGATATGCCAAAGCTTCCAGCGGCGGAGGAATCTCACAAGATCGCTTCCCATTGCTGGATCATTTACGGAGATGGCAAGACGGAGGAAGCCTACCTATTCCCACAGAACGTTGAGATCAGCGAGCGTGTCGACTCGTACAAGATGGATCCTTCTGAGCTTCGCAAAAGAGTAAGTCAAGAATGGTGGAGTGAGAAATGAGATACCTTGCTGTTTTCGCAGTCATCCTTACACTCACAGGCATCAACATCCCGCCGGCGAAAGCTGACGTCTATGTGATAAGTGTCACAAGATTTGAGCAGGGCCGCAAAGTCGAATCGCTTGGCAGTGCTGTTTGCGTGGGGACGCTGAAGAATCCTGTCAGCGCACTATTCTGCACGGCTGCACATACCGTGAGAGATAATCCGAATAGCGTCTGGGTCACATTGAACGACGGAGTTGGCTGGCGTGAATGTCGCAATGTTCGCATTCATCCCAGCGATGACCTGGCCACGTTTGAGCTGCTCGGTGTGAAACTTGATGGGATCCCGGTCGCCACAGGAGTGCGGGAGAAGATCCCTGTGTCGATTTGCGGTTACGGACCGCAGCTTCATAAGCAGAAGGACAGATTTTGCTTCCGAGGGACTTTGTACAAACGATACATTCGAGGTGAAAACGGGAAGCATCCCATCCCCGGGGACTCTGGCGGAGCTGTCTTTGCGCAGTCTGAAGATGGACGGCAGGTCGTCGCCGGCATCGTGCACGGATACGCCAGCGAAGTCCCGATGGACACGCGCGATGATTCCGCTGGCGTTAGGCCGTTGACTGGATATGTCAGCGCCGTCGTAATCGAAACATGGATTCGAACCCAATACGGCGGCTGCCCAACATGCCCCATCAGCATTTATCCCGAGTTGCGGCAACCCGTCATTGGCTTCGGGCTTCCAGTTGGTCCACCTCGAGTCGTCGGCGTTGCGGGGCCCGCAATGCCTCGGTACCAGCAGATCGACGAAAGTCCTCGCCACGAAGAACCAGTACAGGCACAGAGGCCTGATTTCGGCGGAGAGGTAGTTGAGCAGCGAATCGTCAATGAAGACGTCGTTGATGCCGCTGTTATGCGATACTTCGCGAAGCATCCTGTTCGCGACGGCCGCGATGGAAAAGACGGTCAAGCGCCTTCAACGGATCGAGTCATCCAGATTATCGACGCAATCATCGAGGCTTGCCCCGAACGATTTCGCGGAGAAAACGGTGTCAGTGCTACGCCCGAACAAGTCGCTGCTGTTCTCGCCAAAGACTATGCCGACCAGCTCCGGGGTCCATCAGGTCCACCCGGGCAGATCGGCGTCCTGGACGATGCGGATATGCGAGCCATGGTCCGTGGTTGGCTGTCGAATCCGGAAACCCGCCAATGGCTGGTCAGCGAACTCGCTCAGGATATGCGAATTCAGGATCTCATCAAACGCCTTGAGGCTGTCGAAAAACGTGGGGGCGCGACTGCAACGACACCGGCTGGAAACAGCGGAACACTTGTGTCCAGATTCGTGCTCGTGAAGAGCGGTCCGAATTCACGCGTCGATTCGGCGCTGGCGTCTGCGAAGAAGTATTGGACGGATATCGTTGAGGTCTCCAAAGAAGAGATCCCGAAGAACGTCATTGTGAAATCTTATCCAACGCTGATTGCGTTCTCACCAACCGGCGATGTCGCGGGCATGTGGGATTCGGAATACAGCGTTCTCAACACCCTGGCCAGGATAAGTTCGGGCCAGTATCCATAAACGTTCGTTTGTTTGTTTCTTTGGAAGGGATTGGTTCTATGGGACCGGCTGAACTGTCAGCTTCGCTCAACGCGAATCTGATCGCCAACACACAGTTGGCAGGGCAGCGCTTGAACATCACAGGTGAAAACCTGACTGGTGGCTTGGGCGTGATTCAGAACACGTCAATTCAGCACACGATCATGGCTGCTACGGCCGCCACGCTCCAGGCTGATGACGCACAGGCTGCAATGGGCCTGAACACCGCCGTCCGAACTCCACTGGCTGATAAAGCTTAGGCGTTTGGTTCGACGGTGACAGTTCTGTAATGGAATTGGTAGCCGGCTGCCGTTGGCGGCCGGCTTTTCTTTGAGTGCTTGACGGGGCACGAACATGGATTTCGACACAGCAGAAAAACATCTTCGGCTACAAAGTCAGGCCGACAGTCAGCTCGACGCACGAATTGACAGAATCGCAGATCGATCATGGAGGCAGTCGGATCAAACTATCAACGGCACAGCCCGTTCATTCCTCATGGAGGCCGCGCTGTTACAGCGGCTTCCCTTTCGACAAGCTCAGTGAGTTAACAATGGAATCGATAGCCGAAAAGCTCGTTGAACAAGTGCTTGGCGAGAAGCAGGTGTATCTCGACAACGCCCGCCTGAAGCATGGCGTGCCGCGTCATGAAGACCCAATCGTCGCATGTCCGCAGCAGAACCCGGAGCCGCAACACCAGTCTGTCGTGAACAGCATCAGGAACACAGTTCCGGAAGCAACTCCGGCGAGATCCTCGATGATGAAGACTGCGGCAATGTTGGCACTGTCCGCAACGGCCGGAGCGTTCGGAATTCCTCCGCTCATAACGGCGTTGGCGGGCAAAGTTGTGGCGGAAAAGATCATCCCGAAGAACCAGGAGCCGGAAGAATCAAAGCCCCAGGAATTCAATGATCTAGTCAACTGGCTTCGGCAGGAAGGACTCGACCGTGGAACTGAATGATGCTGTCCAAAGATTGGATCAGATCGCATCCGACAGCAAGCGATCCATTGGCAATGCGATCGACGCATTCATTGCTGATGCAAAACAAATCGTGTCAGCCATCGTGGAAGCCGGTGGCAACAATCAATCCGCCGCGGATCCGTTCACTGCTCTATTGAAGAGCACTCAGGATCAAGCCAATGAAATCAACGCCGGCGCAGCTCAGGCGTTGGCGGAGTCGACGCGCGACATACTCGCAAAACTACGTGATTTTGTACCAAGTTCAAATCAGCGTCCGTAACGGAGATATAAACATGGCGATTATTGCAGAACAACGTGAGGGGAAGCCAAAGCCGGGCAAAGCTCGCAAGCCCGATGAGAGTCTGGAATTCTGCTGGAAGTTCAAACATCCAAAGTTCGGTTGGTGCGGAGGTCATACTGACGACCGTTGGACCACCAGCCGGACCGATGTGGAGACATGCATGCGTCATTGCCAATACCCGACAGAACTGCTCCAACGTCGAACGGAATCCGCTTGATGTCGTTTCTTTTCGTAGGGTGTGACAAGCGGAGCGCAGGCTCACCATTTCACTCCCGTTCGCCGTTGCCACGAGAATAACGCTCGACACGGAACGCGAGCTGATAATGGGACTTATCATCGATATCGACGAGACAGCGAGTGGCGAGCGAGGATGGCTCGACAATTCGAAAGACCGCGTCCGTCGATACAAGAAGAAAGTCGCCTCAGAGGTTCAGGATTTGTATCTGGCATACCAGGACGAATTCGACCGAGGTCCTCTGAATCCGGAACGCCGCGCCGCCTGTGAGTTCGATCCACTTCTGTTTGGAAAGACGTATTTCAAGGAAGACTTCTATCTCCCATTCAGCGAACAGCACAAAATCGAGGCCCATAAACTTCACCAGGCCGTCGTAAAGAAGGCATGGTTTGCCAATGCGGATCGGCGAGGAGGCGGCAAGTCCACTCGAGCACGCATGTTCTGCGTTTGGGGTGTCGCGTATGGCCACGTGATTTATCCGATGCTGATCACCGCAACGGGAAAATCAGCCGAACGAAACCGAGATGCAATCGTTAAGAAGCTGATGTACAGCCAGGAACTCCGCGAGGACTTCCCGGAGCTGTGCCTCCCGTTCCTGTTCTGTCGCGGCAAAGGGCAGGCCGCCAACCACATGCTGTGGAAGGGACAGCCGGCAGAGTGCAAAGCCGCCGCCGACAAACTTGTGGTCCCACAGATGGATCTGCCGTACAGCCGATGTACGCAAAGCGTGCTGCAGTTCACCTCGATGATGGGGGAAATCCGCGGGAACTCTCACACACTGCCGTCCGGTGGAACGGTGCGTCCGGACCTGGCGGTGTGCGATGACCCTCAGACGCGATTAACGGCCCGCAGCCGGTCAGAGACGGATAGTCTCGAGGAAACCATCAAGTCCGATATCGCCTACATGAATGGCCCGGACAAACGCATCGGCATGATTGTTCCCTGCACAGTCATTTACAAAAACGATCTGGCGGACAGGCTTCTCGATCGCAAGTTGAATCCCCAGTTCCATGGTGAACGCACGAAGTTCATGATTGCGTTCCCCACGAACATGGACTGGTGGAATCGTTACGGCGACCTCCGCGCCGAACTGCAGATGAACGACTACGAGGAAGACGAAATCGATCGTCGCTGCAATGAGCTGTACCTCAAAGAAAAGGATATCGCAGACGCCGGAGCCAAAGTTTCGTGGGACTACGCGTTCACCGACAACGAAGTCAGCGCCATCCAGCACGGCATGAATCGCTGGCTCGCCTCGCCATCGGCGTTCCAGGCGGAGTACCAGAACGAGCCAACCGGTGAGAGCAAGAACGATACGATCATCCTTGATCCAAAGGTCGTCTGCCGACGCTACAGTGAATTCGAAAAGGAAGTGATCCCGGACTGGGCGCAATACCTCGTGATGTCGATCGATATTTCGGAAAAGGTTCTGTGGTGGGAAATCTCCGCCTTTGCACATGACATGACTTCATCCACGATCAGCTACGGCACATTCCCCGATCAGAAACGACGCTACATCACTCTCGAGACGATTCAGGAAACTCAGCAGGAGTTCTGGACGCGACATGAGAAACAGGCCGTCGGAATCGGAGCTGCTACGAAGATGTCGCTGGATGCCATGGTGCGGATCGTGACTGAGAACAAGTGGAAGACCGCATCGGGACGCGAAATCTCCATCGGTGCTATCATTATCGACCTTGGCTATGAACCGAGCCGGCAGAACGTCTATGACCTGGCGAAACGGCCACAACTGAAAACGCTGGTCTTCCCGTCCAAAGGTATGGGAACAACTCCGGACCGTCCGCACGGCTGGAGCCCGGCGACAAAACCAAAGCCCGGCGAAAAGCGTGGCCACCATTGGCGACTTACTCCGATGGATGAGGGCCGCCAGCTGCAGATTGAGACGAACGCTTGGAAAACGGTTGCCGCCGAGTGCTTCGCAACACCGATCGGGGATCCCGGTGCGGCGACAGTCTTCCGGACAGATAGGGTTTCCACGCACGAAATGTGGGCCGATCAAATCTGCATTGAAGTCCCCGACAAACGCAGCAGCGAGAAAACTGGAATCACCATGGTAGTCTGGGATAACCCCGGGCATCCTGACAACCACTTCTGGGACTGCAAAGTGATGTCCTTCGTCGGTGCGTCAATGCTTGGCGCATCCCGCATCGGCCACAAAGAGTCGCCGCAAATCCAATCGAAGCCGCGCAGCAAGAGAAGTCTCAAAGCAATCTATGAATCGCACAACGGCGGAGTCGAACCATGACTAAGTTAACTGACGCACTCGACCGCAATCACGAACGCCCCGGCAGCAAAGGCGGCCTCATCTGCCCCATCTGCGGCGGCCGTTCATTCGAAGTTGTACGCACCCAAAACAACGTCACCAAACAAATCCGCCGTGTCAGGATGTGCAAAACCTGCGGCCGAAACATCAGGACGATTGAGGTCATCGTCAGCGATGTCAGGGGAGGCGATTGAGCAGAATGCCACTAGGAGATTGTAGGAGCAGACGACAACGAAACGCTCCACGCGAAAGGCGCATAGCACACAAGAGCCCACTCTTGGCCGACGAGATCAAAGAGGTTAAAGTCGCTTCATTTTTTGCCTCATTCGTGTTCGCACCTTTCATGCGGCTCACGGTATCATGATTGACATCGCAATATTCGATGGCGAGACTCTGATGAGGCTTTCAGTAGTTTTGAGGTTCATTATCTCTTCGCTATTACATCGGACGATCATGGCATTCTTTGTTTGCCCCAATTGCTCACACACGCAAGATGCACCCGACGAGTATGTTGGCCGTGTCGCTAAGTGTTTGAAGTGCGAATCACGAGGCGAAATCACAAAGTCAAAGCCGAAGCCTCCGCCCCAGTTAACCTCCACTCCGCGAATTCCGCCAAAACCGCAGCCGAACCTCCCTTCTGACGTACTTGTGACGACCGGAGACTTGAAAGAGGACTACGAAGTCATAGGGCCAGTGTACTTTCAGGTTTCCAATAAAGGTATTTTTTCGAGTGCACTATCGAAACTAGCAAAGCAGTATGAGGCGGAAATCGCTCAGATGAAAAAGCAGGGCCAGATAGGTCAGTTTCGGGCTGACTGGGGATTCCTGTACGGTGAATACAGCGTTGGTCAGACTGACTTCGAAAAGGCATTTTACATTGCCGTTCAGGAACTAAAAAAACGAGCAACACTTCTGGGAGCGCATGCGGTTGTCTCAATGCGGCAGGACATCGACCTGGACACAAACACCTTCCAGTTTTTCTATTTGCAAATGTACGGAACTGCGGTTCGATTCAGGTAAGCAGGCAGCACGCACTTCTCGCGTGCGAAACAAAGCAGGCGACCAGAGTTCTTGTAGAGTAGCGTTGTTCAAAGGCAACAGGTGTCAGAATCCCTTCGTCGCCTGTACATCAACAAACGCCTCCCCGACGAATTCCGCAAACAAGGCGCAGCCAACCCGATCAAGTACACCTATCGATAACTCCAGCGTTAACGGACAACATGGGGATATCGGAAAGGCATCTTGCGTTTCATCGCAAAAAGATCTGGCTGCGATAGAGCTGAGCAAAGCTCAGAATTTTCACATAACCACAAGCTTCACTGGATCTTCGGCCATGGGACGGGCAAGTTGAACCTCGCACCCTACATTAGTATGCTGCCTCCGCATGCTTCCCACGGCCCCATGCGCAATGTTCAACGTCATTGCTTTCGTGTGTACATTGAGACCCTCAGTCCCTCCGCATTCGCGCCTCGTGTCAGCCTGCCCACCGAAGTGTTCCCCGACAACGAAACGCTTAAGAACTACGCACAACCTTTATGCAGAATGTCAGAGTCACCAGATCGATCACCGGCAAATATCGAATCAGTTTCGACTGCCCGGGCTGTGAAGAGCGTTTGCGATGTCCTCTTTCCGACGCAGGGAAGGATGACAATTGTCCGGAATGCGGAGCGACATTCACCGTCCCCGGAGCACAACAAAGAGAGGAAATTCGACAGGCTGAACTTCGTGCTGTGGAGGAGAAATGCCGCGTTATTGAGGACAACGTTGCTGCAAAGGTTCAGCAACGAGCTGAGAATGAGCGCAAACGTGTAGAGAAGCTGGCAACGCAAGCTCGCCAGCAGATGGAATCGGAGCGTAATCGCCAAGAAAAGCTTGAAAGAGACCGTGTCGACCGAGAACGACCGAAATGCGAAGTCTGTGGAGCCTCTGTACAACCTGGCGAATCACGATGTGACTCATGCTTAGTTGCGACGGAGTCTACCAACGTCCGCAGAAGAGGGTTCATTACCCGTCGACGCATTTTGATAGTCCTGGCTTTGACGGTTGCGTTCATGGTGTACCAGTCGGTTCGGCACTCAGACTTGCGCGAAAAGTTGAAGAGTTGCGAAAGCAGCGGCATCGTCAACGCAGACGTCTACTACACGGGATTCTTTGCCGAAGACATGGTCGTTTTAGACCTGCAGAGTGGAGGATCGCCAGCTGCCCGGCGAATTGATCCCGTCCATCTTCTTATGCAATTTGCCGACAAGCTCAATCTCTATTCAATTAAACGAATTGTACTTGCAAGGAACGGCAAAGAAGTCTTCTATATCAGCGGGAGTGACTTACGAGAGCCGGCAAACTCTTATGCGGGAGGTGGTCGAATCTGGGCCTTCAACAATCTGCCTGAACGGGTTCGAACCATGTCGGGAACTCAGCCTTACGACGAATGGACAGGTGGCTTTCTGGGAGTGCTGAAGGAGCAGTCAGAAGATGTGAATGAATTCATTGAGAAATGGACGGGCTATTGAGCCAACTGTGACCTGACGCCCTACAATTGTCGAGCAGTTTGAGGTTCAGAAACCTCCTAATCACAATGTCCTGAGGAACTGAGATTTTTTCGGATTGGGAACTTTCTCAAAATGCGACTTTATCGAGTTCATCGCCCCGATGGCGTCAAGTCAAAGCCCTCGTCTCGAGAAAAACTCATGGCGATGTATGCTGCAGGAAAACTCGAAGACTCGTGGATCGTCACGGATGAAGGGGGAAGTTTCGATCGGCCTGTCAAGCAGTTCATTGCTGAAGGCAGTTCCTCTACTCGCGGCACTGGTTCTTCAACAGGTAAGAGCGCACCGAGATCAGGAACGAAAAAGAAGAAGGCCGCTCAAGGCGAACAAATCCAAAACAACCTCCCATCTGTGAGCGGCTCTACTGCTCAACGTCAACCACCATACGATTGCACCGCCGCTGTTCTCGCCCCGGAAGATCCAATTACGGCATCTGACTTCCTCGAATTTGCCGGGCGATTGCCCGAGCGTGAAGTTGTACTGGAACTGGAGGGATCAACGGCCCAGAGGAAACTGAAACTGTCGGAGGTTCTGAAACTGGCCAATGACAATCCCACTTCAATCTGGATCTTTTACGTTGCAGATATGCAGAGATTTGTTTTAAGAAGGGCCGAGAAAAAGAACGGTTGGCTTTGCGTAAAGTTCGGAAATTTTTACGACGCATTGGTCACAGAATTGATTCGAAAGCCGCAGTTAGCCCTAGATGCATCGACAGTGCAGTCACTCTACGAATGTACAAACCGCTTCGCCGCACGACTACAAGCGGGTTTGACGCTCGCAGATGTCCGTGAAGCTTTGACCTCCGTATTGACAATGGAAGGCCACACTGACTTGCTCACGCGTGATGTCGCACTCACGAGAGCATTCCTCAGCGGGCCAGTTGAAAGCCTGCAGAAACTGATGCAGACATGGACGACTTTGGCCCCCGTGAATTGTCCTCGTATTTCGCCGATTGGCTTGCCTACAATCTCTTCAACTTTTAAGGGACTTGTCGTCTCTTCACTTTTTAATTCCGCATTCAGTTTTGTTGATTCTCTGATCGAGGAATCACAAAGTCGCGCTCTCAATCGCGAGATCCAGACGGCGACTCGAATCGTGCTCCTTGCAAGAGTTGTCTGTATAGAACGACTTCGAAGATAAAAGGTCGGCAGCCGCCACGAAATCGCACATCACCATATCCACTCGAATCTTTGGTGGTTGTTCGATCGTGATGGCGGCCTTCTTTCCGTTGGAGTAATGAGGAAAAACGAGTTCTTTGTTTTGGGCGACTACGCGAGCCGTTCAAATGACTCGAGAACGCGAAACAAAGCGGTTCACCGTAATGACATTGAGGGAGTGATTGAAAGTAGATAGTGCCCATTGTGGAGATATCAGGCATTCAAGTGACGCATTGACGCCGTTAAAGTCAAGGGGGCAAAGAAAGGGGACAGAGTGTCGACTCGATCTGGTCCGCGAAGAGGTTTGTCAGAATTCAATCATCTGATGACTGGCATCGTTCGTCGGCCGTACCAAAGCCGCATGTCGTAGTCGTGATCAAAATAGTAACGAGCAACAGCAACGTGAGGTCGATCTGCTCGGTCAATTTGCAGCGATGGAGCAGTCGGGTCTCCCATGTCTCGAAAAATGACTGCTTCATTCCATTTCCCTGTAGCGTCACAGAAGGCCAGCATCAACTCCTGGTTAGCGTGGGATCGATAAACCACCAACGGGCGATCATGGGAATCAAGGGCCAGCGAGCATGCCGTTCCACGCAGCATCGCGGCAATGGTTTCGCATTTCCAGTGGTGACCGTCAAATCGTGCAATCCGAAGTTTTGCTGTTGTGTCGAACGAGTTCATTCCATGACAGATCACCGGCATTCCGAACGAATCAATCGCCAGAGATGGATGCAGCCCCGCGTCCTGAGGAGCACTCGTTTCCACGATTTCGAAGTGCCAATCAGCCGTGTGACTCACACCGTAACGGAGGGCATGTCTCTCTTTGTCGTAGCAGGCCAGGTGAAGTCGGTCATCCGCATCAAAAGCTGCGGACAAGTAGCCAACTTGCCAGTCCGTGGATGAGACGAGTTTTGACGCCGTCCATTGGCCATTGGCACTGGAGCTTCGCCAACACTGCCATAATTCCGTGTCGGGAAAGCCATCTCCAAAGACAATTCGAGGGTTATCGTTGGAATCAACAAGGACACAAACGGCAAACGCTCGTTTCGCGGGGATCGACACTCGCTCAACAACTTCGGTGCCATCATCGTTTTCGTACCAAATCTCCGAACGATCCCCCGACCGATTAACAATGTAGGCCAGGTGTGAGTGGTTTTTGGAATCGATGGCCAATGACACTGCGGCACCTTCAATTCCGGGTCGCGGCAACAGCGTCCGAAAGCTCCAGGTAGAATCGAGCTTGCGACCAAGAACGTAGTCATTCGGTGGTCGGAAGCACGTGTTTGAGAATGCGATCTGAGGCGCGTCATTCCGGTCCAAAGCCATTGCACACGGGTATCCTTGTGCCGCGATGTCAGGACCACCCGCAACCTCTTCCCAGTTCCATTCATTCGTTGGCATCATGAACCCCACCGTCTCGCCCTTTCGGGTTTAGTTTTTCCAGGAATGCTTCGACTTTAATTTGGGAGCCTTTCGGGCTCTCTCCCGGAACGGTGCCAGCAACGCTGGCCGGTTCGTAGTCGCAGCCTTTGCTGGTCGCGAGGGTGTCTTCGCCGGGGACAAGTTCGCCTCGGAAAACTTTGGCCAGCAGCGACTGCGCGAGGTGCTCGACGTGCGATTGCGCCTGCCTCAGCGAGGACTGGATCTGATCCGCACACAGCACAATCTGTGTAGCATCAATGTCAGGTTTCAATGTCACGGTGCCGTGAACGTCGGGGCACCTTGAGTATTAATGAGTTGCAACCGTGACTGATCCGGTTCCGTATCAATACGCGCTCTCAACCCAGTTTCATCTTGCAGCCAAATGTGTGGTTTGGCGGTGTTGTCGCTTCTGGATTGGAGATTGATCCGTCGGTTGTTTCCTCCATTCAGCAAAATGGATGCCGTATGCTCAAACGCGCGAACGTCCACACCGCATGTCCCGTTTGGGTTCCAGAGAGAAAGCTCGGCCCCTTCACCATTGACGTTGTTTCTCACCAAGCCCACACGGTTATTCCGCGCACCGTTTGACCGGACGAAAACAAGCGCTGGCAGATCGTTCTCCATTGTCAGTTCTGCCCGGACTTGGCCGCAGGCGTCGATCAACTCGAATTTCTGAGCGCGAATCGTGGAACTACAATTGACGCTTCCTGTCGCGCCCATCAGCAGCATGGTCGCGAGACACAATGCGCCGACTTTCCACAAGCGGTTCTGTCGTTCGAGTTTCTGCAGGCGTTGTTCGATCGTCATGGCTGTCTTCTTTCCGTTGGAGTGATGAGGAAAACGAGTTCTTTGTTTTGGGCGACGACGCGAGCCGTTCAAACGACTCGAGAATGCGAAACAGAGCGGTTCACCGTAATGACATTGAGGGAGTTATTGAAAGTAGATTGTGCCCATTGTGGAGATATCAGGCATTCAAGTGACGCATTGACGCTCACAAAGCGACGGGATAAGGTGGCTCCATTCAAAACATTTTGAGCAACGATCCATTTCGGCCGACACGATGTCCAGGGGAACGAACAGCCGGGGCCAGCCGGGAAATCTGCATCTGAACTTCAGCGGGGCTTCTTAAGCTCTAACAGGCGATTGACTGCTTGGTCGCACCGTTGTTTATCGATCTCTATCCCGACAAACGTTCGCCGAAGTCTGCTTGCTGCAATCAGAACATCGCCAGTGCCCATGAACGGGTCCAGGACTGTGTTTGCCGTTGGTGCAATGTGAATGCACTGAATCAGGAGCCGAGTCCTATCCGATTCGGGAACGTCGCCCCAGTTCATCATTCGAGGGACCGCGATGTTGTGCCACGCTCTGGCAAAGTGAAGTTTCCGGCAACACCACTCAAGTTGCTTTCCTTCCGGGAGCCTGTATCGCGAGGGACTCCAGACGATGGCGTTGGCGGCTTTTGAAATCGCCATCAATAGTTCTGCTTCGGGAAGCGGACTGATTCGATTCGTTTGCGGGGCAAGTCTCGAGCCTGAATCCATCCGGGTCTTGTTGTCATCAGAAAGCCCGAATTCATACTGTGGCGGTTTTGTCAGCAGGAGGTCGAATCGATCGAGTGACGGCAGGATATCACGGCAGTCGGCGTTGTAGATCGTGCAGTTATCGTCGGAGTAGTAGGCAGTCAGTGTTCCGCCCGACTGGCTCGTTGGCTTCGAGATCAGCACCAGCGGTGGGGATGGTGCCTTTGTGGATGGCTCGGCGGCGGTCGGGGTTGCGGGCACGCTGTTCGTTTGCTTACGAGATGAATCCCCGTATTGCGTTTCCAGATCTATCGCATCGCAAAACTCCATGGCATCTCTTAGGTAGGCGAACGGCTCTTTTCGGTTGGTGAGTAACCGATCTGATTCTGCGAGGCTGAATGTCCCGTCCTCGTTCACGGAAATCACCCACAAAGGGGCTGCTTCCCTATCGTCGAAGTAGGGCATTTCAGCGTCCTCGGGATCTTCATCCGTGTGATCATCTTCAAGTTCCGTTGGAGCAGGGCTCGCAGTTGCCGCGATTTTCGTCCATCGCCCAAGATGGTGATACAACCATAAGTCGCGTTCAGAGGTCATGCTGATTATTCGCTTTAAGTGATTTGCCTTATCCCGGGCGTCTACACGGTCCGCATTATGGGGATGCTTCCGGTAGCGGGCTACGCCAAAGTCTGCCGCAAAAGCCGGAATTGAACCCTGAATTGAAAGTCGTCTGTATAACACCGACCGGTGATTTACAAAACTTGCCGGAATCCTCATGCAAACGAGCCCGCCGTTGATACCACCTTCAGCAGTCATGGTGACTGCCCAAAACTGGAGGCGGCGCAAATGGTCAAGTTTGTCGGCTACGACAGAGTCAGCACCGAAGAACAGAGTGAGACTGGACATCAATGGCGGCTAAACGTGAAAAGCTGAAAGCCTATGCCGCACTGTATGACCTCGAACTGATTGAGATCATTGAACACGGTGGCCAGTCGGCAAAGTCGCTCAATCGTCCGGGCCTTCAGCGTGGGTTGCAGAAGCTGCGAGACGGTGAAGCCGAGGGGCTTCTGATTGTGAAACTGGATCGACTCACACGCTGCATCTCTGACGGGCAAACGCTGATTGATGGGTTCTTCGGCGAGAAAGCCGGGAAGTCATTGTGCTCGGTCAGTGACAGCATCGGGGAGGACAAAAAGTTATCAGGAATCGTTTTTCTTTTTGGACGGCCTTGTGGCCGGACGGCGCTCTCGAGTTGTAGTTGCTTGATCCTTCTCATCATCGCTGGTTAACGAATTTATAAACAAACTTTCAGAACAGGTTCCTGACACGTTCCTGACACCAATTCTTGCTTTTAAAGCGTGGAAAACCGCCTTCAGTTATTTGTCAGCGGGTATATGTCCGACTAAAAGTTAATCCATGGTCAATCAAGCCTCACAACCACGTGATAGCGATTTGCCGCTGCCGTCAGAAGACAGTCGTCCCGATAGCAGTATTCAGCAGATCGTGACCGAAGTCACCAGGAACGAGAGCGTTCCGGGACTCACCTTCCTGCTACCGTGCCCTCGATGCGGAGATCAAAAAAAAGCCTCGGCGTCGTCGGTCGGCACAATGGATCAATGCCGCTGCGGCTATCAGTATCGTATAACTCTCACTCTTGAACCCATTCTTTCGCATACGCCGGGCTTTTTGTCGGCGGCCCGTCGTCACTCCATTTTTCTTTGGCGAAATGCCAGGGAATGGTGGTGTGAACGCGTCGTCCCGTCGGCAAAAAAAGGCGTGGAATGGTTCAAACAATGTGGCATTCCCAGAACGATCGATGCGATAAATGCCTCGTTCGTCTGGACACTGGCAAAGTCCAAATCTGTGTGGGCGTCGATCATTGTTCACCTGAAAGAGGATTCAAATCCTATCGAGGCGCGTTCGCTGGAAGAAGGTCTCAAACCGCCTGTGGTTAATGGTTTTGCGTCCGAGGTGATCAACACCCCGGACGATGTTAATTCCAGATCGCCAGAGCAAACAGGATTTCGAGACCTATCGCCGCATCCCGCCGAGTCACCATCACGAAAAGACCAGGCACATTCTGTCATGTGGAAAAAGCTTTTCGCTGAGATCGTCGATTCTTTCAAAGGTTGGATCGAAACTCCCGAGCCTGTAGAACCACCTCAAGTTGAAACCAGCCTGGAGAACCCTACGCCCGCCAAAGGCTATGGTTTCCACTCGCTGCATCAAAATCGTCCGCCACGGCCAATGGTTTTCGAAGGGCGTCTACTTTCTCCCGCCTTCTCAAACACGATAACCCGTCGCGGTTCAGCTCATAACGACGAATACCGGTTTTGTAGGCTGAAACTTTCTCCCGCAGACATGGCAGGCGGAGCGACAAACTGTATGAATGCGAACAAGGCGTGTATCCTGGCATGTTCCGGGGGCGTCATCGGTTTGTCGTTTATTGCCCCAGGGATTGCTAGGACACAGCGCGAGAAAACGAGATCGTTGCAATCAAACCGACCAGGATTCGCCGGGCAATTGATGGATGAGATCGAGATGGAAGTCAAATACGCAAATCGTGAAGGCCGGAAGTTGCTTCTTCAGTTGAATGAATCGAGCGATATTCCATGGGAGTCAAAAGCCTATGGAGAAATTCCGCAGCAGTTTCCCGAAGTGTTATTCATGGATTTTACAAAGCTCTACAGTCGCATTGAGAAATCGCCTGAAAACTACAAACTGGTCGCATCATGGACCGGAGAGCAGGATGACCAGGCCACGTGCATATCTCTTCTTGAAAAAGGATATGATGTTTCCGTGGTGTTTGCAGAGCTAGACGGAAATTTCGTCGGCAATAAAGCGTTTCACCAAAGGCTCCCGAAACAATGGCAGCTTGCCGAAAACACCTACGCAGTATTTGATGGCGACGACACGGACCTTTCGTTTGTAAGCACTCTCAACAGGAAAACAGGCAAGGGACGCATTTGCGGAAAGAGGCTACGTTCTGACAGTAAAGCGGCGACACTTGCCGCGATCGCAAATGGGTTCTGCGTCGGCATAGAGCCGCAATCACACGCTTAACTAGACTCTGGATTTAACGATGATCAAATCACACACCTGAATCCCGGGTGACAACGACCGCTACCAATTGTAATCTACTTTCAGCCAGCAAGTGCCCATGATTGACACCTCAGAGAGGCCGGTTGTTCTTCTGAACACTGACAACAGAAAACTCACCGGCTCCCAGCTTGCAGTGAGGAAAGGTTCAACGCACGATCATACGACAGTCTTTAAATTGCACTTCGTACGGCAGCGAAAGAGGATTCATGGTAGCTTTCTTCCCATTTCTGATGCGATTTGCCGAACAGCACGGCCTCGTCTACGACGAGAAATCGTTGGCGGACACATTCAATGACGGCTATGTCTATTCGAAGGACGAGCAATATCGTTATGCATTCGCGCGACGCTGGGCGAAGGGATCGCTGGTTCTCTGGGTTGGCGTCAATCCCGCAAAAGGGGACACTGAGAATCGCCGCCGGCCTACACTGGAACGATGCATCCGCTGGTCCCAGGAATGGGGCGCTGGCGGGCTGATGTTCGGCAATCTATTTGCTGGTCGCCAAAACAAGCCAAGTGGCCTGTTGGAAATGAAGAATCCTGTTGGCGAGCACAACGATTCGGCAATTATTGTCATGAGCAAAGCCGCAAAACGGACAATCGCCGCATGGGGCGCAGGGACTCAGTGTCGCAGTCGAGCGATTGCCATCTCCCCACTTCTTCATCAACCACAATGCCTTGGTGTAACAAAGTCCGGACAACCCCGTCATCCACTATACGTCCGTAGTGATGTGCAAGCAGTGCATTGGCCGGTGCCATGAGGACTAGCAGAACCTCGCAGGGCTCGTTGATTCTGAATGTGATGTGGACAAAATCGGGGCGATGACGCACAGAACGCAGTTCGTTGATTACCCATGAATCTCTTTCCCCAAATCTATCGACGCGGCGAGCCTATATGTCGTGTCGACGGCATTGAACCGCTTCTTGCGTGCTGGGAAAGCAAACAGCACCCTGCCCAAATACGATTGCGATCTTATATCGATGACTTACGTTTCAAGGTTGGCGAGCTCCCAACCGAACGACCTTTGTGCCTTGATTTACGCGTTGATGTTCGCGACCCAATCAGACTTTCACGGCACTACGATGTTGAAAACTTCCTGACCCCGCTTTTTGGCTCATCGTGGTTCAACCACCGCCAGTTTCCTCTTGTCCACGGCATGAAATGTGTGGGAGGCGGATCGAACCTGACGATTTATGAAATCCAGACCGAATCTAGCGCAACGCTCGCCAATGGATGGCATCACGTTGCGATAAAAGCCGGGAGTTCACCGACACAAGAATCCTGGAAGCAGCGAGTTAACGATTTCGTCGCCTCATCTGGCGTCAACCAGATTTCCGATGGCAAAAGCGTTGAATTCCACATGGCATGGCGCTGCTCAACGCGACGAAACTGGGTGGGGCTGTGGAAACCGACCGGAGATTCGCTGTCTCCGATCCTCGGCTATACTGGTGACAATTGCTTCAATCCAAACGACGACCGCATCACAACCCTGACCTTTCACCGATTCGACGACAACTCCATTGGCAATGGCATCTACGTTGGCCTCTGGTGGAGAATCGCGAGTCAAGATGAAGCAACGGTTTACTCACAATGACATCAAAGCAACAACGATACAACAAGTTGGTGGCGAAACGGAAGACGTGCCGTGAGTGCATCGGTCTTTCAAATCCGGCTGAGCTAGAGCTGCTGCAATTCGATTCCGACCAGATTGGCCCATGGTCTCGGTTACACGGTGACCTCAATGCCCAATTGATGATCGTCGGGCAAGACTGGGGCGATGTACGGTACTACAAGAAGCATGAAGGCCGTGATGATCTTAGCAATGCCACAATGCGCAATCTTGAAAAGTTGCTATCCCATATCGGTATTGATGTGAGTGTCACAACCTACTCCGATGATCCAAGAGGGCTTTTTTTGACCAACGCCGTACTTTGCCTGAAAGATGGTGGTCTTCAGGCCAAGGTTGATCCGAAATGGGTCACCAATTGCGAATCCAAATTCCTTCGTCAACAAATTGAAATCATTCGCCCACGTGTAGTGATCGGTCTGGGTGCCTTCGCATTTCATGCCACACTGCGATCGTTTAATCAGCCAGTTGTCGCCTTGCGTGATGCCATAATGGACAAGCAGGGCTGCGAGATTCTCGATGGCGTCCGAGTGTTCGCGGCGTACCACTGCGGAGCTGGCACAGTAAACCGTACCCGAGATTTGAAACAGCAGTCCGTCGATTGGGAGCGAATCAAGAAGTACTTGCAGCCAACGCAAAAGAAAACGAAATAATGCGATCAAGTAGATTGCTGACTGTGAGTGTCATGTGTTGCCTCGTTTCCAAAGTTAAACCCAATGACCATCAACCAGTTTTTTACCGACACCTTGGGCGCTCAATTGAAGAATTCGCGGTGGTCGTGGGGGTCAATCGATCCGCTGCATTATCGAGTTTTTCTGCGAGTCTGGGACGACGGGTTTCGCATTATTAATGGCGTCGATTGTGTTCTGGTTGGCTTCGGTGTGCAGGGGAGAAACTCAAACGGTTTTGCGGAGCGACATCAGCAACTACAACTCATTCGCGATGGAGCGAAAGGATACGGCGTTGTTTGCGTTGCCGTTGATTCTGAAACAGATGCAGCACGCCAGATCAAATCGTTCGACGACCAGACTCTCATCGAGTTTGGATCCCTCCTCACGATAGACGGTGAAGTATATGCAACAGTTGTTGCTCGAGTACCGATCAGTGAGCTGGCGCATGCGAAGTCTTCCGCCAGTACTCTGGCTGACGACCTCAGTGCAATCGCCAGGCTGAGGATTGAAACAACCACCAAAACAGCGTTGGTAAACGCTCGAATTGGGCAGGGGCTGTTTCGCAAGCAAGTCCTGGCGAAGTGGGTAAACGCATGTGCGGTGACGGGTTCCACCGTCCTCGACGCGATTCGCGCGTCGCACATTAAGCCGTGGCGAGATTCGAACAATGAGGAACGCCTTGATCCAGACAACGGGTTACCACTCGTTGCCAGCCTTGATGCGCTCTTCGATGCCGGGCTAATCTCATTCGACGATACCGGGGCGATACTGATCTCCCGCCGAATCAATACGCAGGAGCAGACGCTCTTCAACTTGCAGGGCAATAAACTTCGGCAACAGCCTTCGCCGGAAACCCGCGCCTACCTTATGTACCATCGGGAGAAATTTCTCCATCATTGATGGCCGGCTCGTGCAAAGCGACGCTTCCGTTCGTTTTCATCTCGACCACTATGATTGATATCGTAGGGATTTGCCAAAGTCATCATGGACGACAGACCTATGTCAACTGCTGCGAAATTCAACGCGCGTCTTCACGATTCAATCGTGCAATGTATCTCGTTGGGATATCGCCCCAGCGATTTCATTGAGATGCTCGACAAGACTGACGGTGTGGCCCTTGCGAAAAAGCTGGTGGCGACCGGCGAGATACAGAGCGGCTTTAAGCGAGTCAAATCACTCGGCAGGCCAGACCTTGCCATGGAATGCATCATGCTGGAAGACGAATTCTCCGGACTATTCACGTACGACGAACGAGCCGCCGCTCGATGGCGACTGTAGCAACTCCGAAGTCACGTGCCCCCTTTGTACCTGCTGGATGTTGTGCGCCGGTCTTTGACCACGTACATGAATTCGACCGAAGGCCTCCATTTGGATGTTTCGCCGTGATCCCCTGTCAGATTATTGCTTGGCCGGCCGTTTTTCGATCGACAGCCGCACCGCAACGATGATCATCTACACCTGTTTATTCCGGGGTGACAGCCACCATTGCTAGCAAAATCAACGAGCCCCCGGAACGTCGGCGGGAACATGACTACCGCCACAATACGCATGCTCACCCAGTCCGTAAAATTATTTTTCATGTTTGCCGGCTAGTTTGCCGGCAAACTGGACGAGGATGGAAATCGTGTTACAATTGCAAGTTATTGAAGGCTTTTGGCTCTCCACAGAAGAAGCGACGTGGAACATGGATGAGATTTCAGAGTTTTTCGGCCTAAAAGATGGGGTAAGTGGTCCCCACACGAGCCGGACAATGATGAGCGATGAGCTCGGGATGCTGCTGGCACATTTCAATGAGCCAGATTCGGCCCACTCCCTCGCCGACTACGAACATGCGATTGTCGATGATAACATTCTGACTAAGCCAACTCAGGCCACGCGAAAAGCCAGCCTTCGATTCCTGCGCGAGCTCTACAGTCTTGATCAGTCTGTCCCGCTGTTCCGCGCTCTTCGTAAACTCTGGAAACTAGACGAAAGCTCCCATCCACTCATCGCAATGCTCTCTGCCTACGGTCGTGATCCAACGCTTCGTGCAGCGGCTCCTGTGATTCTCAGTACTCCAGTCGACTCTGAAGTTAGTCGCACGCAACTGACGCGGGCCATTAAGGAATTCTGTGATGAAACAATGGCTGACTCGACTATCGATAAAATTGTGCGCAATGCTGGTTCAAGCTTTACCCAAAGTGGGCACTTGGATGGACGTGTTCGAAAGGTGCGACTACTCGTTAAACCAACGCCCACTGCTATCGCATTTGCATTGCTGCTGGCCTATGCCGCGGGCACTCGGGGAAAGCGTTTGTTATCCAGCGAATTCGTTCGACTCATTGATGCCGACGAAGATACTGCGAGAGCAAGAGCCATCGAGGCTCGCAAACTTGGTTTAATTGAGCTCCGCGAAAACAGCAATGCCTTCGATATTGGCTTTGCTCCACTGATCGGCGAACGCGACTGGAGGCGATTGAATGAGTAGGTTAGACGACCTGGCTGGCAATTATGAGAAACACATCAGTGCTCCATGGCAGAGAAATTTAGCCGGCGCGCAGCGTTCGATCTTTGTCGTGTATCCGCAGGAAGATGAACGACGCATCCGGGCCAAGATCGGCGACTTTGAAGTTCGCACTCGCAACGCGGG
>Ga0255095_1000449_pt1 | contig 21024 bp, 19 predicted proteins | sample Colum_Law_RepC_8_2_FD_188435 | JGI IMG/M metagenome (GOLD analysis project Ga0255095, IMG submission 188435) | Freshwater microbial communities from Columbia River, Oregon, United States - Colum_Law_RepC_8d | ecosystem: Environmental > Aquatic > Freshwater > River | place: USA: Oregon...
ATTCGGTCAGGCCCAGGCCACCATGGGCGAACTGCTGGCCCTGAAGGTTGGCGATTTCATCCAGCTCGACCGACCCGATCGGCTGATCGCCACCTCCGACGGTGTGCCGGTGTTCGACTGCCAGTACGGGGTTTCCAACGGTCGCTATGCAATCCAGATCGAAAACATCCTGAGCCTCCCGCAACCCGAATGACTCACCTGAAGGCCTTGTCATGACTACCGACACCACCGATCGCCAACAGAACGACGATCTGGCCGATGAATGGGCCGCTGCCCTCGAAGAAGCCAAGAGCACCCCCATGTCGGTTGGCAATGCAGCGGGCGGGGCTGACATGTTTCAGTCGCTGCCCGGCGCAAGCCCCGCCTCCGGCCCGGCGCCAGCCCGTCACGAGATCGACATGATCATGGACATTCCGGTCCAGCTCACCGTCGAACTCGGTCGCACCCGCATTCCCATCAAGCACATCCTCCAGCTGGCTCAGGGGTCGGTGATCGAACTGGAGGCCTTGGCGGGCGAGCCCATGGATGTTCTGGTCAATGGATGTCTGATTGCTCAGGGTGAGGTGGTGGTGGTCAACGACAAATTCGGCATCCGGCTCACAGACATCGTCACGCCCTCCGAGCGTGTCCGACGGTTGCGCCGGAGCTGACCCGTGAGTTCAGCGCCGTCGATCTGGCCCGCGCTGCTCGCGTTTGCAGCAGTCATTGCTCTGATTCCAGCGGTCCTGTGGGTCCTCAAGCGGCTGCAGGGTGGACTGACCCCAAGCGCACGAGGCATCAGCCTGGCCGGTGGGCTGGCTCTGGGTCCGCGCGAACGCGTCACCCTCATCGAGGTCGACGGACGGCGTTTTCTGATCGGCGTGACGGCCCAGACGATCAGCCTGATCGCGGAACTCGGTCCGGCGCTGCCATCGCCGGCCCGAGCATCTGCAGCATCACCCGACCCGGTCCGGGCGGAGCTGAAGCCGGTCAGTGAATCCGGTTCCGGGGGCCCCGCGCCGACCGCTGCGGGCTTCGCCGATCTGCTGACCCGCCTGAAGCGACCATGAGACCCGGCCCGGATCCTGCGGGGCCGAAGCCTCGTGAACTCATGCGTCTGCTGCTGGGACTGATGCTGGTCGGGTTCGCTCCCAACGTGCTCGCCCAGGCCGGGGTCACGGTCAATTCTGCACCTGCCGCAGGCGGCGGGACCACCTATTCGGTCCCGATCCAGACGATGCTCGCCTTTGCGGCGCTGTCATTCCTGCCGGCCGTCCTGCTGCTGATGACCAGCTTCACGCGGATTGTGATCGTGCTCTCGCTGTTGCGTCAGGCGATGGGACTGCAGACTACCCCGCCCAATCAGGTCGTGATCGGCCTGTCGCTCTTTCTCTCACTGTTCGTGATGGGTCCGACGCTCGACCGGATTCACGACGATGCCTGGAAGCCCTACAACGCTCAAACGATCAATCTGGAAACGGCGCTTGAACGAGGCAGCGGGCCCCTGCGCAGTTTCATGCTCAAGCAGACCCGCGAGTCGGATCTGGCGCTGTTTTCTCGGATTGCCCGCCTTGAGGAAGGGACCCGGGTTGAGGAAACACCGATGCGGGTCCTGATTCCAGCCTTCGTGACCAGCGAGCTCAAGACCGCCTTTCAGATCGGATTCCTGATTTTCATTCCCTTTCTGATCGTCGACCTGATCGTGGCCTCGGTACTGATGTCGATGGGCATGATGATGCTCTCGCCCGTCCTCGTCGCCCTGCCCTTCAAGCTGATGCTGTTTGTTCTGGCCGATGGGTGGACCCTGCTGGTCGGCTCACTGGTGGCGAGCTTTGGATGAACCCTCATGAGTCCTGAAACCGTCATCACCCTCGGGCGTCAGGGCCTTGAGATGATGCTCATCGTGTCGGCGCCACTGCTGCTCGTGGCTCTGGGCGTCGGATTGTTGGTGAGCTTCTTTCAGGCCATTACCCAGCTCAACGAGCAGACCCTGTCATTCATTCCGAAGCTGCTCGCGGTGGCGCTCACCCTGGTGCTGGCAGGCCCGTGGATGATCACGAGTCTGGTGGATTACCTGCAGCGCACCCTCAGCAGCATCCCGCAGTTCCTGATCGCAGGCTGAATGCCGTGGTGGCATTCTCGGATGCGCAACTGCAGTCCTGGATCGTGGCCTTTGTGCTGCCGTTCATGCGCATCCTTGCGCTTTTCACGGCAGCCCCCCTGCTGTCGATGCGAGCGGTCCCTGCACGTGCGCGGATCGGTCTGGCCCTGGTCATTGCGGCGGCCATGGCCCCGAGCATCACAGGCGCCATGCCAGAGGGTCTGACCCTGACCAGCCTGCGGCTGCTGGGTTTTGTGGCTCAGGAAGTGATGGTCGGGCTGACCATCGGCTTTTCAGCCCGCCTGGCCTTTGCGGCATTCGATCTTGCCGGCGAAGTCATCGGCCTGCAGATGGGTCTGTCATTTGCAGGATTTTTCGACCCGCAGGGCGGCCAGGGCAATGCCGTGGGCAGCTTCATGAATACCGTGGCGAGCCTCATGTTCATCGCGCTGAACGGCCCCTTGCTGCTGATCGCCGCAACACTCCGAAGCTTTTCCAGCCTGCCGATTGGGGAAGTTCCCTTTGCCTTTGCCGGCCGCTTCGATCCGGTGGCGCTCGGCGCAGAAATGTTCTCGCTGGGCCTTCTGATTGCCACGCCCTTTCTTGCGCTGATCCTGTTCGTCAATCTGCTGCTTGGCGTCATGACCCGGGTGGCCCCTCAACTGAGCCTGTTCTCGGTGGGATTTCCGCTGACCATTGGCGCGGGCATGGTGCTTCTGGTGGTGGGTCTGCCGTGGATCGAGCGCCCAATGGCGGACGCCCTTTTGCAGTTGCTGACACGTTTCGGCGCCTGAACCTGGAGAACACGATCAGCACGCCTGTCTGCGGCAATCAGACCCTGGACAGAACGGGCCCGGCCTCACGCAGATGCGCAAGGATGTGCTCGGCAATTTTGTTCAGGGGCACAATCTCCTCGACCGCTCCGGCAGCGACAGCCTCCCGAGGCATGCCATAGACAACACAACTCGCCTCATCCTGGGCCAGGTTCCAGGCGCCCGCGTCACGCATCACACGCATCGCATCCGCCCCATCGCGGCCCATCCCTGTCAGCATCACGCCGATCGCATTCTTGCCAACCTGCTCGGCCACTGACCGGAACAGTACATCCACGGAAGGCTTGTGACGATTCACTGGCGGGCCGTCATCAATCTGCACCATGTAGTTGGCTCCGCTGCGCCTGACCCGCATCTGACGTCCACCCGGAGCGATGTAGGCATGGCCGGGTAACACCCGTTCGTTGTCTTCGGCCTCCTTGACGCGCATCCGGCACAGCGTGTTGAGCCGATCGGCAAAATTGCGGGTGAAGCCTGGAGGCATGTGCTGCGTGATCATGACGGCTGGACCGTCCGCAGGCATCACGCTCAAGACTTCACGCAGTGCTTCGGTCCCCCCGGTTGACGATCCCATGGCAATGATCTTTTCGGTACTCACCCTCGAATAGATCCTGGCCGCCCCCTGAGACGCCGCGATCGGTGACGCGGGCCCTGCGGCCCCACCCGGAGCACTCCCTGTTCGGGTCATCCCCGAGGTCAGGCTCGCCGGACCGTTCGAAGCCGAAGCACCGGTTGCGCTGCCCGCAGCCGGTGCCATGCCCGCTCGGCGACTGACCCGCGCCCGGACTGCGATGCGGATTTTTTCGGCGATTTCAGTGGTCAGTTCCTGCAGGCCCTGAGCGACACCGAGGCGCGGTTTGGCCACGAAATCGATGGCGCCGAGCTCGAGTGCGCGCAAGGTGGTCTCGGCGCCACGCTCGGTCAGCGTCGACACCATGACGACCGGCATCGGTCGCAGACGCATGAGTTTTTCAAGAAAGTCGAGACCATCCATCCTCGGCATCTCGACATCGAGTGTGATCACATCCGGATTGAGTTCACGAATGATCTCGCGAGCCACATAGGGATCCTGAGCAACACCGACACACTGCATGTCAGGTTGTGCATCGATCACTGTCTTGAGGATGCTGCGCACCAGCGCCGAATCATCCACCACCACGACACGAATTCTGCCTGTCACCGCCATGACGCGCTCCGTCAGAACAATTCGACGCTGCCCGCGGCTGACTGAGCCGGCGTCCTCGACAGCGAGCCGCGGGCCGCTGCCTCCTGGGTGGCAATGCCGCTCGCCTGAGCCGCTGCCAGTTTCTTGACCAATGCCCGTCCGCTGCCTGGAAAGAGGCAGACCTTGCGAGGATGGACATCCAGCACATCACGAGAAACCACGGGAATACGCTCCGAGGCCAGGAACTGATCGATGAAGCTCACATTCTGTTCACCGACGTGGATCGTGGAAAAATTGCTCATCACATGCCCACCACCAAAGACCTTGGCCTGCAGGCGCTCGCGACGCCCCCCTCGCTTCATCATCCCGTTGATCAGAAGCTCCATTGCGTAGACGCCGTAGCGTCCCGCGCTTCCGCCATCAGGCAACATGAAGTGATTCATTCCACCGAGGTGCGCGATCCGATCGATCAGGCAGACCGACACGCAGGAACCAAGCACCGTGGTGAGCAGCAGGTCGTCGGCATCGTGCACAAAGTACTCGCCCGGCATCAGCTTGACGGCATCGAGCCGGAAGGAAGCATCGTGATAGAACGCATGCGCCTCGTATTCGCTGCGAGGTTGGGCCTTGATCGTCCGGATGCGCTCCGAAGTGACGCCGGCCAGGCCGGTTCCGAGACGCTCGGCACCGGCAGCGGGGGCAGGCGCGCCCCCCGACGGGCGCGCTGCGACACGTCCCGTTGAGCGTGGGGCCAGACCGAGCGGGGCGGTCATGTCGACTGCGCCTTCATGCAGCCCGCCCCACGATGCGTTCGGCCAGTCGTTGATACACGGTCTTGCCACGCAATACGAAGAGGTCGCCATGAGCCGAAAAATTTTCGGAATGGCCTGCAAACAGCCAGCCCTCAGGTCGCATCGTGCTGTGGATCCGCTCGAGCACCCGCCGCTGAGTCGGACCATCGAAATAGATCATCACGTTTCGACAGAAGACCACATCGAAAGGCTGCGCGAAGCGCAACGGATCATGAATCAGATTGATCTGGGCAAACTCGACCATGCGCGCGAGTTCGGGCCGAACCTTCATGAGCCCGGCATTGTTCCCCTTGCCCTTCAAAAACCAGCGCCGCCGCTGCGCCTCCTCCAGACCTTTGTCGCTCGCCACGGGGTAGATTCCGGCGCGCGCGGTCTGGAGCACCTCCGTGTCAATGTCGGAGGCAAAGATTCTGACCTGTGCTGCGGGGCCCAGGGCTTCCAGCGCGGTCATGGCGATCGACCAGGGCTCTTCACCCGTCGAAGCCGCAGCGCACCAGATCCTGATCGGACCCTTTTGCGTCTTCAGGAACTCGGCGAGCATCGGAAAGTGATAGGCCTCACGAAAAAACGAGGTGAGGTTGGTGGTCAGCGCATTCACGAACGGTTGCCACAGCGGCGAGCCCGGCTGTTCGACCGCATCCAGCAGCTCGTGGAACCCGCCCACGTGATGATCACGCAGCACCCGGGTCAGTCGTCCCTGCACCATGCTCTGCTTGCTGGGCAGCAGATTGATTCCCGCGCGTTCCTTGATGATGCGGCGTGCGCGATCAAAATCCGCACCGGAAAGCAGGGCGGTGTTGGCACTTGCAGGCGAGGGAGTCATGAGACGTGAGCCTTCAATGCACAGCCGGCAGCTTGAATGCGTTGACCGCTTCCACGAGACGATCGGCCTGATCCTTCAGACTCGCCGCTGCGGCTGCGCTTTCCTCGACCAGAGCGGCATTCTGCTGGGTCATGGCATCGAGCTGCCCCACGGCAGAATTGACCTGGTTGATTTCACCGTCCTGCGAACGGGTCGCCACTGAAATCTCGGAGATCAGGCCCGCCAGGCGATTGACCGAATCCACGATGCCCTGCATGGTCCCGCCGGCATCATGCACAATCTGAACACCGGACTCCACGCGCGAGACGCTCTCGCCGATCAGTGACTTGATCTCGTTGGCCGCTTCCGCACTGCGCTGGGCGAGGCTGCGCACCTCGGCAGCCACCACCGAAAAGCCACGTCCCTGCTCGCCCGCTCGAGCAGCTTCCACAGCCGCATTGAGTGCGAGAATGTTGGTCTGAAATGCAATGCCGTCGATCACACCGATGATGTCGGCGATCTTTCGACTGCTGCCTTCGATGTCGCGCATGGTCTGCACCACCCGCTGAACCGCCTGACCGCCGCTGACAGCCTGATCTGCTGCCTGGGCCGCAATCTCGCTGGCCTGTGCAGTGCGATCTGCATTGTCATGACTCGAATCGCCGAACTGCTGCAAGGCCGCGGCCGTCTGCTCCAGATTGGCTGCCTGCTGCTCGGTCCGATTGGACAGATCTTCCCCTCCCTTGGCAATCTCGGCGGTCGTGACGCGAATGCTTTCGGCCTCCTGGCGCACATCCGACACCACCGCCATCAGATTGACGCTCAGTTGATCGAGTGCACGTGAGACCTGGCCCACGATATCGGCCTGATCAACCTGAGCACGTGCGTCGAGGGCACCTGCAGCGACCCGGTTGGCTGCATCCGCGACCCGGTTCAACGGTGCAATCACCCGATGATTGAATGAGAAAGCCAGAGCCGCGACCATCGCGATCAGCAGACCACTGCTCCCCCACAGCAGCGGGCCGGCCGGCAGCCCGGTCCAGAGTGCAGCCAGCGCAACCAGCGCGAGGCTGCCGGTACCCAGCAGGTTGCGCAAGGCCAGCGAGGATTGGATCTGCCGAACAAAGCCACTGACCGGATCCTTGCGAACCCAGCGACCGGCTTCGAATTTACCGTGACGCGCAGTGCCGGCATTGATGGCATCGTAGAGTGCCTGCGCAGCGGTGACTTCATCGCGACCCGGCAGGGTTCGCACCGACAGATAACCCACCACAGCGCCCTGCTCGATGACCGGAGTGACATTGGCCCGCACCCAGTAATGGTCGCCGTTCTTGCACCGGTTCTTGACCAGCGCGGTCCAGGGTCGTCCAGACTGAATCGTGTCCCACAGGTCCTGAAAGGCTGCGGCGGGCATGTCCGGGTGACGCACCATGTTGTGCGCCTTGCCGATGAGCTCGGACAGGCTGTAGCCGCTCACCTGCACGAAAGCTGCGTTGGCGTAAGTGATCCTTCCCTTGAGGTCGGTCATCGACACCAGCATGGTGGATGCCGAATAGCTTTGCTCGCGGTCGGTCACAGGTCCGTTGTTGCGCATGTTCGGGCTCCCTCGTTGCCTCAGAACTCTTCCCAATCGTCTTCGGACGACGGGCCGGAGGATCGAGTCGCCCCTGCCATCGGCCGTGCCTGACTCATTGTCGACACATTTGTGCCGACCGAAAGCCCGGATCGTCCAGTCGGCGTCTGCCGCGGAACCGACGGCGGCACGGCCCCCCGGGCCTCGACGCTGACGGTCCGATTCAGCGCCGAGCGGCCCGTGGCGACCGGCGCCGCGGGGCTGGCCGCTGCGGCGGGTTTCGAGACCGTGGGGGCGGGGCTGGCCAGCGCCTCGGCCGGCTTCGAAACCCGCGGCGGGTTGATTTCAGCGATCGGGCGGGCCAGCGGCAGGGATCCCCGGCCGGCGGGGGGCACGGCCCTCGCAACGGCGCCCGACGCGCTCACCGGGGCCTGTTCGACCTGGAACTGGTTGATCGCTGCGAGCAACTTGCGCGCCTGCTCCATCAGGCTTTCAGACGCCGCCGCGCCCTGCTCAACCAGCGCGGCATTCTGCTGGGTCATGCGATCGAGATCAGTGACGGCCGAATTGACCAGGGCGATGCCACTGCTCTGTTCGGTCGTGGCCGAAGAAATCTCACCGATGATATCGGTCACCCGACTGACAGACACCACCACCTCTTTCATGGTGTCGCCGGCCTGGCGCACCAGCTGCTCACCCGCCCCGACACGCTGCACGCTGTCGGTGATCAGGCCCTTGATTTCGCGGGCAGCCTCGGCGCTGCGCTGGGCCAGATTGCGCACCTCTGAGGCTACGACGGCAAATCCACGACCCTGCTCACCTGCCCGCGCAGCCTCCACGGCCGCATTGAGCGCCAAAATATTGGTCTGAAATGCAATGCCATCGATGACCCCGATGATGTCCGCAATCCGCCGAGAGCTCTCGCTGATCCCCGACATCGTGGCCACCACCTGCTCCACCACATCGCCCCCACGACGCGCCACCTCCGAGGCCCCCAGCGCAAGCTGATTGGCCTGTCGGGCGTTTTCGGCATTGTTGGCCACTGTGCTGGTGAGTTCCTCCATACTGCTCGAGGTCTGCTGCAGATTGGCCGCCTGAGACTCGGTCCTCTGCGACAGATCTGCATTGCCGGTCGAGACTTCGCCCACAGCCACCGTAATCTCATTGGCTGACACACGCACTTCGCTCACCACCTTCTGCAGCGAACCCGTCATCAGGCGCAAGGCATCGAGCAACTGACCGAATTCGTCCCGGCCGGCCTGCGGCACCTGAACATCGAGCTTGCCCTGGGCGATCGCGCCCGCTGCGGCGACTGCCTGCGATAGGGCCCAGCGCAAACGCCGGTAGATGAGCAGGCCGAGCGCCGAAGCCAGGGCCCAGATGAGCCCAACCGCGGCAAGGCTGAGCAACAGGGAGGTCAGGGCTGCCCTCGACTGCTCGTCGAGATGACGACGCAACTCCGGGACCGCGAGTGCGTGTGCCTCAAACACGCCTTTGAGCGATCGGGTGCCCGTCTCGAAATAGGATCCTGCCAAGGGTCGCTCTCCACCATCCAGAGCAACCTGCGACTCGGCCAATGCGAGAAAAGGCGCCAGAGGTTCGATCCCGGCACGGGCACGATCCAGCACCGGCTTCATGGCCGGATCCAGCTCGCCGGCAACACGGAGCTCGTCAGCCACATCCACCGCGAGGGTCCGGGCGGTCGCGACCATGCCGACCAGCGTCGCACGCTCCCGGGCCGTAACCTCGCGGGCTTCGCGATTGAGCAGGCCCGCACCGAATCCGCGAGTCTGACCCACCATTTCCGAGAGTCGAGGCAATCGATCCGTCAGCGCATCGGTCAGACGAAGCGCAGCATCATCGGCCTGACTGCTCAGTTCGGAGACATCGGCCACATGCCGAACAAACTGCAGGACATCGGCGATCAGGGCCGTATGCTCACGAAAACTGGCTGCAGGCTCAAGTTGGGTATGTCGCGTTGCCAGCGCATTCCAGCGCGCTGCGAGCGCACTCCATTGGGCCGACAGACCCAGCACCTCGTTGGTCGCCGCGGCGGCAGACTGCGTCTGCTGCAACGCCTGCGCAACCTCGCTCGCAGCCCGGTCCACGCGAACCTGGAAGGATGCGTCGCCGGCCAGCAGCGAACGCGAGGCCCCGCGATGCTCCTGCATCCCCCGAACCACGGGCATCAAGGTCTCGACCATCTCAAGACCGGCATGATGCTTGCCCATGACCGTCAGATCCCGTACGGCCTCCTTGAGCATCAGAGCCATCAGGATCAGGGCAGGCAGCAGGGCAAGAACCCCCAGCAAGGCCATTTTGCTGCCGAATCCCAGCCGGTCGAGCCAGCGGGTCAGAACAGAGGTGCGCGCGTTCATGGCGGTGTTTCCAGAAAGATTCAATCCAGGAGTGGCCTGGCCTCAGCGTCAGGCCATCGCTCGGTCAAGCATGCTCAACCAGCGCCATCTCGGAGGCGCCCATCAACTGGTCGATCGCCAGCAGGATGAGCATTCGATCGTTGAGCGTGCCCAGGCCGGTGATGTAGCTCGCATCCACGCCGGAATCGATTTCAGGCGCCTCACGGATCTGATCGACCGACAGTTCCATCACATCGGAAACCGAATCGACCACAGCCCCCACCACACGCGAGCCGAGATTCAGGATGATCACGACCGTGAAATCGTTGTACTCGGCACTGCCCAGACCAAACTTCAGACGCAGATCGACGATCGGGACGATCACGCCCCGCAGGTTGACCACGCCCTTGACGAAGGCGGGCGCATTGGCAATGCGCGTGGGCTGTTCATAGCCCCGGATCTCCTGCACCTTGAGGATGTCAATGCCGTACTCCTCCTCGCCCAGACGAAAGGTGAGGTATTCGCGTGGATGGGTGCCCGAATCGGCTTTTTGGTCACGGGGGGTCATCATGGAATCTCCGTAGGAAAAGGGGGTCAGGGGGTCAGAGGGTGGGCCAGCGGTAAGGCCCTTCAGTGGCGTGCCCGTCGTACGAGCCACGAGACATCCAGGATGAGAGCCACGCGGCCATCGCCGAGAATGGTGGCGCCGGAGACGCCCGGCACCTTGCGGTAGTTGGCCTCGAGGTTCTTGACGACGACCTGATGCTGACCGATGAGTTCATCGACCAGCAGGGCCACCCGGCCGCCCTCGGCCTCCACCACAATCATGATTCCTCCGTTGTGCGCATGCTGCCTGGGCACATCGAAGAGCTGATCCATCTGCATGAGTGGGAGGTACTCCTGCCGCACTTCAACCACACGGCCCGTGCCGCCTACGGACTTCACATCACTTTCTGCCAGGTGAATGCTCTCGATCACCGAGGCCAGCGGAACGATGTAAGTCTCTTCGCCCACCCCCACGGACATGCCGTCCATGATGGCAAGCGTCAGGGGAAGACGCACCGACACCCGCATGCCCTGGCCCTCGGTTGAATCAATCTCGACCGAACCACCGAGCGCGGTGATGTTGCGCTTGACCACATCCATGCCGACGCCGCGGCCCGAGACATCCGTGACCTCGTTGGCCGTCGAAAACCCAGGCTCGAAAATCAAACCGTAGACTTCCTGATCGGTCATGCCGTCGCTGACTGCCAAGCCTCGCTCAGCCGCTTTCTTGAGCAACTTGGCCCGGTTCAGACCCCGACCGTCATCACGAACCTCGATGACGATCGATCCCCCCTGATGGGCAGCAGCGAGGGTCACGGTTCCGAGCTCGGGTTTACCCGCAGCCCGCCGCTCCTGAGGCGACTCGATGCCGTGATCGGCTGCGTTGCGAACCAGATGCGTGAGCGGATCCGTGATCTTCTCGATCAGGCCCTTGTCGAGTTCGGTCTCTTCGCCAATCGTCTGCAGCTCAAGCTGCTTGCCGAGCTTGCCGGCCAGGTCGCGCAACATGCGCGGAAACCGGTTGAACACGGCCGTCATGGGAATCATGCGGATCGCCATGACCGCCTCCTGGAGCAAGCGGGTATTGCGCTCCAGATCACTCAGACCAGACACGAGTCTCTGGTGCTTCATGGAGTCGAGCTCCTGGCCCGTCTGCGCCAGCATGGCCTGAGTGATGACCAGTTCGCCCACCAGATTGATGAGCTGATCCACCTTTTCGATCGGCACTCGCAATGACGAGCTTTCCAGATTGGTCGCTGGGCCTTTTTCTGCAGTCCGCAGACCCGCGGGCGCGGGCGTCGGGATGAGGGTGCCTACCGCAGGGCGCTCGGCCAGACCCGTGCCGGAAGGATCAGCGGCCGGGGCGACTGACGCAGCTGCGGATCCGAAGAGCCCCCAGGAGCCGTCCTCGGCAGTGGTCTCATCCGTTCGGGGAGTGATTTCAGCTGGGCCATCCAGACCCGCAGCACCCGAGACCGAATCGGTTGATTCGCGCGGCATCGACTGGAGGTGAACCTGCTCGCGAGCCACATGAAAGGAAAACAGGTCAAGCAGATCGCTGTCAGCCGAAGAGGTGATCACCTGGAAGTGGCGCATGCGCTGCCCATCGAGATGCCCTTGATCGAGCGCGGTGAACTTGCCCAGCCCGGGAATCTCTTCAAACAGTTCGGCAATCGGATCCGCCTGGGTCGCATGCTCGAGCGGTCCCACCCGCACTGCAAGCACGCGCTCTCCAGGAGCAAGGTCGACCACCAACGCGGGCGGCGAGGCGACTTCCGGCGCAGCGGTCAGCGGCGCAGCGGTCAGCGGCGCTGCGTTCAACGGCGCTGCGTTCAACGGCGCTGCGGTCAGCGGCGCTGCGGCCGCGTCGCCATGGGCAAGCGCACGAATGCGCGCGACCAGCTCGCTCGCGTCCAGCGATTCACTGGATGCAGCCTGACGCAGGGCCAGCTGCTGACGCAAGACATCGCCCGACTCCAGCAGGGTGTCGACCATGCCCACCGTGATCGCAATCTCATGTCGGCGCAGGCGATCGAGCAGTGTTTCCATGACATGCGTCAGATCGGCGACATCCTGAAAACCGAAGGTTGCCGCCCCACCCTTGATGGAGTGGGCGCATCGGAAGATGGCATTGAGTGTTTCATCTTCGATGGCATGCAGATCGAGGGCGAGCAGCAACGATTCCATGTTGGCCAGGTTGTCGCCGGCCTCTTCGAAGAAGACATCGTGAAACTGCGACAGATCGAACTCGCCGGGACTCGGAGCGCGGGTTTGGGATTCATTCATGTCGGGCTCCTCAGCGTCCCAGGACCTTGCCGATCACCTCGACCAGGCGAACCGGGTCAAAGGGCTTGACCATCCAGCCCGTGGCCCCTGCGGCGCGGCCAGCCTGCTTCATCTCATCACTCGACTCGGTCGTGAGTACGAGGATCGGGGTCTGACGGTACTGCTCATTTCCGCGCAGCGCACGAACCAGGCTCAGACCATCCATGCGCGGCATGTTCTGATCCGTCAACACCAGATCGACCGGGCTGCGACTGATCTTCTCGAGTGCATCCTGACCATCGACCGCCTCGATGACCTGATGTCCCGAGCTGCGCAGCGTGAACGAAACCATCTGCCGCATTGAGGCCGAGTCGTCCACAGCAAGAATCGAAGCCATATCTGAATCTCCATCAACCTTAAAAAAGTTCCACCGAACCTGCATCGACCGCACGCTGCGCGACCGGGCAGGCGCGCGCCACCCACTGGACTTCGGCGCCCGGGTCATCGTCGGCCAGCGCCAGATTGCCCAGGCAATCGGCGACCGAAGACAGCCGGCGACGGGAGTGCTGAATCAGCTGCGTCGCCAGGTCTTCAAACTGCAGCGCGACCAGAGCAGCACTCAGTTCACCTGCCAGTGCATCCCGCTGCGCGCCTGCGGGCAGGGACGACTGAAGCGCCATGGCCCCACCAAATCGCTGCTGAAGCTGATCCACGGCATCGCCGAGCAGCCGCTGCAGGCGCTCGAGCTCGGTGCCCGCACTCAATATCTCGTCCTGCAGGCTGGCCGCCAGCTCGGGCGATACGACCGGTGACGGAACCGCTGGAATCGACAGTTCCGGCTCAGCCGACACGAACTCGATGCCTGTCATGAGACCCCCCGGTGGATCGGCCCGCGAGGACGCAAGAACCGCGCTCCATGCCGATGGAACAGGCCTGCAAGGGCGCGTGCTACCATCAAATCGCCCTGGCGCGGGATCCCCGTTCGGATTACTTGCGAACGCTCAGGCATCTGTTGAAGATCGTGACCCCACCGGATCGGCCCCACGACACCGCCCATCATCCAGCCCGATGCCACGATGGCCCGCTGGCCGTTTCGTCGGCCACGAGCACGCCGCTGGCTCAACCCATCCGGCTGTTGGTGGTCGAGGCCTCGGAGCTCGATTACGCGCTGTTGCTGCAGGCGCTGCAGCAACAGGGATTCGTTCCGGACTGTGTCCGGGTCGAAACCGCTGAAGCATTCAAAGAGGCCTTGAATCGAGGTCATTGGGACGCCGTCATTTCAGATCATCATCTGCCTCGATTTTCAGGCACCCAGGCCCTTTCGTTGGTGCGGTCGGGCGGCTCCAGACTGCCGTTCATCATCATTTCTGCATCAATTGGAGAAGAGGTCGCGGTTCAGGCGATGCAAGCGGGTGCCGACGACTATCTGGTCAAGGGCAAACTCGCCCGACTCGGAACCGCCCTGCGCACGGCGGTCAACGCCGCTGCAGTCCGCAGGGAACATGAGCAGGCCCGTCAGGCCCTGGCCGAATCGGAACGCCAGCTGCGCGCTCTGACCGACCATCTGCATGTCGCCCTCGAAGCGGAGCGGGCCGCCATCGCCCGCGAGGTCCATGACGACGTGGGGGGCATGCTCACGGCCCTGCGCTTTGACCTCGACTGGATCGAGCGTCATTCAAGCGATGGGGTTGCCGCCCGAGCCCGTCAGGGCCTGCAGACCCTCGAGCAGGCGAGTGCCGCCGTGCAACGACTGCTGCGCAATCTGAGACCGCCCGCCCTGGATGCCGGACTGGTCGCAGCCCTTGAGGCCTTGGTCGAGCAGTTCAGATCCCGTACCGGACTGGACGCCCAGTTACGCACCAACTGCGATCAGGTCGATCTGCCTGAAGCGGCTGCAATCACGGTCTATCGGGTGGCTCAGGAATCACTGACCAATATTGCCAAGCATGCTCGGGCCACGCAGGTTGGTCTCGATCTCATGGTCCAGGAGGACGTGCTCTCGCTCGAGATCATCGATGATGGGATCGGGCTCGTCCCGGGTGATGCTGCCAAGGAAGGCAGCTTTGGGCTGCGCGGACTGCAGGAGCGAGTGCGGCATGCGGGCGGTTGGATCGAGATTCCGATCGGTCTCGGTCACGGTCTGGTGATGCTCACCCTGCCCTTGAGCGAGACGGCGATCAGCAAGCTGGCGCATGAGGCAGAGAGCAGCGCACCGCTGCCGCTGACCCCTGGGAGGCTCAAGTGATCCGTGTTGCTCTGGTCGATGACCATGCGCTGATTCGGCGTGGCCTGCGGGATGCCCTGCACGAAACCCAGGATATCCGTGTGGTGGGGGAGGCCTCAGACTACGGTGAACTCCGTCAATTGATGCGCGACACGCCCTTTGATGTGCTGCTGCTCGACATCAATCTTCCGGGGCGCAGCGGTCTCGATGTGCTGCACTCCCTGTCCGACGAAAGCCAGAAGGTTCGGGTTCTGATGCTGACCATGCATCCGGAGGCCCAGTATGCGATCCGTGCCCTCAAGGCTGGAGCCATGGGGTATCTCAACAAGTCCGCCGAATCAGTTCAGATCATCGAGGCCATCCGTACGCTCGCGAGTGGCCGAAAGTTCATCACTCCGGCGATTGCTCACGCTCTGGCGGAGCGTCTGAGCGTCGACGAATCTCTGGCGGCCCATGAAAGACTTTCCGATCGGGAGTTTCAGACCCTGATCCGCCTGGCTTCAGGGCAGCGCCTGTCTGATATCGCCGAAGAGCTCAAGTTGTCGCCCAAGACCGTCTCGGTCTATCGGGCTCGGGTTCTCGAGAAGCTCGCGGTGCAGTCCAATGCCGAACTCACGGCCTACTGCCTGAGAAACGGATTGATCGATTGAAAGACGACACGCCCGTGTCGCACGGACATCCCGGCGGCGTTCAGATGACCGTGACGCAGTTCTTGCCGGCCCGCTTGGACCGATACATGGCCTCATCGGCCCTTGCCAGCGCCTGTTCGAGCGACTCGCAGGCCTGAACCTGCGTCACCCCGGCGGAAAAGGTGATGAAGATCCGGTCGCTGCCGTGCAGATAGACCTCACGGGTCAATTCCCTTTGCACCCGAACGATCAGACCGCTGGCCTGATCGGCCGACAGGTCCGGCATGAGTACCGCGAACTCCTCTCCGCCCTGACGGGCCACCGTGTCCTGAGCCCGGACCTGCCGTCGCAGGAGATCAGCGAGATGTCGCAAGGCGGCATCCCCCGCGGCATGCCCCAGGGCATCGTTGACCTTCTTGAAGTCATCGACGTCGATCAGGGCAATCGAGATCGCATCCGGGGCTTCGATCAGGCCGCGGGCAGCGCGATCGAATGCCTGCTCCAGTCCCGCCCGATTGGCGGCCAGGGTCAGGTGATCGGTCAGCAGCCGCTGGCTGGTCTGCGCCAACTCGCGTTCCAGGCGAGCGATTTCGGATTCGAGTGCCTGCGCCTCGCGAGCACTCGAGTTCAGGCGCTGACTTGCCTCGCCCACATCCTGCTCCATTTGACGTGCCGCTTCGGTGAGCTGTCTCAGACCCGACGCGATGGCCTCGATGCTGCTGGCTTTTCCCAGGACTTCCAGATGCGTCCCCAGGCGCGCACCAAAGGTCTCGGACTGCGCGCCGAGTCGGGAGATCTGCGCGATCACATCGGGCAGCAGTTCGCGCAGCGCACTCAGTGCCTGCTGCCGCTCCAGGCCGATTTCACGCTGTGCGGGCAGTGCTCCCTGAATCAACACACGGACCGCCGACAGTGCATGACGACTGCCCTGTTCGGCAAGGGCGCTCCGGATGGCTGCAACCTGCCCGGTCAACCAAGACTCCTGGGGCAGACTCACCTCGATGCTGTCGCACAAACTGCGCACGATCTGGGTCAACTCGCTGGCAAGCTTGCGAGACCGGTCGGCCTGGGCCTGCAACGCTTGCGCTGAAGGGCTCGGATCCTCTTCGCCACCTACCTGTCTCCAGGCCATGGCGTAGTGTTCGGGGGTCGGATCAAGGCCCGTCTGGATCAGATGCCGCAAGGCCATGCGAGCACGCTGCGCTGCGGTCATCGGGATTGGCTCGGATCGGCGCCGGACACCTCGGCATGGACGCGGGACTCAAGGCGCATTCGCGCCAATGCCTCATCGAGTGGGATCGCCTTGCCGTAGAGGTAGCCTTGATGGATGTTGCACCCCAGGCGCAGCAGTTCGTCTCGCTGGGCGGGCAACTCAACCCCCTCGGCCACAATCTGGAGATTGAGCCGGGTGCCCAAACCAACCACCGCCCCCGCGACGGCCCGGCTTCGATCCGAAGCATGCACATCGCGAATGAATGAGCGATCAATCTTCAGGGTCGTGAGTGGCAGTCGGGTCAGGTAGGCGAGCGATGAGTACCCGGTTCCAAAATCATCGACCGCCAATCCAACACCCAGCGCACGCATCTGCTGAAGGTCCCGGACGGCCTGTTCGGGATCCTGCATGAGCCCGGATTCGGTCAGCTCAACTTCAAGACGATGCGCAGCCACCGAGTGGCGGGCCAGTGCTTCGGCCACGATTTTGGCCAATCGAGCGCCACGCAATTGGCGGGCCGAAAGATTGACCGCGACCGTCGCGTGACTGGCGCCGATCCGGTCGAGCCCGGCGAGCGCGGCGCAGGCCTGCTCGATGGCCCACTCGCCCAGAGGCACGATCAGACCCGTCTCTTCAGCCAAGGGAATGAACCGCGAGGGGGACTGCTGGACGCCATGGCGCAGCCATCTCATCAGGGCCTCGAACCCGACGATGGCTCCAGTCTGCCCATCGACCTTGGGCTGAAGATACAGGGCCAGTTCGTTGCGCGACAGGGCGTAGTGAAGATCACGCTCCATGACCAGCCGGTCCGTGAGTTGATCGGATTGCCCGGGTTCAAAAATCCTGACCTGATTGCCCCCGTCCGCTCCCGCGGCACGCCGGGCCAATTCGGCTCGCCCCATCCAGCCTGCGGCATCCTCCAGGGCCGGGTCGCCCAGATGAACGCCAATGGACACCCGCAGAAACAGTTCACGCTCATCGAGCCAGAAGGGTTCGCTCAAGGCCGTGACCACGCGTGAGCAGAGTTCGAGCGCCTCGTGCGGTCGCAGGACTTCCTGCAGGACGAGCGCAAAATCATCCCCGCCGAGATAGGCCAGGGCATTGATCCGTGCCCCAGCAATCGATGCGGACTCCTCTTGGCTCGCCAAGCGGGTGAGACGCCGCAACCGCTGAGAGACTTCGACCACGAGACGCTCGGCCGCCGACTGCCCGTAGGCTTCGGTCACCTCACTGAAGCGATCAATGTTGAGCAAGGCCAGGCCCAGGCCCTCAATCCCCGGCTGCAGTCCTGAGCGCAGAAATTCGAGCAGCCAGCGACGATTGGGCAGCCCGGTCAAGGCGTCGTAATGAGTCAGACGGTAAAGCTGGGCTGCCGAGCCTGCTGCCGGCGTGACATCCACGATCTGTCCGGAGACCCGTTGGTCGCCCACCCCTGAGAAATGAACCTGATGAATATCAATGCGCAGCCGACGGCGCCCGGAAAATCGGGTTCGGATCTCGACCTCCGGTCGGCAAGAGGGCCCCCCCGCGAGCAGGCGAGTCAATCCCACCGTCAGACGCCGGCGATCTGAAGAACGCATCTGGGCCATCAGGACACCCTGCGCAAGGGGCAGGGAAAGATCGTCATGGTGCTGGTCCAGCAGCCTGAAGAGTTCCTCATTACCCCGCACTTCATGCCTCTGCGGACTCCATTCAAAGCGTGCGAGCGGGGGCCCTGCATTCAGCGAGGCCGGATCGGCCACATCGAGCGAACGCTCGAGCGTTCTCACCCAGAGGATCTGACGAATCCGGTGGGCCAACACCGGCGCTTCGATCTCGCGGGCACTGAGATCGGACGCTGCGCAGCGATGGGCCTCCGCCAGCGCCCTGGCATCGACCTGCGGCACGAGCAACAGGACTGGTACCGATCCCAGACGAGGATGCGCGCGAATCGTGCGACAGAGATCGGACCCGGCGCCCAGTGGCAGACTGCTGTCGATCACGACGCAATCCGGCCGAACCTCATCCAGCAGATCGAGCGCCTCGTGTGCTTTCTCAAGGCCCGTCACCAACAACCCCGTCGATCGCAAGGCCTGACTGACGGCAAGCAGCCAATCGAGGTCCGCATGGACGATCAGCACCCGCGGCAGCGCGTCCTGCGCCAGATGGGCCACTCGGGGCAAGGCACTCATGCGGCGCCGATCAGCGAATGAACCATGGTCGGGCTCAACGAACCGAATGCACCACGCTCGCCACAGCAGCGGTCAGTCGCTTGGCCGCATCGATGTGCAGGAACTCGTTGGGGCCATGCGCGTTGGACTGAGGGCCCAGAACGCCGGTGATCAGGTACTGCGCCTGCGGAAAGGTCTCGCCCAGCATGCTCATGAAGGGGATGGTGCCGCCTTCGCCGATCCAGCCTGCGGGTTTGCCCCAAGCCGCCTGCGAGGCGGCATCCACCGCATTGCGCAGCCAGGGGGCGGTCTCAGGAGCGTTCCAGCCGGTGGCACCGTGCGCCTGACTGAAGCTCACCCGAGCCTTGTAGGGCGGATCGGCCTCGAGCACTTCACGCACCAGCGCTGCGGCGCGCTCGCCATCGACCGTGGGCGGAATGCGCAGCGAAAGCTTGAGCGAGGTCTTGGGTCTGAGCACATTGCCCGCCGAGGCAATCCCGGGCAGATGCTCGGCCCCCACCACCGACAAGGCAGGGCGCCAGGTGCGATTGAGGATGCCCTCGACCGGATCGGTGGTCATGGGCATGGCATGGGCTTGAGGATCGGGACCATGGTTGCAGCCCACCCACGGAAAGTGCTTCCAGACCGCATCGCCCAGAATGGCTCCGGCCGCATGGGCCTGCTCGATTCGCTCCTGGGGAATGGCGGCGTGCAGGCCGGCCGGGCGTAACTGCCCGGTGGCCGAATCATCGAGTCGATCGAGCACGCGACGGGCAATCCGAAAGGACGACGGCACGATGCCGCTGGCCTGGCCGGAATGAACGCCCTCCTGCAGGACTTCCACGGTCAGCACGCCAGTGACCAGACCGCGCAGCGAGGTGGTCACCCAGAGCTGGTCGTAATTGCCGCAGCCCGAGTCCAGGCCCACCACCAGCTGCACCTGGCCCATGCGCGGCGCGAGCTGGCGCAGATAGGCGGGCAGATCAGGGCTGCCGCTTTCTTCGCAGGTCTCGATCAGGCCGGTGCAACGCGGGCGCGCAACGCCCTGGGCGTCCATGGCTGCGATCACGGTGAGTGCTGCATAGAGCGCGTAGCCATCGTCCCCGGCCCCGCGCCCGTAGAGCCGTCCGTTTTCGATCTTGGGGGTCCAGGGACCCAGATCCTCCCGCCAGCCGGTCATCTCGGGTTGTTTGTCGAGATGACCATAGAACAGCACGGTGCGATCTTCGCCCAGGCCGTGGGTGGCGGGCGCGTCAAAAAAGATGCAGGGCGTGAGCCCGTCGATGCTGACGATCTCGACCTTCAAACCCTGGATGCGTCGCTCCCGGGCCCACTGATGGGCCGACTGCACCACACGGGCCAGATGGCCGTGAGCCGCCCAGCTCGCATCGAAGGCGGGCGACTTGGCTGGAACCCGCACGTAGTCCATCAGTCGGGGCAGGATGTCCTCATCCCACTGGGCATCGGTCAGGCGGCGGATATCGGAAAGATTCATGGCAAGGCAAATCCGTGGAATGAAACGACACTCAAACCGCAGTCTGTGCAGCCAGTCAGCACACAGACCCGAACTGCAGTGGGGACGACAACCGGCGGCTTGCGAAACACCCGGCAGGCCCGATGCAACCGGAATGCGCGATCATCCCATCCCGACCCCTGCAGCCCTGATCATGACATGAGACCCCGACGAAAACCCCGCTCAGGCCCGCCCAGGTTGCGGAGGCTGAACTGACTCCCGAGCCGCAGCCGACACGGCCCGTGCTCGCGCTGACGAGCACGCTGTCGATTCAGGCTGCCGCCACGGTGGCCATGTCCGCTGCATCGGTTCTGGCGCCACTGGCCGGGCCCGCGCTCGGCGTACCGGCCTCGCAGGTCGGCTGGTTTGTGGGGCTGGCCTACGGGGCGGCAATGAGCTTTGGCCTGGCGGCGGGCGCACTCACTGCACGCCATGGGCCGATCCGCGTCAGCCAGCTGGCACTTGCAGCCTGCATGTTCGGCCTGCTGGCTGCCGCGCTGACCGGGTTGCTGGTTCCCCATTCCAGCGCAGACACCGACGGTCTGGCCGTCTGGGCCTGGGTCGGACTGCCAATCGCTGCCCTGGCGATCGGTGCGGGCTACGGCCTGCCCAACCCGAGTGCCTCGATGATTCTTGCGCACCATGCGCCCCCTCACCGCCGGGGCCTGTTCTTTTCGATCAAGCAGACCGGGGTGCCGATCGGGGTGGGCATCGCGGGCATCAGCATTCCAGCCCTCTTGCTGGGGCTTGAATGGCCGTGGGTGCTGGTTGTGCTGGCAGCAGTCTGTCTTGCGCTGACGCTGGGCCTGCAGGGCACACTGGCCTTGAACACCCTCTCGACTTCGGGTGCATCACCGAATCC
>Ga0255095_1000453_pt1 | contig 20983 bp, 15 predicted proteins | sample Colum_Law_RepC_8_2_FD_188435 | JGI IMG/M metagenome (GOLD analysis project Ga0255095, IMG submission 188435) | Freshwater microbial communities from Columbia River, Oregon, United States - Colum_Law_RepC_8d | ecosystem: Environmental > Aquatic > Freshwater > River | place: USA: Oregon...
GCGGAGGAGCTGAACGAAGTCGAAACACTGCGTGCTGTCGTCGAAAAGAAAACGATTGAAATACAGGCTCAGATCGACACTGATTTCGCGACGTTGCTGAAGCTGGCTGCGGAAGAACTCAAGACCTACGAGGACACCGGCGTCATGGACATCGCCAGCCTTGTGGCCTTCAAGAATCGGTTCGAAGCTCTGGCAGCCAGAAAAGATATCAGCCCGGAACTACTTTCGGGGGCTGCCGGGCCGAAAGAATTGTCCGCTCGCTGCGACCTGCGGATTCAGGGTATGTCCGAGCAAACTCGTCGCGAGCAGATGTTTGCGTTGATCAGTGACGCTGTGGGCTCCGTCCCCAATTTTCGAGCAGCCCTGGATGCCTTCGCTAAAGCGCTTCCAAGAGATCCTGTGGCAATTCGATTTGAGGGTTTGCTGCAATCTGATGCCGATCTGTGGCTTCAGGTCGATGTGCAGAATCAATTCGTTTCAACTCATGCGATGGATTGCACGACTCTCTCTCCGCTGGAAGCCCGGAAGTATGTCACGGAAGCCGACGCGTTTCTGGCATCAAATCCAGCGTTCCCGAAGAAAGACGAACTGCTGAAGATTCGCAATTATCTGGAGTTTGTGGGAGCTCGAATCGATGAAGCTGGTGAGCCGATCCTCGCAAACATCCAGGACATGATGGACCGATCCAAGATGGAGGGAATCTTCGTCGTCCGCTTGAAAGATGGTACCAGATACTACACCAGTGAGACTCCGACCGTGATCGGGCAGGGTAAACGAGTCACTCTCAAGGCGCTGCCGGATTGGACTGTTGCTATTGGCCTGCGTGAGCCCGTGAATCCGTCCCTGGGCTTCGACCTGGCACTCGTCGATGTCCAGTTGAACAAACCTGGCGATGAGTGGAAAAGTCCCGAGTGGATCCTGCTGCAGGAAATGAAGGATGCGTTGCTGACCATCAACGATCAGACGTGGGAGCGTGTGCTGCTTCAGTTGCTGGAACGAGTCGCAACAGAGCAGCGGCAGGATCCCATCTTTCGCTACGTTTTTCTGGACGGTCTTCTTCGAACACTGGCTGCTGGAAGCCCGGCAATTCAGGAGAAGCACGCAGTTACACTCAAACGCATGAGTGATCTGCAATTGGGGGCCATCAATCCGTTTGATCCCAAAGATTCGGCGACCAATATGCGTCGTCGTGATGCTGCGGAACTACTCTTGAAGTTTCCTGATCCCCGGGAAATCACCGAGGACGTGATCAAGGCCCGAGATGCCGCCAGTAAGTTGTCGATCGGCGGACGCTATCGTTGGGTGGGCTGGCTACATCGAGAAACAACCGGCTGGACCTGCGCGGCAAGTCGTTCAATCAATGTTCTGCCAGAAGGTGAGTTGTTTGTGTTCACGAAGGGCAATACCGAAACTGCTCAGTTTCATCGGATCGGGACAACTCGCGGGATGCCGCCCGTGACAGAAACGGCCGCGTTTATGGTGGAGGGGCTGCCGATCTATTTTTATGAGCCATAGCTGGACAGCGCCATGTTTGGCGAGTCAGATTCACCAAAGTCTTTTTGTGATAAGAATTTGCCGTGTGAAACAGAGGCCCTTCTTCCATTCAGGGAGAAGGTGGCCGATAGGCCGGATAAGGGGCTTTCATGGATGGCCGCGTTCTAAAGGGCCCCCTCACCCCGGCCCTCTCCCCCAGTTTTTTGCGAGAATGCTGCGATGCGACGCCATTCAGCAGCAGCAAAAAACTGGGGGAGAGGGGGCAGTATGGCGCAATTCAGTAAGCTTCCCTTGATGAGAGAACAGGTCGGATTTTGAGTGATTCGTATTACATTCGACTGGGGCTGACAGTTCGCGGGCCGTATAGCCGCAGCGACCTGCATGAACTCGCCGCGCGCGGAGGATTCAGCAAGGCCCACGAAGTTTCGTCCGACAAAAAGTCGTGGTCGTCGGCAACCGGATTTCCTGATTTGTTCCCCACCGCGCGAAGGCCGGGGACCGAAAAATCAGCCGCACGGAGCGACATTGAGTTTATAGAGGACGTCTCTCCTCAGGCAGGTGAGAGGTCGCTTTCCGATCGTGCAGCTAGCCGACAAACACCGGCGGACCATGGAACAGGCTTAGGCTTGAGTTCGCAGGTTCCGGGTTCATCAATCGCAACTCGCCCCATGTCGCCTCAGACGGTCTGGGCCATGGTCACGGGACCGTTGGGCTTCGTACTTCTGTTGACGTGTACGGTTTTAGTTGTGTTGAATTTGCGGACGTCAAAGTTTGCACCGTCGCAAAACATTGGCCTGATGATTTTGCTGCCCTTCACATTCGTGCTGGGCACGGTCGCGTTGATCCTGGGGCACCTGTCCATTCGGAAGTATCAACTTCTGCCGGGCTCATTAAAAGAACGCAATCTGATTGTGATTGGACTCAGTTGCGGCTACACGATCGTAATCCTGTCTGTAATGTACTCGCTCGTGTTACTGGTCAGCTCTTTGACGTGATGTTGGTTCGTGTCATTTCCTTCGGATAACCTCATGAGTTCGTCAGATCCATTACCACCACTTTGCTGGAATCGCATGGATATCGAGCAGCGACTTTACGGTGGTGGCGGTCGGTTTACGCGAGTCAATATGCTGCGTTCGTCCATCGTCGCTTTGTTACTGACGGTCCTGTTTTATCTGCCCCTTATGGCGTTTCCGAAACTGACATTTTCACTGATGTTTATGGAGCGTGGACCAACCCCGTATGCGATCGTTTATCTTTCGGCATGGGCCGTCGTTGCGCTACTGATCAAATCGCGTAAGCTGATTTTGCAGCGAAAGGCATTGCAGGAAGAATTTCGAGTCGTCCCGTCGGCAGCCAATTTCATTCTGGCGGCCACCACGGTTGACGTCGTCATGAACAACATCCATCGCACGGTTGACGATCCTCGCCATTTTGTACTGTTCAATCGTATCCAGATTGCTCTTTCCAATCTTCGCAATCTCGGGCGAGTCGGTGATGTGGAAGACATCCTGCGGGCTCAGGGAGGACACGACGAATCATCTTTGGACACCAGCTACTCGGTCCTGAACAGTTTTGTTTGGGCGATTCCCGTCCTGGGGTTTATCGGAACCGTGCTCGGGTTGTCTCAGGCCATCGCCGAGTTTGGCGGTGTACTACAGGGCGCTGGCGAAATGGATGCGATCAAACAATCACTGCAGGGTGTGACAGCAGGTCTGGCCACAGCCTTTGAGACGACGCTGGAAGCGCTCGTCGCGGCACTTCTGATTCAACTGTGGCTCACATTTCTGAAGAAGAGCGAAGAAGAATTTCTCGACGAGTGCACTGAATACTGTACGCGGAATGTCGTGAATAAACTGCGAATCATGGTCTACGAAGCGGGCGCGGAGTAACAACTTGAACGCTCCGGACATCACCGCGAAGACTCAGACGACCGATCGTTCGGCGACAAAACAGTCGCCAGGGATCTCGAGGTCACGTCCGCGGTTTCTCGTTCCGATGGTAGCATCGATCGCCGTTCAGATGACTTCTGTGCTGACACTCATCATGCTGTTGCTGCTGATGATTTCTGCACGGCCCGGTGATGGCGGAAACGATGGCGGCGGCAGCGGAAATGGAAGTTCCGGACAGGATGGTCAGGGCGAGTTCGCAGTGGCCGCTACCGGTAGTGGTTCGCAGACCAATGCTAACGCCGCCGGTGATGCAGTCTCTGTGGCTCAGCCTGTTGACGCGGCAGAATCCGACCGAACAGCGTCCGCTCCTCCTGCAAACCCCAGGACTCCACCGCAAAACGCCGGCCTTCCAATGACCGCACAGACGGAGAATCGGAAGAAGCTCTTTGTGATGCCCGACTTTCCCGCTCCGGCTGCGAATCTGGAGCCTGCCGGGACTGGTGGAGGCAGTGGCTTCTCGGACCTTGAGGAGCGACTGCGTCGTGCCGGAGCACAGACCGGTGATGTGCAGATTTCACTCGCCTGGAACAACGGCAATGATCTTGATCTGCATGTTGAAACGCCGGGTGGCGAAAAGATATTTTTTAATCAGCGTGAATCGTCCTGTGGTGGCGAATTGGATGTCGACATGAACGCCGCAGGAGCAGAATCGAATACGCCGGTCGAGAATGTCTTCTGGCCAGCCAATGGTTCACCGACGGGACGGTATCGAGTTCTGGTGCATCACTACGCGAAACACGGTGGTCCCGATCCGACTCGGTATCAGATCACAGTCAAGGTGAAAGGTTTAGCAAAGAAATACAACGGCTCAGTAAAGGATGGTGATCCTCTGCAGATGGTGAATGAGTTTGAGGTGGAGTGATTCTCTGGCAAATGTAATCGAGACGACTTTCAGAAACTGGTTTTCATGAGCCGACGTAAAGGCAATTCTGTTCCCTTCTCGCTGTTCGCGTTTCAGGACATCATTACGTCCGTGACCGGCATTATTTTGCTGATCACGATGATGATGGCCGTGGAACTTGTGCAGAACATGCAGCGCGCCGCCTCCGCGCCGCAGGAACAGAAATCGCCAGCCATAGAGGGAACTCTGCGCGGCGCGATTGAGGAGAATACTCGGGAAATCGTGCGATTGGAGCGATTGCTGGAAGAAACCACCACCATCCGCTTCGATGGGGATGCCCTGCGGAGACGACTGGCGAACCTGAGTGCAGCCACTGCGGAACTGGAGAAGCAAACGACACGGATAGAGGTTACTCAGAAGGACATCGAACAACGCAAGGCGGAGCTGGCTAAGCAGTCGAAGGATCTGACGCCGGAGTCCATTGAGAAACTCGCTCAGGAACAGCGTGAGATCGCTCAGCTGATTGAAGCCATGCGACAGGCGAATCGAGTTATCTTCAATCGTCCGGAGGGAGCTGCAAAATCGCCATGGTTAGTGGAGCTGAATTCAGACAGGATCCTTGCCGCGGAGATGGGTGCTAATCGTCCTCCGCAGGCATTCGCCAGTGCGGCAGAGTTTCTGATGTGGGTAGGTAGCCAGAACAATGGAGCCATCTATTTCGTGATTCTCGTCAAACCAGACAGCATTGAAACATTTGCCTCCCTGCGTCAGGAACTTCAGGATCGTCAGTTTGAGGTCGGCTACGATCTGCTGCGAGCCGATCAGACGGCGATTGATCCAAACACAGGAGCCGGAGCACCATGAGTCGTAGAGGAGCCCCGAGCGGAGACAGTCTGGATCTGTTGCTGGATACGATCTGCAACACGTTTGGCGGTATCCTGTTTATCGCGATGCTGGTTGTGATTTTGACGAATCAGATGAGCCGTGAAGCATCGCCGACGGAACCAACCGTGCAGAACAGCCGAGCTTTGCGGACTATGCGAGGTCAGTTATCGGAGTCTGATGCAACGCTAACGAAACTGCGTCAGGCTGTGCGACAAAAGGAAGATCTTGAACGCCAGTTTGCGGATCCTGAAAGCCGCGAGCTGCTAACCACGTTGCATGAACTGGATGACGATACAACATCCATAATCATCGATCGTAACGAGAAGCTTGCGAACGTCGCCGAGTCCCAGGCGGACCTGATTGAATCGGCTCGAGAATTAGAGCGACTGACAAAGATGCTGGCCGAAGCGCAGTTACGACTGGAGCAGGAGAAGCAGGTCCTGCAGAACGAAACAGCGTTGCGAAGTCGGACTTCGCAGACACCAAAGCAGCGGGCGACTCAAAAGACTCCGGTCGCCTACTTTCTGAAGGGCGGTCGACTTTGTGCCGTTGCGAAGAAAGATGAAAATGGTGCTGCAGTTCCGAACGATGATGAAGTCAGATTCGTCGATGATCCAGCCGGTGGTAAGTACGTAGAGCCGATCGAGAATGCCGGACTGCCGATTGCCACGGATGGATCGAACGCCGAACAGATTGGGGAGAAACTGAGCTCCTTCGAGAAAGAAAAACATTACCTTTCAATTCTGGTCTACAAGGATTCGTTCGCAAATTTTGAATCGCTGAAAAATGAAATGATTCGATCAGGCTTCGAGTATCAACTGGTTCCGTTTCCAGATAGCGAAAAAGCCTACATCGGCAACCAGACCGAACCCGCGCTGGTCCAGTGATGATTCATGAACGAAATCGACCAGCGTGGAGGTCGATTCCCTCCTCGTATTGAAGGCCCTGATTTTGCGGCAAAACGCATAGATCGGGCCGACATACGCAAGACTAAAGAAAGCAGAATACCGTGCCCGCTGACTTGATGATTCGCGTCGGATCAAATGAGACGTGATCGAGATAACCCAACTCCGCAGAAAACTGCCGAGACTCCACACGCGGAAACGCAGCTCCCGGTACGGCACTGCATAGCACAGAGAAACTGCGATTCTCTGAAGAGCTCAGTGCTCGTATAGTCCGCCCCATGGACTTCATGACAACTCCCCCTCGGAGCGAGGAATCAAGAATGGGATCAGCAACAAGGAACCCGTTATTGGTAGTTTTGGTGGTCGGTTGTATTTTCACGGGCTGCCAGATTGGTCAGGACTTGTCCTCAAGCTCTCTGACCGATACCGGCACAATGTCGGAAGATAAATCGGCGGTGGTGGACGAGCTAGGGCCGGTTGCCGTTCTCAAGCGAGGGCGGCCGTTGTTGCCAAAGTTCAGACACGCAGCGAAACAGCGAGTTCAGGGAGCTGGATATGAATTGCGCGGCTCGGTCGAAGAGAGAACATTTAGACATCTCAGCGGCACGATGGCCAGCGTGTTCTACTTTACGGAACTCAAGGATGATGGCATCAACGCCGGGGTGGTGAAGCTCAGGAACTCGGGCCACAGCAAAGCGCTTGTCCAGATCGACTTTGAGACGGTCGGTGAATGCACCATTCTCGAGCCGGTGGTCGGTTTGTCCGACATCACGTATGCTCGCCCTGTTGCATTGGCCGATGGAGAGCAAGTCTCGATCGGCAGCGTGAAAGTTGGCCCCAGACACTTCAATGTTATTTCGAAATGTCGCCATAATGGCGAACAGGGAGCCGTGTCGGTCTTCTTCAGTGGGCGGAATCGAACGATCTGGAATGATTATGAGATCGATGGACGAGTCGTCGCCAAACGTACTTGTCCGCCTGAGGGCGCTATTGAGTTCTCCCCGGATCTGAGCAATGAAGAACAGCTCTGCATCGCTGCTGACATGTATTTTCGACTGTCCGAAGATCGTGTGACTGAGAGGCAAAAGAACACCGTCTTTGTCCCTGTGTACTATTAGTGTTCTTCTTGCCGTGATGCCCGGGATCGTTTTTCGCGGGCCGCACCGAACAGCGATAACTCCCAAATCCTGAGGAATTTCGCGCACTTACGTCGACCAGAACGGATGAACTCCCGGCGACCCGTGACGCTTGATTTTCGAGCTGCGTAAAGTCGCTGCTTTAGATGTGCTGCCCAATATTGGAAACGCTCACGGCCCAGTCGCCCCTAAGCCAGTCATTGGCCTACTTCGCACTGCTCGCCTGCGAGGAATTTCTGCATTAAGGGTCAACACGTTGCCAGGAATTGAGGCAGCTGCGGTTTGAGTTTATCGCCGAAAATGAGATCATCCGTATCGCTGATAATCAAGCGAATGCATGTTCAGGACCTGAAAGGTTGATTCACGTCATCAGTCTCCATTGCGTGAGAATGCTTTGGCAGGCCGGAACAGCGTTTGCGGACACATGGATTGCTCAAAGCAGTTGGTGAGGGGTTCGTTATTCGTTGTTTTTCTTGTCGGGGAGTTTCCTGCAATGCGTACTAAGAATCGTGGTTTTACTCTGATCGAGTTGCTGGTTGTGATCGCCATTATCGCGATCCTGATTGCTCTGCTGTTGCCTGCCGTGCAACAAGCTCGTGAAGCTGCACGGCGAACACAGTGTAAGAACAATCTGAAGCAGATTGGACTCGCATTGCACAACTATGAGTCAACACATAGCTGCCTGCCTCCGGGGTCCATTATTGCGTCCGGCGGAGTTGGCGTGACCAGTGAAGCGTCGCCGCATGCTTTTATTCTTCCATTCTTCGAGCAGGCCGCTGCTTACAGTGCCTTCAACTTCAATGTTTCCATCAACACCCACGCCAGTAATTTGGCAGCACGAGAATTCAAGTTGCCAATGTTTCAGTGTCCTTCACAGCCAAGCTCTCCGGCATTTGTTTTGGCGGCACCGCAGTGCCCAAATGGATGTGGCACAACAAACTACGTTCAAAGTTTGGGAAACAATTCCAACTACGGCGTTGTGAACGGACCGTTCAGTCGCAGGTCCAACACGAGAATGCGTGACTTTACCGATGGACTAAGCAACACGGCCTTGTTCGCTGAAATTCGCCTTGGGCCCGCGGCGGGTTCGCCAACGACAGGAATCGTCGCCGCAGGAGACCCCAACGACTACAACGTTGCGACTCAACTGGCTTTTGCAACGTTCGATGCCGGAAGCGCATTGGGTAATGGAGACACCTATTGGAATTCTGGATGTGATAACCGAGCGTTGACAGCGTTCCTCTATCGCGGCAAACAGTATTACCGTGGCGGAGTTTACAGCACCTTCTACACTCATACGCTGACTCCGAACTCGAGGAGTCGCGACTGCATTCGATCAGTTGGTCTTGATCGAGGACATTTGGCCGCTCGCAGTTATCACGTGGGTGGAATTCAGGCTGTTTTGGGTGATGGTGCTGTCCGCTTTGTAAGCGACAATATTGACAGCAACATCTGGCGTGCTGTTGGAACCATGGGTGGCGGCGAGGTGCTGGGCGAGTTCTAGCCTGGTAGATGTCTGATATTGCTGACTCTCTTCCGTCACGCATGTTCGAATGCGTGACGGAATGGAAGAGATGCTAAAAAAATCTCGTCTAGATCGCTCCTGGAGACGCCAATCTTTTCGATGATTGGCGACTCCTGTCTGTCACAGTAGATTCGATTGCGGTTGGTGTTTCCAACCGTAACTTCCGTGAGCGTTCCGGGGCCGAGTTCAGCATTCACAGGTCGGTTTCAGAAGTTGCCGCTGTGGATCGAGCCTTAGAAAACCTGACAGACGTTCGTTCCTCTGTTCTCTCCTCTTTCCTGCCATTCGCGAGGATGCTTTCTTCGATGACTCGTTTTGCGAAAATGCTTTTCCTGCCGCTCTTGCTGAGCAGTATCGGCTGTAGTTCAGATCCAGGCCCCGTCGCAACAGATGAACCGAGTGTGGCTGCGTCCGGAATCGTCACGTTCAAGGGGCAACCGCTGTCAGGATATCAGGTAGTGCTGATGCCTGAAGGAGATCGGCGGCCAGCTATGGGAGTAACAGACGCTGAAGGCAAATTTGTGCTTGGGACAAATGCCCCCGGCGATGGCGCCCCACCCGGAAAAAGTAAGGTTGCCATCGTATGGGCCGGGCCCGAAACAACTGTCGATGCGGTCGACCAGTCGGCGATTGATGATCCGTCGAAGATGCCGAAGCCTTCCGTCGTGATTCCAGAGAAGCTTTCGAACCCTGAGACTTCAGGACTAACCGCAGAAGTCCCCGAAGCGGGCACAAGCGAACTTAAATTTGAGCTGCAGTGAATTGAGTTTTTCGCTTGATGACTCCATGCTCGGTCGAGCCGTCTGGACAATGAGGGTAACTCGCCTGAGAAGCCTCGCACACAGAACGGGAGAATTTCTGTGCTAAAGATTCTGTCACAAGGCGGCTCAGTGTTCATGGGCTACCTGGCGGCGATCCTCATTGTCCTCAGTCCAGTCCTGGCTTATGGTCAGGGTGATTCGGAGGTGCAGCCGGAAGATAAAGGCGACTTGGAAAGTCAGGTCTGGATCTGCGTCCTCGATCTGGAAACAAGCAAGTCTCGTCGATTGTTTGCAGTACCGGATGTGGCCCTGGCAGGATCTCCATGCGTGTCTCCGCATGAGACGCGGATTGCCTTTGACGGATCGCTGCCTGGGATGAACAGCACTTCAGACGCGAAGCTTTTTCTGTCTTCAATTGATGGCTCAGACATTCGCACTCTTGGACAAGCGGCCATGCCGTCGTGGTCACCGGACGGTGATCGGCTTCTGATCAGCCAGTACGGCGAATCTGATCATGGCGTCTGGAACCTGAAGGCGGATTGCACCGATGCTGTGCCTGTGGACGAAACTGGCTGGAGTGGCCAATGGTCGCCGGACGGCCATACAATCGTCTATCTGAAAGGACGAGACCTGATGCTTTATGATGTTCAGAAGCATTCCCGGCGATCGCTGCTCGGCACGCAGAAAGACTTATTTCGTCGTGTCTACTTCAATCCAGCATGGTCAGCAGACAGTACGAGAGTGTACTTCAAAGCTCAGCAACACGACGGTACATTCGCAATTGGTTCGCGGTCAGTGTCAGATGACAGCGACGTAGTTATTCATATTCAGCGGCCAACTTACGCCAATATCGGGATCGCCTTCGACGGCCGCATCATCGTTCCATTTCGATCGAAAACTTGCGGAACAGTCCAGTTGCATTCATTTGACGGCCTGAAGAAAGTACCGTCTACCGACGCCGATGCAATCCATCTTCAGGGGCAGTTCACGGACCGAAGTTCTTATGGTGCCTCGATGTCACCGGACCGCAAACGACTCTACTATGTCAGTGTTCCCGCTTCGGACGAAGATCTGAAAGCCAAAGCCGCAATATTAGCGCCCAGTGGAACGACAAACTGAAGCAGCAGATTTGAGATTTCAGATCGGCCCCCCTGACTCTGGCCCCTTCAGCGTTCCAGTGAAAATCCGCGGGGGAAACGGTAACTGCTGCCAGAACAACCGTACGATTGCAGGGAGTTTGACGTAGCGGTTTAAGGAATGGCAGAATCCGCCTCGGAGCTTGCTCGAAGAAATCGGCCTCGTTTGCTAGTGTTCGCGGCTGTAGAGCAGTCCCATTCTCCTCTGGCCGATGTGCGGTTGAGCTGAATTCAGGCGGACTGTCGGGAATCATTGACGTCGGCGACAACAAAACTGGAGCGAGGGCGGGGCCCTTGTTTTGCATTTATGGCGGAAAAAACCTATCTGGCGGTAGATCTGGGCGCGGAAAGCGGACGCGTCATGGCGGGACGGTTCGACGGAAAGCATGTCTCGCTGCATGAAATTCACCGCTTCGGCAATGGCCCGATCCGACTGGGCGGAACGCTGCGTTGGAATCTGGTTGGTCTCTGGACAGAAATCCAGAACGGCCTCCGCGAAGCAGCGTCACGGTACGGCTCGTCAATTTCCTCCATCGGTGTCGATACGTGGGGCGTTGACTTCGTCCTGCTGAACCGTAACGATGAGATGCTCGGTCAAGCCTGGAACTACCGCGATTCACGCACCGACGGCATGCTCGCGAAAGCTCTGCAACGAGTTCCTCGCGCGGAAATTTTCAGCCAGACCGGTTTGCAGTTTATGCAGATCAATTCGCTGTACCAATTGCTGGCGATGTGTGAACGCGATCCGGAACTGGTCTCGCAGGCGACTCGCTTTTTGATGATTCCGGACTTCTTCAACTGGTGCTTGTGCGGCAGCCGAGTGGTCGAGTTCACAAATGCGACAACCACGCAGATGCTCAACGCGACGACTCGCACATGGGCTGACGATATTCTGCGACGTCTGGATATCCCGACTCAGATGTTTCCGGAAATTGTCAATCCGGGTGCTCAGCTTGGTGGCCTGAGAAAAGACGTCAGTGAGTTTACCGGCTTGAACAAAGTGAATGTGGTTGCTCCGGCGACGCATGATACGGGTTCTGCGGTCGCGGCCGTTCCGACATCTCACACGGGTAACCCGGACTGGGCTTACATCAGCAGCGGCACTTGGTCATTGATGGGCGTTGAAGTGAACAATGCAGAGCTAAGCGAGAAAGCTCTGCAGCGCAATGTGACCAACGAAGGTGGCATCGGTGGCACTTATCGGCTGCTGAAAAACATCATGGGCCTTTGGCTCGTGCAACGCTGCAAGGTCGCGTTTGAAGAACGAGGCCTCAAGGTGGATTATGCGGAGCTGACTCGCAAAGCCGCGGGCGCAACTCCGTTTCGTTCGCTGGTTGATCCGGATCGACCCGAATTCCTGCGACCGACCGATATGACCGAAGCGATTGCTTCAGAATGTCGCCGCACGGGGCAGCCTGTTCCGGAGAACGAAGGTGAGTTCGTGCGATGTGCTTTGGAAAGCCTTGCGTTGAAGTATCGAATGGTGCTGGGATGGCTGGAAGAACTGACCGGTGTCAAAGTGAAGGTGATTCACGTCGTCGGCGGGGGTGCTCAGAATGCCCTGTTGAATCAATTCGCAGCAGATGCCTGCGGAGTTCCGGTCATCGCAGGTCCGGTTGAAGCGACAGCTTTGGGGAATGTTCTGGTGCAGGCGATGTCTGCCGGCGATATTTCCTCCCTGCATGAAATTCGCGAGGTGGTGCGTCGGTCTGAATCGATTACCGAGTTTCATCCGAAGAACAATGACGGCTGGGACGACGCCTGGGAGCGATTCCGCCGAATTTGTGAGGTATAGTGGGAGCAAGGCCGGAATTCGCTGATGGGCAAATCGCCTGTTTGTTTAACGGCAAGACGGCTGACACTGAATTATAGTTAAAAATCCCGTCGGCGGAGCGACGGGTGTACGGTACACCCGTCGCTCCGTCGACGGGACTTCGCGACCAGCAGGATAGTGCCTTAGCGGCATCGGGCAGGATCATGGGACTTTTTGATAAACTAAAACGTGGACTCGAGAAAACAAAACAGATTTTGCGAACCGATGTTCGCGACCTGTTTCGTTCCGGGCAGATTCTGGACGACAGCCTGCTGCAGGATTTCGAAGCACGACTGATCCGCACTGACATGGGTGTGACGGCCGCTGGTCGCATCACTGCACGACTGAAGGCTGATCACGGCGGGCGAACGGTCGACGTTGATGCCGTCTGGAAGACTGTCCGAGACGAAATGATCGACCTGCTGAAAGGCACAGATGGGATTCGCTGGGATCTCAGCAATCCACTTTCGCCGATCATGAAAGCCGCTTCGGGACCAACTGTGATTCTGGTCGCCGGAGTTAACGGTGTGGGCAAGACAACGTCCATCGCCAAACTCACTAATCTGCTCATGAAGAACGGTCACAAAGTGGTACTCGCCGCCGGCGATACCTTCCGTGCTGCGGCGGTAGAACAGTTGACGATGTGGAGCGAACGTCTGGGATGTCCGATTGTTCGCAAGGAGAGCAATTCAGATCCGGCCGCCGTGGCGTTTGAAGGCGTTCAGAAGGCCGTCGAAGCGGGCGCGGACTATTTAATCGTGGATACGGCCGGCCGATTGCAGACTCAGAAGAACCTGATGGACGAGCTCGAAAAAATTCGCCGAGTCATGCGGAAGATTATTCCGGATGCTCCTCACGAGAGCCTGCTTGTTCTTGACGCAACAACCGGTCAGAACGGGCTGAGCCAGGCCAAGAGCTTTTCACAGGCGATCGGATGTACGGGCCTGATTCTGTCCAAACTCGACGGGACAGCTCGCGGTGGAGTGGTAGTGGCGATTCGGCAGGAAATGGGATTTCCAGTCAAATACATCGGCGTTGGTGAACAGGTGGATGACCTGGAGCTGTTTGATCCCGAAGGATTCGTCGACGCCCTGTTTGCCAAGTAGGCGTCAGCTTAAGGGATTACGCGAAGGATTTTTCACGCGAAGACGCCACGCCGCAAAGTAATGAAGCGGCAGCATGCAAGGAAGTCCAGCAAGACTCAGACTTTGAATTACTCTTTGCGACTTAGCGGCTTTGCGTGAAACATGTTTTTTCTCGCGCGAAGGCGGAAAGCCGCGAAGAAATGAAGCGGCAGGATGCGGGGAAGTCGAGCAAGACTCAGACATTGCATTACTCTTTGCGACTTTGCGTGAAACATGTTTTTTCTCACGCGAAGGCGCCAAGCCGCGAAGGAATGAAGCGGCAGGTGCGGGGAAGTCGAGCAAGACTCAGACGTCGCATTATTCTTTGCGACTTCGCGACTTCGCGTGAAACATGTTTTTTCTCACGCGAAGACACAAAGCCGCGAAGAAATGAAGCGGCAGGATGCAGGGAAGTCGAGCAAGACTCAGACATTGAATTAGTCTTTGCGACTTAGCGGCTTTGCGTGAAACATGTTTTTTCTCACGCGAAGGCGCCAAGCCGCGAAGGAATGAAGCGGCAGGATGCGGGGAAGTCGAGCAAGACTCAGACATTGCATTATTCTTTGCGACTTCGCGACTTTGCGTGAAACATGTTTTTTCTCACGCGAAGGCGCCAAGCCGCGAAGGAATGAAGCGGCAGGATGCGGGGAAGTCGAGCAAGACTCAGATATTGCATTACTCTTTGCGACTTCGCGACTTTGCGTGAAACATGTTTTTTCTCACGCGAAGGCGCAAAGCCGCGAAGAAATGAAGCGGCAGGCGCGGGGAAGTCGAGCAAGACTCAGACATTGCATTACTCTTTGTGACTTCGCGAATTTGCGTGAGACATGCTCTTTCTGACGCCAAGAGGCAGAGCCGCAGATTTAATGAAGCGGCGGAATTTCCGTGTGTCATGCAGAATCACACGTGGAGTCGTCTCATTTTCACCGGGTCTGAGTCTCGCTTTGCGAGAGAAACCGGGACATTGCTTAGTAAAGTCTGGCAATTCGTAAAGATCGACTTCCGACGATCGCGCCTCATTTGTATTTTCCGCGTCAAATCGCGGGAGATGTGAGTTCACTGATTGTTCAGTTCAACGCAGCTTCCGCACTGGATGATTGTTTCCGGACTGGACCTATGAACGAATCTTCTGTACCCGCTCATCGCGACTTCGTCCGTCACATTATTGACGAAGATTTGCGGACCGGAAAATGGGACGGGCGAGTGCATACTCGATTTCCGCCCGAGCCGAACGGTTATCTGCACATCGGGCACGCAAAATCCATCTGCCTGAACTTCGGCATTGCCAAAGAGTATGGTGGCAAATGCAATCTCCGCTTCGACGATACGAACCCGGAGAAGGAAGAAGTCGAGTACGTTGATTCCATTATGGAAGACGTCCGATGGCTGGGCTTCGACTGGGAAGATCGTCTGTTCTATGCATCGGACTACTTTGAACAGCTCTACCAGTGGGCCGAGAAGCTGATTCGTGACGACAAAGCGTACGTCTGCAGTTTGCCTCAGGAGAATATTCGCGACGGACGCGGCAGTGCTTCGGAAGCCGGTGTCGACAGCCCGTATCGCAGTCGATCTGTCGAAGAGAACCTGGATCTGTTTCGCCGCATGCGAGCAGGTGAATTTCAGGACGGTGCGCATGTGTTGCGCGCAAAGATCGACATGGCTCACAAGCACATGCTGATGCGCGATCCGATCATGTATCGCATTCGCCATGCAGAACATCATCGAACGGGCCACAAGTGGTGCATCTATCCGACCTACGATTACACGCATGGTCAGTCGGATTCACTGGAAGGCATCACACATTCGATTTGTACGCTGGAGTTCGAAAACCATCGTCCGCTGTACGACTGGTACTGCGGTGCACTCGGGATTCATCATCCGCAGCAGATTGAGTTCAATCGATTGAACCTGACGTACACCATGATGAGCAAGCGTCGGCTGCTGGAACTGGTCCAGGGCAAGCACGTGCATGGCTGGGATGATCCTCGCATCCCGACACTGCGAGGATTGCGCCGCCGTGGATATACACCAGAAGCCATTCGAGCATTCGTGGCTTATGTTGGTGTAACCAAACACAACGCCACGATGGACATGGGAGTTCTCGAGAACCATATTCGTGAAGACCTGAACAAACGCGCCGAGCGTCGCATGGGTGTGCTGAATCCTCTGAAGGTCGTCATCACGAATTATCCGGATGATCAGACTGAGGAGATGGAAGCCATCAACAACCCGGAAGATCCCTCCGCTGGAAGCCGTAAGGTGCCATTCAGTCGCGAGCTGTACATTGAACGCGACGACTTTATGGAGGAACCTCCGAAGAAGTTTTTCCGCTTGTCGCCAGGCAAGGAAGTTCGACTTCGCTGGGCCTATTTTGTGACCTGCACCAGTGTGGTCAAAGACGCGAGTGGAGAGATCACAGAGATTCACTGCACGTATGATCCTGCCACCAAAGGCGGCGATGCACCGGATGGCCGCAAGGTCAAGGCAACATTGCACTGGGTTTCTGCGAAGCATGCCGTGCAGGCGGAAGTTCGGATGTACGATCATCTATTCCTGAAAGAAGACCCCGATGAAGTCGCGGATCCGAAGCTGGACTGGAAGTCGAATCTGAATCCGGATTCACTGAAAGTGATCAGCAATGCGATGCTGGAGCCAGCACTTGGCACAGGGAAACCCGGTGATCGCTTTCAATTTGAACGCATGGGTTACTTCTGCGTCGACCTCGATTCTTCGTCCTCCAAGGTTGTGTTTAACCGCACAGTGACGCTGAAGGATCAGTGGGCTAAAGAACAGTCGAAAGGCTGATTTTGCTTCATTTTGTCGATTCAACAGGACGTCGGAGTCCGTACCATGATGGTTCGGACCCGGCGTTTTTTGCATTTCTGAAATCTGCTTAATCTGGTCGTTGCAAATGAGAATCGGGAATCCTTCTTGCGGTTACGCCTCGGGAAAGGCAGAATCCGTCAGGTGCCCCTGAAGATTTCATGCGAGCGGCGGGCACATGCTTGAGGGATTAAGACGTGGCTGCGACGCGAAAACGAATGTTGGTGATGGGCCGAACTGGCTCCGCTGTCCCCGGGATCAAAGAACTGACTGGTGAGTTGGTGGACGTTGTCTCCGCCAACGATGTCCCGCTGCCGGATTCTTCGGCCGACTACATGGTCGTTGATAGCTCCGAACCAGGCCTGATGTCTGACATGCAGGTCTGCGGCATGGGCCTCTTCAGCGCATTGCCGGACGGCGTGGTGTTGCTGGATGAATCGCAGAATGTCCTTTGGCATAACTCAACGTTTCGTAATCTTCTGAAGACCGATGCATTGTTGGTCGGCCAAATGCTGCAGGATGTGATCAAGCCGGCCGACGGAACTGATCTTCGACGAGTCATGGTGCCGTCGAATCCAGGCGAGGCCGCGTCACTTAATGTGCGGCGAGAAGATCGCAGCAGTCTTGGCCTGCGTCTGGCACGCACGACGATTTCTCTGGGTGGCAATCAGCACAACGCGATGATCCTGACAGTGCGCGACGTCAGCAAGCAGATGCTGGAGAAGCAAAAGCAGGACGCGATTTATCGAGCTGGCCTGGAGATGGGAAATCTCGCTCCTGACGAAGTCACGGCGATGACTCATGAAGAACGAGTTTCGCTGTTGAAAGAACAGATCCTGCAGTTGACTCAGGAAGTACTTGGCTACGACACGTTTGAGATTCGATTGCTTAATACTGAGTCGCAGGAACTGATGCCGCTGCTGGAATTCGGAATGGATCCTGAAGCCGCTTCGCGGCGACTTTTCGCGGCGGAAACTGGCAATGGCGTCACGGGATTTGTAGCGTTTAGCAATCGCAGCTACCTTTGTGCCGACACCAAGAATGATCGACTTTATCTTTGCGGCGCAGCAGATGCTCGCAGTTCTCTGACGGTGCCGTTGACAATCCGCGACTCGGTTCTTGGCACGTTCAATGTCGAGAGTCCGGGGACTCTGTCGTTCAATCAAAAGGACCTGGACTTTCTCACGCTGTTTGGTCGTGTTGTGGCGAGTTCGCTGAATCAGCTTCAGCTCTTAGCGGCGGAGAAAGTTACCGCAGCCACCGAGAATTCTGATCGCCTGCGTCGAGAAGTCGCAGAACCCTCAGACGAGATACTGCACGCCTCGACCTGGATTCTGGATCGGTATATTGGTCACGATCCTGATGTCTGTGAACGGCTTCATCTGATCGCGGATCGCATTCGCAAGATCAGTTCCAGCGTCGGTACAGTGGCTCCGGCGAGCGATGGCGGCGGGATGATGGGGTCTTCGGCTCCAATTCGTCCGCCTCGAAAAGCACTGCAGGGCAAACGAGTTCTCGTGGTGGATCAGGATGCGACGGCTCGTGAGGAAGCTCATGACCTGCTGGGGCAAATGGGCTGCGAAGTGGAAGCTGTTCAGAATGCGACGGCCGCTTGTGCAATGTTGAGGAATCATCATTACGACGTGGTACTGACAGATATTCGCCTGTCTGACGCCAACGGCTATGAGTGTTTCCGGAGGCTGCGTGAGATCAACGGGCTCGTACCAATCATCATGATGACGGCCTTCGGGTATGATGCATCGCATTCGATCGTAAAGGCTCGTCAGGAAGGCCTGAAAGCGGTGCTCTACAAACCATTCCGACGTGCTCAAATGCTGGATGAAGTCGAAAAAGCCGTGACCACACCGCCGCCAAGTTAGTGGTCGGCCGGAGAGCCTCGTGAGCGGCATGGCGCTAGCCACCGGTGACTGTCATCGGAGAAAACTTTTTTGCCCCCCCGCCGGCGCGGTGTTGATTTAGGTTCCCCTGAACCTGCGGGTGCAAGCTTTTCGCCGAAAAGCCGCATTCGTCGTGTTTCCAATTTCGGCGTACGACGGGCATTCCTGCCCGTCGCTTGCTTGTCGGACAAGAATGTCCAACCTGCTTGTTGGGGTCTGATCAGGCTCAATTTCCAGATGTGCGGTTGTACGACTCATGTCGCGCGAGTTCCGCTGTGATCGATGGAAACTAAGATCTCATTTCGGACGTATGACTCAACGTCAGGTACACTCCAAACGACGCCAACCAGGCCGGTGCACGGCTCTGACGATTTTGAGGCGTCGAACGGGTGGTTCTGCCTGTTCAAATGAAAGCCCGGCCAGCAGTCAGATTTCAACGGATTCAGCGAGTATGGCGAATATTCTGGTTACCGGAGCAGCGGGCTTCATCGGGATGCACACGGCAACTCGCCTGTTGGATCGAGGCGACACCGTGGTCGGCCTCGACAATCTGAACGACTATTATCAGCCCCAGCTCAAATACGATCGACTCGCTCTTCTGGAAGGTCGTTCCGGATTCAGCTTTCAGAAGCTGGCACTGGAAGATCGTGATGGGATCAATCGACTGTTTGAAACTCATCGATTCGATCGAGTCATCCACCTGGCCGCTCAGGCCGGTGTGCGGTACTCCTTGACGAATCCCCAGGCTTACGTCGATGCGAATCTGGTCGGCTTCGTGAATATCCTGGAAGCATGTCGTCATCAGAAGGTTGCTCACCTGACGTATGCCTCATCCAGTTCGGTGTACGGCGCGAATCGAAAGATTCCGTTTTCTGTGGAAGATCGAGTTGACCATCCAGTCAGCTTGTATGCGGCTACCAAGAAAGCCAACGAGCTGATGGCGCATACGTACAGCCATCTGTTTGCACTGCCAACGACAGGGCTGAGATTCTTCACGGTCTACGGTCCGTGGGGGCGACCCGATATGGCAATGTGGATGTTCACGAAGGCAATCCTGGCCGGCAAGCCTATTGATGTCTTCAACCATGGACGTATGAAACGCGACTTTACGTTTGTGGATGACATCGTCGAAGGCGTCATTCGCACCAGCGACACGATCCCGACGGCACAGGCCGTGGCGAGCGATGCGGATGAATGCAGCACAGCAGCTCCTTATCGAGTTTACAATATCGGCAACAATCAGCCGGTCGAGCTGATGTATCTGATCGAGACACTGGAGTCTGCTCTCGGGCATAAGGCCGAAAAGAACATGCTTCCCATGCAGCCCGGCGACGTGCCGGCGACGTATGCCAACATCGACGCGTTGCAGCGAGACGTCGGTTTTCGGCCAAGCACGCCAATTGAAGAAGGCGTGAAGAAATTTGTAGCGTGGTACAAGAGTTACCATCAGCTCTGAGATATACTGCGAGCCAGGTTGACGACCGCATGGGTTCCGGCTCAATCGTTTAACGGCAAGCCGCGGGCGTTGCCACTGGATTTCGCCTACGCCTGCGGCTCGCCGTTAAACGAATAGCTTTCCCCGGCAGCGCCTCCTCCCAGACAGAATCTGCTTCATCGGTTGCTCGGAGTAACCAAATGAAGACACCACCATAAATCTGAATTCTTAAATTGAGTCCCTCGACTATGAATTGGTCCACACAGCGAGTTGCATTTATTGGTACTGGTCAAATGGCGACAGCTCTGTCAGCCGGTTTTGTCCGAAGTCTGCTGAAGCCCGATCAGATTGCGGGCTACGATCCGTATGAATCTGCTCGAACGGCGTTTGCAGAAAAAACCGGTGCTGGCGTGACGGTCTCTGCAGATCTGACCAGTGTGCTCAAAGGGGCAACTGTTGTCATCCTCGCAGTAAAGCCGCAGATCATGACGGAAGCTCTGGCTACAGTTTCGGCGGCTCTGGAAACAGCTCCGGTGATTGTTTCGGTGGCAGCTGGTATCACGATTCAGAAACTCGCGGCAGGTTTGCCGCAAGGTAGTCGTATCGTGCGAGTCATGCCGAACACTCCCGCATTGATCGGCAAGGGAGCGAGTGGCGTTTCTGCCGGAGCTACGGCCACGGCGGACGATGTCAAATTGGTTTCTGAATTGCTGCAAACAACAGGCATCGTGGAGATTGTGCCAGAGTCATTGCTCGACGCCGTCACGGGCTTGTCCGGCAGTGGCCCCGCTTACGTGTTCCAGATCATTGAAGCCCTGAGCGATGGCGGTGTCAAAATGGGCCTGCCTCGCGCCACAGCAACTCGACTGGCCTCGGCCACGGTGGCAGGCGCTGGCGAAATGCAACTTGCAACAGGCCTTCATCCGGCGGTGCTGAAAGATTCTGTCACCAGTCCGGGCGGCACAACAATCGCCGGCCTGCATGCTCTGGAGATCGGCGGCCTTCGAGCAGCCGTTATGTCAGCTGTGGAAGCCTCGACACTGCGTTCAAAACAACTGGGGCAATAGACTCGACAATCGCAGAAAGCTTCAGAAGCCGCATCCGCACTGACGTGGACAGAGCATGAACAGAATGCACCAGGTGCATTGAACCGGACAATATTCGGTCGACATTCGTGATCCGTCATTGTCAGCGTTTGCGTCAGCGCGTTCCCACCGATTACAAAGCGGTCTTTCGCAGATTCTTTTTGAGCGGGAAC
>Ga0255095_1000455_pt1 | contig 20874 bp, 16 predicted proteins | sample Colum_Law_RepC_8_2_FD_188435 | JGI IMG/M metagenome (GOLD analysis project Ga0255095, IMG submission 188435) | Freshwater microbial communities from Columbia River, Oregon, United States - Colum_Law_RepC_8d | ecosystem: Environmental > Aquatic > Freshwater > River | place: USA: Oregon...
CTCCGGGTGGTGGTGGTCCTGGTGGTGGTGGTTCTGGTGGTGGTGGTTCTGGTGGTGGTGGTGCTGGCGGTGGTGGTTCTGGCGGTGGTGGTTCTGGCGGTGGTGGTGCCGGCTGATGCACTGTTTCAGTGTGCGTGGTGTGACCGGCAGGTCGATTCGGCTGTTTATGAACTCTGGTAGCAGCAAGTCATGAGTCTGGCAGCACAGGTGATTGATCTGCAGAAGGATTACATGCTGGGCGCGGTGCCGGTACAGGCGTTGCGTGGCGTATCCATTGATTTTCCGCGTGGCGACTTTGTGGCGATCATGGGTTCATCGGGCAGTGGCAAGAGTACTCTGCTGAACCTGCTGGGTGCTCTGGACCGCCCGACTCGCGGCAAGTACATCGTGGGTGGTCGTGATGTGTCTTCGATGACGGACGACGAGTTGTCGACGATTCGGAACGAGAAAATTGGTTTTATTTTTCAGTCGTACAATCTGATTCCGCAGTACACAGTGCTGGAGAACATTGAGGTACCGCTGCATTACCGCACGGGTTATCCGAAGATTGGTGATCGCGAGCAGCAGCGGATCAGGGAGCTGGCAGAGATGGTGGGTCTGGGCGATCGTCTGGATCATCGTCCGTTTCAGTTGTCTGGTGGTCAGCAGCAGCGTGTGGCGATTGCGCGATCGCTGGTGAATGATCCGGAGATTATTCTGGCGGACGAACCGACGGGGAATCTGGATTCGAAGACGGAGCAGGAGATTATGGAGATGCTGCTGCGTCTGAATCGTGAGGGTCGAACGATCATCATGGTGACTCATGAGCCCGCGGTGGCTCGTCTGGCCAAGCGTCAGATTTATATGAAGGACGGCGTGATCGCGGGTGAGGGAGTATTTCCGGGCTGATGTCTGTCGGTGGTGGCGGGCATCTGGGTTTGCGGTTCCTGCTGACGGGTACCGGATCATTTAGTCGGACTGGCGTGCAATGTCGAATATTCTGCGAACGGTTCAGCTGGCTCTGAAGAGTCTGATGCTGCACAAGCTGCGATCCGGCCTGACGATGCTGGGTATCGTGTTCGGGGTATTTTCGGTAATTGCGATGCTGGCGATCGGTGAGGGGGCCAGCCAGCAGGCTCAGAAGCAGGTACTGCAACTGGGTGCGACGAATATCATAGTGCGCAGCGTGAAGCCACCGCGCGAGAACGCCAGTGCTCAGAACCAGAACAGTTTTGTGCTGCGTTACGGACTGAAGCGGGCGGATTATGATCTGCTTTCACGTACGATACCAACGGTGCTGCAGGCGGTGCCGATTCGTGAGATTACGAAGGCCTGTCGTTATCTGCATCGTGAGATGAACTGTCGCATCGTGGGATGTACTCCTGAGTATCTTGACATGAATCACCTCGAACTGGCTCAGGGGCGATTCATTTCGGACAAGGATCGTCGTGAGAAGACGAACGTGTGCGTCCTCGCGGCTCAGACGGCTGAGGAGCTGTTTCAGTATCAGGACCCGATCGGGCAGTCGGTGAAGATTGCGGATCGGCGTTATGCGGTGGTTGGAGTAACCTCGGCGCGAGAGGCGAGTGCTGCGATTGGCGGCAGCATGTCAGGTCAGGAGTACAACAAGGATATTTACATACCGCTGGAAACGATGCGTGTGCGGATGGGTGATCTGGATATTGACCGTCGGCAGGGTTCGTTCAGTGCGGAAGAGGTTGAGCTGAACCAGATTACTCTGACGATTTCCGATGTGGATCAGGTGGTGCCGACGGCGGGAGTCATTCGCGAGAGCCTGCAGGGGACTCATAAGTCGGGCAATGACTATTCGGTGGTGGTACCGCAGGAGCTGCTGAAGCAGGCTGCGCAGATTCGGACGATTTTCAACGTGGTTCTGGGTTCGATTGCTGCGATCAGTCTGATTGTGGGCGGGATCGGAATCATGAACATCATGCTGGCGACAGTGACTGAGAGAACTCGTGAGATCGGAATTCGTCGAGCGTTGGGCGCGAAGCGGCAGGACATCACGACTCAGTTTCTGACCGAGACGATTGTGCTGGCTGGCAGTGGCGGTCTGATCGGCGTGCTGCTGGGTTTGTCGACTCCGCTGGTATTTCAGGGAATGAAGTCAGTGGCGGAGCAATTCTTTTTTGAGTCGGGCGGTGGGTCGGAATTCAGCGAGATGTTTTCGAATCTGAATCCGCAGGTGGTGCCTGCCAGTCTGCCCCTCGCATTTGGAATTTCTGTGGGTATTGGTGTGATTTTTGGCCTGTACCCGGCTCGTTCGGCAGCCCAGCTGGATCCGATTGAAGCATTGCGGCACGAGTGAGGTGCCGGATGAGAGTGAGCTTCTGAGTATTGTGGCCGTCAGCCCAGTCTGCCGAACTGCTGGTCGAGTGTGTGTCGGCTGAGTGTGAGTGCTGTGGGGCGTCCGTGTGGACAGTGGTGGGAGTCCTGGACGAGATGTCTTTGCCGCAGCAGTTCGCGCATTTCCTCGAGTGCCAGGCGCTGGCCTGATTTGATGGCTGCGCGGCAGGACATGGTATGGAGCATGTGATCGAGCAGGTCACGGCGGCTGAGTCGTCCGTCTTTCTGGACGAGTTTTTCGGCGAAGTCGAGCACGATGCGAACGATGCTTCCGCGGGGGATGAGTACCGGGAAGGCGTGCAGCAGCAGTGTGGTGCCGCCGAATTCCTGAATGTCGAAGCCCATCTGTGTCATGAGCTGGGAGTTTTCGAGAACGGCGGCTGCCTGAACTGCCGTGCATTCTATGGTTTCGGGGATGAGCAGTCTTTGTGATTCGACGACTCCTGCGAGGATTTTTGTGCGGAGGTGTTCGTACATGATGCGTTCGTGGAGTGCGTGCTGGTCGATGATTTCCAGCCCTGCATCGCTGGCTACGACGAGGTAGCAGTCGTAGATCTGAAACGCGCGGAATTCGTCGGTGATGATTTCCGGGGAGTTACTGACGGTGGACTCAGCGAGCAGTGAGTCGTTGGATTCGGTGGAGTCTGTTGTGGCAAGTGAGACGGTGTCAACTGCTGTAGCCGTGACGTGCCTGGGTGTGCTGGTTTGAGTGGATCCGCGGGCCTGGGAAGGCGGTACGGCGAGGGCTGCGACCACTTCCGGGTGATTGAGGATTGTGCGGCCAGTGAGAGGCGTTGTTGCGACGCGAGGGGGTGTGGTGAATTCGGTGCGGGGCGGTGGGAAGTTCATTTGGCGGGGCAGTCGGGCTGCGGAGTCCGGTTTGTCAAAACGCAGTTCAGAGGCGGCGACTGGAGTGTTGTGCAGGGGGTTTGAATCCGGGGAGGTTTGTTCCGGGAGGCTGAGGCCGGCGCGGAATTCGAGAGCGAGGAAGCGATCGCGGAGGGTTTTGAGGAGCTGTCGGTAGAGCAGTTGTCCGTCCTGAAAGCGGACTTCGCTTTTTGTGGGATGGACATTGACGTCGACGAGTGCTGGTGGCATGTCGAGGAACAGGAAGCTGACGGGGTGTCTTCCGACCATCAGGAGTCCGCGGTAGGCTTCTTCGAGAGCGTGCTGGAGGCTGCGATCCTGGATCCAGCGTCCGTTGAGGAAGAGGAACTGATCGCGTCGGGTGGCGCGGCTGAGGGACGGTTCACCGACGTGTCCGTAGAGCTGGATTCTGCGGCCGTCGGGCAGTTCAGCTTCGGATGAGAGCTGGATCAGGTGATCGGCCACTTCGTTTCCGAAGAAGCGTCGGATGCGGTCGACGGGATCGGCGGCGGCGGGCAGCTCGTAGACGAGTTTATCGTTGTGTCGCAGCGTCAGATGCATGCGGGGATTGGCGAGTGCGACGCGGGAGAACTGATCGATGATGTGGCTGAATTCTGTGGAGGCTTTTTTGAGGAAGCGTCGGCGTGCGGGGGTATTGAAGAAGAGGTTGTGGACTTCCATGACGGTCCCGGGTGGGCAGCCGCAATCGCGATTTACGACGATCTGGCCACCCTGGCTTTCCAGTTCGCGACCGACTTCGTTTTCGTGAGGTCGAGTGCGTATGCGGAGTCTTGAGACAGAGGCGATTGAAGCGAGTGCTTCGCCGCGGAAGCCAAGTGTTGTGACGTGGTCAAGGTCGGAATCGGAGCGGATCTTGCTGGTGGCATGGGTGGTGACAGCGAGCAGCATGTCTTCCGGGTGGATACCTTCGCCGTCATCCACGACGCGAATCAGGTCCATACCGCCGTTGACAATTTCGAGATCGATGCGAGTGGAAAGTGCATCGACGCAGTTTTCCAGGAGTTCCTTGACGACGCTGGCGGGTCGTTCGATGACTTCGCCGGCGGCAATCCGGTTGATGACCTGAGTATCAAGCTGCTGGATGCGGGGCATAGCGGGGGCTGCCATATACGAGGTAAATTGCAGACGTCCTCGCTGCTTACCCAGTATACCAAAACCGACACTGTTTGTCGGCGCTGTGTGCCGCTTTGGGGGGATTTTTTTGGTGTCTATTGTTCTGACGCGTTGCGAATACGTTTCAGGATTTCCGGAATTTCCTGAAGCATTTCCCGATCGTCAGCCAGTTCGGGGAACTGTGAGCGAGCCAGTTCGAGTCCGATCCAGAGTGGTTCATTGCGAGGGTTTTCGATGCCGATGGCGGTGCAGATCAGATTGGCGAGAATACGTTCTTCGGGGAACCTGTCGAAGAGTACGACGGAGGATTCCTGCTGGATCAGTTCGATACGGCGATTGAGAGTGGCAGCGAGCGAATCCGGGCTGGAGGCTGGATTCGGTTCAGGCGGGTCGGAGGTGGCGGACTGGGCGTTTTTGGGTGCGTTGAGCGCGGCTTCGACAGCCGGCTTTGGTGTGAGGACAGCGCTGACTGCGGCCCACTGAGGAGAGGCACATTTTTCCAGTGGAATGCCGATGGCGGTGAAATCCTGGCAGCGTCGGATCTGGCTGAGGAGTGGCTGGAGAGACTGGAAGTCTGCGGGGGTGACTGAGGCACCGCGGATGCGTCCTGCGACGGGTTTCAGTTGTTTCACCCAGCGTTGCTGGCGATTGACGATGGTGCGGAGCACCTGTGCGGATTCCTGTTCACGCAGTGTGGAGTATCCATTGCGATTGCTGTTGCGAACGAGCTGTCGATTCAGAAAGGCTTCGCTGAAGTCGCTGCCGGTTCCGATCTGCCGTACCGTGCGAATTCCCAGCACGAGGTCACCCTGCTGCAATTGTGCGGCGACGGGTCCACCGGGACGCGACCAGGTGGGGTGAGATTCGATGATCTGGACAGTTCCGAGGGGTTTGTAGTGATTATCAGTGCGTCGGAAGGCAGCGAGCTGGTCACCTTCGAGTATGCCGTGCACGTCACCGAGATCGATTCGTTCGGCTTCTGCGGCACTGGACAGCACCGTACCGACATACCATACGACGCCCCCGCCGGCTTTGGTGTTGGCATCTGTCTGAGCCACTGCGGATGCGGTCAGCAGGAAACTGCCGAGCAGCCAGAGCAGTGCCGAGTGAAGTGCCACGTGGAGCCGGGGGACAGGGAGGCTGGCTGACTGGGCCATGGAGACCACCGATGCGCAGGTTTGCCTGGTGCCGGGTCGGATCCATCGACGAGGGCGGGCGAGTGAAAGACGACAGGCAGTCTTTGCCCGAATGAATGCGAATTCTAGCGGCAGATCGAGTCGAGTGCCAAAGAGAATTCTCGGACAATTCCGCGAGAATCCCCAGTGGAAAGGGTGAATCGCCCGGCAGGCGGCTGAAATTCGTGATTTTGGAGCGTTGTCATTGACAGAACAGGCTCAGGCAGCGGACTGCAGTGCCAGTTCTTCTGAGTTGACAGCGACGATGGCAATACCGAATTTATCGGCGAGTGCGGCTGTTTCTTCGGGGCTGATGATGATGGTCATGCCGGCTTCGATTGCGAGGACCCGTCCACCGGCTTCATGCATGCTGCGGATGGTTTCGGCCCCGACCGTGGGGACATCAAACCGCATATCCTGTCCGGGCTTGGCAACTTTGACGACTGTGAAGCCACCGCGGCGGCAGAGGTCACCGGCCCTCCTGATGCAGCGATCTGTGCCTTCGATGGCTTCCACGGCGATCACTGCGGTATCGTTGACGACGACGGTTTGTCCGACGTCGAGGCGTCCCATTTCGCGGGCGAGATCCCAGCCGAATCGGATGTCCTTCCATTGAGCAGGAGTGGGACGTCGCTGAGTCAGGAAGCCGTGTTTCACGAGCAGCTCCGGTGCAAAGTTAAGTGCTGAGTCGAAGACCAGTCCGTCACGTTCGAATTCGCGAATGATGGCGAGGAGAATGGTGTCATCTTTTTTGTTTTGTCTGGCGAATCGGTACCACATGTGGATGGTCCGCCAGTCGGGCAGCAGTCTCAGCCAGCGGAAGGGGTGGAAGAGGACGGTTTTTTCGATCTTGCCGGCCATCACCACACGATCGACGCGAGCCTTTCTCAGCAGGCGGATAGCCTTTCCCATGCGAGCCAGTGGGGCGAAGCGGAATTCATCGCAGGCGCTGAAGAGTTCATCTGAGGCCATGCCGGCAACGCCGAGTCCATAAACGAAGTGGCCAGCCTGTCGAGCCGAGCGGGCGAAGCGTACGGGAAATTCACCGCCTCCGGCCAGCAGGCCCAGTCGAAGAGGACCGGTATCGAGGCGTGAGGGGAACTCTGCCAGTTCACGCCGTAACGAGATGTGAGGATTGCTGTGGCTCATGTTGCTGTCCGGAGTATTGCCATGATCTGCGAAGGGTGCGGTGAATCAGGCGGCAACGGGTTCGGAGGTCTGGGCGGAATCGCCGAGTCGTTTCTGCAGGGCAGCAAGTTCCTGTTCGAGTCGTCGGACGGTGTCGCGGATTTCCGGCAGTCTTTTGAGGGCCATCAGTTGCCTTGTGGTTTCGGCGACGGGTCCCGCTGGTGCTCCGAGATAGGTCTGTCCGCCGGGCATATCCCGATGCACCCCGGCTTTGGCTCCAATGATCGCACCGTCACCCAGATGCACGTGGTCAGCAACGCCGACCTGTCCGGCACAGACGACATAGTCACCGGTGGTTACGGATCCGGCGAACCCGACCTGAGAGACGAGGAGGTTGTGACGACCTACGTGACAGTTGTGGCCGATCATGACCTGGTTATCAATGCGAGTGCCCGTGCCGATGACAGTTTCACCGACTTTAGCGCGGTCGATCGTTGTACAGGCTCCGATTTCCACGTCGTCACAGATGCGAACGATGCCGAAGTGTGGCAGTCGCAGATGCCCGCCGTTGACCAGTCGATAACCGAAGCCGTCGGCACCGATGACGCAACCGGCATGGATGATCACGTGATTACCGATGTGCACATCTGCGTAGAGGATAGTCCCGGGGTGCAGTACAACGTTATCGCCGATAATGCAGCCGTCACCGATGACAGTTCCGGGATGAATATCGCAACTGTGGCCGATTCTGACATCAGCTCCGATGACCGCCAGCGGATGCACGTTGGTGTTGGCACCGATCCGTGCTGATTCGTGGACGATGGCCCTTGAGGAGATTCCGATGGCGGGGCGCTGTCGGGGTGGTCGCAGAATTCCGGCGACTGTGAGGAATGCCGGTTCGGCTTCGGGCACCAGAATGTAGGTGCGTTCGTCCGAGGCTGGCAGTTCGGCGCGAATGTTTTCCGGCACGATGATCAGTCGAGCTGCGGTATGTTTGAGGCGCGAGAGATTTTTCTGGTTGCCGACGAAGGTGAGATCGCGTGCGGTGGCACGCTCCAGAATCTGCACATCGTCAATTTCGACGTCAGGGTTTCCCTGCAGTTGCGCCTGCAGCACGTGAGCGATTTCTGAGGCCGTCAGGGCCTGTCGCGGCGTTGTTGTCGACATCAAGCTCTCCGTCGCCTGCTGGCACCCGAACTGTCTGCGACGTGTCCGCCATACGGAGAGGGAAACGACCGTCGAGCAGTGCAGCGGGTGGGTGAGGACAGCAGGGATGCTAGCGAAAACAGGGATTCTGACGCAAGACGGTCTGCAGGCAGGGGAGGGTTGCGGGGGGTGTCGGCGGGAACGGTGCTGCGGATCGGTCTGGATTTTGGGATTCGACGGAGCCCGCAGCATCGGAGCAGATGTTGGTGGCGGGCTTTATCGGTACAGGAGACAGAACCGTTTTCAAAGAAACGAGTTTCCCATTTTTCCTGAACTGACCGGATGAGAGAGATTGTAGGGGTTGTAGTGGCCGTAGATCTGACGCAGTTTACCTGACCGGTACGACCGTCATAAAGCGAACGAAAAACGACGCAAGTAATTGTGCTGCAAACACCTGCGCAGATTCAAGGGAACGAATTGAAGGCGACGATAGTCCTCGGTAGTCCCTCGGACTGCGGATGGCAGATCGAGGCCACGGAGGCCTCGAATCCCAGATAAACGATGTGAAATCATCGACTGTAAATGCCGGAATGACTGTCATCGGCCAGGGCGGTCGAAGGAACGATTTCCTTGAGAAGGAGAGATGGAAACATGAAGTGGTCATGGATGTTCAGTGCAGCAGTTGCGCTGTCGGGGATGACTGGCACGGTGGAAGCCGGCCTGTTCGGAAGCGGCGGGTGCAAGAGCTGCGGCTGTGCTGAGGACTGTCAGCCAGCTGTTTGTAAGCCGACGATTGCTCGTCCGTGTCACACGAACGTGTACACGTACCAGCGGAAATGCTCCGACATCAAGCCACCGTGCTGTGATGACGGCTGCGGCAGTGATTCGGGCTGTGCGCCCGTTTCCTGCGGTGCTCCAGCGGGAGTCGGCTGTGCCGCTCCTGCCGGCTGTGCACCGGATCCGAGCTGTGCAGCTCCGGCTGGTGCCGGCTGTGCCGCTCCGGCCGGTTGCGCTGCTGACCCGAACTGTGCAGCTCCGGCTGGTGCCGGCTGTGCAGCTCCGGCTGGCTGTGCTGCTGACCCGAACTGTGCAGCTCCGGCTGGTGCCGGCTGTGCAGCCCCGGCTGGCTGTGCTGCTGATCCGAACTGTGCAGCTCCGGCTGGTGCCGGCTGTGCAGACCCCAGCTGTGCTGCACCGTGCGGTGATGGCTGTGGTAATGAGTGCGGCGAAGGCTGCTCGGCCGAAGATGCGTGTGAGATCGCCAAGCTGATCTACACCTCGATGACCGACTGCTACGCCACGAAGCGTCGCAATGCTCTGGACGAACTGGGCGATTACGATTGCTCGTGCCACCCGGAGATCATCAACGCCTTCGTGTATGGTCTGAATGACACGGATGAACGCGTTCGCCGTGAAGCGGCTGACGAACTGGGTGACGCAGCCCGCAGCAACGGCTGCTGCTGCAGCCCGGCTGTTGTGTCTGCTCTGACCTGTGCACTGGCTGACTGCGACCGTGGTGTACGTCGTCAGGCTGAAGAAGCTCTGGAAGCCTGTGGCTACGAGATTGTCGACGGTAACTGTGATGGTTGCACGGAAGGCTGTGTTGACGGCTCCTGCGGTCACCACGCTGCTCCGGTCGAAGCTCCTGCTGCTGCCGCTCCTGAAGCTGCTCCGGCTCCGGCTCCTCCGGCTGAACCTCAGGCTTTCTTCCCGTCCCGTCTGCACAATAAGTCGCAGAGCCGGAGCGGTCTGGCTGGCCTGTTTGGAATGAAGTGATCGCAGCGACGATCTGAGGTGGAAAGGAACTGCTTCCTGTTCTGAATTCCCCTTCGCAGAACTCTGAAACAACGGCCTCCGATCATCCCGTCGGAGGCCGTTCGTTTTTTTGGTGGTCGCTGTCGGATTCTCGAATGCGGAATTCTTCGATCAGAGCGCGGCGACGTTCGGCGACAGCGCGATCGAATTCGGACAGCACATCGAGTGCTTTGTCGCGGGAAGTGATCAGCCCGATGATGAGATACTGAATGATGGCGGCGAGATAGCAGATCCAGCCGACGGCCCATCGTTCCCGATCTCTGCGGTAATCTCCGAACAGCCGCAGATAGTTTGTGAGCACGGACAGGTCCATTTTCTGATTGATGTCGGGATCCATTTTCAGCGCCTTTTGAAACTCGCTGTTGATTGACTGCTGCAGGCGTTGTTCGAGGAGCAGGCTGGCTTCTGTGGTAACCGGCATGCAGTTTCCGACCTGCTGCACCCAGTTCCACGCGATGATGGACTGGTGCAGTACGACCTGCTGTTGCCATGCGGCAGCGACGGATTCCACGGGCATCTCCGGAAGTCGAGCTCCGACGATCGCACACATCATGGCCAGCACGGGCGAGGATTTGTTGATGTGGCGGCAGAGGAATCCGCGGAGCATGGGCCACCAGTTTTCCCGCAGTTGCGGGAGTATCCTGCGGTTTTTCTGAAGTTTGGGTGGACCGGGGTGCAGAACGGCAAAGAGTTCCTGATCGGGCATGGTCTGGATGACTCCGATCACCATCAGCAGTCGCAGTCCCATGGTGAGCCAGTCTGCGCGGTCGAGCCAGTCGATTTTGACGAGCCATCCGAAGAGGATGTGTTCCATGTTGGCGGTGGCGGCCAGCAGCAGCAGAGAGCCCCGAAACCATTCCTGCAGGTCTTTTTCCAGCTCCCGATCCAGCTGCCGGACTCGGAAAATTCTGCGGAGCAGGAAGCGGAACAGAGGGACGGCAATCAGTCCCAGCAGCAGTCTCGAGGCTGGTCTGAGTACCGGGCGCAGGATGGACTGAAAGATCGGGATACCCATCAGGATGCGGAAAAGATCCAAGGCCGTTGCTCCTGATGCAGGCTTAGCGGACACCTGTTGGGAAGGAATGGACCCGGAGGTAAGGCGCCAGCGGCCGGGGCTTTTTTCCAGATCGGGGCTGAATTCGTCTGAGCGAAACTGTATCCTGCGTTGGTCTGAGGCTCCACACAGAAACCTCTGAATCCTGCCTCTGTCCCGGGGACTGCACGATGTTCGGCTCAGCCGGTTACAGTGAATTTGATCTGAATTTTCAGATCCTGGGGATTCCAGTGCGGGTGCATCCGTTTTTCTGGCTGTCGACAGCTTTCATGGTCTGGGTGGGAGACGACCTGCAGTTGACGCTGATCGGAGTGCTGTGCATTTTTTTCAGCGTACTGATACACGAGCTGGGGCATGCAATTGTAATCCGACGTTTTGGCTATCCATCAGAAATCGTGCTGTACGTATTCTGCGGTTATGCAACATCATCTCATTTTCCGTTCCGGCGTGCGCTGGCCGTATCGGCTGCGGGTCCGGCAGCCGGTTTGTTTGCGGGAGGTCTGATTTTCGCGTTGTGGAAGCTGCTGCCTCACTCACTGTTTGAGCAGTATTCCGGACTGAGTTACGCCTTCAGCATGCTGTTGTTCGGGGGCATTACGGTGAATCTTCTGAATCTGGTGCCGGTGCTGCCGCTGGATGGCGGTCAGATCATGGCGGCTTGTGTCAGGCTGTTTGGTCCGCGAGGTCGCAGCAGCAGCGAACTGGCTCTGCAGATTTCAGCCGGAGCCTCCGGGCTGCTGGCCCTGTGGGCTGCTCAGTGTCAGAACAGTCAGCAGGCCTTCATTCCTTACTGGGTGTTTCAGTGGCTGCCGGCAGCAGATGCGATGATGCTGTGGATGCTGCAGCCGTCGGCTCGGTTTGAAGTCATTTTCATGGGATATCTGTGTGCCAACAGCGTGATTGCTCTGAAGCAGAACCGATCGTGGCTGTGATTGAGTGTGATCTCATTTTTCCGCCGCGTTTGCGGGATCTGCCAGTGCCGCAATTTCCTGTTCTGTGAGTGCCCTGTCGAACAGTGCCACCTCATCCAGTCGGCCCTCCCAGTTGCTGTCACTGTCACTGCGTCCGCCCAAAAACAGCTGACCGGCTGTGGCAGGGATCGCCCTGGTCCGAAACTGCTGCCGGCCGTTGAGCCACACAGTGACCTGTTCACCGTCGCGGACGAGGGCTGCGTGCGCCCAGGTCCAGCGGGGAATTGTGTCTATGCCGACCAGCGATGGACCGTCACCGCTGCGGAAGATCATGCGTTCGGCGGTCTCACCGGCACCTCCCAGTCCGAGATGTTCGCCTGTGGCACTGACACCGCTGTCGTAATCGCGTGAGTAGATCCAGCCGGCGACTGGTCGGGATTCCCGAGGCATGCCGTTCCAGAACCAGAGTGAGAGTGAGTACTGAGAGCCGAGATCGCCGCCGTCTGTGGCCAGTCGACCACCAACAAACTGCGGGCAGCGGTTCAGCATACCGGGTGTGCACCAGGCATCTGAATGGGGGCCTTCAAGGCTGAACGTGATACCGGGTTCGAACACGGCATGTCGGTGTTTTCCTGAGGAATCGGCGGCGACCGGCCCATTGAACTCATCCAGTCTCCACCATGCGACGGGTCGCATGGCCTGCAGCCGTCGACCGGCGGTGCCTTCGGGCTGCTGCCAGGATCGGCGATTTTTTCCGCTGACTTTTTCGAGCAGCCGAATGGCAGCCTGGGCGATTCGTGGTTCCGCATCGACCTGCAGTCCGGCGGATCGGGCAGGCCACGTATTGTACCCGCCAAATGCGTGCTGCTCGGGTGGCGGGATGTATCCGTCTCCGCCATTGGCCAGTTCAATCACCATCGTGTTTGTCAGCGGGCTGGCAGCTTTGATTTTGAGTCCGGTGACGGCATAGGTTTCCGTGGGCGTCGTGGCGATGGCGATGGAACCAATCCGCAGGGCCTGAACAACAACTTCGGTTTCACGGGCGGCGTGCAGCAGCAGTTGTTCGCGGGCATAGACTTCCCGCTGATCCTTCGGCAGACGATCACCGACGGAGTTCATGATGTGCTGCGACCATTCGAGCAGTTGTGTATCTGGTGTGCGATATCTGAGCGGCAGTCGTTCTTCAGCCATTTCGATGTCCGCGTTTTCGTCGTATTGTGCTGAGCTGATGGCCTGAACGGCGAGTCGGACCAGACCCTGTGCATAGGTGTCGATGGTCAGAGCGGGATCCCAGGAGTCTGGATTTCGGTAATCACGCCGCCAGATGTCGCCACTGCAACCGTGGGCCATGATGCCCAGAAAATCGGAATCGGGTGCCAGCTGCTGTTTCAGGCCGTCGGCGAACAGTCCGAAGTAGTCGGCACTGATGTCGCTGTCGCCGAAGTAGTGCATTGAGAAACTGGTGAGGACGGCCAGTGGCTTTCCAGCAGTTGTGCGGATGCAGATGAGAGCCAGTTCCGGGTCTTCCGGGCCGGCTTCACCGGTGACATCGTCGGGATTTGCGGCGGCATGCATATTGGCACGGACGGTAGGGTTTCCGAATGGATCTTCGGCGATGCGGTCGGGCCTTCGAATCCACTGTCGCAGTGCTGTGAATTCGGGTGCCATGGTGCGGGCAAAGCCGATTTGAGCAGGCTGAAGTCTGCCAAGAGCTCGTTCAATGACTTCCACAAGGCAATTGCGGAGAAATGTGACGTAGTCCGGATCGGCATCCGTACCGAGGCAGCCCATGGATGCGGGTGCCGAGTGTGCGTGTGTGGCAGAGATGAGGATCTGTGTGGCGGGGATGCCGGTTCTGGTGGCTGCGAGTGTTTTGACTTCATCCAGCAGGACTCGTCCCATCATGCAGCTGTCCACGACGACAATCGCTGCACGATCCCGTCCATCAGCGAAGACGAGGGCTCTGGCACTGACCCGGGTTTTTACGCGGTCGAGGCTGCGACTGGTCATGCCGCCATTGACGAGCACCGGCAGTTTTGCCGGTGTGACGTCGATGAGGGCGACACCGACCTGCAGGTCGCCGGCCTGCAGTGATGCGGCTGGCAGCAAAACGGACAGAAACAGGCTTGATCGCAGAAAAAAGTGCATGCTGAGACTCCGGTGATCCGGGTAAAGAGCGAGCTTCCGCGGTATCATAATTGAATTCCTGTGAGAAGCTCCAGCATGAAGGCCCGTACAGGGGAGGGCTGTGGCACCGGCGAGTCTCAGCACCGTCTGTTCAGAGTGGCAACTGTCGGAGATTCATGTCGAGCAGTCGCTGCAGCTGCTGTTCGGCTTTGTCCGGAGCATCAGCGAATCGGGCGGCATCCCAGAGGTCGGCAAAGACTCGTCCACGCTGCCATGAGAGTGCTTCGCGGAGTACCCATTCGAGTGAGGACAGTCTGGGGGGCGCGAATTGTCCTGCACTCTGCAATTGATCCAGCATGCCGTTGCCAGCTCGTACCGGGATTACTGAACAACAGGAAACTCCACAGTCGAAAGCAAATCGAACGGACTGCAGTGCCTGTTCAATGCCCTCCTGTTCACTGCTCCACGGTAGTTTCAGGAGAATGAAAGTGCGAATGAGGATTTGATGTTTCAGAAGCAGTTGACAGGCGGCTGCAAAGTCCGCGAGTGTCATTTGTTTGTTGAGACGTGCCAGAGTGGGTTCGTGGGCGGTCTCAAGTCCGATGGCGATTTCCAGTTGAGTTCCACACAACTGCTGAAACCGGTCGCATTGGTCGGTACACAATCGCGGGTGATTTTCGACGATGACTGTGTCGAAGTGTTGAACGCGTTGAGCGACTGCCGGGAGGTCCCGGTGCGGAACGGCAGCCGGGTCGAAGAAGTTGCCGCTGTTATAAAGTTTGATATGGGGGGCAGGGGGCAACTGTCGCAGAGCGAAATCGATCTGTCCGGGGATCAGGCCGGGGGGCAGTGATTGAGTCAGAGTGTTCTGCCAGAGGTCACACATCAGGCAGTGAAACGGACACTCCCGATTGGTGAGGAAGACTGTGTTGACTGCTTCCACTCGACCGTGTCGGGAGAATTCCGGTTCGCTGAGAAAGTGCCACGGTCTGGCTGGATCCAGCAGATTTCTCGGGCCACGAAGGCTGAGGATCTGCTGGGTGGTTGTTTGCATATCCGGGTTGTGCTGAAGTGATCAGGCGGTGACAAGGCTGACAGCTGCTGCAGCGGCGTTCCAGAGCCACTGTGGGCTGGCAAAGAGCAGCAGCGTGGAGACGGCACAGATGCCTCCGGCGACCGCTGAGGCCGGGCGTGGTTCGGGTTCAAGGATGGTTTTGGGAGCCTCGAAGTACATCAGACCGATGAGTCGCAGGTAGTAGGCTGCGGCGACGACGGCATTGGCTGCCAGCGCCACAGCGAGTGTCCGGCTGAGTTGGCTGTTGACGACCCAGGCAGCGACGAACAGGTTCAGTTTGCCGAGGAACCCGCCGGTCGGTGGCAGTCCGCTGAGGCCGAAAACGCAGACAGCCATGGTGAGAGCGAGTGCGGGGCGGGTCTGGCTGAGTCCGTGGAGATCTTCAAGCGACCGCAGGGGTCGCGTGCGAGTACCTGCAGCCGCCAGGACAGCAAATGCGCCGATGGACACGATGCCGTAGATGGGCAGGTAGAACATGAGTGCTGCCTGACCACTGGCCTCGTTGGGATTTTGGCCACCGTATTCTGTGGCCACTGCCAGTCCCACAAGCATGTAGCCGGCGTGTGAGATGCTGGACCAGGCCAGCATTCTCAGGACACTGGTCTGGCGAACCGCCATGACGTTGCCGAAGGTCATGGTGACGAGGGCCATGGTGGTGAACAGCCACGCCTGATTTTTCGTGGGTGCCCATGCGGCAATCCCTTCGGCTCCGGCACACAGTGGGAGGATCTGCAGCAGAGCAGCGAAGCCCACCACCTTGGGCAGGAACGACAGCATGGCAGAGGCCGACGGGGCGACTCCCTGGAACACGTCCGGGGCGTAGAAGTGGAAGGGTACAGCGGTGAGTCGGAAGCTGATACCGGCGATCATAATGACCTGAGCAACGATCAGCATGCCGTGTTCAAAGCCTGGGATGGCGCGGTGGGAACGTTCAGCGATGGATGCCAGATTTGTGGTGCCGGCGACACCGTAGATCCATGCGAGTCCGAACAGGACCATGGCGGAGGAGAAGATGCTGAGCAGGAAGTACTTGATGGTGGCTTCGCGGGACATCCAGTCGGCGCGGCCGAGATACAGCAGGATGTAGGTGGGAATACTGACGAGTTCGAGTCCGAGGAAGATACCGATAAGATCGTTGGCGAGAGCAACGAAGGAGGTGCCGGCGAGGGTGGCGAGGAGGCAGGCGAAGTTTTCGGCGGCGTGGGCGTCGTCAGTCTGATCCCAGAGGATCAGCGTGAGCAGAAAGCCGGCTCCCAGCGAAATTCCGCGGACGTACCAGGCGAAAGCATCGGCTTCGAAGGGTCCGACTGACCCGTCAGTCATTGGGGCTTTCAGCCATGCGAATGCTGAGCACAGCAGTGCGAGTAAAGCGAGGGCACCCCAGCGATGCTTCAGGCCGACTGGGGAACTGCCATTTTCACTGACCAGAAACGGACCAGTGAGGAACATGATACAGACCGTAGCGATCAGGATGATCTCGGGAATGATCAGTCCGGCTGCCTGGTTCAGTTCATTAAATGCGGGCACGGCTGGGTCTCGACAACAGAGAAATCAGAACAGTCACGGAAGCAATGTGGAAACGTCTGCAGTCAGAGCTCTGCCGCGGCTGCTTCAGCAGTTTCAGCGGAGGGCTGTGCCGGGGCACCAGGGACCGCTTTGGCTGACGCATCAGCGATTCTTTCAACGACCAGTTCCACATCCGGTCGAATGATATCAATGAGCGGGGCAGGGCGAACGCCGATGAACAGGCAGAGAGCCGCGAGGGGGAACAGCGCGAGGAATTCGCGGGCGTTCATATCCTCAATTTCATGATCGCCGTGATCGCCATGTTCTCCATGATGCGGTTCGCGGAGCTTTCCGAAGAACACCTTCTGCACTGCCGTGAGCAGATACCACGCCCCGAGGATGACTCCTGTGGTGCCAAGAGCCGAATACAGTGGATTGGCCTTGAACATGCCTGCGAGGGACAGGAATTCACCGACGAACCCGTTCAGACCCGGCAGTCCGATGCTGGACATGGAAATGAAGACCATGCTGACGCCGATCCGGGGCAATTTTGTGGCCAGTCCTCCGAGTTCGGACATTTCACGGGTGTGATAACGTTCGTAAATCATGCCGACGATGATGAACAGGGCTCCGGTTGAAAGTCCATGGTTGATCATCTGCAGAACGCTGCCGGTGATGCCTTCGGTATTCAGGGCGAACAGTCCGAGCATGCAGAAGCCGAGGTGTGCGACTGAGCTGTAGGCCACCAGTTTCTTGATATCGCTCTGAGCCAGTGCACAGAGTGAACCGTAGATAATTCCGATCACCGAAAGCAGTCCGATAACCGGCAACCCGACGGTCACAGCAGCGACCGGGAAGAGTGGCAGGCAGAGGCGGAGAAATCCGTAGGTTCCCAGTTTCAGCAGGACGCCTGCCAGCACAATACTGCCGGCCGTTGGTGCTTCAACGTGTGCAAGTGGCAGCCACGTGTGGAAGGGGAAGACCGGGACCTTGATAAGGAAGCCGGCGGAGACAGCGAGGAACAGTGTGGTCTGCAGTTCGGGCGTCAGTGGAAACTTCTGCAGCCATGCTGTGAGTGCCGGGAGGTTTGTGGGGTTCGTCAGTGGCTCAGGCTGGCTTGAGACGTACAGCACGAGGTACAGCAGTCCGGAGAGTGTCACAAGGCTGCCGGCGAGCGTGTAGAGGAAGAACTTGACAGCGGCCCATTTGCGGTCCCTGCCACCCCAGACGGCGATGAGGAAGAAGAGTGGGATCAGGGTCATTTCGAAGAAGACGTAGAAGAGGACCAGGTCGAACGAGCAGAAGACTCCGATAAGCCCGGTCTGCAGGAGCAGGAGTGCGGCGTAGAATTCGGCGGCGCGATCGCGGATTGCTTCCCAGGAGATCAGCACAGCAGAGACAGTCAGCAGAGCCGTGAGGGCGATCATGGCGACACTGATGCCATCGATTCCGAGATACAGTTCAAGTTTCAGTCTGCCGGTGTCCAGCCATGGCTGGACAAATTCGATTTTCGGCTTGATGACCGCAGTGGCGGGGGCCGAGGAGACTTTGAGTTGTTTGCCGGTTTCAAGTGCGGCCGGTCCTGTTGCGTAGTAACTGGCCAGCAGGAACACGGACAGCAGCAGAGTTCCTGCTGCACCGGTGACGGCAACCCAGCGGGAGTTGTCGACTGTCAGCGAAGAGCGGAACAGCATCAGCAGCACTGCGGTCGCAGCGGGGATTGCCAGAACGAGGAAGAGGAGTGCTTGCATGAATCTTGCGCCGAGGGCTGAATGCAGAGAACGGGTCGAAAAACACCGGCTGAGGTTCGGTCGAACCGTTCAGGAAATTCCAAGACAGATCACAACAAGAACCACCAGACCGAACCACATCAGTCCGGCATATGCAGTCACAACTCCGCCCTGCAGGGATCGGATGCGATCACCGAGGACGCGTGGCACAGTACCGAGTGAGTCGATCAGACCATCGATGACAAGTCGGTCGAACAGCGTGGAGAGGAATGCGATTCCTCGCAGCGGCAGTACGACCAGCACATAGAGGATTTCGTCGAGGTAGAATTTCCCCTGCGAGATCACGTAGAAGGGTTTGAGTACCACAGCGATGGTTCCGGGAACCTTCGGCATGACGACGTACAGCATCCATGCCATGCCGATACCGGCGGAAGCGATGAACACGCTGAGTGCCATAACATCGAGGTGGAAATGGGCTTCAAAGGGTGTGAGTCCGGTGGTTTTGGCGAGCGTATTGCTGAACAGGTGAGTCGGCCCGACAGCGAGGCCGATGAGCAGAGCGGCCACGGCAAGGATTCGCAGCGGCCAGGCCATGATGGGCGTGGCTTCATGCGGGTGGTGGCCGGCTTCCTCAGGAAATTTCTCGGGGCCCCAGAACGTCATAAAGTAGGCTCGAAATGTGTAGAAGGCGGTCAGCAGCGCGGTAAGTGATGCGACAACCAGTATGGAGCCAAAGAACAGGCGATGTTCGCCCGTTCGGGAAGCGGCCATCAGGACGGCGAGGATTTCATCCTTGCTCCAGAAGCCTGCCAGCAGTGGAACTCCGGCCAGTGCAGCGGCACCCACAAGGAATGTCCAGTGGGTGATGGGTAGTGCTTTCCGCAGTCCGCTGAAGCGACGCATGTCAATGACGTCACCCATGGCATGCATCACACTTCCGGCTGCCAGAAACAGCAGAGCCTTGAAGAAGGCATGTGTGAACAGGTGAAACATGCCGGCTGTGACGGCCATTGTTGCGAGGCCCGGATCGGCGGCACCGCAGCCGAGAGCCATGAACATGAAACCCAGCTGGCTGACGGTGGAGTAAGCGAGGACGCGTTTGAGGTCCGTCTGTGTCAGAGCGATGAGTGCGGCGATGGCAGCCGTGATGGCTCCGGTACCCGTAACCAGCAGCTGGGCCTGTGGCGCCAGAACAAACAGTGGTGTGCAGCGAGCGACGAGGTACACACCGGCGGTTACCATGGTCGCTGCATGGATCAGGGCGCTGACCGGGGTCGGTCCTTCCATGGCGTCGGGCAGCCAGACCTGGAGCGGGAACTGAGCAGACTTGCCCATCGCTCCGAGGAACAGGCAGAAGCAGATCAGTGTTATGACACCGCTGTTGGTCGCTGCGATGGCCTGGATACGGTCCGGATTACCCAGGACGCCGGCGAAGTCCACAGTCCCGAAGCTGGTCCAGATCAGGAAGATGGCCATGATCAGACCGAAGTCGCCGATGCGGTTGACCACGAAGGCTTTCTTCGATGCCGCCGCAGCAGACGGTTTACGGAACCAGAAACCAATCAGCAGGTAACTGCAGAGTCCCACCATTTCCCAGAAGACGAACAGCATGACAAAGCTGTTGGACATGACCAGCATGCACATGGAGAACACGAACATGGAGACTGCAGCGAAGAACCGGGGATAGCCCGGGTCGTGATGCATGTAGCCGGATCCGAACAGTGCAACCAGCAGACTGACTCCGGTGACCATTGCCAGCATGATGGAGGCGATCGAGTCGACTCGCAGTTCCAGCGGGACTCGCATGCCGGAGCGCTGGCGATTCTTGTCGGGGATGGTGTCCGCAGGATTGACCTCGGCCGTTTCGGGAGCGGGTTCCAGAGCCAGCCATTCTCCGATGTAGACGACCACTTCCGGCTTGTCAGCGGCGGTTGTCGGAGCCAGCGTGGGGATGGCTGCGGGTGCAGTGGCTGCACCAGACTCGGCTTCGGGTGCAGCGACCATATCGGGGGGCGGGATGAATCCTGCGGTTGCCGCGGAGTTCTGCTGGGGCAGCAGCAGGAGGACAGCGAGGGAGGCTGCGAATGAGACCGCGAGCGCCGACCAGCAGGGAATATGGCTGCGGTATTTCAGAAGTTTGGGGCCCAGCAGCGCTGTGATCACGGCGGACAACAGCGGTGCCGCCGGGATCAGACAAAGCAGTGGTGCCAGCATTTCTTGTGACATGAGAAAATCTTCCAGCCAGTCAGTTCAGGGCTCAGTCGAGCACTTTATACGGGAGTCCGGTCAGGGCGTTTGGGATCAGCATTCACAGTTCTGGGCAGTTCCCGTGGCTGTCGGCCTGCAGGAGTCAGCAGCGGGATTCCGTCGTAGGCTGATGGCAGAGACTGTGGTCCGTCCGCGTCGGCCATGACAGGTACCGGAGTATCAAATTCACGAAGCTCAGACCAGAGCCGGATATCGAGTGAGTGAGTCTGGCGATACAGGGCGAGGACGAGCGACAGGGCGAGTCCGGCTTCGCAGGCTGCAACTGTCAGCACAAAGATTGTGAATGCCTGACCTTCCTGATTCTGATGGATTTTGCCGAAGGTGACGAGGCTGAGAGAGACTCCGTGAAGCATGAGTTCAGCGGAGAGAACCAGCAGGATCAGGTTGCGGCGTGTCAGAAAGCCGATGGCTCCGAGGACAAACAGTCCGGCGGCCACCATCAGAGATCGCAGTTCTTCGTAATTCAATGGTGTCATTTCAGACATCAGAGTGCTCCTTCTTCGCGTCGCGGAGCAATCGCAATTGCACCGATGCTGGCAACGAGGAGAATGGTTCCGGCCAGTTCCACAGCGAACAGGTAGTCGCCGAAGAG
>Ga0255095_1000456_pt1 | contig 20843 bp, 17 predicted proteins | sample Colum_Law_RepC_8_2_FD_188435 | JGI IMG/M metagenome (GOLD analysis project Ga0255095, IMG submission 188435) | Freshwater microbial communities from Columbia River, Oregon, United States - Colum_Law_RepC_8d | ecosystem: Environmental > Aquatic > Freshwater > River | place: USA: Oregon...
GATCCATTGACGATGAAGCCGGTGGCGAAGTAGGCCGCCCGAACGGGCAAGGCACACGACCGCATGGAAAAGCCGCATCGTGCTGTCCTCGGGTTATTTCGGGATTGCGACCTGGCTTCCAGCCTGATTCGTTATCGCCGGTAGCAGTCCTTTTCCAACTGCATCAACCATGATCGCCCCTCTGCCAGCCAACGAGCCGGAGCGTCTGGCGGCTCTGCGCGAAATGCGCCTGCTGGACACCCCACCCGAGCAGGCGTTTGATGACATCGCCCAACTGGCATCGGAGATTTGCGGCACGCCGATCAGTCTGGTGTCCCTCGTGGATGAGCACCGCCAGTGGTTCAAGGCGAAGGTTGGACTGGCTGCCACCGAGACTTCCCGGGACGCGTCCTTTTGCGCCCATGCCATTTTGCAACCGGGGGAGTTGTTCATGGTCCCGGACGCGCAGCGGGATCCGCGGTTTCACCTGAACCAGCTCGTGGTTGGGGAGCCCTACATCGGCTTCTACGCCGGCATGCCGCTGACGACCTCTGAGGGGCACTCGTTGGGCACGCTCTGCGTGATCGACCGCCGCCCACGGGAGCTGACCTCTTCGCAGATGGACTCCCTCCGCCTGCTGGCGCGGCAGCTCGGGGCGCATCTGGAACTGCGCCGGCTTTCACAACGGCTGTCCGTGGCCGAGGATCAGATGCAAAGCTGGGCCGGGGACGTGGCCCGGACCAACCTCCGGCTCCACTCTGAAATGCAGGAGCGCGAACGGATCCAGAACGAGCTGCGCGAACGCGAGGAGCAGTTGCGGGACTTGTTTGAAAACGCCACGGATCTCATCCAGATCGCAGCCCCCGATGGACGCCTGCTGTTCGTGAACCGGGCCTGGCTCAACACGCTCGGCTACCGCTCCAGCGAACTCGCCGGTCTCACCGTCTTCGACATTATTCATCCTGACTGCCTCGCGGAGTGCCGCGCGGTGTTTGAGCGCGTGCTCAAGGGCGAGCCGCTCAACAATCTGCAAGTCCTTTTTCGCGCCAAGGACGGCCACGCGATTCATGTGGAGGGCAACGCAAGCTGCCGCTTTGAGAATGGCCAGGCCGTTTCCACGCGCGCCATCTTCCGGAATATCTCCCAGCGCAAAATCATCGAGGCCGAGCGCGAGCGGCTCATCAAGGAACTCCAGGCGGCGTTGGCCGAAGTCCAGACCCTGAGCGGACTGCTCCCCATCTGCGGCTGGTGCAAAAAAATCCGTGACGACTCCGGCTACTGGAACAGCGTGGAAGGCTACCTCAAGCAACGGGCCGCGGTGGAGTTCACCCACGGCATCTGTCCCGAGTGCTCCACCAAGATGATGGCCGACATGGATCGCGCCCTCAACCAGTAGCCGATCGTTGATTAAGCGGGGTTTGCCGGGTGCCTCTCGACCGGTCTCCTTCAATCAGCATTTGCCCGCCACTGTGGTCCGGGCTTGCACGCACGCGGGGACTGGGGGTCAATGGCGCACCGACATGAAAAAGCCAGCCAAGTCCCCCGCCACCATCTCCCCCGCGCCCAAACCGGTGCCGAACAGCTCGGGCATCAAAATCACCGCCATTGAGACCGTCATCCCCGATGACATCATGCCGGGCCTGATGCTGCTGCGCATCCACACGGATGCAGGGTTCATCGGGCACGGGGAGACCTATTATGTGCCGCACGCCGTGGCGGCGATGATTCACGATTGGATGGGCCGGCGGCTGCTTGGCGCGGACCCGCTCTCCATCGAAAACCACTGGCGCTTCCTCTACGAGCGAGCGAGTGCGTTCGGCTCGCGCGGGACGGAACTGCGCGCCATCAGCGCCATCGACCTCGCGCTGTGGGACATCCTTGGGCAGGCCTGCGGCAAGCCGGTCTGGCAACTCCTCGGCGGCAAGGCGCGGGACAAGGTGCGCGTTTACAACAGCTCCGGCGGCCCCACCTACGGGCGGCGCATCGGAGCCGGTCGCGATCAGGGCTGGCCCGGCCATGGCGACGTGGGCAAGCCCGGCCCGCTCGAAGACAACTGGGCCTCCAACTACGCGGCGGGCGACCTCGCCGAGGAGCTCGTGGCTGAGGGCTATTGCGCGATGAAATTCTGGACCTTCGACCGCGCGTTCCACGAGCACGGCGGCAATTTCCTTCCGTGGTCCGCCGTGAAGGCCTGCGTGAAACCGATGGAGGAAGTGCGCAAGCGCGTCGGTGACAAAATCGAAATCCTCCTCGATGGCCACGGCTTCTTCCAACTGCCCGCCGCGCTGCGCATCGCCGAGGCCATGCGCGACCTGCGCCCGCTCTGGCTGGAGGACGTGATGCGCGTGGACAACGCCGACACGCTCGCCGACTTCCGCGACAAGGCGCGGTTGCCCATTGCGGTGAGCGAGATGCTCACGAGCCGCGAAGACTACCGGCTCGTGCTGGAGCGGCGCGCGGTGGACTACGTGATGATCGATCCGACCTGGGTCGGCGGCATCAGCGAGACGCGGCGGCTGGCGGAGTTCGCGCAGACCTACAACATCCCCGCGACGATGCACGACTGCACCGGTCCGCTGACGCTCTTCGCCGGCCTGCACGTCGCCACCGCCGTGCCGAACGTGACCTTTCAGGAAACCGTCCGCGCCCACATCCGCACCTTCTACAGCTCGCTGATCGAAACGAACGTGGTCATCGAACAAGGCTTCGCGCTGCCGCCGGAAGGCCCGGGACTGGGCACGAGGCTCAAACCCGATCTGTTCCATTCCAGCCGCGACACTTATCGCATCACCCGCGCGGTGGCTTGACGCTGCCTTGGTGGTCCTCTACACCACTGACACTATTTCACATTACATGAATCCGAACCTCTCCCCCCTGTCCGCGAACCGCCGCGATTTCATCAAGTCCTCCGCTGTCGCCGGTGGCACGCTGGCCTCGGCCATCCACTTCCCGCACGTCGCGAATGCCGCGGCGGCGGGCGACAAGATCCGTGTCGGCTGGGTGGGCTGCGGCGGACGCGGCACCGGGGCGGCCAACCAGACGCTCCGCGCGGACAGCAATCTCGAGATGTGGGCCATGGGCGATGTCTTCGGTGACAAGATTGATACCGGGCTGGCGTCGCTTCAGGAGCAGTTCAAGGATGACCCGAAGAAAATCAACGTCGCGCAGGAGCGCAAGTTCACTGGCCTGGACGCCTTCCAGAAGGTGCTCAACAGCGGCATCGACGTGGTGCTGCTCACCACCTCGCCCGGCTTCCGCCCGCAGCACATCCGCGCGGCGGTCGAGGCCGGCAAGCACATCTTCTGCGAGAAGCCCATGGCCGTGGACGGCCCCGGGGTGCGCTCGGTGATGGAGAGCATCAAGCTGGCGAAGCAGAAGAACCTCGCCATCGTGGACGGCTTCGTCTGGCGCTGGACGACGGCGAACCGCGACGCCTACAAGAAGATCCATGACGGCGGGCTGGGCGACATCACGGCAGTCTATTCCAGCTACTACACGGGCGCGGTGGACCGGTATCCGAAGTGGAACCGCACCAACACCAAGACCGATCTCGAGTGGCAGATCCGCCGCTGGTATTACTTCACCTGGCTGTCCGGCGACCACATCGTCGAGCAGGCCGTTCACTCGATCGACAAGATGATGTGGACGATGAAGGACGAGCCCCCGGAGAGCGTGGTCTGCACCGGCGGCCGGCAGGTGCGCCCCGGCGAGCCCGGTGGCGAATACGGCAACATCTACGACCACTTTGCCGCCGAATACAAATGGCCCAACAACGTGAAGGGCTATCACTTCTGCCGCCAGTTCGATCGCTGCGCCAACGCCAACACGGACACAGTGTTCGGCACCAAGGGCGTCTATGAGGGCGAGAGCGGCAGCAAGCGCCACGTCATCACCGGCGAGAACCGCTGGCGCTGGAACGGTGACAAGACCCAGAACGGCTACCAGACCGAGCACGACGAGCTCTACGCCAGCATCCGCGCGGGCAAGCCCATCAACACGGGCGACCGGATGATCAAGACCACGCTCTGCGCGATCATGGCGCGCATGGCCGCCTACACCGGCAAGGAAATCACCTGGGAAATGGCGCTGAACTCGAAGGAAGATTTGTTCCCGAAGGACATCCACTGGGACATGAAGCTGCCCGTCGCGCCGGTCGCCCGCCCCGGGCAGACGTCGTTCATCTGAGCCGCGTCCGCAGTTCCATTAACGCTCAGATCGCGTCGTTACCGGGTCTGCTGAAGGCTTCGTGAGCCTGTGCCGTCAGAGTGGCGCTCATGAAACCCAGCCTGTTCCCTGTTGCCGCGCTGCTGCTCACCACGGTTCTGACCTTTGCCGATCACTGGCCCCAGTGGCGGGGGGCCAATCACGACGCCGTCAGCCGTGAATCCGGGCTGCCCACGGAGTGGGGCGACACCAAGAACCTGCTCTGGAAAGCGCCCCTGCCGGGCATGGGCTCGGCCACGCCCGCCGTCTGGGGCGACTCGATCTTCCTCACCAGCGAGGCGGGCAATGAACTGGTGCTGCTGTGCCTCGGCACGGACGGCAAGGTGCGCTGGCAGCGCAAGCTGGGTGAGGGTAGCTCCAAGGCCCGGGGCGGCGAGGGCAACAGCGCGTCACCTTCCCCCTGCACCGATGGCAAGCTCGTCTTCGGCCTCGTGGGCAGCGGCGATCTCGCGGCCTTCGATTTCAGCGGCAAGGAGGTCTGGCGTTTCAACGCGCAGGAGCGTTACGGGAAGTTCAGCTACGACTTCGGCATGCACAGCTCGCCCGTGCTGCACGATGGGCGGCTCTACTTGCAGTTCATCCATCCGCGCCTGCAGGCCGTCATCGCGCTCGATGCGGCGACCGGCAAGGAAGTCTGGAAGGTGAACCGCCCCAGCGACGGCAAGGCCGAGTGCCTGAACTCCTACGCCACGCCCTGTCTGTGGGTGCGCGGCAACACGGCCCGCCTGATCACGCACGGCAATGACTACGCGGTGGCGCACGAGCTCGCCGATGGAAAGGAAGTCTGGCGGCTGGGCAATCTCAATCCCAAGGACCGTTACAACGCGACCCTGCGCTTCGTCACCTCGCCGGTGGCCGTCGCGGATCTCATCGTGATTCCCACGGCGAAGAACGGCGCGGTGGTGGGCGTGAAGCCCGACGCGACCGGCGTGATTGGCACGGAGGGCGCCGACGAGGCGTGGCGCATCCCAAGCGGCACGCCGGACGTGCCTTCGCCCGTGGTGTATGAGGGCCGCGTTTTCCTGTGCCGCGAGAGCGGCGTGCTCACGTGTCTCGACGCCAAGACCGGCCAGCAGTTCTACTCCGAGCGCTTTCACCCGCAGACTTACCGGGCCTCCCCAGTGGCGGCGGACGGGAAGATCATCCTCACCGCCAAGGACGGAACGTTCACCGTGGTGAAGCCGGGCGAGAAACTGGAGATCCTCGCGAAGAACAAGCTGTCCGACCAGTTCACCGCCTCGCCCGCCATCAGCAACGGACGCCTTTACCTGCGGGGGTTCACGGCGCTCCATGCCATTGGCACGAAGTAGGCGGTAGGGGGAGCGCGGCGTTCACGCCACAGCAAGTCCGGCTGGAAAAGTGAGGATCGGACGGCGCTGAATACCGGTCGCTTCCGTAGCTGAAAGCCGCCGCGCAGCACGAGCCGGCTGGGAGCAAGACCTCCCGCCCCGCGCTGGCGCGTCCGTCGTCGCTGCGCTGCGCGGGGGCAAGTCCCCAACCCCAGAAAACCTCCGTCAGTCCACGCAACCGTTGACAACCCTCATAGGCGTTGCAGCGCATGGTTAGCTGTCATCTTGCTTTCCACTGTCTCCATAATCGTCTCCACCAAGACTCTCCTGCAATCCGAACCTTGTGCGGATTTTCAAACGCCCAAAGAATTCGGCGCAACTGCTCGGGGTCTCGCCGCTTGGTCTCCTCGCGGCGGCGGGAAACTCCAAGCGCCTGACAAAACCGGGCGATGGCATCATCCGGCAAATGCTCCGATACCAACAGCCAACCATCGAATGCGTCGTGAAATGTGAACAGCAAGCTCTGACCTCGGTAAGCCTTGATGTGGTCGAACATCTCGGCAACCGGATGCTTCTCGGCAAACTGACGTAGCGCTGCGCAAACATCCGGTGAAAATGTGAAATGATAAATGTCTGGCACTGGGGCAATCGTATCCCGGACGACATCCACCGCATTGCGCGCGTGATGTGATGAGTAGAAAGTCGCGACTTCCGGAGCAATGCTCGTGCCCTCGACGTAAAGGATAGCATCCGAAGGAAGCAAACCAGGCAGGTGCTCGAAGAACGCAACCGGTTGCTTCAAATCTTCAATGACCCACTGGAATGGCGTATCGAGATCAATGCCGTCGCCACGCCCGGCAACCATAGCTCGAAGCTGCTCCTTCAACTCCTCTCTGTCAGTGGTGGGCATGTGAGAGATGTGTGATGACAGCTAACAGTTAGTTGACTGCGGCTGCCGCAGTCTATCAGGGTTCATGTTGAGAGAGTAGGGCTGGACGTATCGGCCTGTCCAGCGCAGGGGTGGGGCCACGATGATGAGTGAACCAGAGCCGTCAAAGGCGGCCGATCTGGCGGCACCGCGTGGATTGCAACCAGCTCCTGAAATGGGTGCGCGGGCAGGTCGCCGCCCGGAGGGACAGGCCAGTCCGCCCCGGGGTGACATTCACGAGCTGCCGGTGAATAGCCCTCAACGACCTCGCCTCTAAAAATGCGTCGCCACTCACTTGCTGCCATGCGCTGCGTCCTCTTCAGCTCCAAGTTTTGTCGCGCCATCTGGCTGGGCCTGTTGGTGTTTGCCTGCCGGTTTGGCGCGGAAGCCCTCGTTGCCGCTCCAGCACCCATCCTGCCCCTGCCGCCGCTGCACGAGCGCATCGACGCGGTGATTGAATCCGAGTTCGCCGGTCCCCTGACTCCGCCGGCCCGGGAGGAGGATTTTCTTCGCCGTGTGCATCTCGACCTCACCGGACGGATCCCCACCACGGCCGAGGCCCGCGCCTTCTTTTCCGACACCGCCAGTGACAAGCGGATCAGGCTCGTGGAGCGCCTCCTGGCCTCCCCTCAGCATGCGCGTCATCTGGCGACATTTTTTGATGTGATGTTCATGGAGCGCCGGCCGGAGAAGCACGTGAAGACCGCCGACTGGCAGCAGTTCCTGTTCAATGCGTGCCTGACCAACCAGCCCTACCATCTGCTGGTCCGGGACATTCTGGCCGCCGACAGCGCCCACGAGCCAACCCGTGTCGCGTCCCGCTTCCAACTGGACCGCGAGGCCGATCCGGCGGCCCTGACCCGGGACACGGGAAGAATCTTCTTCGGCATGGATCTGTCCTGCGCGCAGTGCCACGACCACCCGAACATCGCGGACTATCTGCAACGCGAGTATCACGGGCTGTTCGCCTTCTTCAACCGGACCTACCTGCTCACCCGCGACAGCGACAAGAAGGCCTTCATCGCCGAGAAGGCCGACGGCGAGGTGACGTTCACCTCCGTCTTCACCAAGGAAACCGGGGCCACGCGTCCGCGCCTGCCCGGGGCGGCCCAGTTGGTGGAACCCGTCCTGGCGCGTGGAGCGGAATATCTCGTCCCGCCCGATCCGAAGAACAAGAACCTCCGGCCCGTGCCGCAATACAGCCGGCGGGCCGCGCTGGCCAAGGCGGCGACCGAGACCAACCACCGTGCCTTCAACCGCAACATCGTGAACCGGCTGTGGGCGATGATGCTGGGCCGGCCGCTGGCCGGGCCCGTGGATGAGCTGCATTCGGCCAATCCGCCGGCTTATCCGGCGCTGCTGGACTTGCTGGCGCGCGAGTTTGCGGCCAGCGGATATGACACGCGGGCGTTCCTCCGCGAGCTGGCGCTGACCCGCGTTTACGGCCGTAGCTTCGAACTGCCCACGGCCTTCAGTTCGCCCCGGGGTCTGGCGGCGACTTGGATTCCCGTGCTGGAAGCACGCCAGCGGCAAGTGACCAATGACGTGGCGGCGGCCGAGCTGGCCGTGCAGGAACTTCGTGACCGCATCGCCGCGCAGCGGAAGGCGGCACTGCCGGTGGCCGATGAACTGGCGAAGACCAACGCGGCCATCGCTGAGGTTCGCAAGGCCTGTGACCCCGGCATCAACGCCCACCGGGATGCGGAGCGCGAGCTGACGCGAAAGCGCGAAGGCAAGCAATCGGTGGAGGATGCGCTCGCCCGGCTGGCCGAGGCGCTGGCCAAGCTGCCGGCGGACAAGGAAGTCACTGCCAGCGTGGACAAGCTCAAGGCGCGCAGCACTGAACTGGCCAAGGAAATCGAGACCGCAACCAAGGACGTGACCGCGAAGGACACCGTCGCCAAACCGTTGCGGGAGAAGCTCGCTGCCGCCGAGGCCACGGCCACCGCGATCCGCGCCCGCTGGGCCACCGAGGAGCAACGATCCTGGTCGTTTGACTCCGACCTCAGTGCCGCGCTGACCCGCTGGCAGGACGCCAAGACCGAGGCACGGCATCTGGAGCAGCGGGTCGAAACCGCGCGGGCGCTCATTGACGCCGACCAGCGCCGGCAGGAAGTCGAACGGCTTCAGACCGCCCTGGTGCAACGCGAAGCAGCGGACAAAACCTCGCCCCGGTCCACCGCGCTGATGGCCAAGGTGGAGGCGGAAACGAAAGCCTTGAAGGAGGCCACCGAGAAGCTCGCCGCCGTGCTGGAGAAATCCTTTGCCATCGGCACCCTGACCCCGCTGACGCCGGAACAGCTCGCCTGGAGCATGATGGGCGCGGCGGGCGTGGTTGAGGCACACGATCTCGCGGGCGCGGCGGAGTTCGACAAGAAGCAGTCCGCCACCGAGGCCAGCCGGCACGATCCGGCCCGGCTGTCGGCGCGGACGAAGTTCGTCGAGCAATACACCTGGGACAAGCTCAAGGGCGGAGCCGCCGGTTTCGCGCCGTTCTTCGCCGCCGGCGCGGGCGAGCCGCAGGACGCCTTTTTTGCCACGGCGGATCAGGCCTTGTTCCTGAACAACGGGACGATGATGCGCAGTTGGCTGGCCCCGGCCGCAGACAACCTGACCGCCCGGCTGGGCAAACTGACGGAATCGCGCGCGCTGGCGGAAGAACTCTACCTGAGCACGCTCACACGTCTGCCCAGCAACGAGGAAGTCATCGCCGTGCAGCAGCAACTGTCCGCACGGGAGAAGGACAAGCCCGCCGTGGTGCAGGAGCTCGCGTGGGGCCTGCTGACCTCGGCGGAGTTCCGGTTCAAGCACTGACCCCAATCCGCTCCCGCCAGCGCGGAGAAAAATGTCCTTCCGAGGCAAGAAAGCGAATGCATCCCCGCTCATCGCAGTCTGATACCGCACAGCCCGCTTAACCAAGCACGCTCATGAAGCCTTGCCAATACGCCTGCAATTCGGCCGACCACGTCATCGCCCGGCGCAACTTCCTCGGCAGCCTCGCGCTCGGCGCGGGCGTTGTGGGTGGCCTGGGCACCTTCGCGCAACCGTCCGTTTCCGCCGCGCTGGCCAAGGATCAGAAGCGGATGCTCGTTATCAACATGCACGGTGGGCTTTCCCAGTTGGAGAGCTGGGATCCCAAGCCGGGCACTGACACGGGCGGGCCGTTCCGCGCCATCCCCACCAGCGTGCCCGGCCTGCACATCAGCGAACTTCTTCCGCACACGGCGAAGGTGATGCACCACCTCGCCGTCGTGCGGAGCATCAACACCAAGAACGACGACCATGGCAAGGGCAGCTACATGATGCTCACGGGCCGCCGCAAGATGCCGGGCCAGAGCTATCCGGAGATTGGGGCGGTCGTCGCCAAGTGCCTGGATTCCTCCGCGCAGAGCCTGCCCGGCCACATCCGCATCACGGCGGGCGGCGGCGGCGGACGCAGTGCGGACTCCGCCTACTTGGGCCCCAAATACGCCAGCATCTCGCTCGACGGTGGCAAGCCCCCGCAGAACACCACCAAGCCCGAAACCCTGACCGACGTTTCACTCGCCGAGCAGAACGCCTTCCGCCGGCTGGCCAATGATCACTTCCTCTCCCGCCGCCGCACGGCGATGACCGATGCTTACGTGCAAAGCTACGAGCAGGCGCTGGAGTTGATGAAGCAGCGCGAAGTCTTCGAGTTGAGCAAGGAGCCGGAGAAGGATCATGATCGCTACGGCAAGCATGACTTCGGCCGGCACTGCCTCATGGCGCGGCGGCTGTTGGAGAACGGCATCTCCTTCGTGCAGGTGTCACACTCCAACTACGATACGCACAACGAGAACTTCAACTTCCACTTCGAGCAGGTCGGCGAGTTCGACAAGCCTTTCGCCACGCTCATCACGGACCTGCACGAGCGGGGGATGCTGGAGAACACGCTGGTCGTGGTGCTCTCCGAGTTCGGGCGCACGCCGCGCATCAATCAGTATTATGGCCGCGACCACTGGGGCCGCGCGTGGAGTGTCTGCCTCGGCGGCGCGGGCCTCCAGCGCGGTGCAATCATCGGTGCGACCAACGCCAACGGCACCGAGGTGAAGGAACGCGAAGTGGACTGCGGCCATCTCTTCCACACCTATCTGCGCGCGCTGGGCCTCAGTTCCAAGTCGAGTTTCGACGTGGCCGGCCGCCAGGTGCTCATGGCCGACCCGGCGTGCGGGCCGATCAAGGAGTTGTTGGCCTGAGTCCTTAACCACGAATGGACACGAATCCCTCGTGCTCCACTCCAACTGTGACAGTTCATTCGTGTTGATTCGTGTCCATTCGCGGTCGCCATGAAACCCGACTTCAAAGCCGCCCACGTCGCCGCCGAGTTCGACCACACTGCGCCGCTGATCACCTGCCGCTTCGACCCCACGGGCAAGTTCGTCTTCGCCACCGCCGAGGACCGCGCGATCCTCCGCTGGGATTTAGCCGACCCGAAGAAGAAGACCGTGTTCAGTGCGCATGATTCCTATGTCTGGGCGGTCGCGTTGTCGAAGGACGGCCAGACGCTTGTGAGCGCGGGCGGCGATGACACGCTCATCTGGTGGCCGGCCACGGCGGAGAAGCCCGAACCGCAGCGCAAGGTCACGGCGCACAAGGGCTGGATTCGCTCCGTCGCCATCAGCCCGGATGGCAAGCACCTCGCCAGCGGTGGCAACGACCGGCTCGTGAAGCTCTGGAATCTCGCCGATGGGAAAATGGTGCAGGAGTTCACCGGCCATGAGCTGGACGTTTACAGCGTCACGTTTCATCCCGACGGCAAATTTCTCCTTTCCGGCGACCTCATGGGCAAGGTGCACCAGTGGGATCTCGCCACGGGCAAATCCGCGCGCGTGCTCGATGCCAAGGAGCTCCACCATTACGACAAGGGCCAGCAAGTTCACTTCGGCGGCATGCGTGGTCTCGCAGTTTCGCCAGACCGAAAGCACCTCGCGTGCGGCGGCCTGCACAAGGCCACCAACCCGCTCGGCAACGTCCATGAACCCATCGTCCAGCGCTACGACTGGGAGACGCACAAGCTGCTGAAGACACACCTCGCCGAGGGTCTGACGAACTCAACGGTCTGGAACTGCCTGTTCCACCCCGACGGCACGCTCATCGCCGGTTGCGGCGGCGGCAGCGGCGGGCACCTGCTCTTCTGGGGCAAGGACGACGAGAAGCCCGCGCCCTCCTTCAAGCTCCCGGACATGGCCCGCGAAATGGATTTGCATCCCGATGGTCTCCAGATCGCCACGGCCCACTATGCCAAGAAACTGCGTCTGACCAGGCTCGCGCCTAAACCCCCGGCACCGGCGAAGAAGGCGTGAGTGCGACTTCACTATTGAAGCACTTTCACCGTGGGCACGTCTTTTCGGCGATGCCATAAACTGTAGCCCTACCCAAACCATGCCAGACATTGTTCGCCCCACGCGCACCTCCCCGCCCTCCGCCAAGGACACGGTTCGCCTCGCACGCACTGCCAAGCCGGCGTCCAAGGACACCGTTCGGATCGACCGCCTGCCCGCCAAGACCGAGTCCAATCCGCAGCCGGGGAGCAGCGACGGCCTTGAGGACTTTTTGCAACAGCAGAAGCCGCACATGGAGCCCCCGCAGTGAGCTGCCGTTGGGATTCTGCGGCTTGAGGGACATGCCGTTTTTCATTCGTCAGCGGGCGCACGGCGTTTAGCCTTCCGCACCAGCAAGTCCGCCATGCTTGGGCCGCAGAGCAGACCCCTCCTCGTCCGCAACGATGCCGTCCTCCCGGCGGCGGTGGGGGTGTCGGACCCGGGCCTGACGAGTCGGTTGAAGCGACAACAGCCACCCGAAGACCCTCCGCCTCAAAACTGATGCAGGCCCTCGCCGAAGATTTCCTCTTCTCCCTGCGCCATGAGCGTGGCCAGGCAGAGCACACGCAGCGCACTTACAAGGCGCTGCTGGACAAGTTCGTTCACTGGGCGGAGTCGCGGGGCATTAAATCTTGGACCCATGTGCATTTGCCCCAGTTGACGGAATTCCTCCAGCACGAGTGCGACCGCAAGCTGGCCGATGCGCCGAAGGAGTCGCAGGCGAAACTCAGCCCCTCCAGCCTCTACCTGCAAATCGCCGCCTTGCGGGCTTTTTTCCGCTGGGCCGAAACCGAAAAGCATCTGCCCGCCAACCCGGCCGAAAACCTCTCGCTGCCGCGCCGTTGGAAGCGCCTGCCCAAGTCCCTCGCCAAGGCCGATGTGGAGCAAATCCTCAAGCCGCTGCCGGTGAGCGAGCCGGCGGATCTGTGCGATCAAGCGATTCTTGAACTCGCCTACGCGAGCGGGCTGCGGCTGGCCGAGCTGCGGAATCTCCGGCTTGAACAGCTTCATCTGGAGGCTGGTTTCGTCACCATCATCGGCAAGGGCAATAAGGAGCGCATCGTGCCGGTGGGCAAGTTCGCCGTGGTCGCACTGAACCGTTATCTGGAAGTCGCGCGGCCCAAGCTCGTCAGTCCAAAGTCCCCGGCCAATGTCTTCCTCACCCGGCGGGGCACCGCCTTTGCGCATGTGACCATGTGGACGCACATCAAGCAGCGGGTGCGGCGCGCGGGGGTTGAGCGCCATGTCACCCCGCACATGCTGCGGCACAGCTTCGCCACGCACCTGCTGGAGCACGGCGCGGACTTGCGCGTGATTCAAGAGCTGCTGGGGCACTCCAGCATCAGCACCACGGAGATTTACACTCATGTCGCCGGGCAGCGGCTCAAGGACGTGCATGCGGAGCATCACCCGAGGGCCAAGTTTCCCGCCCGCCCGGCCAAGGCCACCGCCAACGACACTTGAAACCGCCGCCGGCCTCCGCCATCCTCCGGCCATGTTCGCCCATCGCATCGCCTGGTCTTGTCGTTCTCTTCTGGCCCTGTCACTGCTCGCCACCCCGCTGGTCGCAGCCGACTCATCCATCGGCGTGGGAGCCAAGCCGATTGCGGGCGCGGAAGTGATCATTGATGGCTCCCGCAAGTTGCTCGATGAGAAGTGGACTTACTGGCAGGGGCCGCGCTTTGCCTCCTCGCTGCCCATCAAGTGGAAGATCGTCGAGGATCCGGTGGACAAGGGTGGCACCGTGGTGATGACCGACGACCCCGTTGCGCTCGGCGGCAAATACGGCACGGCGGACATCGTGACCAAGAAGGCCTACCGCGACTTCCGCCTGCACATCGAGTTTTGCGTCATGAACCCGCGCGGCAACAGCGGCGTGTATCTTCAGAATCGCTACGAGATCCAGATCATGGAGGGCGACAAAACCAAGCACGGCATGGGCGCGGTCATCAACGAGACCGAGTCTCCCTACCACGCGTTCGCCGGGCTGGGGAAATGGAACAGCTACGACATCGTCTTCCGTGCGGCGCGCTTCAAGGACGGCCAGCGCGTCGAGAAGGCGATGGTCTCCATGTATTTCAACGGCCAGAAGGTGCACAAGAACGTGGAGATCAACCAGGTCTGGGGCGGCGCCAATTCCGGCGTGGACGGCGGCAACAACAAGGGGCAGGGCATCACCGACACCCCGCAGGGCCTCAAGCTCCAGTGCGAAGGTCACGACGTGCGCTACCGCAATACGTGGATCAAGGAGCTGGATCTCAAGGACCCCAGCACGGATTTCTGAGCGTTGGTCGCCTGGCTCATCGCGGCCTTCCTGCCAGCACGCGGAATTTCCACCTTCCCAAGGCCGGTGCCCGATTCCGTCTGCTTGAGGGGTTGTAGGGGCGACACCGACCCGTTACCGTCCGCGCCCTGAATTGAAATGAAGAAGCCATCTCTGCTGGTGATTTTCCTCACCGTGTTTCTGGACCTCGTCGGGTTCGGCATCGTGCTGCCGTTGCTGCCGGTTTACAGCGAGAACTTCGGTGCGAGTGGTTTTCTCGTCGGGGTCATCATGGCGTCCTTCTCCGCCATGCAGTTCCTCTTTGCCCCGATGTGGGGCCGGTGGTCGGACAAGGTGGGCCGCCGCCCGGTGCTGCTCATCAGCAACTTCGGCTCGTCCGTGTCCTACGCGCTCTTCGGACTGGCCTCCGGGCTGGAGGGCAATGCCGCGCTCTGGACGCTGCTGGCCTCGCGCATCTTTGCCGGCATCTGCGGCGCGAACATCTCCGTGGCCCAGGCCTACATCGCGGACATCACGCCCCCCGAGGATCGCTCGCGCCGCATGGGCCTGATCGGCATGGCCTTTGGCCTGGGCTTCATTCTCGGACCGGCGCTGGGGGCGTTGAGCTTGAGCGGCTTTGGCCGGACGGGACCGGGCTGGGTCGCGGCGGCCATGTGCTTCGGCAACTTCCTGCTGACCTGCGCCATCCTGCCGGAAAGCCGGCAGCCCAGTTCCGAACACGCGCCCGAACGCCCCCGCCTCAGCCTGTGGTCGCACACGCTCGGGCGTCCGCAGGTGGGCCTGCTCGTCTGGCTGTTCTTCCTCGCCACGTTCGCGTTCACCTGTTTTGAAACCACCTTGGGCCTGCTCGTCAGCCAGACCTTCAAGCTCGACGCGCGCAAGCCGGAAGATGCGAAGGCGATCGGCTACCTGTTTGCTTACTGCGGACTCATCGGCGCGCTGGTCCAGGGCGGGGCAATCGGTCGCGCGGTGAAGAAGCTCGGCGAGCCCAAGCTCATTGCGGTCAGCCTGTTCTTCACGGCGGCCAGCCTGGCGCCGTTGCCGTATGTGACGAGTTGGGGCGCGCTGCTGGGAGTCCTGGCCCTGCTGGCCATCGGCTCCAGTCTGGCCCGCGCACCGATCTTCGGGCTGTTGTCGATCCTCACCCCCGCGCACGAGCAAGGCGAAACCATCGGCGTCGCGCAGAGCTTTGGCAGTCTGGCGCGCATCGCGGGTCCGATCTTCGCCGGCAGCCTCTTCCATCTGCATCCGTCCTGGCCTTACCTCGCCTGCGCCGGAGTGTCACTGCTCGCCGGACTGCTGGCGTGGGCGAAGCTCTCCCGCGTCATCCCGGCGGCGAAGTAAGCTGGCAGCCCTGCCGCCGCACTTGTCCTCGTTGGCCGGACTGCTACGCTCCGGGGCATGCATTTCACCAAGTCAATCGCCAGCACCTTGCTGCTGGCGGCCAGTCTGAGCGCCATCGCTCAGCAACCCAAACCCGCCAACTACGACGAAAGCAAAGTTGGCAACCTCCCGCTGCCCGACCCGCTGATCTGCGCGGATGGAACCAAAGTCACGGATGCGAAGCTGTGGCAGACCAAACGGCGCGCGGAGGTTTTGGGGCTGTTCCAGACGCACGTCTATGGCCGCAGTCCCGCGAAGCCGGCGAATTTGGTCTATGAGGTCACCAAGACAGACCTGCAAGCGCTGGGTGGCAAGGCCACCCGCAAGGAGGTGGCCATTTATCTCACGGGCAAGAAGGACGGTCCGCGCCTGGATTTGCAGCTCTTCGTGCCCAACGGTGCCAAGGGACCGGTGCCCGCGTTCCTCGGCTGCAACTTCAACGGCAACCACGCCGTCCACGCCGACCCCGGCATCACGCTGAACCCGCGCTGGATGCGCACGGTCCGCGACAGCAAGAACGTGGTGAACAACCGCGCCACCGAGGCCTCGCGCGGTTCCGAGGCCAGCCGCTGGCAGGTGGAGATGATCATCGCGAAGGGTTACGCGCTGGCGACCTACTACTATGGCGATGTGGAGCCGGACCACGCCGAGGGCTGGAAAGATGGCCTGCGCGCCGCGATGTCGAAGGACGGGGCGAACACGCAGTTCGCAGCCGATGCGTGGGGCGCGATTGGCGCGTGGGCGTGGGGCCTGAGCCGCGGGCTGGACTATTTGGAGAAGGACAAGGCGATTGACGCGAAGAAGGTGGCGGTCATCGGGCACTCGCGGCTGGGCAAGACTTCGCTCTGGGCGGGCGCGAGCGATGAGCGGTTCGCCATGGTGATTTCCAACAACTCAGGGGAGGGCGGCGCCTCCATCTCGCGGCGCGACTTCGGCGAGACCATCGCGGTGCTGAACAAGAATTTCCCGCACTGGTTCTGTGGGAACTACAAGCAATACACCGGTCGCCCGGAGAATCTCCCGGTGGACATGCATGAGCTGGCCGCACTGGCCGCGCCGCGTCCGCTCTACATCGCCAGCGCACAGGAGGACACCTGGGCGGACCCGAAAGGTGAGTTCCTGGCGGGCAAGCTGGCCGAGCCGGTGTATGCGCTCTTTGGGAAGAAAGGCACGGGCGTCGCGGAATGGCCGGCGGTGAACCAGCCGGTGGGCGAGTTCGTGGGCTACCACGTCCGGAGCGGCAAGCACGACGTGACCGCCTACGATTGGGAGCAATACCTCCGCTTCGCCGACAAGCACTTCAAGCGGTAGCCGCCGCGCGCCGCGCCGTCAGGCGCAGCCGCAGCCGTGGTTGTTGCAGCAACTGCCGTCGTTCATGTCCTCGACCGTCGGCACGCGGCCGAGCTCGAAGGTCTTCTGCACGTGCTTGAGGATGTTGTCCTGCAGGCGGGAGACTTCCTGCTGCGCGGTCATGAACTCGGTGGCGACGGGGTTGCCCATGAAGCTGTCGCGCAGCGCCTCGAAGCGGCCGATCTCCTCCTCGGAGATTTGCACGCCGTGCTGCTGCTTCTGCTGGAGGAGCGCGCCCGAGTCGTTGAGCATCTGGTATTCATACTTGGCCTTCTCGTCGATCATGAAGGCGTCGATGCGGCGGCGGAGGTCGGTGAAGTCGGGGCGGTCCAGGATGGACTGGCAGAGGTCACGGATTTTCTCTTCCACGGCGGGGGTTTCAACGGCGGTTTGCATAGCTTGATGGTCTGATCCGCGACGCTCACGGCGCAACGGGCGTGGCAAAAGGTAGCAGTGGAACGGACGCGGGCGAGAATTCTTTTCCGCTGCCAGAAGTCATGGACATCATTGGCTGTCTGAGGCCAGAGCGATGCAGATGACGTGACCGGGTCGCGCGCCCGGCGGCGCTCTAATTAGTCTTGCCCGTTGACGATGGGGCTGGAACGGGTGTTACTCGGGCCATGCATTGGTTACCGACCTGTCTTCTCGCCGGCCTGCTCGGCGCCGGCTGCACCACTGCGCCGGACGCCCGCAAGTCCAACTCGAAGAAAGGGGATCCGAAGACCGGCAAGGCTGCTCCGCCCACCGCCCCGGTGATCTCCCCTGTGAACGCCTTGTCCGGACGGGTCATGTTGGTGAATGGCCCGCTCAAATACATCGTGGCGGAAGGCACGCTCGGCCGGTTGCCGGCTGCGGATCAGGTGCTCAATGTCTATCGTGATGGCCAGCGAGTGGGCGAAGTCCGCGTGTCCCAGCAGGCGCGGGGTGCGAATTTCACGGCGGACATCGTGCAAGGCGAGCTGCGCGTCGGTGACACCTTGCGCAGCGATTAACGCCACGCGTCCCAACTGGTTCAAAGGTGTTCGCCGGCCAGCAGGTCACCTTCCTTGAGCACCAGAGGAAACGGTTCGAGTGGCATCGGCCGGTCATGGCCTAGGAACTCCTCGCAGACCCGGAAGAACTCGGCGCGCGTGCCGACCCGGCGGATTTGGTGGAGAAACCGCCCGTCCGCATCCACGCCGAGGCCGACGTAGTTCAGATACTTCTTCATCTTCTGCACCTGCGAGGACTCGCTGATCCCCGGGCTGCAAACGGCCTCGTAGAGCGCGCGGATGTAGCCCAGCACATCCACGCCGCGCGGGACAAAGAGTGGTTCACCGCGTTGGTGCTGGCGGATCTGGGTGAAGAGCCAGGGGTTCCGGATCGCACCTCGGCCAATCATCAGCCCTCGCGCGCCGGTGAGCCGCAGCACCTCGGCGGCTTTGCCAGCGGAATGCACGTTGCCATTGGCCACCACGGGACAGGGCATGTGCGCCACCGCGCGGGCGATGAAGTCGTAATGCACCTCGCTGCGATACATCTCCTTGACCGTGCGCGCATGGACGGTGAGCAGGTCCAGCGAGTGTCGGGCGAAGATGGGCAGCAACTCGTCGAACACGCGCGGATCGTCGAAGCCGATGCGCGTCTTGACCGTGAAGGGAATCGTCACCGCCTGCCGGAGCGCGCCCAGGATAGCGTCCACGCGTTTCGGCTCGCGCAGCAGGCCGCCGCCGGCGCACTTGCGATAGACTACCGGCGCGGGACAGCCGAGGTTCAAATCCACTGCGGCGATGGGCAGGGTTTGCAGGAACTTCGCCGTGCGGACCAGCGCAGGAATGTCATTCCCAATCATCTGCGCCACGATGGGCCGGCCGGTGACGTTGGCGGTGATGGACTGGACGATCCACTTCTCCGGCGTCGAGACCGCGTGGACGCGCAGATACTCGGTCCAATACACGTCCGGCCCGCCGTAGCCGGCCATCAATGTCATGAACGCGAGGTCGGTCACGTCTTGCATCGGGGCGAGCGCGAGCAGCGGTCCGGCGATGGGAAAGATGTTCATGACCACGAGAGTCCAAGCATCGCCGGAAACGAGGAGAGCGGCTCCAACGGCCCGGTCACACCGCGCGCGCCATGCGGCGGCGCGTCCACCAGCCATTGAACTGGTCGAGCACCACGGCGAGGATCACCGCGGTGCCGATGATGATGCGACTGTAATTCTGATCGATGCCGAGGATGACGATGCCGTTGTCGATCATCTTGATGATGAGCGCGCCAAGCAGCGCCCCCAGCGCGGAGCCACGGCCCCCGGAAAGACTCGCACCGCCCACCACGGCCGCCGCGATCACATCGAGCTCGTAACCCTGGCCGTCGCCGCTTGTGGCACTGCCGTAGTAGCCGATGGCCAGCAAGGCCGCGACTCCGGCCGTGAGCCCGGAGTAGATGAAGACTTTGAGCTTCACCAACTGCACGCGGATGCCGCTGAACTGGGCGGCCAGCTCGTTGCCGCCCACGGCATAAGTCTGCCGGCCAGCGGTGAGGAAGGTGAGGTAGAATGTGCCGCCGATCGTCACCGCCAGCAGCACGCCGAGTGGCACGAGGCTCAGACCATCGCCGGTTTCCCAGCGAATCATGTAGCGAAACGCCTCGGGGAAATCCCCCACCGACTGCCCGCCGGTCATGACAAACGCCTCGCCCCGGAAGATGGCCATCGTGCCCAATGTGATGATGAAAGGATGCACCTTGAGCGTGGTCACCATCACGCCGTTGAGCACCCCGCACAGCGTCCCGACCGCCAGGCAGGCGGTGATGCCCAGAAGTAGCGCCTCATGTGGCGGCGCGCTGGCCAAGGCTCCGCCTGTGCCAAACGACCGGAACACCATCGCGCCCACCACCGACGCCAGCGCGTAGATCGCGCCCACGCTCAGGTCAATCTGGCCGGCGATGATCACCAGTGTCGCCCCCACCGCCATGATGCCGATGAAGCTCGTGTCCTTGGCCAGTTGGGTGAGGTTGGCCGCGTTCAAAAACTTGTTCTTCTCCTCGAAGACCGGCACCCGCTCGCCCTTCTCCATCGTGAAGACCCGCTCACGATCCCCTTGTGCGTTGACTTGGAGCTTGGGCACCTTGACCGTGCCGCCCAGCAACGTCAGCAGGCCGCCCAGCAGGAGGATGACCAGGAGCAGCCCCCCTTCCTGCATTCCAAAGATCGCCGAGCGGGCGCGAACAGTGATGCGTTTGGCGGTTTCCATGATGGCGCGGATGCTAGCAGACGGGACGCGGTCCGCAACCTTGCAAGTTAAAGTTCAACAGCGCCCGCCCCGGCGCAGACATCCGCCTTGCGCGCACGCTCTGAACCCTTTGGCGCAGAGTGATTCTGGTGACGTTGCGTTTTCCAGAATCTGAACGCATTGTTGCGGCAGTCCAAAACTGCTGCATCACGCGTCGCTCAGTTTCGCCGCATGAACTCATCCGTCACCCGCCGCCTCCTGCATCTGTTCACGTTTGTGCTAGCCGGCTGGTTCGTCAGCTCCAGCACCGGTGCTGCACCCGCCACCGTCCCCAAGCTCACGCCGCAGCAGACGGACTTCTTCGAGAAGAAGATCCGCCCTGTCCTCGTGAAGGAGTGTTACAAATGCCACTCGGCCGAGGGGGGACGCATCAAGGGCGGCCTGCGCGTGGACACCCGCGATGGTCTCCTCAAGGGTGGCGACTCCGGCCCCGCCATCGTGCCTGGCAACCCCGACGCCAGCCCCCTCATCCGCGCCATCCGCTATCGCGATCGCAATCTCCAGATGCCGCCGGACGACAAGAAGCTTCCCGCGTCCCAAATCGCCGATCTTGAAACCTGGGTGCGCATGGGCGCGCCGGACCCCCGCGCCGATGCTCCAAACAAATACGGAGCCGCCCCCACCGATCCCAAGCAGCACTGGAGCTTCCAACCTGTCTTCAAACCCATCGTCCCGGACTTCCGGAAAGACTGGGTGCCCCTCGCCCGCAACGCGATTGATCACTACGTCTTTGCCAGCTTGGAGGCCAAGCAGCTTGCCCCCTCGCCGCGCGCCGACAAAATCACCCTCATCCGC
>Ga0255095_1000459_pt1 | contig 20739 bp, 15 predicted proteins | sample Colum_Law_RepC_8_2_FD_188435 | JGI IMG/M metagenome (GOLD analysis project Ga0255095, IMG submission 188435) | Freshwater microbial communities from Columbia River, Oregon, United States - Colum_Law_RepC_8d | ecosystem: Environmental > Aquatic > Freshwater > River | place: USA: Oregon...
CGCGAATCTCGGCCATGAACTGGGCGCGCGGGAGCTGGCCGCGCTGCATCTGGCGGAGCTTGAACTCCCAGTCGCCGGTCAGCTCAGGCTTGGTCAGCTCGGGGATGCTGAGGCCGTTGAGCAGGGCAATCAGCGTGAAGGCTTTCGCGCTGGGCACCAGTTCGCGCTGGTTGCGGTGGAGGTATTGTTCGTAGAGCAGGCCTTCGATGATGGCCGCGCGCGTGGCGGGCGTGCCCAAACCGCGTTCGCTCATGGCCTCGCGCAGTTCGTCGTCCTCGATGAGTTTGCCGGCGCTTTCCATCGCGCCGAGCAGCGTGGCTTCCGAGTAGCGCGCCGGGGGCTTGGTCTGGCTGCCTTTCACCACGACATCGGCGGTCTTCACCTGCTCGCCTTGCTGGACGGGCACGAGGCTGGGGGCGTCGTCGTCGGTGGCAGCTTCCTTGCCATAGACTTCGAGCCAGCCGGCCTTCATGAGCACTTTGCCGGCGCTCTTGAACGGCTCGCCCTCGACGCGCGTGATGCGCGTGGTCTCGAGGAACTCCGCCGCCGGGAAGAACACGGCGAGGAAGCGCTTGGTGACGAGGTCGTAGAGTTTCTGCTCCGGCTCGGACAAGCCTTTCGGCAGCACGCCGGTGGGGATGATGGCGAAGTGGTCGGAGATTTTGGCGTTGTTGAAGATGCGCTTGTTCGGGCGCACCCAGCCTTCGGTCAGAATCTTGGCGGCGGGAACGCTGTAGCCCGCGAGGTCGCGGAGCGAATCGAGCGTCTTCTTCACCGTCGGGATGTAGTCCTCCGGCAGCGCGCGGGCATCCGTTCTCGGGTAGGTGAGGACTTTGTGCTTCTCGTAGAGCGCCTGCGCGAGACCGAGCGTGTTCTTGGCGCTGAAGCCGAAGCGGCCGTTTGCCTCGCGCTGGAGCGTGGTCAGGTCGTAGAGACCGGGCGAGAGCTGCGTGCTGGGCTTGCTCTCCTCGGTGACGATGCCGGGCTTGCCGAGGCACTTGGCGCGGAGGGCGTCAGCTTGTTCCTTCGTCCAGAGGCGCTCGGCTTTGATTTCGGCGTCGGCGTCCTTGGCGGAGTTCTTCTGGAACTTCTCATCGAACCAGCGGCCCGGATACTGGCCAGCCTTAGCGTCGAAGGTGCCGATGACTTCCCAATAATCACGCGCAACGAACTTGCGAATCTTCGCCTCGCGCTCGACCAGGATGGCCAGCGTGGGCGTCTGCACGCGCCCGACGGTCGTGAGGTTGAAGCCGCCGGTCTTGTTGTTGAACGCGGTCATCGCCCGCGTGCCGTTGATGCCGATGAGCCAGTCAGCCTCGGCGCGGCTTTCGGCGGCGTCGGCGAGCGGACGCATGGAGGCGTCGGAGCGGAGCTGCGCGAAGCCGTCGCGGATGGCCCCGGCGGTCATGGACTGAAGCCAGAGGCGCTGGATGGGTTGCTTGGCCTTGGTGTAGTCCGTGATGCGGCGGAAGATGAGTTCGCCCTCGCGCCCGGCGTCGCAGGCGTTAATGACGGCATCCACGTCCTTCCGCTTGAGGAGGCGCTGGAGGACTTTGAGGCGGGCCTCGGACTTCTCGATGGGCTTCAGGCCAAACTGCGGCGGCAGATGCGGCAGGCACTTGAAGGTCCACTTGCCCTTCTTGATGTCGTGCTCTTCGGGCACAATGAGTTCAAGGAGATGGCCGACAGCGGAGGAGACGACGTGCGTGGCGCTCTCGTAGAACTCGCCAGACTTGTCCTTCTGAAATCCGCCCAAGGCCTTGGCGATGTCCGCCGCGACGGAAGGCTTTTCTGCAATGATGAGGGCTTTGCCCATGAGTAGCGCGGGCTTCTACACGAGCCACGGGCGGGAAGGCAACAGGAGTTTTTCCCGGCGGCGGGTCTGGAGCTCAGGTTTGCGGCCTCGACTCGCGCTCGAATCCAGCGATTTTTACAGCATCGGCCGCCTCCATGCGCCGGCGGCTACTTCGCTTTCTTCTTCGCCTTGTCGCCCTTGCCCCCGACTTGCTCCGGATCGCTGAACGGTGGTTTATCGAACGCCGTGCCGTCGCCGACCACGCGCGGGTCCTTCGCCGCCTGCAGGGTCTTCATCAACCGTTCGGACAGTTCACGTCGCTGCGCGGCGAACGCTGGATCGGCGGCCAAGTTCTTCACTTGGTTAGGGTCGTTCTTCAAATCGTAAAGCTCCTCGGCCGGGCGCTTGGCGAACGCGATGTCGAACTGCTGCCTCCACTGCGGGTCGTGCTGGTGCGCTATCAGCCAGGTCTTCGTGGGGCTGGCGTCCATGTCCGGGAACGCGGCGCGGGTGTTCGCCGCCACGGCTTTGACATCCGGTGTGGACTCGGCGGCGGCGTAGGGCGCACCCATCGGCCAGCGGTCCGGGGCGAAGTTGCGGATGTAGAGAAATTCCGGAGTGCGCAGGGCCCGCATGGGATAAGGCAGGTTGCCCTCTCGCGCGACGCCCACATGGCGCTCGCGGCCGGTGACCACCCAGTTGCGGGCCGGGTCCACGAGCCCGTTCTTGTCTGACTTCAGTAACGGCACGAGGCTCTTGCCGTAAAGGTTCTCCGGCGGCTTGACCCCGCCGATTTCGAGGAAGGTGGGCATCAGATCCGGCAGCCGCACCAAATCTTCGAGCACGCGGCCGGGTTTCGCCCCGGGCCAGCGGATGGCCAGTGTGACGGCGGTGCCATGATCGTAGAGGTTGCACTTCCCGCTGGTGACGCCGGGCATGCCGTGGTCGCCGCTGAGGACGATGACGGTCTTGTCGAGTTCGCCCGCTGCTTCGAGTCGCTGGAGCAGCACGCCCACGTAGGCATCCACGGCCTGGCACTCGCCGAGATAGTCAGCCACGTCCTCGCGAATCTCCGGCACGTCCGGCAGGAACTTGGGCAGCTTCCCCCTCAAGGCGTCGGGCTCGATGCTCCACAGGGCCTTTCCGCTGCCCTTCACCCAGGTGCGGTGCGTGGTGGTGGTGCCAAACCAATAGTGCCACGGCTGGCCGGGCTTCCGCGCGGCGAGGAAGTCATCAAAGTTGCCACGCACCTGGCCGAGGATTTTCTCCCGAGCGGCGGCGATGGTCTGCCCGTCGGCGACCATTTTCGTCACCTCCTCGGAGTAGTTGTTACAAGCGCCTCCGGCCTTCTGATAGGCGTATTGCTGGCCGCCAAAGCCCGCATCCGCCGGCGAGCCCGGACTCCACACCTTGAAGCTCTTGCCGATGTGATACCCCGCGTCGCGGAGCAGCAGCGGGAAGGTGGGGATGGATTCATCCCACACCGCGCCTTGAAGAATCGCACCGCGCCCCGTCTGGAAAAAGTAGCGTCCCGAGAGCAGCGAACTGCGGCACGGCGTGCAGCTCGGCGCGTTGACGAAGGCGTTTTTGAAGAGCACGCCCTCGCGCGCGACACGGTCCACGTTCGGAGTCTGGATGAGGTCGTTGGGCGTCGGCCGTCCATCCAGCCCCTTGTAGCAACTGGCGTAGCGGCCCCAGTCATCGGCGAAGACGAAGAGGATGTTCAGCCGGGAACCTTCGGCAGCGACGAGGAAGCCGGACAGGAAAACGAGCACCATCAAGTGAGCGAAGAGGCGTTTCATCGGCTCAATGGACGGAACCGGGCCGCGCAAGGTCACAAGCTCGCACACGATGTTTCCACCAGTGCTCGCGGAGGCAGCAGCGCCACCAGCCAATCAGCGCTGCTGTATTCCTTGCTTCCCCCGCACCGGGCCGGTTGAATCCGCCGCGCATGAACCGCATTGAAGAACGCTTCGCGCACCTGAAGCGCGCCGGGCAGAAGGCCCTGGTGGTTTACATCGGCGCCGGCGACCCGCATCTCGAAGCCACGCGGCAGCTGGCCCTGGGTTTTGATCGAGCCGGCGTGGACATCCTGGAGCTGGGCGTGCCCTTCAGCGACCCGCTGGCGGATGGTTTGGTGAACCAGTTGGCGGCGCAGCGTGGCCTCGCCTCCGGCACCACGCCGCCGAAGCTGCTCGCCACCATCGCCAGCATCCGCCGGGAATCGCAGATCCCGATCGTGCTCTACGTTTACTTCAATCTACTGCATCGGTGCGGCGTGGAGACGTTCATCAATGACGCCGCCCGCGCGGGTGTGGATGGGCTGCTGGTGCTCGACTTGCCGCCGGAGGAGGCCGACACCTATGAGGCCCTGATGCGACAGGCGGGCATGAGCGCCATCTGGCTCATCGCGCCCACGACCCCTGAGGATCGCATCGCCCAGATCGCACGGCGCGGCACGGGTTTCATCTATTATGTCTCCCGCGAGGGCGTGACTGGTATGCAGGCAAAGGTCGCGGGCAACCTCGCCGAGCGCGTGGCGCTCATCCGCGCCCACACCCCACTCCCCATCGCCGTCGGCTTCGGCATCTCGAACCCCGAGCAGGCTCGTCAGGTGGCCTCGGCGGCTGACGGAGCAGTCGTGGGCAGCGCGGTGGTGAACCAGATCGCACAGCTCGGCGATTCACCCGAACTGGTGCCCCGGCTGGAGGCCTTCGCCAAGTCCTTGGCAGATGGTGTGAAGGGGCGTTGAACGCCCGCTGAAGTCAGACCGGGCGTGATTCAGGCCGGATCGTGCTGCCCTGCGCCGCCGGACTTCAGCCCGCAATCATCCGCTCGCCCAGCTGCAATTGCATCCGCTGGGGATCGAGGCCGTTGGCCAAGCACCAGGCGCGATACGCGTTGGGCGAAATTTCGCTGGGCTTGATTTCGCTGCGCCCGCCCCAGAAGACGTTTGTATAGCTGACAGTGATGCCGAGGCCGTTCAGATGCGCGTCAATCGCCGCCTTGTGCGCGAGCACGAGCGCCTTGTCGGTGCCATGCGCGACGCCCATGACGTTCACGTTGCGGAACTCCGGGCCACCCTCGCGCCAGTAGGCGTGCGTCATGATGTGATGACGGCCCACTTCGCGGCCCGCCTCAATCTCGCGGCCCGGCGGCACGGCCCAGTGGAAGAGCGCGTTGAACTTCGTGACCTTCTCGCCGGTGGCCAGGGTCTTGACGTGTTCAAGGAAGGTGGAGAAGCGCCCGATGATCTTGCGCTCGTTGAAGTCGGCGGCGACTTCGAGAAACGTCTTGAGCGGCACGCCCGCCTCGGCAGCGCGGGCGGCCCACAAGTCGGGAACGAGCTCCTCCGGTTTGAACTCGCGCTTGACGGCTTCCAGAATGCGCCACTCCAGCTCGTTGAGCGTGACCATCGCCACATCTTGCGCCTCCGCCGGCACGTCGGCCTTGCTGCCGGGTTCCATGCCGCGCCGCCGCGTGTGGCCGACGCCGAGGGCGAAAAGCTTCTTGGCCGGCATGAGCCGGAAGTGCCCTGCGCCGATCCGGCGGGCGAGATACTCGCAATGCCGGGGCATCGAGTAGCCGGCGGGAATCTTCAGCGTGGTCCAGAGCCTGTAAGTCGAGCCGGGCGTGGCGGCGTCCGTCGAGCGCGTGACCACGTGGCCGGAGAAGGGGTCGTTGGCGAAGAGGTCGTCGAAGGCCGCATCGAGCTTTTCCTGCGGCACCTCCCAGGCGACGAGCGCGCCCTGGGCAAGGTTGGTGGCGAGCAAGGTCTGCCGCACACGCCGGATGACCCCGGCCCGCAGCATGGCCTGGATGCGCCCAATCACCGTGTCCACCGGCAGCCCGGCCTGCTGGGCAATCGCCCCCATTGGATCGGCCTGGAAGCCCTGCAACTGGTCTTCCGAGATCGCAAGAATGCGCTGGTTGACCGGGTCGGCAATTTCGACGGGAACAGTGACGTGGCTCATACTTCGGTTTCTGCTAAACGATGGAGCGCATCATTCCCGACGAGTCACGCCGGGGCCAGACACAATTTTGGCGAAGACCACTCGCCCGCTGCCGCCAGGGCGGGGGCGGTCAGTTCTGCGCGGCCGCCCAGCGCTCGGCAAACCGGCGGAGTTCCGCCGGGTCAGCAAGGCCGAGCTTGAGGGTGATGCTCTGGCAAACCACGGGGAAGGAAAGCGGCTGATGGGCAAGGCGTTGCTGAATGAGCTCCACCTGGCAGCCCGCGCCCAGAAGCTGCAGGACGAGGTGCTCGTCCTGGGTGAGCAGGTTAGGCTGGCTCATGGGCAGCCGGCGCACCCGCTCCTGAATCTCTTCCAGCGCGCGCCCGTTGATGGGCGGGGTGCAGAAGAACCGGCCGGACAGCGCGTCCCGAATCGCCGTGATGAGAAACGTCGGCGCGGACTGCTTGAGCACATACGCCGCCGCGCCGCACTCCGTGGCAGCCTGGATGTAACGCTCCTCATCGAAGAGTGACAGCACCACGAGCAGGGGCCGGGGCGTGGCCTTGGCCAGCTCCCGCAGCAGATCCAACCCGTCCACCATCGGCATCACAATGTCCGTGATCACCACATCAGGATGGGTTTGCTCGATGACGTGCAAGGCCTCCAAGCCGTTGCTCGCCTCACCGACGACGCGGAAATCGCCTTGGGACTGGAGCAGGCCACGGATGCCCCGACGCACCAAGGGGTGGTCCTCCACAATCACTATGCTGGTCGTTTTCACTTAGTCGCTGATTCGAATGATCCCGCCGACAATCCGGGAGCCAGCCCGAGCGACTCCAACGGAGCGGTCAAGGGGCGCAAGGTCACTTCTTCATGAGCGCGGAGCAAGGGGAATTCTGCCATAACGCGCGTGCCCTTGCCGGGATCGGATGAAATCGCAAACGAGCCACCCAGCAGACGCACCCGCTCGCTCATGCCGACCAGGCCGCAACTCCCGTCACGGCTCAATCCTGCGCGAGGATTGAAGCCCTTGCCGTGGTCCAACACCTCGACGAGCAATACGGTGGCGGTGGTCCGCAAGCTCACCACCGCCGATGACACCCCGGCATGGCGGGCGACGTTGGTGAGCGACTCCTGCACCGTGCGATAAACCGCAGTCTCGATCTCCGGATTGAAGCGCTGGCGATCTACGTCATCCGCATGAAATTCCACCCGCACTCCGGTAGCTGGCATGTAACGCTCGAAATACCACAAGAGCGCGGGCACGATACCCAGATCATCCAGCAACGCGGGCCGCAGTTCCTGCCAGAGATTCCGGATTAACGTGGTCAGTCGTTTCAAGGCACCGCGCCCATCGTTCAAAGCCCGTGGATCCGCGTTGCCCGCCGCTTCCAGCGTGTCGAATGAGTAATTGAGCACCGTCAGGGTTTGGCCGGCTTCATCGTGCAGTTCGTGCGCAAGCCGACGACGCTCACGCTCCTGGGTTTCCAGGAGCCGGCGGGAAAGCGTGCGCAAATCCTCTGTGAAACGCTGCAATTGCAGATTGGCCTCCCGCAACTCAGCCGTGCGCGCCTGAACATTGACCTCCAGATGCTCCTTGGCGTGCCGCAATTCGTCGGCCGCCTGCCGGATGCGCAGGAAGGACCGGATGCGTGCGATGAGCTCCTGCGGCTGCACCGGCTTGGTGAGATAATCGTCCGCGCCAAGGTTCAGGCCACTGATGCAACTACTGGGTCCCACCGCCAGGCCGGAAATCAGGATGACAAACGTGTCTTTCGTCCGCTCCTCCGCCTTGAGCCAGTGGCAGAACTCCCGGCCATCGGCATCCGGCAGCACCACATCCAGCAGGATGAGCGCGGGGGAATACTCGGTGAGCACCGCCCGCGCTTCCATCGCCGAGCCGGCCGTCCGCACCTCAAACCCCGCGTCCTCCAGCAGCGCGGCCAGCAGTTCAATGATGACGGCGTCGTCATCCACCAGCAACACCCGGTGGCGGGGCATGGGCGCGGAAGATTTGTTGGCGGAGACCGGAGACACGACACAAAGCTACACAGCCTGCGACAGCACGAACAGCCGGAAAATGGCCGCCCCTGACGGCGACCGGACTGCGGTTACAGGAACGCTGGCGATTCCGCGGCCTACTTCCAATCATCCGTGCGGAACGACTGCGCCGGCAGCCCGTCCTGGTTGAACAAGTTCGCCCACGGATGGACCGAGGCCCACGCGTAGCGCACCGCTACGGGCTTAGCCACCTGTTCGCTCGTGAGCACGACCGTGTCGCCCGCAATCACCGCCGTGGCCCAGTGAAACTTCTTGTCCTCACCCGCGATGGCGAAGCCCTGAAGCTTATCCCCGTGCTTGAAGGCCAGCCCTTGCCCGACGTGGGTGAAGCGGACGCGCACCTTGCCGCCCTCGACCGTGTGCGACTCATAGAGCGGACCGTAGAACTCCACCTTCTTCCCGTAAGCCACTGCGAGCGCCACGCGCGCCGCCCGTTCGCCGTAGCCGGACTTGTTGGTCGGATGCACGCCGGAACCGAGGTCGGTGCTCGTGACCATCGCGGTCTGCGGGTAGGTCCGAATGTGGATGTGCGTCTCGCGATAGTGGCCGTCGGCGGGCACTTGCGCCGGAAGCGGGGCGAACTTGTTCGCCTGCTTCGTCACCGCGTGCTCGGGATCCCAGGCCGGGCCGCCCCCGCTGGGCTTCTGCACATACAGGAAGGGGAATTCGCCCTGGCCCCACGCCTGCCGCCAGCCGCGAATCAAGGCGCCCATCAAGGTGAACTGATCCACGCCCACGATGGCCGTGCCGCTCTCGCCCTGATCCCACAGCACGCCCCGGATGCCGTAACCCACGAAGCCCCGGATGTGCGCCTCGAAGAGGTTGCCGATCTTGCCACCGGTGGCCTCGCCAGGTTTGCCCGGCGGATTGGGACGGCGCGGGGGATTCTTCTTTTCCGCCTTCGCGGCGGCGCTGGCCTTTTCCCACGCGGCGAGGTCGGCCTCATACCGCTTCTGCAACGGCTCGATTTGATACGTCGCGGCGAACTTCTGCACCACCGACTTGCAGGCCGCGTCGGTCTGGAACATCTCCTCGGTCAGCCAGTAGCCGGAAGGCGTGCCGCCCACCGCGCCAAGCATCAAACCGACGGGCACGTTCAGCTCCTGCTGGAGACGCAGGCCGAACGGCAGCAGAATCGCGCCGAAATTCGCCATCGTCTGCGGCGTGGCCTCCTGCCAGCCCGCACCCCGGCTGTGCAGATGCCGAATCTTCGGCAGCGGACCACCGGCGAGAATCTTGGCCAGGTTCTCGTCCGACTTGGCATAGCCGCCCGCCGTCCCCGCCATGTTCGACTGGCCGGACCCAACCCACACCTCGCCGACGAGCACGTCTTTCAACGTGAGTGTGTTCTTGCCCTTCACCGTGAGCGTCAGCGCGGGGCCGACCTTCAACGGGTCCAGCTTCACGCGCCACAGTCCCTTGGCATCGGCTTTCGTGGTCTTCGTCTGGCCGGCGATGCTGACGGTGACCTCCTCCTCGGGCGCGGCCATGCCCCAGACCGGCACGGCCATGTCCCGCTGCAAGACCATGTGGTCGGAGAAGACGGGCGGCAGCTTCACATCGGCACGCAACGCCGGGCACACGGCAAGGGCCGCCAACAGGATGGCGGGGGAGAAACGGGAAAGTGGATTCATGGAATGGATTGAGGTTGTCGCACGGATTGACTCATTGGCCGGAGGAAAAGGCGATGCCAATCCCACCGAGCCAAACACTCGATTCAGAAGGTCAGCAAACATCCTATTTCTGTCCCTCACCGAGCAGTTTTACCAGCAACGGCTCAATGGCCTCCGCCCAAATCTGGTAGCCGTTGGCGCTCGGGTGCAGGTAGTCCCCCATGATCTCCCGCGCGATGGTTCCGTCGGGTTGGAGGAACTTCGCGCCGATGTCGAGGAACGTGACCCGGTCGGGGCTGGCGAACTGGGCCAGGAGCTTGTTCGTCGTGTCCAGCTTGGCGCGCATGGCGTCAGGCTTGGGACCGCGCGGGAAGATGGCCATGAGGATGACGTGGGCCTGTGGCTGGCGCTGGCGGATTTCGTCGAGCAACGCCCCAACGCCGAGGGCAATTTCCTCGGGCGTGTTCTTGCCCGCGTTGTTAGTGCCGATATGCATGACCACTACTTTTGCCTTCGCTCCATCCAGCTCGCCGTGGCGCAGCCGCCAGAGGGTGTTCTCCAGGTAGTCATAACCAAAACCAAGGTTCGCCACGCTGCGCTTGGCGTAGAACTTCTCCCACACCTCCTTGCCGGGCTGCCCCCGGTCGTGTGGCTCGCCGCCAAACATCTGCGTGATGGAGTCGCCGATGAACACGAGCGAGGCCTTGCGGTCGGCGGCGATTTTCGTGACCGCAGCATGCCGCTTGGCCCAGTCGTAAACCGGCCAGTCCCGATCCTGCGTGCAGGGAACCAGCGTGGCGGGCAGCGGTTTCACACCGGCCACCGCCTCGAACTTAGCCTCGAACAAATCACCCTTCTGCTTCCGATCCTCGCTGTAGGCCCGGGCTTTCACCACACCGCCGGCGGGCAATTCGATGGGCGCGAGGTAAGGCCCGCCCTTCGGTCCGGGGTCGGAGCCGTCGATGCTGTAGCGAATCACCGCGCCCGGCGTGGGACAGGTCAAGGTGATGGTGCCGGCGGCATCGCGCTTCGCCGCCGGCACCGCGAGTGCAGCAACGTTTTGGGCACACAGACTGGAGGACGCGGCGAGGCTGACGGCGAGGCCAAGCAGCAAGGACAACGGGGCAATGTTCATGGGCGGGAGTGTGCTGTTGCGACCAGCGGATCGCAATGTCTCGGTAAACAGGGCGCAACCAGCCGCAGCGCCGGTCTCCGACCCGGCACGTTGGCTGCACATGTTCGCGCCGGGTCGGAGACCGGCGCTCCAGTGTCAGGCTCAGTCCACGTGGACGATCGCCTTGATCACGCCCGTCTCCGGCTTGGTCCAGCTCGCGAACACGCCCATCATCTCGTCGAAGCTGGCGTGATGGGTAATCCACGGACGCGTGTCGATCTGTCCGTCCTCGATCAGCTTGATGATGCGCGTGAAATCCCCCGGGAGGGCGTTGCGGCTCGCCAGGATGTCCAGTTCGCGCCGGTGCAGCGCGGGGGCGTGCGGAATGCTCACCTCGGCCTGCGTGATGCCGACATAAACCAACCGACCCTTGAACGCGCAGTAGTTCAGCGCCTGCGCCATGGACTTGTTGCTGCCGGTGGCGTCAATCACCACGTCGGCAAGCTGGCCGTTCGTGAGCTCCGCCAGCCGCTTCAACTCCTCGCCATCGCCTTTGGTGAAAATGGTGTCCGGCACGCCCATCCGCTCGCGCACGAAGGCCAGGCGCTGCTCGTTCATGTCCATCACGATGGTCTTCTTCGCCGCGAGCTTGGCGAACTCGATGGCGCTGAGCCCGATCGGGCCGGCTCCGATGACCAGCACGTGCTCCTCCGGCTTGGGATTGCCCCGGCTCACCGCGTGGCAGCCGATCGCGAGCGTCTCGACGAGCGCAAGCTGCTCGAAGCTCAGTTTGGCGGAGGGATGCAGCTTGCGCGCGGGCAGGATGATGCGCGCAGTCATGCCGCCATCGCACATGACGCCGAGGGTCTTGTTGGTCTCGCAGCAGTTCGTGTGGCCACGGCGGCATGTGTAGCAGTGACCGCAGTTGATGTAGGGCTCCACCGAGCAGCGGTCGCCGGGTTTGATGTTGGTCACCCCGGCACCGACCGCCAGCACCTCCACGCCCAGCTCGTGACCGGGAATGCGCGGGTAGCTGAAGAACGGCATCTTGCCGAGATAGCCGGAGAGGTCCGTGCCGCAGATGCCGATGCGATGCACGCGCAACAGCGCCTCGCCCGGACCGGGCTGCGGAGGTTCCGGGATTTCAACGGTGCGCCAGGACAGGGGTTTTTCGAGCTGGAGTGCTTTCATGACGGGAGGTTCTAAATCGGCTAATTGTTTTCAGGCAAACCTTCCTTGTGTCCCAGATTCTTCACCGGGGCGAAGATAGCCTGGACTTCGGCGAGCAGTTGCGGGTCGATCGGTTCGGCGGCCCACCTCGCCCAGTTGAGGATGTTGTTCGGGTTCGCGCTGCCGCTGACAGTCGTGGCGATGTCGGGGTTGGCGAGGCTGAACTGGAGCGCGAGCTTCGCGATGTCCACGCCCTTGCTGGCGCAGTGCGCGGCGGCGGCGCGGGCGGCGGCTTTCACAGACTCCGGCTCCTTGAGCCACGCGGGCAGCGGCGCGTTCGTAAGCAGCCGCGCGCTGAAAGGTCCGGCATTCATCACGCCCACGCCCTTCGCCTTGAGATACGGCACGGCCTCGTCGGCGAAGCGCGTGTTCTGGAGCGTGTATTGATTGTAGGAAAGCACGCAGTCCACGCTCGTCTGATCGAGGATGAACTTGAAAATCTTCATCGGATAACCGCTGAAGCCGATGAAGCGCACCTTGCCCGCCTGCTGAATCTTCCGCAGCGCCGGCAGGGTCTCGTCCACGATGTGCTGCATGGGCACGAACTCGATGTCGTGACAGAGAACAATGTCGAGGTGATCGGTGCCGAGGCGGTGAAGGCTCACATCCACGCTCTCGGCCACGCGCCGGGCGCTGAAGTCGAAGTGCTGGAGATCGTAGCGGCCCAGCTTGGTGCAGAGCGTGTAACTGTCGCGCGGCACGCCTTTGAGGGCGATGCCCAGGAGAACCTCGCTCATGCCGCGCCCGTAGAACGGCGAGGTGTCGATGAAGTTCAGGCCGCAATCCAGCGCCACGCGGACACTGTCGAGGGCCTCCTCCAGCTTAACGCTGCGAAACTCCGCGCCGAGCGATGACGCGCCAAAGCTCAGGATCGGGAGTTGCAGGCCGGTTTTTCCAAGCGGTCGAGTTTGCATGACGGGAATGATTCAGATTGTGGAATGAAGTTTACAGTCGTGCGGGATTGAATGGCGACTTGGGCAAAGCCCCGCTGGCCTTGGCTTTCAGCAGGTTTTGGAGGCCGGGAACAACGTCCTTGGCCGCCGGTGTGCGAGCAAGGTTGTTGAACTCCTGCGGGTCCGCCGTGTGGTCGTAGAGTTCCGTGCCCAGCTTGCCTTCAGCCCATTCGGTGTAACGCCAGCGCTCCGTGCGGATGCTGCGGCCCATCAGCGGCGCACCATTGCCTGGCCGCAAAATCTGCGTCACGGCGCTGCCCTGCCATGCGCGGGAAGGATCTTCCAGCAACGGCACCAAGCTGCGGCCAGCGAGCGGCTTCGGAGAGGCGAGCCCGCACAGCTCCGCCACGGTGGGATAAATGTCCACAAACTCGACGACCCGGGCACAAGCGCGGCCGTTACCCCTGGCCATCGGCGCACGAACCAGCAATGGGGCACGCGCGGACTCCTCGAAGAGCATGCGCTTCTGCCACACGCCCCCGTGTTCGCCAAGGTGGTAGCCGTGATCGCTCCAGAGCACCACGATGGTCGAACGCGCCAGATCCAGCCGGTCCAGCGCAGCCAGCACGCGCCCGATCTGCGCATCCACATAGGCGACGCACGCGTAGTAAGCCTGCAACGCCTGACGGCAGGTCAGCTCGTCGAGCCCGTAGTTCGGCGTGGGGTTGTTGTGTGCGAAGGCGGCGGGGGGAATGTCATCGCGGTCCTTCGCCGGGGCCATCGGCAGGCGGACTGACTCCAGTGGATACAGGTCAAAGTAGCGCTTCGGCGCAACAAACGGCGTGTGCGGTCGGAAGAAGCCGACCCCGAGGAAGAACGGCTTGCCTTGATGCTGCTCCAGCAACCGGACCGCCTCGGTGGCAATCAAGCCATCCGTCTGCTCCGTGTCCGCACCGTCCGCCGCATGCCAGCTCAACGCCGCGCTCACGGGCCTTGCCGGCGTGGGATTGGTGATCAGCGCCTCCTCGGCCACGTCGCGCCCCTTCGGGTTCACCACCTGCGACCACGACGCCGGATCGTCCAAGCCGTCCGTGCCGATGCCCTTCGGCACGTCGTAGTGGAAGATCTTTCCCACGCGCGCCGTGAACCAGCCTTGGCTCCGGAACAACTGCGGCAGCGTCACCGCCTCCGGCACGGTGGCCCGGAAATGCCGGTCCAAATCAAACACCCCGGTCGCGTCCGGCCGCAGCCCCGTGAGCACGGAGGCTCGGCTGGGGTTGCAAAGTGGAATCTGGCAATAGGCGCGGTCGAAGCGCACGCCGGTCGCCGCAAGCCGGTCCAAGTGCGGCGTCTTGAGCCCCGGGTGCCCCGCCGACCCCAGCACGTTGCCGAGATCGTCCACCGCAATGAACAGCACGTTCAGCCGCTGCGCTGCGACCGCAGGCAGGGCAAGCGCCAGCAAGACGAAGACAAGGCCGCCCAGGGCTGCGCGCTGTGAGAGCACCGCCTTCATTCGAGTCGCTGGCGGACCGGCCTTGTCGGCTGCTTCCGGATTATCATTTGTTCTTGGGCGCTGGTTTCGGCCCAAGCGGGCGGCTGATGAGCATTTTCAACTTCGATTTCGGACCTGTGATCTGCTTCGCGAGAATGTCGGCTTCGGTGAAGCGCGCCAGCAGAATTTCGCCGTCCGTGGCCCGGTTGCGATCGTAGGAGATGTAGATCGTGCCATCGGGCGACTGGAAGCCATCGGGGTAGGAAATGCCTTTGCGCTCGTCGAGAATCAGGCCGCCCTTCCACGACTTGCCATCATCCTCGGAGAGCCACGCGCTGAGTTGCACGCGGCCGGTGTGCGTGTCCAGTTGGTCGCCGTGCTTCACAAGGAGCAGCTTGCCCGAGGCGAGCCGGCGGATATGGAAGCGGGCAACGGGCTGGCGGATGCCCGAGGGTTCGGTGGGCTCGGCCCAGGTGCGCCCGCCATCGGTGGACGTGGTTTGCATGATGCCCTTCCCCGTGCGCGCGAGCATCCAGAGCGAGCCGTCGCGACGCTCGACGACCATGTGCTCGTGCCAGTCGGGATTCGGAAACATCGCCGCGCCACGCCGCTGCCACGTTGCTCCCTGATCCGCGGAGACGAATACATTCGCGCCGCGCAGCGGATCAAGTTCGGTAAACAGCCCCTTGAACGCGCCGAAACCTCCGCGCTGATCGAGCGAGATGGGCAGCATCCATTCCCCGGTCGAGAGGACGGTGGGCTTGTTCAACGTGACGCCGTGCCAGATGCGGCGCGGGGCGGACCAGGCCGGCTTGTCTGCGTCGGGATTCTCGCAGACGGCGGCCCACACGCCGGCGCGGCCGTCGAACATCTCCAGGGACTGATCGAAGATAAGCCAGAGCCGCCCGCGCGGATCAGTCCAGAGGTTGCCGACGAGGACGCTGCGATCCATCGGTAGATTCTTGGAATGCGCATCCACCACGAGCCGGGGCTTCGACCACGTCTCGCCATCGTCATCACTCGTCGCGAGGACAAAGAAGGCCTTCGGGCTGTCGCCGCCCGCGACCCAGCAGGCCCAGAGGCGGCCCCTGGGCGTGCGTTCGATGCCGATGGTCATGCCGTAATCGAGCTTGTCGTAGTCGTATTGCGGCAGCGGCGAGTTGTTGAGCGTCGGCGGAATCAGCGCGAGGTCGGCGATGCGCCGCATCACGTCCATCTCATAGGCGCGCACCTCGGCGGCGGGCATGGTGGCGAAACGGGCTTCGGAACCCGGTTCGGCGGCGGGGGCGGCCAACAGTGTTGCGAGCAACGAGAGCGGAAGGAAGGAGAGGCTTTTCATGCGGTGCGAACTGGTCTGGTTTGGAGAATTTTTTGGAAAGCGTCGCGCAGGACGGCGAGGTCTGACTGGACGGCCACGTGGGTGAAGCCCTGATTCAGCCGGGGCTGCAACTCGGCGGGATCACGCACAAGAATGCCAGCGGCCTTGCCTGCGGTCCGGGCGGCTTCGACCACCCGGCCCAGGCAGGCTTCATAGTCTTCACCTGGCGAAGGTGTCTGTTGCTTCAGGTCATGCTGCAAGTCCGCCGGGCCAACAAAGAGGACATCCACGCCGTCCACGCGGGCGATCTCAGCTGCCTGGTTCACGGCCTCACGCGTTTCGATTTGCGCCATGAGCAAGGGCGCGGGCGTGCCCTCCGGCGGGCGCATTCCGTAGTCATGCGCGCGCACAGTGCGCGAGAAACCGCGCCTGCCGCGAGGCGGGTAATGCGCCGCGCGCACGATGGCCTCGGCTTCGGCAGCGCAGTTGACGTGGGGCACCATGAGGCCACGGGCACCCCAGTCGAGCACCCGGGCAATCAGGTCCGGATGCGGCGCACCGACGCGCACGACCCCACGGGTGGCGCTGCCGCGCAACGCGCGCAGTTGCTCCGGCAACGCGGCTTCGCCGGCGCAGCCATGCTCCAGATCGAGCAGCACCCAGTCGAAGCCGCACAGACCAGCCAGTTCAGCGATGACCGGCGAACCGATGGACAGCCAGGTGCCGAGTTGGAGAAGGTTTCGGTTCATAGGCAGGAAAGCTCAGCGTCTTGTTCGAGGCCGCGCAAGGCCAGCGAGAGGCGTTGTTCCGTAAATCGCCTGAGATCCGCCCCGCTGCATCCCGAGCCAATGAGGAAGAAGCGATTATCCCGATCGAAGTAACCCGCCCCCACACGAATGACCGCCTTGACGATCATGTTGCGCAACAGGTGAAGCCAGAAGCGGCGGCGATGGTTGAGTGGCAGGGGCCGGAGGCTGGTGTAGCCAGCAAAGACGCGCTGGAGAAAAGCCGCGTCATGGAAGCAGGCGAGGATCGAGAGGTCGTCCATGGGATCGCCGCTGATGGCGTCATCGAAGTCGATAAAGGCGTGGATTTGATCGGCGGTGCCAAGAATGTTCCACAGCGCGAGATCCCTGTGGACGAGACAGCCTTGGGTAAGCGCAAGCAGCGCGGTGTGCTTAGTGATCGCCTGCCGAAGGTCGTCCCGCTGGGCGGAGCTGAGGAAGCCCTTTGTGACAAGGAAGGCAAGGTGCTCCTCCAGCCGCAGGTGGAAATAGTCCGGATACGTCGCGTGATAGCCCGCCAGCCCGCCGTCGCTGCGCCAGTGTTCCAGATCGAAGGGACCGAAGCCTCCGGTCTGGATGGTCTGCCAGCGGGCGACGTTCACGCCGATGTCGTAGGCGATGCGCTCCGCGTTGAGCTGACCGAGGCGGTGCCAGTGGTTGAGGTCAGGGAAAGAAACACGCTCCAGCGCCTGCCAGGCGAAAGGGACGCGGCTGCGGGAGGCATCGCAACCGAAGACGCGCGGCGTCGCAACGCCAGCGGTGCGCACGCGATCCAGCAGGGCTGACTCCACGGCAAGGTGCTGGTCCAGTTCCGGGCCGTTCTCGACCCGGACGAAGAGATCCAAGTCGCCCACCCGCGCCGTCCAAGTGAGATGGTTGCCCTGAGAACCAGCGGGCTGAAGCTCAACGTGCTCCGCGCGGAAGCGCTCCCGTAACTGCTCCGCGAGCTGCTGCTCGATCCGGGCATCCGGTTCGCCGCGCGTCTGCGTGCCGTGGAAGGCCGCCGGGCGGTCGCACTTCCAGTAATGGATGTTGCGGCGGCTCATTGCGGTTCGTCCGGCACGCGCCGCTTCCACCAAGCGGCAGCCAGTCCACCAATGATGTTCTGCATGACGCCACTGAAGACCGCCGCGGCAGCGGCGAGCGGCATGGTGGGGAAGTGGGCGCGGGCCAGCGAGGCAGCCATGCCACCGTTCTGCATGCCGACCTCGATGCTGATGGTGCGGGCGACGGATTCAGGATAGCGAAACACCTTCGGCACGACATAGCCAACGACGAAGCCGATGAGATGCAGCAGAAACGCAGCAAGGGTGAGGATGCCGAAATTGCTGGCGATGTCGCCCGCACTGGCCGCGACGATGCCACCGGTCACCAGCACGAAGGCCAGCACGGCAACCGTGGGGCCACAGGCTCCGATCTGGTCAGCAGTGCGCGGCAGTTTCCACCGGATGAACACGCCCAGCACCACCGGGGCCACGGTGAGCTGGAAGGCGGAGAGGCACAGGCCCCACGCGTCCACCGGCACATACTTGCCGGCCAGCGCGCTGGTCCACGTCGGCGTGAAAACAAAGGCCAGCATGGTGGAGCACAGCGTGAGCACGACGGAGAGCGCCACATTCGCGCGGGCGAGGTAGCTGATCATGTTCGAGGCCATGCCGCCGGGGCAGCTCGCCACGAGGATGATTCCGACCGCAAGGCCGGGTTCAAGTTTCAGCAGCGTGGCCACCAGCCAGCCAGCCAGCGGCATGATCGTGTATTGCGCGACGAACCCGAGCACCACGCTGCCCGGCATGCGGCCGATGGCCTTGAAGTCGTCGATGCTCAGGGTCAGTCCCATGCCGAGCATCGAGGCGGCGAGCGACCAGAAGATCCATGGCTTGTCGAACCACAGCATGGTCTGCGGCTGGTAGAACGCGAGGATCGCGAGGCTGACGAGCCACACCGGGTAGAGGTTGTTGAACCAGTCGAGAAATCGTTTCATGAGCGTTCAGCGGGAGGAGGGCACGTCGCGCACACCAGAGAAGCCAGGTCCGCCGGCGGCGACGAAGCCGTGGCTGAAGCCGTCAGCATCAGGAGTGACCCAAAAGGCATACAAGGAACCACGGGTGAGATGAAAGCGGAAGCGCACCGGCTGTCCGGCAAGCGCGAACAAGTCTGGCCGCTGGTTCCACTCGACACGCTGCTTCGTGGTCTCGGCCGTCAGCGGCTTGGAAGTGGCCAGCACTTGGCCGGCGGCATCCAGCGCCTCGACGCGCAGCGCACCTTCCTTCGCGGAGACATTCACGAAGAGGTGCCGGCCTTTGAACAGCACGGACCGCGTCGTGAGCGTGCCGGGAGTTTCGCGCGCGTCCATGCTCGCGAAGCCATCGCGTCGCAGCATGGCAAGGCCGACGCTGGCGCCGGAATACATGCCGCGTGTGCCGTTGGGCGCGATGCCAGAGTAGGCGCAATACGGAAACCAAAGCTGATCTTCCATGACGACACACACGCCGGTGGTCGTGTGCAGGTAGGCGCGGTCCCAGTCGCCTTCTTTCCGGGTGGCGGAAATGAAGGCCCGGCGATCGGGGCGGTGCCAGTGGAAGCCATCGCGGCTGAAACCGAGCTTCAGTTCCGTAATCTTCGGAAACTTGCCTTGGTCGCAGATTTTGTTGTCCGGCCCGAGCAGGACCTGGAACGCACCGAGCATGAGGCTCTCATACGCCACGGCGCTGAGGCTGTAGAGCTGCGGCTTGTCGCCCACCGCGGCGTCGGGTTCGTCGAGCCGGTCGGCATTGCACCAGTAAACGGAGTTGGCCCGCCAGTCCGCGCTTTTCAGAAAGTCCGCATCCTCATGATACCAGCGGCTGCGCCCGCGCGGGCCACCCTGCTTGATGCTCTGGCACCAGACGTTGCGGAACGGATTGTGAAAGATGGAGCAGTAATCCGCCGCGCTTCCGGTCGGCACGGGCGGTGACCAGCTCCGGCCATCGGCTGAAGTCTGAAGTGTGTGCCCGGTCCGCCCGTGGTCAGTCAGATACTTGATCCGCTGCTCCTGCGAATTCAGATCGAGCCAGACGCTGTTATCGCCTCCCGCAGCGGGGCCTTTCGCGAGGAGGAGATTGTCTTCGAGGATGCCGAGGTTGGGACGCGTCCAGCGCCTCAAATCCGTGCTCGTCGCAAGAGCCAGCGGACCGCGCCAGCCGGCGGTGTAGAACATCTTGAAGCGCTGCGCCTCGGGATCAAAGAACACGCCGCCATGACCGAGGTAACACACGGCCTCCTGGCCTTTCTCACCGAGCGTGGAGGCGGCCAGCTCGTGCTTCGTCTCCGGCTTGAACACCGGATTGCCAGCAAACTTCTTCGCGATGTGAAAAGTGCGCTGAAGCGTGGTGCTCTCGATGAGGAAATCATCCACGAAGAGCTGCCGGCCCACATCGATCGGGATCACCTTGGGCGGCTGCTCCAGATACGGCACCGGCATCGGCTCAACCGTGGCAGCCGAGAGATGCGGCGGCGGCCACACCTGCGGCAGCACGATGCCGTTGTAGAGTTTTTCACCGCTGTTCTCACTCCACGGCCCCGGCGGTGCGGGCTGGTGCAGTTTCAGCTCCACGCCCGGTCCCATCACCAGCAGCACCATCTTGTTGAAGCGCAGGCGCTCACCCGCCTGGACGTCCTTGCGAAACAGACTCGTGCGGTTGACTTCCCCCGGGAACAACTGCACCTCGGGCACTTCGACTATCACAAAGCCTGCGCGCTTCAGCACTTCTGCTTGGCTCGAAGCCCCGGGCCGCACGGTCGGCGTCAGCGCGTAAAGTAGTCCTGGCTTCACGCATCGGACATCCACCTGCTCGATGTTCGTGCGAAGAAACGGCAGCCCGCTTAACGCTACGGGCAATTCCTTGATCACATAGTCGCGGTCCGTGAACAGCTTCACTCCCGGCTTCATCACCGCCGCCTCCCCGGACTGCGGCAGAGCAGGCCCTTGTGCTGCTCCCAAAGCCGACAGCGCCAGCGCGACGAGCGATGCCAGGAATACCAAAACGGTTTTCATGATTGGTAGCTAACCGCGCCAGCCGCCGACTGCTCCAATGACACGATCACCCAATGAACAAGGGCCGCATGTGGCGCTCGTAAATGTTCTCGGTGACCTGCTTGGCCACGATGGCCTCGTTGGCTTTCAGCAGGTCGAGGTAACGCGCACCGGCCTTGGCCGCGAGCTTGAAGGAGACGTGCAGAAGCTGGCGGACATGGGCGTTGAATTCAGGGTGCGTCGGGATGTGGCGGATGGCGCTGGCGAGCTGTGGGCCGGTCCAGCCATTCACGGTCGCAGCGCTGGGCAGCTTCGCGCGGTCGATGTCGATGACGCTGGCGTAAGGCGCGCAGAGTTCATCCACATGCGCCAGAGCATAGGCGTAAATCTCCTTGGCCAGCGCGAGTCCGTCACCACCCGCTTCCGCCAGACCGATGAGTTCCTCCAGCCAGGTCGTGCCGGCAGTCTTGAGG
>Ga0255095_1000462_pt1 | contig 20606 bp, 31 predicted proteins | sample Colum_Law_RepC_8_2_FD_188435 | JGI IMG/M metagenome (GOLD analysis project Ga0255095, IMG submission 188435) | Freshwater microbial communities from Columbia River, Oregon, United States - Colum_Law_RepC_8d | ecosystem: Environmental > Aquatic > Freshwater > River | place: USA: Oregon...
GCTAACAGGAGAAGTACTATGGGTAACACCAAATCAATTGGCATCGCATACAGCGATCAGGACATCAACGGCGCGGACACACTTTTGGCTAACAGCCAGTTTGGTTACACCGCCGCCGCGCAGGGTACGGTTACGCAAGCGACGAGCAAGTCAACCGGCGTCACGCTGAACAAGTCAGCAGGCCAGATCACGATGAACGCCGCAGCGTTGGCAGGGGCTACCGCAGTGTCGTTCACGCTGACTAACAGCCTTATCTCTGCAAACGATGTTCTTATATTGAATGTCGGGTCGGGCGGGACTGCTGTGGCGTACACGGTCTATACGTCAAGCATAGCCGCAGGGTCTGCGGTTATTACGCTTCGCAACATGACAGCGGCTACGTCACTGTCTGAAGCTGTTGTCATTAACTTCGCTCTTATTCACTGCGCTTAATATGGCAAAGTCTGTCTCTCTATCGGTCGGGCGCGGCGAGAAGCTACCAGTTAGCAAGGGCGCCGGTCTGACCGCTAAGGGACGGGCTAAGTACAACAGCGAAACGGGGTCTAAACTTAAAGCCCCCGCGCCTAACCCTAAGTCTAAAGCGGAAGAAGGACGTAAGAAGTCGTTTTGCGCCAGGATGGGTGGGGTTGTTGCCAAGTCAAAGAACGCGGAACGGGCTAAGGCCAGTATGAAAAGGTGGAAATGCTGATGAAAAAAGGTCTTTACGCTAACATTCATGCTAAACGTGACCGCATTGCCGCTGGGTCAGGCGAAAAGATGCGTAAGGTAGGTGCTAAGGGCGCGCCTACAGCCAAGGCATTTGAGAAGTCTGCCAAGACGAGGAAGAAGTGATGCCATTAAAGAAGTCACCTAGTCCAAAGGCTTTTAAAGCCAACATGAAGACGGAAATGAAGGCAGGCAAGCCCCAGAAACAGGCGCTTGCCATTGCGTATTCGGTTCAGCGCAAAGCACAGGGTAAGAAGAAATAATGGATTATTCAGGTGTAGCAGCGGCAGGACGAGTGGCAAGCGGTGGGGGCAAGAAGAACAGCCCCGGCGAAGTGCTTGACACTATGCGAAGCCGTCTGTCTATGGCCGTCTCGGCGTTCTCTGAGAGCCGTGAAGACGAACTGGATGATCTACGCTTCTTTGCAGGCTCGCCTGACAATCAGTGGCAGTGGCCTGCGGATGTCTTGGCGACACGCGGGTCTGTGCAGGGCCAGACGATCAACGCACGCCCGTGCCTGACCATCAACAAGCTGCCGCAGCACGTCCGTCAGGTAACGAACGACCAGCGGCAGAACCGGCCCGCCGGTAAGGTCATCCCCGCGGATGACAATGCCGACATTGAAGTGGCTGAAGTTTTTGATGGCATGGTACGCCATATCGAATATATGTCCGACGCAGATGTTGCCTACGACACAGCGTGCGAGAACCAAGTAACCTACGGCGAGGGTTACATCCGTCTTTTGACCGAATACGTCTCGGATGATTCGTTTGATCAAGACATCAAGATTGGCCGCATCCGCAACTCTTTCAGCGTCTACATGGATCCTACCATTCAAGATCCGTGCGGGTCTGATGCCGAGTGGTGCTTTATTACTGAAGATATGCTGCTTGAGGATTACACGCGCCAGTTTCCAGACGCCATGCCGGTGTCGTCTATCCAGACGCAAGGCGTAGGCGATGAAAACCTGTCCCAGTGGGTCAATGAGAACACTGTACGCATTGCCGAGTACTTTTATGCGTCCTATGAGCAGGCCAAGCTGAACCTGTACCCCGGCAACAACGCTGTGTTTGACGGAACACGCGAAGATAAAGTTGCCAAGGAGATGGGACTCAAGCCAATCAAGTCCCGCACTGTCCAGCGCCGTAGCATCAAGTGGTGCAAGACAAACGGCTACGAGATGATTGAGGAAAACGACTGGGCAGGCGACTGGATTCCGGTTATCCGCGTTGTTGGTAACGAATTTGAGGTCGATGGGCGTATTTTTGTGTCAGGATTGGTACGAAACGCCAAAGATGCCCAGCGTATGTACAATTATTGGGTATCTCAAGAGACTGAAATGCTTGCACTGGCTCCAAAAGCCCCGTTTATCGGGTATGGCGGTCAGTTTGAAGGCTACGAGATGCAGTGGAAGACGGCTAATACGAATAATTGGCCGTATTTGGAAGTAAACCCCGACGTTACAGACGGTCAGGGTGCTGTTTTGCCACTTCCAGCGCGTTCTATGCCTCCAATGGCCCAAACAGGGCTTATTCAAGCTAAAATGGGTGCTTCTGACGACATTAAAGCGACCACTGGGCAGTATGATTCAAGCCTCGGTCAAACGTCAAATGAGCGGTCTGGAAGGGCTATTTTGGCCCGTGAGCGGCAGGGCGACGTTGGAACATATCATTATGTGGACAATCTGGCTCGCGCCATCCGCTACACGACCCGTCAGATCGTCAATCTCATTCCTAAGATTTACGACACACAGCGCATCGCCCGCATCATCGGGCTTGATGGCGAAACGAGCATGGTCAAGATTGACCCAATGCAGCAAGAGCCAATCAAGAAGATCGTCAACCAAGACAACATCGTGATCGACAAAATCTACAACCCAGGCGTCGGCAAGTACGATGTGTGCGTCACGACTGGCCCAAGCTACATGACAAAGCGTCAGGAAGCTCTTGATTCGATGGCGCAGCTTCTGCAAGGCAACCCGCAATTGTGGGCTGTGGCAGGCGATCTGTTCATCAAGAACATGGATTGGCCCGGCGCGCAGGAAATGGCGAAACGGTTTGCCAAAACGATTGATCCCAAGCTGTTGTCCAACGACGACAAGCCACCTGAGTTGCAGGCCGCTGAACAGCAAATTCAGGCGATGGGTCAAGAGATGGATCAAATGCACCAGATGTTGCAAAACGTCGGTAAGTCGATGGAAGCGCAGGATCTGGCGGTCAAGGAATTTGAAGCCACAATCAAGGCTTACGATGCCGAAACCAAGCGTATCTCGGCTGTTCAGGCGTCTATGTCACCTGAGCAAATTCAGGACATCGTGCTTGGAACCGTGCATGGCATGATTACAAGCGGTGATCTCGTCAATCAGATGCCTGGACAGGAACTGCCAGGGGATCAAAATGATATGCAAATGCCACCTGATATGGGTGCTGCACCACCCCCACCCGACATGGGCGGGGTGCCGCCGCCTGACATGGGCGCTATGCCGCCGCCTGATATGGGAGCCATACCACAATGAAAGCCGCTGATTTTGTAGGTTTGCTGTTCTTGGCGCGGGATGTAACCCATTCCGTTCACTTGAACACGCGCAGTTACGCCAAGCATAAAGCCTTGCAGAAGTTCTATGAGGGCATTGTAGGCTTGGCTGACACGTTTGCTGAAGCCTACCAAGGCCGGTATGGGTTGATGGGCGGCATCACGCTTCAGACGGCCAAGAAGACGGCCAATGTCACCGAGTTTTTGCAAGACCAACTTGACGAGATTGAAACTGCGCGCAGCAAGGTCGTAGACAAAGACGACACAGCATTGCACAACATCATCGACGAAATTGTGGCTCTTTATCTGTCCACTCTCTACAAACTGAAATTTTTGGCGTAAGGAGCTAACATGGCAAATTATATGCAGCTTGCTGCTACTCAACAGGTTAAAGTCGGCGCAGGCAAACTTTATGGGATTTTTGTCTCTGCCACGTCTAGCGGTACTTTGGTGGTATATGACTCTGGCGCAAAAGACACTAACGACCCCAAAATATCCAACACGATTACGCTGACCGCGGGTACTTCATATTTGAACTTCCCAGCGGGGCTGTTTTTTAGTAAAGGACTTTATATCGTACTTGGCGGCACGTCCGCTCAATTTACGGTAGCCTACGAGTAACCGTATTGGTGCGGCTCACCAAGGATTCTACAAGGATCAAAAATGTCTGACGAAGATGTGTTAGCGGTAGTACCCGCGCCGGAACAGGAAGCGACGACGGCCCCTGAACCTGAGCTACAACAGTCGGATGACGCGCCGGCCAAAGTCTTCACACAAGAAGAGTTGGACGCCATTGTCAGCAAGAGGCTTGCTAAAGCAGAACGGAAATGGGCAAAACAAGCGTCACCGGCGCCTGTAGTACCTGTTACACCGCCTTCTTTAGATCAATTTGGTACTGTTGACGAGTATGCTGAAGCTAGAGCAGAGCAGATCTTACAAACGCGGCAGCAACAGGCAAGACACTCCGAAATTGTTTCGGCGTATCAAGATCGTGAAGAGGATGCGAGGGACAAGTACGAGGACTTTGAACAAGTCGCGTACAATCCTAATCTTCCAATCACAACCGTGATGGCCCAAACAATACAGGCTTCCGAGATCGGCCCTGAAGTAGCGTACTACTTGGGGGCTAACCCGAAAGAAGCTGACCGGATTTCACGCCTTGAACCAATGATACAAGCCAAGGAAATTGGACGGATCGAAGCCAAATTGGTTACAGATCCACCTGTTAAGAAGTCAACGAGCGCACCTAGTCCTATATCTCCTGTCACTGCTAGAAACAGTGGAAACCCGGCCTACGACACCACCGACCCTCGGTCTGTAAAGACAATGAGTGCTTCGGAATGGATTGCCGCAGACCGGCTCAGGCAGAGAAAGAAGTGGGAAGCGGCACACCGTTAACACAGCTTTTGAAAGGCTAAATCATGGCGAACTCTATTCTTACTATCGACATGATCACCCGTAAGGCTCTTGAGATTCTTGAGAACAACTTGGTGATCACCCGTAACTGTAACCGTCAGTATGACGATTCTTTCGCTGTTGAAGGCGCAAAGATCGGCTCGACACTCCGCATCCGTCTCCCAGATCGCGCTCTCGTCACTGACGGCGCTGCTCTTCAGGTGCAGGATGACAACGAGCAGTTCACAACACTGACCGTTTCCTCGCAGAAGCACATCGGCGTCAACTTCACATCGGCAGAATTGACGATGCAGTTAGATGACTTCGCTGAACGTGTTCTCAAGCCTCGTATCAGCCAGTTGGCTTCCTCGGTCGATGCCGACGTTGCTAACGCATACAAGGGCATCTACTCGTCGGTTGGAACCCCAGGCACGACACCATCCACGTCGTTGGTTCTCCTTCAGGCGCAGCAGAAGCTCAATGAGTATGCCGCTCCAATGAATGATCGTTACGCAACAGTTAACCCTGCTGCTAACGCGAACCTCGTTGAAGGCATGAAGGGCTTCTTCAACCCAGTTGACACCATTAGCCGCCAGTTCAAAAACGGCCTTATGGGTACAGGTGTTCTTGGCTACGACGAGATCAATATGTCTCAGTCGATTGTCCAACACACGACTGGCTCGCGTTCGGCTGCGGACACGATCCTTGTCAACGGTGCTGTGTCAACGCAGGGCCAGTCCACCATCAGCCTTGATGGCGGCACAGGTTCGGCTACGTTCGCTGCCGGCGACGTGTTCACGATTGCTAACGTGTACTCCGTCAACCCACAGACCCGTCAGTCAACCGGCAGCTTGCAACAGTTCGTTGTGACCGCCGCTGCTACGGCATCTTCGGGCGCGTGGACAGACATTGCGATCTCGCCTGCCATCTACACCTCGTCTAACGCTCTTGCTACAGTGGATTCGTTCCCTGCTAACAACGCGGCAGTCACGGTGCTTGGTGCAGCGTCCACGACGTACCCACAGAACCTTGTATATCAGAAGAACGCCATCACGCTTGGTTGTGCGGATCTTCTGCTCCCACAGGGCGTGGATATGGCATCTCGTCAGGTTCATAACGGCATCTCGTTGCGTATTGTTCGTCAGTACGACATCAACAATGACCGTATGCCTTGCCGTATTGACGTGCTGTATGGCTACTCCGTGATTCGTGCGCCTATGGCAGCTCGTATCTGGGGTTAATTAACTCAGGGCATAACGCCCTGAGTTTTTCCTTTTTTCTTGTGGAGAATTACTATGGCTCTTCCTTCTGTAGGCGGCGGCTATCAGTTTAATGATGGCAATCTTGATGAAGTTAAAATGTCTGCTATACCGGTTCCGGCCACTGCGGTAGACAGCGCGACTTTGACGGTAACTCAGTTGATCAACGGCATTGTTCTTGGTTCGCCAACAACGACGGCAGCATATACGCTTCCGCTCGCAACGACCCTTGACAATACGTTGACCAACTCTAAAGCCGGTTCAACTTTCGATTTCCGTATCATTAACGTCACGGGTTCTGGCGTTATTACGGTAACAACCAACACAGGTTGGACAATTGGTTCGTCTGGTTCGCAGGGTCTTATGACCGTTGCGGCGACTGCCGGTACAGTTCGTTCATTCCGCGCTCGTAAAACGAGTGATGGGGCTTGGGCGCTCTACGCGATCTCGTAATAAAAACGGGGCGGGGTAATTCCCGCCCCAATTTCAAAGGGCAAAAAATGAACGTCATCCTTGAGCATCCGGTACACGGCAGAAAAATTGCTATTTCCGAAATGGAAATTCAACACGATAAAGAACATGGCTGGGTTCGCGCTAAAGATAAACCAGTTGATAACGAGACCACAAATGAGTTAGAAGTACGTCGTCGTCGTAAGCCAGACGAGGCATAAGGAGCCACCATGACGACTACCGCAGGAGATCAAATTAACGGCGCTTTGCGGCTCATTGGTCAGCTTGCAGAAGCCGAAACACCTTCTGCGGCAACGTCTCAGGACGCTCTTGCCGCGCTCAATCAAATGATTGATTCGTGGAACACAGAACGACTGGCTGTCTTTTCTACGCAAGACCAAGTTTTTAATTGGCCGCCTAACGTCCTTAGCCGCACACTTGGCCCAACCGGAGATTTTGTCGGCAACCGTCCAATACTTCTGGATGATTCCACATACTTCATCGACACGGCGTCGGGCATCTCTTACGGCATCAAGATTATCAATCAACAGCAATACGACGGTATTGCGGTTAAAACAGTCACTAGCACATACCCGCAAGTGATCTGGGTTAACATGACTTACCCCGACATTGAGATGTATGTGTACCCCAAGCCTACCAAGGTGCTTGAGTGGCATTTCGTTTCTGTTGAAGAGTTAACAAAGCCTGCGTTGCTGTCCACCACTCTTGCTTTCCCGCCGGGCTATCTCAGAGCGTTCAAGTACAATCTCGCCTGTGAAATTGCAGCCGAGTTTGGTGTAGAGCCTTCACCGCAAGTGCAACGCATTGCAATGACATCTAAGCGCAATCTGAAGCGCATCAATAATCCTGATGATGTCATGTCTATCCCATACGCGATTGTCGGAACTCGTCAGCGGTTTAACATTTTTGCGGGCAACTATTGATGCAAACACCTATTTTAGGCCAAAGCTATGTTGCTCGCAGTGTTAACGCTGCTGACAGCCGCATGGTTAACTTGTTTCCAGAGGCTACGCCTCAAGCAGGCAAGACAGCGGGGTTCTTGAACCGCGCTCCAGGGCTTCGTCTGCTTGCAACTCTTGGCACTGGCCCTATTCGCGGATTGTGGTCACCTGACCCTAACGGACTGTACGCCTACGTTATATCAGGCAATACGTTCTATCGCATTGACACAAGTTACACCGCAGAAGCCTACGGATATGTTAGCGGCACGGGTCAAGTGTCAATGGCGGACAACGGGACGCAATTGTTTATTGCTTCCAACCCTGATGGCTACATATTCAACATGACGACGTTGATTTTTGCGCCGATCACCGACGTTGATTTTCCCGGCGCTGTTACGGTCGGGTATCTGGATGGGTATTTTGTCTTTAACGAGCCTAACTCACAGCGCGTATGGACAACGGTTCTTCTTGATGGATCGTCTGTAGATCCGCTTGATTTTGCCAGTGCTGAAGGTTCGCCTGACGGCCTTGTCTCGCTTATCATTGACCATCGCGAGGCATGGTTGTTTGGTACGAACTCGGTCGAAGTCTGGTACGACGCAGCCAATGCAGGCTTTCCGTTAACCCGTATTCAGGGCGCCTACAACGAAATCGGGTGCGTAGCTGCGTACTCGGTTGCCAAACTGGACAACGGCGTGTTCTGGCTTGGCGGCGATGCACGCGGCGAGGGTATCGTCTACCGCACAAACGGCTATACCGGCCAACGTGTCTCAACGCACGCTATTGAATGGCAAATTCAACAGTACGGTGATATCTCGGATGCTATCGGCTACACATACCAACAGGACGGCCACGCCTTCTACGTTCTGATTTTTCCATCTGCCGGTGCAACGTGGGTGTATGATGTTGCGACCGACAACTGGCATGAACGGGCTGCATGGGTAAACGGAGAGTATACCCGTCATCGTTCCAACTGCCAGATGGCGTTCAACCATCAAGTTATTGTTGGCGATTACAATGATGGCCGTGTTTATGCGTTTGACTTGGAAACTTACTCTGATGATGACCAACCACAGCGTTGGCTTCGTTCATGGCGGGCTTTGCCACAAGACCAGAACACGCTTGTCCGCACAGCCCAGCACAGCCTTCAGCTTGATGCTGAAACAGGCGTTGGGCTTAACAGTGGTCAGGGCGATGCCCCCGAAGCCATGCTCCGTTGGTCGGACGATGGCGGGCATACATGGTCAAATGAGCATTGGTCGTCAATGGGTGCTATCGGTGCTTACGGCACTCGTACCTTCTGGCGTCGGCTTGGTATGACCAATAAATTGCGCGACCGAGTGTATGAGGTGTCAGGAACAGATCCTGTGAAGATAGCTATCGTCGGCGCAAATCTATTATTGAGCGGCTCAAGTGCCTAATGCAAACCGCGTCCCAACCACACAAGTCCCGCTAACAGACCCGACTACAGGATTAGTCTCCCGCGCTTGGTTTCGGTTTTTTGAAAACCTGAACACAATCGTAAGTGATGTCTACACGCCAACATTGACCAACACGACCAACATCACGTCTAGCACGCCCGCAATTTGTCAGTATTTTCAGGTCTACAATACGGTTACGGTTAGCGGCCAAGTTACAATACAAGCGACAGCTATCGGCGCGTGTAATTTGAAAATGACGCTTCCTGTTGCCAGTAACTTTACATCTTCTGGTCAAGCCGCAGGCACGTTTGCTACCACGACTGCGGGTGGTACAGCGCAGGGTGCTATCTTGGCTGATATTACGAATGACCAGTTTGAGTTTCGATTTAACGCTACGAATACCACGTCAACGGTCTATGCGTTCACGGCGACTTACCAACTTGTGCAATAGTGAAAATCAATGTAGGGTGCGGCTATGGCAGTCATTCTTTCCCCTTTAGCCGGTGCAGGCTGGCAGTTCTTCGACGACAACGGCGATCCGTTGACGGGTGGACTGCTATATACTTACGCCGCAGGGACAACTACACCGCTTGCAACATATACCGACAGCACTGGCGCTACGCCTAACACCAACCCAATTGTGCTTGATTCGGCAGGGCGCGTGACAGCCCAAGTTTTTTTAACTACGGGTAGCAGCTACAAGTTTGTGTTGCAGACCTCGGCAAGCGTTACAATTTGGACAAAAGACAATATTGACGGAATTCCTGAGTCTAGCATTACGTCTCTTCGCCTTAACGGCTCAACGTCTGGCTATGTAGATTTGCAGACCGTTCCTGTTGCGGGTGCAAATACAATTACATTCCCGGCGGCTACAGGCACGGTTCTGTTAGACCCGAATACGGCGTTTACTGGCACGTCTACATTTGAAACTATCTCGGCTACTAAAGACATCTCTGGCCGCACACTAAACGCATCTGGTTCGATTACGGTCGGCAGTTATTTGTACGGCAGCGGCACGGGGCAGTTTAAAATTCCTGAAGGCACGACGGCTCAGCGCGCAGGGTCGTTTACCGGCATTGGGTCGATCACAGCTACAACCCTATCGCTTTCATCCGTGTCAGCGGGAACGGCGTATGTCGGCGCAACAATCACAGGTACGGGCGTAACCGCCGGCACGCGCATCACAGCGTTTGTAACCGGCACAGGCGGCGCGGGAACGTACACGGTCAGCGCATCTCAGACGGTAGCGTCTACAACGATTACCGACCAAGCTGTTGCGGGCATGATGCGGTACAACTCAACGCTGTCTACCTTTGAAGGGTACAGCGCGGGCAACTGGGGGTCGATTGGCGGCGGTGCTACGGGCGGTGGCTCTGATGCCGTGTTTAACTTGAACGACAAGACCATTACGACCTCGTACACGATTGCGTCTACCAAGAACGCCAACTCCGTTGGCCCTTTAACCATTAACTCAGGCGCAGTAGTTACGATCTCGTCTGGCTCACGTTGGGTGGTTCTCTGATGTCTCAAATTGTACTCACCTCTGATCCTCTCAGCACAACAACCGCAGGCGCGTTGGAGTATGACGGCGTAGCGTTGTACGCTACACCTACGGCTGCACAACGCGGCGTCATAATGGCTGAACAGATTATTCTGTTGCAGGCGGCTTACACGTTGACCTCACAGACCGCCGCGCAGAAACTGTTCAACACGCCTACTGGTGGCCAAGTTACATTGACCGCCGGCACTTATGAATTTGAGTGTTTTTACTCACTCAGCGCCATGAGCGCAACTTCAGGTTCATTCGGGTTTGCTTTAGGCGGCACGGCTACCTTCACGCAGTTCTTTTGGAGCCTTGCACAAAAAGGCGCTGCGGCAGTTGCTACAGCTACGGCTACGCAATCCACATACAATGTTGCGGCCAACACAACTTTAGCAACCGCGTCGGTTAACACGGTCGGCTACGCCAATATCTCAGGCATCATCAACGTGTCTGTTACTGGCACAGTCATCCCGCAAGTATCACTTGGGATCGCGGCTGCGGCGGCGGTTGGTATCGGCTCATATTTTCGTATTCGTCCTATCGGTAACACTACAGTCACTTCAGTCGGAAATTGGAGCTAAACCATGTCTTCAATTGTTCTCACCGCAGACACTCTTCTTGGAACACCTACCATCGGCTCTGTTGAGTTTGATGGCAAGGCGTTTTACAACACAGCGCAAGGCACGCAGCGCGGGGTTATACCCGGCGCTCAGTTCTTTCGGTTGGAGTCTAACCTTGCAGGCGCAAACGTCGCTACAGTGCAAAGTGTCTTTGGGGTTAGCGTCACGTTGTCTACTTCAACGATATACGCTTTTGAAGCCATGTATTACTTTAACAAAACAGCGGGGACTACATCTCATACCCTTGGTATTGGGTATGGTGGGTCGGCGACAATTAACAGTATATTGTGGAACTCGGTTGGTATTGATGGCTCTGCTACATTACCAACTAGGTCTACCCCCGGACTTGCCGCAAATGCCGCCGTTACAAATCAAACAATTACCGGAGCAACAGCTTCGGCTGCCGCAACAACTTTTGCAAACATTAAAGGCATGGTCAGCATCAATGGCGGCGGCACGTTCACGCCTCAGTACACGCTCTCTGCCGCTCCCGGCGGTGCGTACAGCACTATGGCGAATAGCTACTTCCTGATCTACCCAATCGGCGCGTCCGGCGCTAACATTTCCGTAGGAGCTTGGGCATGACCGTAACGATTGATGGATCAGCAAGCGTCACGATTAACTCAGGCGCGGTGCTGGGAATTAACTCTAGTACCGCTGTAGCATCTACCTCTGGCACTAGCATCGACTTCACTAGCATACCATCATGGGTAAAACGCATAACGGTGATGTTGTCTGGCGTAAGTACAAACGGAACTTCTCTTATTCAAGTTCAAATTGGCGCGGGGAGCGTTGTTTCAAGCGGATACTTAGGAACTGGCGGCGAACTTCGCGCAGCCCCAGACGTTGCAAATTTTACCGCTGGTTTTGGGTTGTCGCCAACACCTGCCGCCGCAGATGTCATTCATGGCGTAGTGACTATCGTTAATATTACAGCGACAACATGGGTGTATTCTTTTGTAGGCGGCACTTCAAATGCACCTACTAACTTAGTTGGCGGCGGTTCTTCTGCATCATTAAGCGGTGCTTTAGACCGCGTTCGCGTTACAACAGTCCTTGGTGTAGACACCTTTGACGCGGGCACTATCAACATCTTGTACGAGTAAAAATCATGGACAGAATTGAAGTGAATGTACAGACGGGCGAGGTTAAGATTATTGTTGAGGAGCCTGTTCCAACGCCTGAACCAGAACTTGAGCCTGTGCCAGAATGAGAGAACAAGTTCAACAGATCGAAGATATGATGCAGGGGATGCCCCCTGCATTTTTGCCTATTAAGCACTACTTTGCCAATGGGATGTACGCCCGCGAGATGTTCATGCCCGCCGGTACGATCCTCACCGGCGCTGTTCATAAAACGACACATTTTTGCATCCTCTCCCAAGGCCACGTCCATGTTATCTCCGAGGATGGTATTATGGATCTCGTAGCGCCGGTCACCATTGTCTCGCAACCGGGTACAAAACGTGCCATCCACGCGCTTGAGGATACGGTCTGGACAAACATCCACGCGACAAACGAGACGGATCTTGATAAGCTGGTCGAAGAACTTACGGAATCAACAGTTGACCAATTGCAGGGCGGTGATAATAACAAGCAGGAGCTTGCCTACGCCGACCAACTGAAACTGGAGCATTAAGATGGCTTTTATTATCGGGGCAGTGATTGGCGCAGGCGCATCGCTCATCGGCGGTGCAATGGCATCGTCGTCGGCGAGCAAGGCCGCTAGCACGCAGGCTAGGTCAGCGGACAAAGCTACCGCGCTTCAGAAGCAGATGTACGAGGAAGGCGTTGTTCGCCAGAAACCGTTTTACGAAGCCGGCATAACCGCACAAAATCGGTTGTTAGATATTCTTGGCTTGAGCGACCGCACGACTGCTGAAGGATACGGGTCGGGCGTAAGACCATTCGGCATGGATGATTTTCGCGCCGATCCTGGTTACAACTTTCGCATGAAAGAAGGTCTTAAAGGTCTTGACGCTACCGCAGCGGCTAGGGGCGGTTTGATTTCGGGTAACGCTCTTCGCGGCGCGCAAGAGTTTGGGCAGGATCTTGCATCGCAAGAATATACAAACGCCTATAATCGTTACCGCACTAACCGCGCTGATGTGCTAACGCCGCTTCAATCAATTTTAGGGCAAGGCCAGACAACAGCGTCCGAGCTTGGTTCGGCAGGGCAAAACTACGCTAAAAACGCCGGTAGCACCATGATGGCCGCCGGTAACGCCCGCGCTTCTGGCTACACTAACTCGGCAGATTCTTGGAACAGAGCGTTGGGCGGCGCGTCAGGCACGATCAACTCCAATATGTTGTACAACCAGATGTTTGGTAATGGCGGCTATAACCCATACAGCAACTATGGCAGTTTGGCAGGCGGCGGTTCGGTTGCTATGCCGACTGCTAGACCAGGAGACTTCTAATGGCTGAAATTTATGTTCCCGGCCCTTTTGATTTTGTAGGCACTGCCAACTCATTGTCGCAAATGCAAAGCGCTCAACAAGCGCGGCAGTCTAACGCTTTGCAGATGCAGTACACGATGGAAGATCGTGCGAGAGAAGCCGAAAACCGCAAGATAGCGGCGGGCAATGCTTTGGCTGAACGCCTGCGTAAACAACAATTTATAAGTACAATACAGAGCGGGTATATGCCTGCTAAAACTGCTGTCATGGGGCCAGGCACTGTTCAAGGTAACACGCCGGCAAGTTTTGACCCAGAAAAAGTTAAGAATGAACTTCTTAGACGCGGTGATATTCCTGGTTTGGTTACATTTTCCAACGCGCAAGAGCAGATTGCCAAACAACAGGAACAGGAAGCTAAAGTTACCGGCCAAGGTTTGATCAATGAAGAAACACGGGCAAAAACTGAGGGGCAACTTTTAACTAATACGGGTACAGACTATGATAATACTAAAAAGTATATTGATTTAACCCGTTCGCAAATTGACGCCGCGCCAGATATTGAGTCGCTTAAAGCAATAGTAGCGGCAACATTTACGCCCGGTCATCCTATGGCAAAATTTAATGAGCTAAACGGTTTGACGCTTGAACAATCAATGGCGGCTATTGATGGCCTAACTGCGAAAGGCTATCTTTTTCCTCAAATACGCGAACAAATGTCGCAAGGCGCGACTAAGGCAGCGGAAAACATTGCGGCCCGTGGGTTGGTAGCGGCTCAAACGGGAACCGCAACCGCTAATACAGTTAAAATTGAAGCCGAAACTGAAGCGGCGAAAGACGCATTTACAGTTGAAAACGTCCAAACCTCTACAGGCCCAATAAAAGTAAAAGTTTATAAGGACGGCAGAGTTGAACGGCTTAAGTTAGGCGACGAAACGCTTGCGCCTGAAGTAACCCCAATTGCCCCGACTCAATTAGAGCAACTTCAAAATCTTGAAGCTAAATTATACGCGGCTAACCCTAATGATCCTAGATTAGCTGATGTAAAACGCGCAATTGAAAAAGAGACTACAAAAGCGGCTGGAGTTACCGTTAACACGGGCGACACCGCAGGACAAACACTTGAGAAAAAAGGTAGCGAGTTAATAGTAGCTAATTATGCCTCGCTATCTGATGTTCCGCAACAGTTGGAAAATTTTAGAAAAGTAAAAGAACTTATCCCTCAAGCCGTAAAATTTATGGGTAAAGGCGGTACAACATACGCGGATGCTGTCAGTTTCCTTAACAACCGTCTTGGCACTAACATTAATGTTAACGATGCAAACGGTAATTTAGCTTCCGCTCGCGAAATAGAAGCGCGTTTGTTCCAAGGCATTTTGGAAAACTTAAAGAAAATGGACTCGCAACCAACGCAGAGTCAACAACAGGCGCTTAAAGATGCAATTGGTCAATTACAGACAGAACCAGACGCACTTGCAAGGTTGGTTGATGCTTTTTCCGAGCCTTTTATAGCAAAAGTTAAAATGCATAACGATTTTGTTGATAAGGCAATAAAACGCGGTGATGTTAGGGCTGAAGACTACAGAATTAAACTGCCTGAAATGAACGCCGCTGCCCCAACTGTAAGTAATTGGAAATAGGTGACAAATGCCTAGAAACATTACCGTAACTTTTGCTGACGGGTCTACGCATATATATCAAAATACGCCGGACGAGATTACGCCTGAAGAAGTTACGCAACGCGCCACAAAAGAGTTTAGCAAACAAGTTACTAACTTGGATGGCGGCGCGGCTGCGCGAGGCACGGCGCTTGGCGAAACCGCGCCCGCAGGCGATATGGAACGACCGCCTGTGCTTGCTGCGCCGGTAGTGCCTAACCTTGCCGTGCCGCGTAAAGATGGGACTGGCTATAGTATTTTTGCGGACGAACCTGTTCGGCAAAATCTTGATCTTATAGAAACCGGCGGCGCGATTACCGCAGGCGCGGCTACAGGTTTTGCATTACCTGACATACTTAAAGGCACGGGGAAAGTACTTCAAAAAGTTCCTTACGCTCCAGTTAAAGCGGCGGGCACTGCAATGGCGTTGGGCGCACCGTTTATATCCCGCGGTTCAGCTATGATAAGCGGGCTTGTTGGCGCTGGTACAGGTAATGTTGTAAAACAAAAACTTGAAATTGAAGGCGTTAAACCTTCGTATGCGCTTGCCGCAGACCTTGTAACAAACATAGGTGCCCCCGCCACGTTTGGTAAAATACTAAAAATAGCTACGGCTATAACTTCGGCGTTGCCTATAGACATTGATAAAGGGGCTAAATCTGTAGCTAAAGAACTTGGTATGAACTTTGATAATTTGTCCCAAGGCGAACAGACAATCGTCCGCGACACAGTTAAGGCAATGAAGCAGGGTGGAGAGACTGCGGCAAGAGAGTTGTTTGAAGAGATTAAAAAAGGCGGTCAACGTATTGCGTCAGAAGCAGATGTGGCGGCGCAGGCGCGTGAAGCTGCTGCTTACACGCAAAACCGCGATGATTTTATTAGGTCTTCAGGTGTGCTAACCGCCGCTGATGATACGCTGGCTAGAGCAAAAAGCACGGTCAACCGCGTAGGCGACCCTAATGTAGAACTGACCGACATTGGCGGGACGCAACGCGCTGCGGTTTTGAAAAGATTTGAAAAAGAAACTTTAGATCGCGACGAAACTTATAAGTCTATGGTTGCTGTCCGCGACGATGTTGTAAAAGCAAAAGAAGCAAACAAAGAATTTATAACGGATCTTCCGCTTTACACACGACTTAACAACAAAATAAAATCGGTGTTGTTGGAAAAGAAAATTCCCGCCTCGCAAGGCGTAGCGCCTGAAACAGAACAACTTACGCTTTCTGCATTTCGTCAGATGCGCGACGCGCTTTCGCCGGTAATGAAGCCGGTGTCGGCTAACTCAGCGCAACAATTAGCGCGCAGGGGCGCAAACATTCAAAACATTGACGGGCAAAACTACCAAGTGTTGCAGCCGTCTTTTAACGCGATTGACACCGTTCGACGCAAACTTGGTGATGCGGCGTTTGGTCAGGGCGAAGAAGGGTTTAAAGCACTTGGGCAGAACCGCGCTAAAGAATGGTACGGGTATTTAAGCAAGCTCCAGAGCAATTACGCAGGCGCAGCGCATACCGATCTTCAAAAAGGGTACGAGTTAGCGTCGGGTCTTTTAGCAGATTTTAAAGGCGGCGCAGGCGCGGCGGTGCTTAAGACTGAGAAACTGGCTCCTGAGATGTTTGTTGGCGATGCTAAAGACATCCCGGCTAAATTTTTTGGTAGCCGCACTGGCGTGGAACAATTGCAGGCGCTTACGCAAGACCCTGATCTGGTGCTTACCACGGCGTCTAACTATCTTGCTAAACAGTTGAGCGGCAAAACAGGTATTGAAGCCCGCGCTTGGTTAGAGAAGAACTCGGATTTCCTGTCTGCGCCGCAACTTAAGCCTGTGCTTCAAAAAGCAGTTGATTACGTTGACGAACTTGAAAGAGCAGGCAGTACCTCCAAAGGGCTTACCGGCACTGCTAAGGGTATGGAAAAGCAGGCAGATGTAACGCTTGCAAATAAGTTGGCAGAAGCTGAAAACATACGGCTTGGCGGCAAAAATAAGTTAGCGGATATTGTAGGCGACGCCGCGCCTGAAATGCGCATTGCACAGCTTTTGAGCAGCAACAAGATGAGCGATTGGGTAAACGTAGCCGACGCGCTTCAAGGTTCAGCGCAAGGTCGTGATTTGCTTGCCAAAGCAGTCTCACAACATATCGCCAACATTGCTGAACGGTCGCCTAAATCGTTTTCTGGGGAAGACGCGCTTAAGCAAATAACTGAGCCTATGTTGGAAAGCGGGCTTGTTAATCGTGCGTTTATCAATGGTCTTGAAAAACAACTCCGCGCAATGCGTGAACCGGCCGAGTTTAAGTTAAATTGGTTCAAAGAAGCACTAGCGCGGGGCATAGCTACGTTTGGCGCTGCACAAGCCGGGACAGGTATTGGCATGGTTCCTAATATGCTTGCCCCACCATCCACCAACCAGAACGCATTGGCGGCGCAATAATGGACACGCAGACCCTTATCAATCTTGGCGGCGCTATCATCCTCGCAGGCATGGGATGGTTGGCGCGTGAGCTTTGGGGTGCGGTGAAAGATCTGCGAAAAGACCTGCACATCATTGAGGTTGCGCTACCGTCAAATTACATTCGCAAAGATGAGTTTCAAGAGGGAGTGAAAGAGCTTAAAGACATCTGTCGTCAAATATTTGAGCGGCTTGAAAACAAAGCGGATAAGTAAATGGATCCTTTTACGCTGCTGGCGAGCGCGACGGCCATCTACAATGGAATCAAATCAGCGACCGACGCCGGCCACGAGGCCATCGACGTTGTAGAGCGCGTGGGAAGTTTGTTTGCGAGGATCGCGCAGATCACGCAACTAACCTCTGGGCAAAAAAAGAAGCTATTCCAAAGCCAAGCAGAATACGAGGCTGAAGCAATCAAGCTATACGCTTTGCGGGCTAAGGCGCAACAGCTTCAGTTGGACACCAAGAACCTGTTTGTAGGGGCGTACGGTCAACAAGCGTGGATTGCAATTCAGAAGGAAGTCACCGAAATGCGTAAAGAGGCCGTGCGTCAAGCGGCCGCCGCGCAGAAGGAAGCCGAGGAACGCCAAGCTGAACTGATCTTGGGAGCATGGATGTTCTTGGGCGTTATCGTTATGGCTCTTGGTCTTGCACTCTTCGTCTATCTGACGGCGCACAAATGAGATACCTGATGGCAATTGCATTTTTGGTTCTGTCAGGGTGCGAAGACCGCTACCGCTACCCGTGCCAAGACCCCAAGAACTGGGACGCGCCGGAGTGCAACCCGCCCATTTGCACCGCCTCTGGAACCTGTTCCGCAGACACTCTGAAACAGAACCCTTGCGGAGCCGTAGCGCGATGAGGATCAAGGAAGATGAACTTCACGCGCTTCTCCAGTTCATCATTGGCATCAGCTTATGCCTGACGCTGACGGGGACGGTGTTTGCCGTGCTGTACAGCCTGATATTCGTTGTGCAGCCTATTGACGGGCAAGCGCCAAACGACCAAGAATTTTTTAAGCTGATTGCGCCGATTGCGACGTTTCTGACCGGCACGCTGTCGGGGATCATGTTAGGTTCTAAATCTACTGGAGGTAAGGACGATGGATCTGCTTAAAACATTCGGGCCGCTACTCGGCTCAGTCGCGCCTAGCATCGCTACGGCCCTTGGCGGCCCACTGGCGGGCATGGCAACGAAGGCGCTATCCCAAGCACTGCTTGGCAACGAGGACGGCTCTGAGGACGATCTGCAAACAGCGCTTCGCGCCGCCTCGCCTGAGCAGCTTGCAACGGTCAAAAAGATTGACGCAGATTTCAAAGTCCAGATGAAGAGCCTAGACATTGACCTTGAACGCATTGCGGTAGACGACCGTAAGTCTGCAAGAGATATGCAGAAAGAAGTAAAAGACTGGATTCCACGCGCCCTTGCAATCAGCGTGACATTTGGGTTCTTTGCCATTCTAATTTATATGCTCGTCTACGGCCTGCCGACATCTGGCAACGAGGCGTTGCTTCTGCTTTTGGGCGCTTTGCAAACAGCGTGGGGCGGCATCATCGCATTTTATTTTGGGTCTTCGTCTGGCTCGCAGAAGAAAGACCAGATGATCTACAACTCAACACCGAAAGAATAAGCCATGAAAGACAATTTTGAAGAGTGCCTCGCCCATGTCTTGAAACATGAAGGGGGATATGTCGATCACCCCAAGGATCCAGGGGGAGCAACAAATTTAGGTGCTACCAAGAAAGTCTGGGAAGAATGGGTCGGCCATGAGGTAACCAAAGATGACATTAAAGCCCTCACAGTTGCCGACGTTGCCCCGCTCTACAAAGCGCGGTACTGGGACAAGTGCCGCTGCGATGACCTCCCGCATGGGGTGGACTTTGCTGTTTTTGATTTGGCTATTAATTCTGGTACTGGCCGTGCCAGCAAGTTTCTTCAGGGCGCTTGTGGTGTGGCTGCTGATGGCGCTATCGGCCCTGCTACACTTGCCGCTGTAGCGAAGATGAACCCGCGCGAGCTGGCGTCCAAAATCTGCGAACGCAGACTTGAGTTCCTGCAAGCCCTGCCGACATGGGAAACCTTCGGCAAGGGTTGGGGCAGGCGCGTAGCCGAGACGGAAGAGGTAGCGTTCAAGATGGTCGGTTGAACGTCGGGTTGCTCTGGACGCGGACTTCGGGGTTAGCCCAAGTCCATATCTCACCCGTCTCTTGAACGCACACCCACATCAGGTGATGCTCTTCGCCGTAGTCAATCACGAAGTGCGCCAGTGCTTTACCCTTCGGGGTAATCATTGGCAGTGTGGGAGACAGTTGAAGGATCATTTGTCGCCTATAATGGTTTTAACTGATTGTGCAAAACGCCGGTCTATGTTTGCGTGTTTTTTTATTTTTTTCAGCGCGTCTTTCCCAATTTGATTTACCCGCGCTGGGCTAATCTTAAGCGATGCAGCAATTGTTTTAGAAACTTCGGGCGCGCCAGATTCAAGCCCAAATTGCCTTTGCATTATTTCATAGTCTCTAACGCCTAAGATTTGTTGAATTGTCTCGTTAACATAACTTTTAGATTGCGTTAGCATAAGAAGGTCTTCTGGCGAAATAGCGGCCTGCCGCAAAGAAGACGTAATCTCCATCACGTCTTGGCTACTCATTTCAAAAGACGCTTTGTTCCTTGCTAACGGTTCATAATAATGTTGTTCAGGAAACAACTCTTCTGGCTTGCAGTTAAAATATTCTGCCAAACGTAAAACAGATTGTTTCCACCCATTGATGGTCATAGGCGAATTTCTTAACGCTAAAAAACACTGTATTGTAGCGGTTGATAATTTTGTTTTTTTAGCTAATTCTTTAACCGAACCTATATTTTTCAACTGCATATGGCGAAACAAATAATTATTCTTAACCGTCAAGGTAACTTGATATTCTTTCATAGTGTGTACTCCCATCATTCTTTCTTCTGTGCAGCACGGGCGACCGCTTCTTCACGTTGCTTGGCTGTCACCCATGCCAAAGCGTTCTCAAGCTGCTTCTCCAGCAACGCAACGCGCTTGCGTAGTTCAATGATGTGATCCATCGTGACGGGGTCGCAATGCCTCATTTCATTTTCTCCAACAGTTCAACGCGCTCCCGCGTGTTACGCAAGATGCAATACCTCTGGTGCAACCTGACGATAAACGTAGGCCGCTTGTCATGGTCAATCTCATGCTCAATCAACATCCACA
>Ga0255095_1000463_pt1 | contig 20606 bp, 16 predicted proteins | sample Colum_Law_RepC_8_2_FD_188435 | JGI IMG/M metagenome (GOLD analysis project Ga0255095, IMG submission 188435) | Freshwater microbial communities from Columbia River, Oregon, United States - Colum_Law_RepC_8d | ecosystem: Environmental > Aquatic > Freshwater > River | place: USA: Oregon...
GAGCTGGTTCGGCTTCAGCGGGACTGTTGGAAACCCCGGAATTTCCCTGAAAACCTGTGGTGAGTCCGAATGTAGGGGTTGCAGCCGGCCATGTGGGTCCATTTGGTGGTTGCGGTCACGGAATTTCATTGACATCGGTGGAACGTCTGTTCCGGCTGTGCGGTCTGCACCTTGTATCGCACGCCTGCGTTTCCTGCCGATATGTGCACCTGTGACAGGCGAAGGAAATCCGTTGAATTCCTGGCGGTGCAGGGTCGATTTTCAGCAGCGAAGGAGGGCCTTATGCTGGTATTATCACGTCAGAGCGACGAAACAATTGTGATTGGTGACAACATCCGGGTGACGATCGTGGAGGTCCGTGGCGACAAGGTGCGTATCGGCATCGAAGCTCCGCGGGACGTCTCTGTGCATCGTCAGGAGATTTACGATGCGATCCGCCGGGATGCTCAGTCCGGCATGAAGGTTGGCTGAACTGCCGAACCCGATTGATTGACGCGCGAATGGCCTGCGACAGATCTGATCTGCCGCGGGCCATTCGCGTTTGTGGTGGTCATTTGCGGCTGAGGTTCCAGACGGTATCGACGTGTTCGGCACCTTCCAGCATGGCATTGACGACGCGGGACAGGAGCACCAGTGTGGGGCCATCGTCAGGCCATGCTTCCAGAATTTCACCGAGCTGGCGAGCCGCTTTTTTCAGATCTCCCTGTTCAAAAAGCCGCAGGGCCTGTTCGTAACGCTGATTCAGTTCCCGACAGCCGGCATCATTCAGTTCGAACAGCTCGACCGGTTCCTGCATATTCACGACTCGCACACAGCACAGTCTGCGGCGTACGAATTCCGGTCCGAGGCTGGATTCGGCGGCACGTGACAGCAGGATGCGAGTCTGGAGTTGTTTGGTGACGCCCTGGATTCGGCTGGCGAGGTTGACTTCGCGTCCCAGCGGACCGTATTTGAAGCGGTAGGCGGATCCGGAATTCCCGGCGCGTGCTCTGCCGGAATTGATGCCGATGGAAAAATCCACATCTTCCCCGATGATGGGTCGCCATTTTGCCGTGAGTGCGGTCCTGCGACCCAGCATCGCCTGTGCTGCTCGAGCGGCCCGGACAGCGTGGTCCTGTTGCATTTGCGGAGCACCGAACATGCCCATGACGGCGTCGCCGACGTAATCGACAATCACGCCGCCCTCAGCATCAATGCACTCGGAAACGGCGCCGATGACGTCGTTGATAAACGAGAAGATCGTCTGAGCATCCACAACTTCGCTGATCGCACTGAATCGTCTGATGTCGCAGAAAATGACGGACACTTCCACTTCCTGACCAGCCAGCAGATCCGGGTTGTCCTTCAGATGCTTTGCGAGGCTGGCGGAAAAGAACTGGGCAAACAGGGTCTGATTGCGCTGTGATTCGGCTTCCTGCTGCTGTCGATCCAGTTCGGCGGCGAGGGCAAATGCCAGCAGTTCCATCAGATAAGCGTCCATCCGCGAAATGTCAGTAGCCATGCTCAACTGACTTTCCGGTACTCGCTCCCCGTACAGGACTCCGACAACCTTCCCTTCGCGGCTGAGAATCGGTGAGGCGATGACAGCGTCGAGTCGAGCCACGCTGACGGTCGGTCGAAATGTGCCGGATGTCCAGAACGTCCGGCAGTGCAGCAGAACTTCCTGCAGGACAAAGGTGCTGCAGGGGCGTCCTTCGGCATGCAGTTCGCGGACCTGCACCCACTGGTCATTGATGTAGAGCAGGACTCGCGCGGAATCAAATCCCACGACTCGCACCGCCCCCTTGACGGCTGCGGTGTATAAGCCTTCGGCATTGCGAGCATTTCGGAAGACCTCCATGGTTTCCTGTAGCACTCGCAGAATGTGCCCCAGTCCGGAATCGGAGGCTGCATCTTCAATCTGCAGTGGTCGGGCAAATTCGTCAGAGAAGTCCAGCATCTGGCCGGGAGCCATGCTGATGTTGCCGAGACTTTCGAGGCCGGAATCTTCCTGTGAGACGAGTTGCGGGTTGCTGAGGGAGACGGTATGGCCGGAGGCGAACTGCAGGTTGGTGGGGAGTGGGAATTCGCCGGTGCCGCCAGCTTCGAGGGACACGCCCTGCTCGATCCGCATATCGACGGTCGTGCTGATGTTTGTCAGTTTTACCGAACTGCTGCCGGTGCGGATTGCCTGGAGCTGTCGGCGGGCGATTTTTTTGTTGTCCAGCGTCGCCATCACGATGCGAGTCACGCCGGCAGCGGACGAGACCGATCCGGGGCCCAGTTCCCCCTGCTGCTGCCGCCCGAATTCCAGCGGTCCCTGCAGTTGACCTTCGTACAACAGCACGTCGTTCTCGTGGATTCTGACCTGCAGCGGCATATTCAGCGTCCGTCAATCGCGTTAAAGAACGCATCAATGCCGTCACGGTATTCCGCGGGAATGTCTTCGCTGGTGTTTCCGGTCGTCTGCTGAACTCCACGTTCCTGCACGACGGCCGCGGCATCGCCGTCCGGTCCGAAATGTTCGAGTGCGGCACGATCCGTGGACCCACTGCCACCGCCTCCCGGACTGGATCCGCCACCACCTCCGCCACTGCGGGGATTGGCCCGGCGAGCCTGCAGCAGCAATTCGATCGCTTCTGTTTCAGCGGCAATTGTCGGCCCATCGGTTCGGGGAGTCTGGAGGTGCGTCCAGGCATCGCCCATGGCATGCCCAACAGCTTCCAGCAGCCCGATCTCACGACCGAATTTTTCGCCTCCATTGGGCAGCGCTTCAATGTCGGTGATCACATCCGACACCCGCTCATAAAGGCTTTGCTGTACCGCCGACAATTCGCGAGCCGACTGTTTCCAGCGATCCGTGTCGTCCACGGTTTTCTGGGTCGCCCGTGTCTGCTCACGCAGATCCATTTCACCTTCCAGAATCCGCATGACTTCCAGAATGACTTCGGGCGGCAGGCTGGCGCTGTTGCCGGCTTTGCATTGTCCGCACTTTGAGGGGGAGACCAGTTCTTCGGCCCAGCGATCGAGGGTATCGGCCCATAGTTCGGCCCGCGAAATGGATTCCCCGGTGCGGTTGCTGCGAATCACTTCGCCGATGGCCGCCACTTTGGACACGGCGTCCTGATCTTCCATCTCTTTCAGTATGCGAGCAAATTTGGCTTCGTTACGACGGTCCGCATAGGCCTGCAGGTCATCCTGAATGATCCGCAGTTTCTGGCTTTGTGCTGTTTCACGGGCTGCTGCGGAGATATTGAGTTTATCGACCGGTTGTGTTGCCTTATCGGATTGGACGCCGAACCCATCGAAGAGCGACCTGTTCAGGCTTTCCGCAACGGCCAGCTGTTCCCGGGAGGCTGCTTTGAACCGCTTGACGAAAGTGCTGTCCTCGAGGTCATCGAGGATCATCTGCAACTGCTCACGCACCTTCAGAAACTCGGCCAGCAGATCGGCCTGCTGATGCACGGACTGATCCATCGGCCGGTCGTCTGCCGGCTGATTCTGTGCGGGGGGTGGTTGTGGACCACCCTGGACAACGGTCGAGGGCAGTCCCAGTCTGGAGTTTGCAGGTTTGCCGGGCTGCTGCTGTTCGGCCGGTTTGTCATCCGCGGGATTAAAGCCGGATTCGACGTCTGTGATTGTGGGGACCTGATTGCCTTTGGGCTGCGGCTGAGTTCCGGACCGCGAAGCCGCTGCCTGGGACAGCAGTTTTGCGACCGAGGGCATGCGGTTCTGAGAAATATCCTGCAGTTTCTGCAATCCCTGGGCCCACGTCTCGACGTGTCCGGCGAGAATTTCGCGGTTTCGCAGCGCCTGTCGGATCAGGTCTTCACCCTGCATGACCACTGCATCAAGACGCTGCCCGTTGGCTTTTTCGGCGGCGGCCTGCTGTTCAATCTGTCGTCGCACCGCGGGTTGATCAAACTGTTCGGGGGCCATCTGGCGAATCTGTCGATTGACATCGTGCAGCCGCATTTCTTCTTCGTAGACGTCATCCGCTGTCCCGGCCCAGCGGCGCAATTGTTCCATCAGCCACACGGCGTGCTGTTCCGCTGTGAGCACGTGAATGACGATCGGCGCAGAATACACTCGCCCGCGACCATCGAGGTAATCTTCCGCCCACGCTCGCAGTTCCAGGGTCTGAGCCGATACCTGTTCGGTTGCAGCGCAGAACACCGTCTGACCGCCGGTTTTCAGCAGCTCCGGAGAACCCGGTTCGACCACTCGACTGCCCTGCTGAGGCTGGGGATTGTTGACGGGATCCGCCACACCGCGCCATTCCAGCCCGACCTGTCGCAGTCCGAAGTCATCGCGTGACTGAATGTCGAATTTGACAGCATCTGTGTCCAGCACAACGGCCTGTGGTTCAAGTGCCCGCAGTTGCACGTCCGGCTGGCGATCATCCACGGCATTGACCTGCACTTTGAAGGCGGTGCGGGCTGCCAGTCCCAGCACGTCCTGCCATTGCAGTTCGAGTGCTTCCGGGGCAGTGACGGACCGCTGGGAGGACTGCAGCACAGACTTCTGCACTGTGGCAGGCTGGCCGTTGATTGAGGCACTGTTCAGATCACGGCTGACTTCTGCTTCGATTGTGGCTGTGGATCCCTTCAGGATGGAGACGGCACCGCCGCGGATATCGAGGCGGACGGGGCGACTGTACTGCAGGTAGGCTGGCAGGGTGACGAGAGCGGCGGCCGACTTCAGCTCTGGGCGTTCGGCCACCTGCAGTTCGATCTGGCCGGTCCAGTCACCCACTCGCAACTGCAGCAGATCCTGCTGTGTTCGGCCGGGCAGGCTGAACTGGTACTGGTCTGCATCAAGCGTGGCTGCGAGTTGCCGGCCTGAGACGGCGGCTGAAGCCTGGGCTGGTCGCCAGCGGGACTGCGGTTGCAGTTGCAGCTGAAACTGTACGTCTTCGCCGTGGGGCAGTACGAGTGACTGCGGGACGGGCTGCACAGTGGCGAAGGTGTAACGCGGAATCCCGGACCAGGGCAACAGCCACCGCAGTGTGGTGTTCCAGCCGGCCGCCGGGACGATGGCGAACAGCAGCAGTGCCAGTGCTGCGGGAACAGCGGCAGAGACGGCCCAGCGACGATGTCGCGGATGCGGGACAGCATCGGCGAAATCGCGACCTTTCACGGACTGATTGACCTGGTCCACTGCCGCCTGAGCCAGTCGCAGGCTGGTGGTGGCCGGCAGGCCATTGTGCACCAGTTCCACGACCCCCAGCAACTGATCACCGATTGCCGGATGGCGGCGTTTGAGCAACTGGGCCACCTGTTCGAGGTGTCGCGTCTGCCAGAACCAGCGATGCAGACGGGCTGGCAGCAGCAGGGTGAATCCGAGGGTGCCGCCGATCAGAGTGGCGAGGCGGGTGATGGCTGAGGTGTCGACGAACCGTTCGGCCACAAACAGCAGCAGCCATGAGACCGCCAGTCCGCAGAGCGCTGAGAACAGCGTTTCAGCCAATTTGATGCGACGGACCAGCCGTCGGTAGGCCAGCAGGGAGTCGCGAGTTTCGTTGGGGAGCTGCAGCACGGACTGGGACATGTCAGAGTTCGTTTCTGCCCTGCGGGTCAACAGTACCGAAGAGGAACCATACGGGTTGTAGCGAGGGCCGCACAAGTGGTGTGGGAGGTGTCGCCCGAGTTACGTTGAGGGGTGTGGGCTGAGCCGGACGGCCACAGCCACGGAGCGTTGATCTGGTTGGTGCAGCAGGTTGTGCTGTCAGCAGTTTACGGGAAGTTCGGTGGTGAGGGGAGAGAAAACCGGGGGAAAACCGGGCGAATTTGCTACCAGCCGACCGACATATTGGCCTCGATCGCCTTGCGTGCGGTGTTCAGGTCCGCACCGGTGTCCAGCATATACAGGCGAATGGCGTGCAGTTTGTCTCCGGCTGCGCGTGCGAGGCAGTCGCGGGCCACATCGCAGGGTTTGAATTTTTCCCCGAGTCCCAGCATTCCCTTGGAAATGACCCAGAGGTCGCGAGGGCGACGGGTGATGCGGAGAATTTTTTCTTCGGGGTAGTGTTTTGCAGCAATGTGCTCGGCCTGTTCCAGGCTATTGGCCCAGCCGATCATGATATGGGCCTCAGTTTCGATTTCGAACAGCGGCATAACCGATTCCTGGAGGCCATTTCGGGTGGCTGAAGCGAGTTTCAGCATCGGGTTATCTTGTTTTGTAGTGCAGCTCCGAGTGAGGGCGGGAGCGTGGAGGGTGTCGAGTGTAGCAGGGTGGTACTGGCGGGTCGACAGAGCCGTTGGGGATCCGCGCGCTGGAATTGAAGAAAACCGGCCTGTTTTTCGCAGGGAGGCTGCATTTCCCCGGCCTTTGGCTTGAACAGTTCAGGATTGCAACGCACAATGGATCCGGGAAATTCTCGAAAATGGTTTACGGCGTTGGGGTCTTCTGGCTGAAAGTCTCGGGAGAGTTGCTGTGACTGGTGCACTCCGCAGAAACCTGCCATCGGTATTTTTTTCGTTGCTGCTGAATGCCGGGGTGTTATTTGGACTGGCATTGTTGCAGCGGGCGGTTGCCTCTCAGGGTCTGGATCTGATGCTGGAGTCCGTCTTCTCGGAGGAGATTCCTCAGGAGGAGATGACTCGCGATCTGGAGCTGGACACGGCTCCGGCTGAGACATTGAATGTGATTGCGGGGGGGACTCCGTCGACCGCCGTGGGAGCCGCTGCGCAGCCGGCGGCAACTGCCGTGAACGTGCAGAAGGCGGCGGTGATGAAGGAGCTCAGTATTCGTCCGGTGGTGTCCGGGCTGGCGGTGCCATCGGATGAGATCCTGGCCGAGGACCTTGGTGAGGGCGAGATTACTGGTGAAGTGGGTGCGATGGTTGAGGGTTACGGCGCTGCCATGGGCATCATCACTCAGGAGGTCGTCCGCATGATGCGTCAGGGCAAAGTGACGGTGGTCTGGCTGTTTGACGAATCCGGCAGTCTGGCTGACGACCGCAAGGAGATTCGCGAGAACTATCATCGTGTCTATGAAGAGCTGGGGATCGCGGCGAAGCAGGACGGGGATTTGAAGAAGGGTGGTGGTGATCAGTTACTGACGGTGGTGGCCAGTTATGGTGCGGAGTTGCACGAGTGGACTGCGCGACCGACGGCGGACGTGGAGCAGGTGAAGGCGGCGATTGACAGGGTGCCGGTGGACCAGAGCGGTCAGGAGAACATGTGTCAGTCGATCGCGCTGGTGATCAGCAAGTACAAGGCCACGGCGGTGCGTGGTAAGCGCAAGCTGGCGGTGATCGTGGTGTCGGACGAATCGGGTGATGATGGTCAGTTTGTGGAGGAGGCGGTTGCTCAGGCCCGCAACGCCCGGGCGCCGGTGTATTTCCTTGGGCGTGAGAGCACCTTTGGTTTTCCGTATGCGCATCAGCGTTGGGTGGATGAGCCGACGAAGGAGGAATTCTGGATTCGCATTCGTCGTGGCCCGGAGACTCCATTTCCGGAGTGTCTGCAGTGGAACGGCCTGCACACTCGCTGGGATGTGCAGAATTCGGGTTTCGGTCCATACGAGCAGGTGCGGATTGCGCGGGAAACCGGTGGTATTTTCTTTGTGTTGCCGGGCGAAGAGACGACGCTGGTGGGGATGGGAGCGAATGATCGGCGGAAGTATGATTTTCTGGCGATGCGTGAGTATCAGCCGGACCTGCTGGCTCGACCGGCCTATGTGCAGGAGCGGGATTCCAGTCGTTTCAGGACGGTGTTGTGGAGCGTGATTTCGACATTGAATCCGAATGAGGACAAGTTGCTGTTCAGTGCTCATGATCCGCAGTTGAGTCTGAAGAACGAGCATTTTCGGTTGTTGCCGGCGGAATTTCGTCAGGATGCACTGGCGGAGGTGGGCAAGGCGGCTCGTTCGATGAATCTGTGTCAGGTGGCGATTGGCGAGCTGGAGGCGATCAGGTCGCTGCGGGCTCAGGAAGCGTCATTGCGCTGGCGTGCCAGCTATGATCTGGCGTTGGCGCAATTGTATGTATTTCGACTGCGATTGTATCAGTATCTGCTGGCGATGGATCAGCATGCCAACAACATGCCGGCGCCGAAGAATCCCAAATCGAACGAGTGGAATTTCTGGTGGGGTGGCAAGCCGATTGTTCCGGACGAGCAGCAGTTTGACCGGCTGGCGAAGGCATTCCAGATGAAGATGACTCGGGACGAATATCTGGAGATGGTGAAGACGGAGGAGACGGCTGCTGTGGAGCGGATGCAGTCGGTGGTGACGGATCATCCCGGGACCCCGTGGGCTCAGCGAGCGCAGACGGAGCTGAATCTGGGATTTGGTTTCAATGTGGGTGATCGATTGTGGGACCCGTCCGGTCGTCGCAGTGAAGCGTCGATGCGGCAGCCGAAGTTGTAACACCACACCTGTGGACAGTGTCGTCTGCCCGGCAGGAGCCTTTGTCAGTGGTGGAAGAACTTTTTGATGTGGTGAACGAGCGGGATGAAGTCCTGTATTCACTGTCCCGCAGTGCGGTTCATCGTCAGCAGCTGCTGCATCGTGCAGTGCACGTGTTTGTACTGGATTCGCGGGGGTGCCTGCTGATTCATCAGCGGTCACCCACGAAGGAAGAATTTCCGAACGTGTGGACATCATCGTGTTCCGGGCATGTGTCTGCCGGGGAAACGTATGATCAGACGGCACCGCGGGAGCTGCAGGAGGAGCTGGGGATCACGGGGGTCCGGCTGGAACGGCTGCAGAAGTTTGCCGCCTGTGCTGACACGTCGTGGGAATTCACGGTGTTGTACCGTACGGTCACCGATCAGTCGCTCCGTCCTGACGCTGCGGAGATGACAGCGGTGCAGTGGATCAGTCCTGCGGAACTGGATACAGCAACTGCGGCGTATCCGGACCGGTATTCACCGGCGTTCCTGCTGCTGTATCGCTGGTATCGGGCTTCGTTTGCCTGAACTGTCCGCCCACGGTACTCTGACGGCCAGCCATTCCGGTGATCTTATGACTGCAGTGTTTGTCCCTGTTTGCGGAGTCTTCTGATGTGTGTTTTTGGTGGCAGGATTCTGGCCTGTGTGGGTGTGGTGCTGCTGACGATGTCCTGTGCATCAGCGACCGAGCCGATTCGGGTGTTGATCGTGGATGGTCAGAACAACCATGGAGTCTGGCCGAAGACGACTCAGATGATGAAATCGTATCTGCAGCAGTCCGGTCGTTTTACAGTGGACACAGCGACTGCGGCACCGCAGGGCAGCGATCCGAATTTCCGTCCGAATTTCGCCGCCTATCAGGTGGTACTGTCGAATTTTGGTCATGGAGCGTCCCCGTGGCCTGCCGAAACGCGGGACAGCTTTGAGAAGTTTGTGCGTGGTGGCGGTGGTTTTGTGGTGATCCATGCGGCCGACAATTCGTTTCCGGACTGGGTGGCGTACAACGAAATGATTGGTTTGGGCGGCTGGGGCGGTCGGAACGAGAAATCGGGGCCGTACGTCTACATTGACGGGCAGGGGAAGCTGGTGCGTGACGAGAGTCCGGGGAATGGCGGTAATCATGGTCCGCAGCTTGAGTTTCCGATCATTCTGCGGGACCGTGAGCATCCGATTGTGCAGGGGATGCCGCTGGAGTGGCTGCATGCGAAGGATGAGCTGTATGACAAGCTGCGTGGGCCAGCGAAGAACATGCAGGTGCTGGCGACTGCGGAATCGCAGATTACGGGCCGTCATGAACCGATGCTGATGACGATTCAGTATGGTGCGGGCCGCGTATTTCATACTCCGATGGGCCATGCCGAGTATTCTCAGGAGTGTGTGGGATTCATCACCTGTCTGCTGCGTGGGACGGAGTGGGCGGCGACGGGGAAGGTGACGATCGGGATTCCTGCAGATTTTCCGACGGCGGACAAAACCAGCAGTCGTTCGGCGTCGCAGTGATGTCGTTGTGGGCGGTGCGTGAGTCTGAACTGCGGGTTGGAAGTTCCTGACAGGATATGAAGTCGTATGGTGCGCAGCCGTCGTGGTTTTGTGTGGTCGATATTCCCGGTTCTGTGGGTGTTGTGCGGTGCGGCAGTGTGTCTGTCGGACGACTGGCTGCAGTGGCGTGGTGCGTCGGGGGATGGTGTCAGCACTGAGGTGGGGCTGCCGCAGACGTGGTCGCGCGAGAAGGGAGTGGTGTGGCGGGTGGAACTGCCAGCGGCCGGCAATTCGACTCCGGTGATCGCCGGTGATCGCATCTTTCTGACTCAGCCGTCTGCCGAGAAGGCTCAGCGGGGCCTGTTGTGTCTGGATGTGCAGTCGGGGAAGACGATCTGGTCGCGAACGGTGGAGTGGTCGGGGCCGGATCCGACGCATTCGACGAACCCGGTATGTTCATCGTCTGCGGTGACGGATGGTGAGCGTGTGCTGGCATGGTTTGGTTCAGCGGGTCTGCACTGCTGGGATGTTGAGGGGCGTTTATTATGGAGCCGTGATTTGGGAGTGCAGCGGCACATCTGGGGGTATGGTTCTTCGCCGGTGATCGCTGATGGCCGGGTGTATCTGAATTTCGGCCCGGGCGAGAATTCGGCGTTGTATGCACTGGATGTGAAATCGGGCGAGGTGCTGTGGCAGCGTGCAGAGCCACTGGATCGGGACGGAACAGCGGAGGCGAAGTTTCAGAGTGCTGACTATACGGGTTCCTGGAGTACTCCGGTGATTCGGACGCTGGCCGGTCGTTCGCAGTTGCTGCTGAGTGTTCCATTTCGGGTGCGGAGTTTTGATCCGGCGGACGGGCGTGAGCTGTGGGTGTGTGAGGGGACGAATGCGTTGTGTTACACGTCGCCACTGGTTCATGCGGACAGTGTGATAGCGATGGGTGGGTATAATGGGATGACGGTGTGTGTGCGAGCGGACGGCGATGGGGATGTGACGGGAAGTCAGCGGGTGTGGCGTCATCCGAAGACGCAGCAGCGGATTGGATCGGGTGTGGTGTATGGCGGGCACATTTACATTCACAACGACCCGGGGATCGTGGAGTGTTTTGATGCGTTGACAGGTGAATTGAAGTGGGAGCAGCGATTGTCCGGCCCGGGAGGCAAGGGCACGAACTGGTCATCGGTGACGGTGACGGGTGACGGTGTGTGTTATACGCTGAACCAGGCGGGAGATTGTTTTGTGTGGCGTGCATCGCCGGGTGGTTTTGAGCAGATCGCGGTGAATTCGCTGGGGGAATCCTCGAATTCGTCAGTAGCGATCAGCAATGGTCGGCTGTTCCTCAGGACTCATCAGGCGCTCTGGTGTGTCGGGCGGTGAACCCGGGTGTCGTGGAGTGCAGAGACTGAGGCGATTGGATGTCAGCGCAGGATGCTCGGTTGAAACTGCGGTCACTGGGATCGCCGGAGGTGGCCGCGTCGACAGCTCGTTTCTTTCGAACGGGGCCGGGTGAGTATGCTGAAGGGGAGAAATTCATTGGTGTTCGCGTCCCGGTGCTGCGAGCCGTTGCGCGGCAGTTCCGGGCCCTGTCATTGCAGGACATTGAGTCTTTGCTGAGTTCGGTGATTCACGAAGAGCGACATCTGGCGCTGTTGATTCTGGTGCTGCAGGTGTCTGCGTGTGACGAATCGCGGCGGAAGATTCTGTATGACTTTTACCTGAACCATACGCGGTTGATCAGCAATTGGGACCTGGTGGACTGTTCTGCGCCGCATGTTGTGGGCAGTTTTCTGCTGTACAGGTCGCGAAAACCGCTATTCCGGCTGGCGCGGTCGAAAAGTCTCTGGGAACGCCGCATCTCCATCGTATCGACTCAGCATTTCATCCGGCACAACGACGTCAGTGATACGTTCCTGATCAGCCGCAGTCTGTTGGGTGACTCGGAAGATCTGATTCACAAGGCGACGGGGTGGATGCTGCGGGAAGCGGGCCACAGGGCTCCTGATTTGCTGCTGTCGTTCCTGGATTCGCATGCCACAGAGATGCCGCGGACGATGCTTCGGTATGCGATGGAGCGACTGCCGGCTGAGTTGCGGCTGCGTTATCGGAAGTAGCCGGTTTTCAGTGTTCAGTGTTCAGTTTTCAGTTTTCAGTTTTCAGTTGGCAGTTGGCAGTCGTGGCGGCAAGGCGTGCAGGGCTGATGGCTGGTGGACTCGGGGGCACCTCAGGTGGGTAGTCGGTGGGCTTTTTGGCTCAACGTAAAATGAAGTGCGCGGTGTGAAGAAGCATTTTCACCGCGAAAGGCACCAATTTCAGAGGCGAGCCGTTGGCGGAAGCCAACGGGTGTTGTCCTGAAGGGGATCACCGCACTTGTGCTCCCAGGCGGCTGAGGCTTGCGGCGAGCCGGTGGGATCGGTTGGTTCAGGCGGCGGCAGAGTCGCCCTGTGTGAGGGCGTAGCCGTACAGATCGAAGACCCAGCGGAGGCGGGTTTCCAGCATCTGGATGGTGCCGGCATCGATGCGGTACGAGTTTTTGCGGTAGGTGGAGAAGCCTGAGACGACTTTGCGAATAGGGGCTTCGGCTTCGTCCCAGCCTGGCAGGTTCAGCGAGGCGTGCAGTTTTTCAAGGACGTCGGCGGGGGCTTTCTCGAGGTCTTCAAAACGCAGTTCGAACAGGTTGCCTTCGGGGATCAGGTGTTTGGTGTCTTCAAACCGGCGCACGGATTTTTCGTACAGGTACAGAGTTTCTTCGGACCAGACTTCCGGCCGCAGGTTTCCGAGGGTGTTTTCGGCGAACATCATTTTGCGGAGGTGGATGGTGGATTGATAGACAGCGCGGGGGTCTCGGTAGATATAGACGAATCTGGCGTCCGGGAACATTTCAAGCAGTGTGGGTACGCGATAGGTGTGAGTGGGAGATTTCATGACGCAGATTCCCCTGCGTCGCATGGCCACTTTCTTCACGAGTGTGAGCAGGGCATCCTTCCAGATACGCCGTTCGGGTTCCGTCATTTCTGCGGGGTCAAGGAACCGTTCGTAGACATTCATGCGTCCCTGAAATGCGGGCATCAGGTAGGGTGACAGGGTGGTCCAGACCGCCAGTGCGACTTCATCTTCCTGTGGCGCGGACCACGCGACTTCCACATTGTCCATGGGGCGTTTTTTGGGCAGCAGCCATTCGGTGAGTGGAGCGTTGATTTTCTGGGTCAGCAGAAAGTGTCCGGGGAACAGGCATTCGTACAGGTTGAGGAAGGTGAAACGTGGATTGAGTGTCATCAGGTTATGCAGCATGGTGGTACCGCTGCGCCAGTGACCGAGGATGAAGATGGGGGGTTCGGTCACGGGTGTGCGAGCGATACGGCCACCGTAGATCAGGTGCTCGATTGCATTCATCAGGCTGTTGTAGCCGGTCATGCAGCCCGCGGAGAGCAGGCGGTCGAGGTTACGAACTGTGATCTGGGGTTTCAGGCCGAGAAATTTTCGAAATCCGCTGATGGACAGTCCGTGCCACAGGCAGACGCGGTTGCGTGGCGGCAGGTCGGCCACGGCTTCGACACCGGCATTTCGTTGTTGCCCGCTGGCGGGTGCCGAGGGACTTCTGACCTGGGAGTTTGATGTGGCTGAACTGACTGTCTGGACTCCGGTCGACATCGCAACTCCCCGCCTCATGCTGCCGCAGCGCAAGAACAATGGTACCGACCACCAGCGCGCTTCTCAGTTCCTGTTTCGGCTGAATCCGGATTTCGTTTCAGCAGATTCTGCCGAATGTTGGGCAGGAATGCCAGGGATGCTGAAGCAGGCTGTTTTTGGGGGGTGGGCCGGGCAGAAATGACGCGAGGGACAAAAACCGTAGCCTGGGCTTTAGCCCGGGCAAGTTACGCACCCCAGTACTGGAAAAGCACTGCGTCTTTCAACCGGAGGAAGTTTTGTTGCCACCCCCAGCCCACTTTTGTCCCCCGCGTCAGGAATGCCCAGGGTACGTTTTTGGCCTTGGCGTGGGGGGGAGATGCCGGTTTACTGGTGTGTCCCCGGCGCGAGTTTTCAGGGTTGTGATGGGTGGGGGCCCGGGCTGAAGCCCAGGCTACAGGTTTTGTCCATGGCGTGGGGATTTGCGGAGTGCTGTGGAGGGGGGAGAGTCGAGGGAGTTGGGGTTGTGCGGATTTGTCTTTTTCTGTGGATCGGGTTGGTTGTGGGGATTTTGCAATCAACTCGGGTTATCCCGCCGGTCGATTTTTTTGACACGGACAATTTCAACAGACGCGCCTTGGGGGGCCGCTGAGAGTCGTTCGGGCTTTTTAGGACTGGAAGTGCTTCGGATGGACGGCCTGAATGACATCTCGCGTCTGAACACCGTTCGAAATCTGCTGGCTGGGCTGACGACAGCGGCGATCTGCGGCACGGGTGCCGCCCTGCTGGTGGTTCGTCACGGAGCACAGAATGCTGAAAGTCAAGCAGAATCGGTGACAGTTGCGATTGAATCTTCCGAGTCTGCCGAGGACGTGGTGTATCTGGGGCAACTGCCGGACCGTTTGCGCAGTTTGTCAACAGCGGAGGCGACGCGGGCTGTGTTTCGTCCGGCGGGTCTGAGTCAGACCGTGCAGGAGCCTGGAGTGGCATCTGAGCCGTCGGCAGTGTCGGCGGACGAGCCCATTGAGACACAATTATTTGATCCCATTGAGACACCTCAGGCTGCAAATGTCCCTGCCGCGCAGGCGGCTGACGATGCTGTGGTGCAGTTTGAGATTTCTGAGCAGACGGACACGGGAACGGCGGAGGGCGTGGCGGTTGGGAGAGAAGCGACCGTTCATTTGCAGGCTCCGGCGACCGTGAGCATACCGGTGAATGTCACGGTGAACAATGGCGAACTTCTGGGTCAGCTGGAATCGTTGAAGCGTCAGGTGGAGCAGTTAACGCGTCGTTTGGAGGCCAGTGAAGCGGCGCTGGCTGAAGCTCGTGCTGCAGCAGCTTCTGCATCGACTGCAGTGGCTGTCGCGCCGCCGGTGCAGTCCAAAACCGTGGTCGCTCCGAGTGCCCCGCCGGCGCCGCCAGTGCCGGTGCTGCGTCCATCGCGGCCGCGGATTCAGCGACCGCCGCAGCCGGCTGGCCCCGTGCAGATTGAATATTTTTCGGCGTCGGGGTTGGCTGAGGAGCGACCGCGACAGCCGTCCGTTCCCGAGCCTGTTCCGTCATCACCGCCGCCGGCTGTGCCGGAAATTGCTGAGCCGCAGGCTGCGGTGTCTGTGGAGAGTGTGCCTGATTCCGCAACTCCCCTGATCAGTGATGCCCCGGTGTTGCCCGAACTGGCTCCGGACACTGTTGGTTCCGCCACTGGTGCTGAGGAGCCTGTGGAGCAGGCCGTGCCGGTGCTTCCGGCAGAGCCGGTCCCGCCGCAGACTGGTCTGCCGCGTTCGAGCGTGCCGACGGCGTCTGTCGTGACGGCAGCCTCGGTGGTGGCAGCGCCGGCATTGGTCCCGGGAGTACCGGCTCGCACTGTGTCGGCGACGAGGCCCGCGGCAACAGACAATGCACCGGAATTGCAGTATGAGAACTGGCGTGATCCGGGAGTTCCGCAGCAGGTTCCGGCGTGGGGTGGCACGGTCACTCGTTCGCCAGCGGCGTCACAATCGCTGGTGAAGCGAGCGGTGACGAACGTGCGCGAGGGGGTGGAGGAGACGTTGGACCGGCTGCCGACACCTGACCTGCGTGCTCCGGAGTGGATGCGTTCGATGTTTCGTCGGGCGACGAAGTCGGCTGGTCGGAGTTCCGGTACGGGTTCCGGTTCAGGTTCCGGTACTGCTGCTGCGGCAGCGGTGGTGCGTGATCGTGGTGTGATTGTGCGGCCGGCGAGTCATCTGCAGCCTGGTCCGCCGCGTCAGGGTACTGTCGGTGCAGCGGCGCAGCAGCCATCGCAGCGTGCGGGAGTTCGCTGAGAGTTTGGTTCGAACGCTTCACCTGCGGCCTGAATTCGGGCATAGTACGCTGTTTGACTGCGTTTTCCGAATTTGGCTGCGGGTGTCGTCATGATTGGTTGTCAGCGGGTGTGTCTGCTGCTGTGTGTGTATCTGTGTGTGATGTCGGGACAGGAGCCTGTGATGGCTCAGGAAGCCAACTATGACGAGGCACAGGTTCCGGCGTACACGCTGCCGGATCTGTTGACGGATTTGTCCGGCGCCCCCGTGACGACTCCGCAGCAATGGCAGCAGCGGCGGCGTGCTGAGGTGTTAAGTCTGTTTGAGCAGCATGTGTTTGGTCGCCTGCCGAATTTTCAGGTGCAGTTGCGGACGAAGCTGCGTTCTGAGGTGCCGGACGCGGTGGGTGGTTTGGCGCATCGTCGTGAGTTGACGGTGTATTTCACAGCGGACGATGCTGGTCCGCAGATGGACCTGCTGATTTATACTCCGGCGGCAGCTACAGGTCCGGTGCCGGCTTTTCTGGGTTTGAATTTCAACGGCAATCAGGCGATTGAGTCGGATCCGCGTCTGCACATTACGGAATCGTGGGTGCGGAATAATCGTGAGTTGGGGATTGAGGACAATCGGGCCACTGAGGCGACGCGAGGCAGCGAATCCAGTCGCTGGTCTGTGGAGCGTATTGTGCGGTCCGGTTATGGACTTGTGACCATTTATTACGGCGACATTGATCCGGACTTTGACGACGGATTCCGCAACGGCATTCACTCGTTGGGTGAACCTGTCAGTGGTGAGCGCGCTGGTGACGCGGGTGGTTCGATCAGTGCGTGGTCGTGGGGCTTAAGTCGGGCCCTGGACGTGCTGCAGTCGGATGCTCGGATTGATGCGTCTCGTGTGGCGGTGTTTGGTCATTCGCGTCTGGGCAAGACATCATTGTGGGCGGGTGCGACGGATCAGCGATTTGCGATGGTGATATCGAACAATTCCGGGTGTGGTGGTGCGGCGCTCAGTCGGCGTGCTTTTGGTGAGACGGTCGCGCGGATCAACAAGTCGTTTCCGCACTGGTTCTGTCTGAATCATCGGAAGTACAACAACAACGAGGGTGCGTTGCCGGTGGATCATCACATGCTGATTGCTCTGGCGGCACCGCGTCCGGTGTATGTGGCGAGTGCAGTGGAGGATCAGTGGGCGGACCCGCGTGGTGAGTATCTGAGTTTGTGGCATGCTGGTCCGGTGTATCGACTGTTTGGCCGTGTGGGTATGCCGAGTGAGCAGATGCCGGGTGTGGACGTGCCGGTGCAGACGGACGTGGGTTATCACATTCGGTCGGGCAAGCATGATGTGACGGACTATGACTGGCAGCAGTATGTGAAGTTTGCAGACCGTCATTTGAAGGCTGAGTGATGTCAGAGCAACTGACGGCGGCGCAGCGGGAGGCTGTGGAGCATTTTGAGGGGCCGTTGCTGGTGATGGCCGGTCCGGGTTCCGGCAAGACTCGCGTGATTACTCACAGGATTTCCCGGCTGCTTGAGCGCGGGGTGTCGGCGGACGGCATTCTGGCGCTGACGTTCACGAACAAGGCAGCGCGTGAGATGTCGGAGCGAGTGGAGCGGATGCTGGGTGGTGTGCGGGTGCGAGTGAGCACATTTCATCGATTCTGTTCGCGTCTGTTGCGGCGGTGGCCTGAGCGCGTGGGTTTGAAGGAGAATTTTACGATTCTGGATCAGTCGGATCAGGTGGATCTGGTACGGCGGATCATGAAGGATCGGGATCTGGACACTTCGGTGCTGGAGCCTGGCCGTGTGCTTGGTCGGATCAGTCGTTCGCGGAACGACATGATTGGTTCTGAGCAGTTTCGGCAGCAGTTTGAGAACCGCGCTGGTGGTCCGATTGATGCGGCGGTGTACCAGATTTTTGCGGATTATGAAGAGCGGGTGCGTGCGCAGAATTCCGTGGATTTCGATGATCTGCTGCTGCATGCGGTTTCGCTGTTGTATGACGAGGAAGAGCCGGAGCTGCGTCGTCTGCTGGACGAGAAGTTTCGTTTCATTCTGGTGGACGAGTATCAGGATACGAATCTGGCGCAGTATCGGATTGTGCAGGCGATGTCGCGGGACTATCGCAATTTGTGTGTCACGGGAGATCCGGACCAGTCGATTTACGGCTGGCGTGGAGCGCGACCTGCCAATGTGACGGCCTTTGAGCGGGACTATCCGGACCGTCGTGTGGTGTCACTGGACGAGAACTTTCGCAGCACGAAGCGAATTGTGTCGTGTGCGGACCGTTTGATTTCGTGCAACCGTCGTCCGCATCGTGGCCGCCTGACGACGAGTAATGCGGAGGGTGTACCGGTTCGTCTGCTGGTGTATGAGCATGGTGAGGCGGAGGCGGACGGGATCGCGCGGGAGATTCGTCGTCAGGTGGATTCCGGGGCGCAGCGGTGGTCGGATTTTGCCGTGTTTTATCGTGTGAATGCCTTGTCGCGTTTGTTTGAGACGACGTTTTCGCGGTATGAGATTCCCTGTCAGGTGGCGGCCGGCTATTCATTTTTTGAGCGTGCGGAGGTGCGTGATCTGATAGCGTGGCTGCGTTTGATTGAGAATGACGCGGATGATTCGGCGCTTGAGCGGATCATCAATCGTCCTGCGCGGGGGATTGGCAGTGCATCGCTGCTGAAAGTGCGGCGATATGCAGCCCGGCATGGCATCAGTATTTTTGCGGCGGCCACGCAGTCGTCTTCAATTGAAGGCCTGTCGGCTCGTGTGCGCAAGTCTCTGGGCGGATTTGTGGATTTGATTGAGCGACTGCAGCGTCAGTCGGCGGCGGGTCTGGTAGGTCCGCTGCTGGAGCGTCTGATTGATGAGATTGATTATTTGTCATTGTGGCGTCAGGAGGAGGACGAGGTGGATGTGGACCGGGAAGCCAACATTCACGAGTTGATCTCCGCGGCGCGGCATTATGACACGGGGGCGGGCAGTCTTTTTACGGGTCGAGTGGCGGGTGCTGGCGAGGCGGTTGGTGAGGGGATGGGAGTGGAGGGCGAATCTGAGCCGCTGGAGCCGCCGTCATTGCAGGGGTTTCTGGAGCAGGCGACATTGAGCAGTGAGGTGGACAAGGTGGATCCTGCGAAGGGTGCAGTGACGCTGATGACTCTGCATGCATCGAAGGGTCTGGAGTATCCGTGCGTGTATATTGCGGGACTGGAGAATGGTCTGATTCCGCATGAGCGAGCGATCCGTGACGGTGATCCGTCGTCACTTGAGGAGGAGCGTCGTCTGTTGTACGTCGGGATTACTCGGGCCCGCCAGCATCTGACACTGACGCAGACATCGGAGCGAGTATTTCGTGGGATGCGTCGCACGACGATATCCAGTCCGTTTGCGGGGGAGATTTCGCAGGAGCTGGACCGAGGTCTGCCGCTGTCGACTCCGGCTGCCGTGGCATTAGCGGGGCTGGACGACCGCCTTGAGGCGGCTCGTCGTCGTTTCGAGGCGGCTCGCAGCGGCGGGTCGCGACCGTTGCTGATCAAGGGGTCGCAGTTGCAGGGTGAGCGTGAAGTTCCGGAGGGTGATCGGACGGACGATCCGTCGACGATTCCGGCATTTCGGCGTGGCATGATGGTACGTCATCCGCGTTATGGCACGGGGATTGTTACGGAGGTTGGGGGCGCATCGCATCGGGCGACGGTGACGGTGCATTTTGAGGGTGCCGATGATACTCAGACCTTCGTGGCGTCGCGGTGTCCGTTGCAGCCGGCATTTCCGGGGATCAGCGAAGATTGATTTCGGTTTTCGGTTTTCGGTTTTCAGTTTTCAGTGGTCAGTGTTCAGTAATCGCAAAGCCCGCTCCCGTTGGGGCGGATGCTCCCGCTGAGCCGGGGAGTTCGGCTCAGCGGGAACTTCGCCCTCCCAGGGGCGCAGTCAACACCTCTGGCAATGCAGTCTGCAGTTGCGCACAGGATTTCGCGTTGATCCTTTTTTGGGGGCCGCGGAAGAACGCGGAAGAACGCGGAATGACGTGACCTCGTTTTGCGCGGGCATTCGTGGCACCGCGGGCCAGAAACCGTAGCGTGGGCTTTAGCCCGGGCAATTTGCGCATGCACTTGTTCGATAACGGTGTTTTCAACCGGAAACCATGGCTCACCACGGAACACACGGAACACACGGAACAGGAATCGTTGGTGTGGCGGTGTCAGGTGAGGCTTGAAGCGGAGCCGGGAATGTTGTGAACGGGGGGGGGCAGAACAGGTTGTTTTGCGAGCGTGTGTGTGTCGTTTTTTTGGCCGCGGAAAAACGCGGAAGAACGCGGAAGAACGCGGAAGAACGCGGAAGAACGCGGAAGAACGCGGAAGAACGCGGAATGACGTGACCTTGTTTTGCGCGGGCATTCTTGGCACCGCGGGCCAGAAAACGTAGCCTGGGCTTTAGCCCGGGCAAGTCGCGCATGCGCTGGTTCAATAACTGTGTTTTCAACGGGAAACCATTGCTCACCACGGAAGACACGGAACAGGAATCGTTGGTGTGGCGGTGTCAGGGGAGGCTTGAAGCGGAGCCGGGAGTTTTGTGAACGGTGTAGGCAGGGGAGGTTGTTTTGCGAGCGAGTGTGTCGTTTTTTTGGCCGCGGAAAAACGCGGAAAAACGCGGAATGACGTGGGCTCGGATTGCGCGGGCATTCTTGGCACCGCGGGCCAGAAAACGTAGCCTGGGCTTTAGCCCGGGCAAGTTGCGCATGCGCTGGTTCAATAACTGTGTTTTCAACGGGAAACCATTGCTCACCACGGAAGACACGGAACAGGAATCGTTGGTGTGGCGGTGTCAGGGGAGGCTTGAAGCGGAGCCGGGAGTTT
>Ga0255095_1000464_pt1 | contig 20601 bp, 23 predicted proteins | sample Colum_Law_RepC_8_2_FD_188435 | JGI IMG/M metagenome (GOLD analysis project Ga0255095, IMG submission 188435) | Freshwater microbial communities from Columbia River, Oregon, United States - Colum_Law_RepC_8d | ecosystem: Environmental > Aquatic > Freshwater > River | place: USA: Oregon...
ATGAGCAAGGCCTGATCTACCGCGGCAAGCGCCTGGTCAACTGGGACCCCGTGCTGCAAAGTGCCGTGTCCGATCTCGAAGTGGAAAGTGCCGAAGAAGACGGCTCGATGTGGCACATCCGCTATGCGGTCAACGGCAGCGCCGACACCCTGGTCGTGGCCACCACCCGCCCCGAGACCCTGCTGGGCGACGTGGCCGTGATGGTGCACCCGGAAGACGAGCGCTACACCCACCTGGTGGGCAAGATGGTGAAGCTGCCGCTGTGCGACCGCGAGATCCCGGTGATCGCCGACGCCTACGTTGACCGCGCCTTCGGCACCGGCGTGGTGAAGGTCACCCCGGCCCACGACACCAACGACTACGCGGTGGGCCAGCGCCATGGCCTGCCCATCATCGGCGTGCTCACGCTGGACGCCACCATCAACGACAACGCGCCCGAGAAGTACCGCGGCCTCGACCGCTTCGTGGCCCGCAAGGCCGTGGTGGCCGACCTGGAGGCCGCCGGCCTGCTGGTGGAGACCAAGAAGCACAAGCTCATGGTGCCGCGCTGCGCCCGCACCGGCCAGGTGATCGAGCCCATGCTCACCGACCAGTGGTTCGTGGCCATGAGCAAGGTCAGCGAGCAAGACCCCACCGGCAAGAGCATCGCGCAGAAGGCCATCGACGCCGTGGCCTCGGGCCAGGTGAGCTTCGTGCCCGAGAACTGGGTGAACACCTACAACCAGTGGATGAACAACATCCAGGACTGGTGCATCTCCCGCCAGCTCTGGTGGGGCCACCAGATCCCCGCCTGGTACGACGAAGACGGCCACGTGATCGTGGCCCGCAGCGAGGCCGAGGCCCAGGCCAAGGCGCCGGGCAAGACCCTCACGCGGGACCCCGACGTGCTCGACACCTGGTACTCCTCGGCCCTGGTGCCCTTCAGCACCATGGGCTGGCCGAACCAGACCGAGGCCGCCACCGACGACTTCAACCTCTACCTGCCCAGCAGCGTGCTGGTCACGGGCTACGACATCATCTTCTTCTGGGTCGCCCGGATGATCATGATGACCACCCACTTCACCGGCCGCGTGCCGTTCAAGCACGTGTACATCCACGGCCTGGTGCGCGACGCGCAAGGCCAGAAGATGAGCAAGTCCGAAGGCAATGTGCTTGACCCGGTGGACCTGATCGACGGCATCGACCTCAGCGCCCTGCTGGACAAGCGCACCACCGGCCTGCGCAAGCCCGAGACCGCGCCCAAGGTGCGCAAGCAGACCGAAAAAGAATTCCCCGAGGGCATTCCGGCCTACGGTGCCGACGCGCTGCGCTTCACCTTCGCCGCCCTAGCCTCGCTGGGCCGCAGCATCAACTTCGACAGCAAGCGCTGCGAGGGCTACCGCAACTTCTGCAACAAGCTCTGGAACGCCACCCGCTTCGTGCTGATGAACTGCGAGGGCCACGACTGCGGCCTCAAGGAACACACCAAGGACGAATGCGCCGTGGGCCAGCCCTTCCACGGTTACCTCAGCTTCAGCCAGGCCGACCGCTGGATCGTCTCTGCCCTGCAGCGCGTGGAAGCCGAGGTGGCCAAGGGCTTTGCCGAGTACCGCCTGGACTTTGTTGCCAACGCCATCTACGACTTCGTCTGGAACGAGTTCTGCGACTGGTACCTGGAAATCGCCAAGGTGCAAATCAACACCGGCGACGCCGCGCAGCAGCGCGCCACCCGCCGCACCCTGATCCGCACGCTGGAAACCCTGCTGCGCCTGGCCCACCCCATCATTCCCTTCATCACCGAAGAGCTGTGGCAGAAGGTGGCCCCCGTGGCCGGCCGCTCGGGCGACTCGGTGAGCGTGGCCGCCTACCCGGTGAGCCAGCCCCAGCGCATCGACGAGGCCGCCGAGGCCCACGTGGCGCGCCTGAAGTCGCTGGTGGACGCCTGCCGCACCCTGCGCGGTGAACTGGGCACCTCGCCCGCTACCCGCCTGCCGCTCTACGCCGTGGGCGATGCCGAGTTCATGCGCACCGCCGGCCCCGTGCTGCAGGCCCTGGCCAAGCTCAGCGAGGTGAAGGTGTTCGACGACGAGGCCAGCTGGGCGGCCGCCGCCCAGTCCGCCCCGGTTGCGGTGGTGGGCGATGTGCGCCTGTGCCTCTACATGGAGATCGACGTGGCGGCCGAGAAGGCCCGTCTGGGCAAGGAAGCCGCGCGCCTGGAAGGCGAAATCGCCAAGGCACAAGGCAAGCTGAGCAACGAGTCCTTCGTGGCCCGCGCGCCAGCCGCCGTGATCGAGCAAGAGAAAAAGCGCGTCGCCGACTTCGGCGCCACGCTGGAGAAGGTGCGCGAGCAGCTCGCCCGCCTGGGCGCCTGATCGGCACCGCGCCAAGCAAAACGCCCCGGGTGACCGGGGCGTTTTTGTGTTGGGGCAAGGCAGAGACCGGGTCAGCGCCGCAGCGCAGACAAACCACCCCACTGCGAGGGCGTGATGGTCTGCGGGTCCATCGGCACCGAGTCGTCGAACGCCGGGTCGAACACCGAAAAGTCGCTGTTGGCCGCCTCGCGCCGCGCCTCGGACGGCGTGAGGCACTCGTGGATGCGGTGCGCCACGTACCAGCTGGAGCGCAGCTTGGCCTCGCGGGTGTGCGAGCCCAGGCGCGGCGTGAGGTGCAGGTTGGGGATGCCGTGCAGGGGTGATCCCGGGGCCACGAACTGCGGGTTCGCGCCATCGAGCAGGCAGGCGTCGATGCGGCCATCGCACAGCGCCAAGGCCAGGGCCTCGGGCTCGAACAGGGCACTGCGGCTCACGCCCACCCACAACTGGCCCGGCTTGCAATAGTTCAGCAAGCGCTCGTTGATGAAGCCCTTGAAGCGCGAGGCATAGACCATCTGCAAGGAGATGGCATCCGACTGCGCCAGCAACTCGTCCACCGGCACCGGCTCCACCTGCAATTGCTTCCAGAGATCGGCCGCGTGGTGCACCGCCGGGTCATAGCCCAGCAGGCGAACGCCCAGGCAACGCAGCATGGGCGCCAGCGTGTGCGCCACCGGCGCCAGGCCCAGCAGACCGATGGTGCTGCCGCCCAGCTCGCGGCCCATGCGGACCTGGCTCAGGCGGCGGCCCAGCAGCGCGCTGACCATGCCGCGCCGGTACAGCATCAGCAAGCCGTACAGCAGGTACTCGGCGTTGGAGCGCAGCGTGGCGCTGCGCGCTTGCAGCACCTTGATGCTGCGGCGGGCGCAGGCGTCCAGGTCGGTGTTGTCGGCCGAGGCCTGCAGCCGCGCGACCACCTCCAGCTTGGGCGCGTGCTCCAGAAACTCGCGCGACACCACCACGTGCGGCGGCAAGACCAGGGCGCGGCAAGGCGCAATCGCCTTGCGCAGTGCCTGCGGGTCATCGCCCAGCTCGGGCAGGTAAGTGACGACGTGGCGCTCCTGCAGCCACGCCAGGGCCTCGGGAACCAGGGGATCGACCAGCAGGACTTCCATGGCACCCAAACCTTGAATGCTCAGCGCCGACGCAGCACGCTGATGAACTCGCCGCCCACCGTCTCCTGGCCCACCAGGTCGTTGCCGGTTTGCTTGGCGAAGGCCTGGAAGTCGCGGACCGAGCCCGCATCGGTGGCGATCACCTTGAGGGTCTCGCCACTGTTCATGTTGGCCAGGGCCTTTTTGGCCTTGAGAATGGGCAGGGGGCAGTTCAGGCCCCGCGCGTCGAGTTCTTGGTCAGCGGTCATGGCAGAAAGTTCTCAAAAGTCCGTCGATTCTATGCGTCAGTGGCCGGGCGCGCATCGTCCAGAAAGAGGGGCTCGATGCCCCGTGACCGAAGCCACGAAGCCAGGGCCAGGCCTGTGCCCGCGCGCCAACAGCGAACTTGATTGGGCGCAAGCCATTTGTACTCAACCAGTTCGGGCGACAGCGACACCTCGCCGGTGACCACCGCGTGGTAGGTGATGATCACCTGGTTCATGCGCTGGAAGTCGTGCACGCCCACCAGGCTCAGCGCCTGGGTCTGCAGGGCCGTCTCCTCGGCGATCTCGCGCCGGATGCCGTCCTCGGGCGATTCGCCCGCCTCCATGAAGCCCGTGATGAGGCCGAAGAATCGCCCGGGCCAGGCCGCGTTGCGCGCCAGCAGCAGCTCGCCGTCGCGCTCGATGATGGCCGCCAGCACCGGTGTGGGGTTGTTCCAGTGCGTGAAGTCGCAGTCGGTGCAGCGCAGGCGCTGCACCATGCCACTGTCCTCGGCCTGGGCCCTGAGCTCCAGGGGCGAGGCGCAGGTCGGGCAGAAGCGGTAGGCGCTCGACATGCGGTGCCGCTCAGGCCGGGAAGACGCCGGTGGACAGGTAGCGGTCACCCCGGTCACAGACCACGAAGGCGATGGTGGCGTTCTCCACCTGGGCCGCGATCTGCTGGGCCACCCAGCAGGCGCCCGCGGCCGAGATGCCGGCGAAGATGCCCTCTTCCCGGGCCATGCGTCGCGCCATTTCCTCAGCCTCCGACTGGTCCACGTAAACCAGCTGGTCCACGGCACTCGGGTCGTAGATCTTGGGCAGGTACTCCTGCGGCCATTTGCGGATGCCCGGGATGCGCGAACCCTCGCTGGGCTGGGCACCGATGATCTGGATGGCCGGGTTCTTCTCTTTCAGGAAGCGCGAGACGCCGGTGATGGTGCCGGTGGTGCCCATGGCGCTGACGAAGTGGGTGATGCGCCCACCCGTCTGCTCCCACAGCTCGGGGCCGGTGGTCTCGTAGTGGATGCGGGGGTTGTCGGGGTTGGCGAACTGGTCAAGCACCACGCCTTTGCCCTCGGCCACCATCTTGTCGGCCAGGTCGCGGGCGAACTCCATGCCGCCGCTCTTGGGGGTCAGGATCAGCTCGGCACCGAAAGCCTTCATGGTCTGCGCGCGCTCGATGGACAGGTCCTCCGGCATGATCAGCACCATGCGGTAACCCTTGATGGCCGCGGCCATGGCCAGCGCGATGCCAGTGTTGCCAGACGTGGCCTCGATCAGGGTGTCGCCCGGCTTGATGGTGCCGCGTTCTTCGGCCCGCCGAATCATCGACAGGGCGGGTCTGTCCTTGACGGAACCGGCCGGGTTGTTCCCTTCGAGCTTGCCCAGGATCACGTTGCCGCGGCGCGCGTTGTCGGCGGCGCCAATTCGTTGCAGTGCCACCAGGGGCGTGCGCCCGATGGCGTCCTCAATGGTCGGATAGTTCATGTCGGCACTGTGCCATAATTTCCGACTTCCCCTCCTGCCGGAGTGGCGAAATTGGTAGACGCAGCAGATTCAAAATCTGCCGTTGGAAACAACGTGCCGGTTCGATTCCGGCCTCCGGCACCAAGGCTGGCGGCAACTCGCCGCCCAGGCGCCTTGCACGACAGGCGCACCCAGAGGCCCCGCGACACCCGCGACCAGGCCCACAAGATTCGATTCCCAGGGAGTTGACGAAGACCAGCGACATTCACGTTTGTGATTGGCGTCTATCACGGTCGCACCATCAACATCGCGCGTGTGAAAACCGTCGCCGAACGCCTTCGCCACGCCCGTCAGCAGCGGGGCTGGACCCAGAACCACCTGGCGGCGGCCGCCGGTGTGAGCCAGGGCACCATCGGCAACATCGAATCCGGCGCGCGCCAGTCGCGGGGCAGCTTGCCCCAGATCGCCGAGGCCCTGGGCATTTCCCACAAGTGGCTGGCCGATGGCCTGGGCAGCATGACCCTGGTCACCAACATCGCCGGCCAATACGGAGAGGCGGGTCTGTTGGTACTGCGGCGCTCACGCCTGGTGCTGCCCCTCACGCGCCCGGGCCTCATCGCCGAACCCGACGACGTGGGCGTGGCGCCAGTGCTGCTGCACCCCCAATGGCTTCGCCTGCATTCGGCGCGCCCGGAGCACCTGGTGGCGATCCGGGTAGACGGTCCGGCGATGGAGCCCAGCCTGTTCGACGGCGACACGGTGGTGCTGAACACCGAATCCACCAGTGCTGTCGACGGTGGGGTGTTTGCCTTTGATCAAGACGGCTCGGTCATTCTCCGCCGCCTCAATCGCGACGCAGGCCAATGGTGGATGCACGCCGATCACCCCGATCAGGCCCGATTTCCGCGCAAATCGTTTGGTGAGGAATCGGTGGTGATTGGGCAAGTGCTGTTGAAGCTGAGCACGCGCATTTGATCTCGATGCCCACCGAATCAGATCACGTTCGTGATTAGAATTCGGCCCGGCTCTTTTGCCGGGGAGATCGAGACAGATGGGGCAATTCTGCAGGTCAGGCGCAGGCGCGCCATGAGGGCGCAAGGCATTCTCCACGTGGCGTCGGCCGACACCACCCACCCGCCGGGCGATGCCGGGCCTTTCGTGCTGCGCCTGGTGGCACAAGACCAACTGGCCCCCGCCGCGACCACCTGGCACATCCGCTGGACGGGCCGGCTGGCAGAGGCCTTCTGGCTGCGCCACGGCCAGCACCTCACGCCGGGCCGATCGGTGCACGTGGAACTGGAAAACGTGCACGGCTTGCCGGGCAAGCACCGACGTGGGGCTGCGCTGGGCGCCTGCGCGAGGGCCATGGTCTTGCTGCCACTGTGGGACGGCGCGCCGGCCTGGCCGCGAGACCGGGCCTAGGCCTCAGGCGCGCAGACCGTCGGCCACCGTGGGGTAGTGCAGGCGAAGGCGCAGTTCGCGCTTGAGCCGGTCGTTGCGCAAGCGCCGCGATTCGCTCATGAAGCTCAGCAGCATCAGGGGCAGTTGTGCCTGCGCGGTCTGGCGCGGCACGCGCGGCGGGCGCGGCAGCCCGTACAAGTCGGCCGCCAGATCGAAGTAATCGCCCATCTTGAGCTCGGTGTCGTCCACCACGTTCACCGTGCGCTGTGGGCGCGCGCGCCACAGCGCGAGCGCGCAGGCGCGGGCCAGGTCGTCGGCGTGGATGTGGTTGGTGTAGACGTCGTCCTCGGCCTGCAACACCGGCGTGCCGCGCAGCAGCCGCTCGCGGGGCGTACCACCTTCGCGGTCGTTGGCGTAAATGCCCGGGATGCGCAGCACGGTGCTGCGGGTGCCGAGCACGCGACCGAAGCCGTGCACGAGCGTTTCGGCGTCGACGCGGCGCTCGGCCCGCGGGGTCTGCGGTTGGGCGGGCGTGGTCTCACTCACCCAGCGGCCGCCCTGGTCACCGTAGACCCCGGTGGTGGAGCCGTACACCAGCGTGGCGGGTGCCGTGCGCTGGGCCAGGGCGCGCACCAGGGCCTGGGTGCGCGGGTCGCGGCGCCAGTCGGCCAGGTCGCTAGAGGGTGGAGGCGCCAGGTGCAGCACACGGGTGGCCAGACCAGACAAGCGCCGCAAGGTGTCGGGTTGATCGAGGTTGCCGAGCAGGGGCACGATGCCACGCTGGCGCAATTCGGTGGCGCGCGAGGGGGTCGACGTCAAGGCCATCACGCGCAATCCCTTGGCCAGCGAGCGGGCGGCGCGCAAGCCAACGTCGCCACAACCGATGATGAGAACCCGCTCGCGGCGGAAACGTGCAGGCAGTGCGCCGATCTGGTTCATGCGGATTTGCGACAATTCGCGGTTGCGTGTTGCACGGGGCAGCCGCCCCATTCTTCGTAGAGTCCACGAGTATGACATTCACCATCACCGTGCAGCCCAGCGGGCGCACCTTCACCGCCGAACCCGATGAGGCCATGCTGGCCGCGGGCATCCGCCAGGGCATTGGCCTGCCCTATGGCTGCAAGGACGGCGCCTGTGGCTCGTGCAAGTGCAAGCTGCTGTCGGGCACCGTGGAACACGGCGCGCACCAAGCCAAGGCCTTGAGTGCCGAGGAAGAGGCAGCCGGCTACGTGCTCACCTGCTGCGGCGTGGCCAAGAGCGACGTGGTGCTCGAATCGCGCCAGGTCACCGAGGCCGGGGCCTTCCCGATCAAGAAGATGCCGGTGCGCGTGGCCAGCCTGGAGCGCGCCTCGCACGACGTGATGGTGCTCAAGCTGCAGCTGCCCGCCAGCGACACCTTCCAGTACCACGCCGGCCAGTACGTCGAGTTCATCCTGCGCGACGGCGACCGCCGCAGCTACTCCATGGCCAACGCGCCGCACACGCAGGCACAGGCCCCCGGCCTTGAGCTGCACCTGCGCCACATGCCCGGTGGCAAGTTCACCGACCATGTGTTCACCAACATGAAGGAGAAGGAGATCCTTCGCATCGAGGGGCCTTACGGCAGCTTCTTCCTGCGCGAAGACAGCGACAAGCACATGGTGCTGCTGGCCTCGGGCACGGGCTTCGCGCCCATCAAGGCCATCATCGAGCACATGCGCTTCAAGGGCATTCAGCGCCCGGCCACGCTGTACTGGGGTGGCCGCCGCCCGGCCGATCTGTACCAGAGCGCCTGGATCGAGGCCCAGCTGGCCGAGATGCCCCACCTGAAGTACGTGCCGGTGGTGTCAAACGCCCTGCCCGAAGACGCCTGGACCGGCCGCACCGGCTTCGTGCACCGCGCCGTGCTGGAAGACCACCCCGACCTGAGCGGCTTCGAGGTGTACGCCTGCGGTGCCCCCATCGTGGTGGAATCGGCCCAGCGCGACTACAAGGCCGCCGGCCTGCCCGAAGAGGCCTTCTTCGCCGACTCGTTCACCAGCGCCGCCGACAAGGCCTGAGCGCCCTCAGGAGACACCATGCCGAACCGCCGCCTCGTCACCACCGGCCTGCTCGCCGCGGCCGCCCTGCCCTCGCTCGCCTGGGCCCAGGCGCGCCCGACCCGCATCGTGGTGCCGTTCGCGGCGGGGGGCCCGATCGACGTGACGGCACGCCTGCTGGCCGATGCGGTGAAAGACAGCCTGGGCACGGTGATCGTGGAGAACCGGCCGGGCGCCGGCGGCAACATCGGGGTGTCGCAAGTGGCCAAGGCCCTGCCCGATGGCCTGACGCTGGGCATTGCCACCACCGCCTCGCACGGCATCAACCCCTGGCTGTTCAAAGAGCTGCCCTACGACCCGGTCAAGGACTTCACGCCCATCACCCAGATGCTGCGCGTGCCCAACGTGCTGGTGATGAACGCCGAGGCCGCCAGGCGCCTGAACATCCAGTCGGTGCACGACCTCATCGCCTACGCCAAGGCGAACCCGGCCAAGCTCAACTACGGCTCGGGCGGCAACGGCAGCGCCGGGCACCTGGCGGGCGAGCTGTTCAAGAACCGCGCCGGCATCTTCGCGCTGCACATCCCCTACAACGGCGCCAACCCGGCCCAGCTCGGGCTGCTGTCGGGCCAGGTGGACTTCAACTTCGACAACCTGGCCGCCGCTGCGCCCAACATCCGATCGGGCAAGCTCAAGGCCCTGGCCGTGACCTCCACCCAGCGCACACCGCTGATGGCCGACGTGCCCACCGTGGCCGATACCCTGCCGGGCTTCGAGATCGACACCTGGTGGGGCCTCGTGGCCCCGGCCGGCACGCCGGCCGAGGTGGTGAACAGGCTCAACGCTGCCTTCACGGCAGCGCTGAACTCGGCCGAGGTGAAGCAGAAGTTCGCCAGCCTGATGGCCGAACCCGCGCCCAGCACGCCCGCGCAGTTCGCCGCCTTCATGCAGCGCGAGCGCGCGCAGTACGAGAAGGTGGTAAAGATCAGCGGCGCCAAGGTGGACTGATCCGCGCATCCCAAGCGCCCACGAAAAAAGCCCCGCGATGCGGGGCTTTTTCTTTGCCAGCGGACAGGCTTACTGCTTGCGCGCGGCGATGGCCTTCTCGGCCTTGGTCACCAGATCGGCGCCGATCTGCTTCTTCCACTTCTCGTACACCGGGCGGGTGACCTTGACGAACTCGGCGCGCTGCTCGGGCGTGAGTTCGGTGACGGTCACGCCCAGGTCGGTGATCTGCTTGATCAGCGGCTTGCCCGGCTCCACCAGGCCCTTGCGGGCCAGAGCCTTGCCTTGGGCGCCGGCTTCGATGGCGGCCTCGCGCACGATCTTGCGATCGGCTTCGGTCCAGCTGGCCCAGATGTCCTTGTTGACCACGAAGACCAGCGGGTCGGCCACGTAACCCCAGAGGGTGAGGTGCTTCTGCTCCACCGAGTGCAGCTTGGCGGCGGTGAAGATGGACAGCGGGTTTTCCTGGCCGTCCACGGCCTTGCTGGCCAGGGCGGGCTGCGCGTCGGCCCAGCTCATCTGCGTGGGGTTGGCGCCCAGGGCGGTGAAGGTGTCGAGGAACAGGGGCGAGCCCACCACGCGAATCTTCAGGCCCTTCAGGTCAGCCGGGGTCTTGATGGCGTGCTTGGAGTTGGAGATCTCGCGGTAGCCGTTCTCGCCCCAGGCCAGCGGCACCGCGCCCGCGCGCTCGATGTCCTTGAACAGCTGCTGGCCCACCTCGCCTTGCGTGAGGGCGTCGATGGCCGCGAAGTCGGGCATCAGGAAGGGCATGGAGAACAGGTTGAGCTGGCGAACCTGCGGCGACCAGTTGATGGTGGAGCCCACCGCCAGGTCGATCACGCCCTGGCGCAGACCGCTGAACTCGCGGGTCTGGTCGCCCTGCAGCAGCGACACGCCGGGGTAGAGCTTGATGTTGATGCGGCCCTGGGTGCGCTCGCGCACGAGGTTGGCCCAGATCTCACCGCTCTTGCCCCAGGGGAAGGCGGTGCCCAGCACCAGCGACATGCGGTACTCGGGCTTGTAGGCCGGCGCTTGCGCCGAGGCCAGGCCCGGCACCATGGCCAGGGAGGTGGCGGCCAGGGCCGCGGCGAGCAGGGAACGCAGTTTCATCAGGGTCTCCTTTGAATGGATGTTGTGAACGGAAAACGGCCTCAATAGCCCAGGCGCGCGGGCAACCACAGCGCAAGCTGCGGGAAAGCGATCACGGCCACCGTGACCAGCAGCATGGCCACCAGCATCCAGCCGATCCAGCGCACGGTGTCCTCGATGGGCACGCGCGCAATGCGACAGGACACCATCAAATTGACCGCCAGCGGTGGCGTGAACTGGCCCAGGGCCACCATCAGCGTGAGGATCACACCGAACCACACCAGGTCCCAGGAGAAATGCTGGGCAATGGGCAGCAGCAGCGGCACGAAGATGAGGAAGATGGAGATGCCATCGAGGAACATGCCGGCCACGATGAGCAGCAGCACGATGAGCGCCATCACTCCCCACTCGCCCAGGCCGGAATCGACGATGGCCTTGGTCACCGGGTCGATCACGCCCAGGGTGGAGAGCGAGAAGGCGAAGATGCCCGCCAGCGACACCACGATGAGGATGATGGCCGAGGTCTCGCCCGCCTCGCGGAAGATATCGAACAGGTCGCGAACGCGGATGGTGCGGTGAATCACCATGCCGATGAACAGGCCGTAGAACACCGCCACCACGGCGGCCTCGGTGGGCGTGAACCAGCCCATGCGCATGCCGCCCAGAATCAGCACCGGCGCGGCCAGGCCCCAGGAGGCCTCGCGCAGGCTGGCCCAGAACGGCGGGCGCTCCACCTCGCCCTCGCGCGCGCCCATGCGGTGGGCACGCGCCAGCCACACCGCCGGCACGATCAGGGCCAGACCGGCCAGGATGCCGGGGACCATGCCGGCGGCGAACAGCGCCGGCACCGAGGCGCCGGGCACCAGCACCGAGTACACGATGAAGGCCACCGAGGGCGGAATGAGGATGTCGGTGGCGGCGGCCGCGCCCACCACGCTGGCCGAGTACGCATCGGGGTAGCCGGCGCGCTTCATGGCCGCGATCATCACCGCGCCCACGGCGGCGGCGGTGGCCGGGCCCGAGCCCGAGATGCCGCCCAGGAACATGGCCACGGCGATGGCGATCAGCGGCAGCATGCCAGGCCCCGGCCCCACGATGGCCAACGCGAAGCGCACCAGGCGGGAGGCCACGCCCGATCGGTCAAAGATGGAGCCCACCAGCACGAACATGGGAATGGCCAGCAGCGGGTACTTGCCCAGGCCGGCGTAGAAGTTCTGCGGCACGGCCAGCAGACCGAACCATTGCGTGCCCTGGTCGGCGATGGCAATGGCCGCTGCGCCGGCCAGCCCCAGCGCCGCCGCGATGGGCACGCCGGCCAGCATGGCCACGATGAAGATGGTGAACAGCAGCGCGGCGATCATGCCTGCACCCCCGCGCGGCGCAGGCGATTGAAGCGGCCCACGGCGCGCAAGCCGATGGCCAGAGAGAGCACGGGAAGCCAGATGGAGTACCACCACTGGGGCAGACCCAGGCCGGGCGAGATCTCTTCGTAGATGTAGTGATCCCACACCATGCGCACCGACAGCGCGGCGATCACGAAGAACAGCAGGGCCATGGCCAGCGCGCCGAGCAGGGCCAGGCGATGGCGGCGCTGCGGGGTGCCACCGTCGGCCAGGAACTCGATGCGGATGTGGCGGTTGCGGGCCACGGCGGCCGAGGCGCCCACCAGCGTCATGACGATGAGCAGGAAGATCGAGAACTCTTCCGTCCAGGCAAACGACTGGTCGGTGAAGTAGCGCACCAGCACGTTGGCAAAGGTGATCAGGGCCAGCAAGGCCATGGAGATCACGGTGAGCCAGTCTTCCAGGCGCAGGGGCACGCGCGTGGGTTCGTCGGCCTGGGGCGTCTCGGGAAGTTCAGGGGAAGTGGGGTCGGACATGGCAGGGCGGCGGGAATCGCATCGGGGGCCGCGGCCTTGAACGCGGGCGCCAAGGCCAAACCAGCACCCTATGAGGCACCGCTCGGCCGAAGCCGCGATGATAAACGCCGGCCTGCCCCAAGCCGGTGCACGATAGGCGCGCCGCGCCTCACTCGGCCAGCAGCAGCTTCACGTCGTCGGCCAGGGCCTGTGCGCCCGAGCCGTAGCGGTGGTACAGGCGAATGCGGCCCTGGGTGTCGTACACATAGCTGCCCGCGGCGTGGTCCATGGTGTAGCTGGTGGGCGTGGGGCCGTCGACCTTCTTGTAGTAGATCTTGAACTGGCGGGCCACCTCGGGCAGCTCGCCCACCGGGGCGTACAGGGCCAGGAAGGTGGGATCGAAGCTGGCCATGTAGGCCTTCATCACCTCGGGCGTGTCGCGCTCTGGGTCGACGCTGACGAACAGCCCCTGCAGCTTGTCGCCATCCGGCCCCAGCAGCTGTTTGGCCTGCGCCAGCTCGCTCATCGAGGTGGGGCACACGTCCGGGCACTGGGTGTAGCCGAAGAAGATCACCACCGCCTTGCCTTTGAAATCGGCCAGGGTGCGTTTCTGGCCGTTGTGGTCGGTGAGGTTGAAGCCGGTGGCGTATTCGGCCCCGGTGATGTCCACGGCCTTGAAGGCAGGGGTTTGCTTGGAGCACGCCGCCAGCAGCGAGGTGGCGATGGCAGTGGCCAGCAGGGTTCGGCGGTGCATGGTGAACATCACAGGTAGTGGTCGATCAGGAGCGCCGCGAACAGCAGCGACAGGTGAATGAGCGAGAAGCGGAAGGTCTTGCGGGCCAGCGCGTCGGAGTAGTTGCGCCACAGCGCCAGCGCATAGCCGCAGAAGCCCAGGCCCAGCAGCAGGGCCGAGACCAGGTAGAACCAGCCGCTCATGCGCATCATGAAAGGCATCAGCGTGGCCGCCAGCAGCACGATGGTGTACAGCAGGATCTGCAGCCGCGTGAACTCGGAGCCGTGCGTGACGGGCAGCATGGGCAGGCCAGACTTGCGGTAGTCCTCCACGCGGTACAGGGCCAGGGCCCAGAAGTGCGGCGGCGTCCAGAGGAAGATGATGAGAAACAGGATCAGCGCCTCGGGCGCCACCACCCCCGTCATGGCCGACCAGCCCAGCACCGGCGGCATGGCGCCGGAGGCGCCACCGATCACGATGTTCTGCGGCGTCAGCGGCTTGAGCACCACCGTGTAGATCACCGCGTAGCCCACGAAGGTGGCGAAGGTGAGCCACATGGTGAGGGGGTTGACCCACCAGTACAGGATGGCCGACCCCACGCCACACAGCGCGGCCGAGAAGCTCAGGGTCTGCCAGTTGGTGAGCTCGCCCTTGGCGGTGGGCCGCCAGGCGGTGCGCTTCATCTTGGCGTCGATCTGCTGCTCGACCACGCAGTTGAAGGCGGCGGCGGCACCGGCCACCAGCCAGATGCCAAAGCAGGCCACGGCGGCCAGCTGCACCTGGGCCCAGGTAGGCGCACCGGGCACCGCCAGCACCATGCCGATCAGGGCGCAGAACACGATGAGCTGCACCACGCGCGGTTTGGTGAGCGCGTAGAACTGGCGCCAGGTGGAGGGCAGCGGCACCGCCACGGGAGAACTGGGTGCGGTGCTCATGGCGTGGACCCGAACATAGAAAGAGAAGACGAGGACGAAGAGGCCGAACGGCCCTGTGGCGAGCGGCGGGTGGAGGCGATGGCGCCGGTGAAGACAATGACCAGGGCGGCGGCACCGCCGGTGTGGCTCACGGCGGCCAGAAGCGGCCAATCCAGCACCACGTTGCTCAGGCCCGTGGCGAACTGCCAAAGGGCCACCACCAGCAGCAGGCGCGCGGTACCGGCCAGCGCCGGGTGGCGCCACAGGCGCCAGGCCAGGGCCAGCAGCACGGCGAGCACGGCGTAGGCCATCAGGCGGTGCACGTAATGAATGGCCGTGAGCGCGGGGAAGCCGATGGCTTCGCCACGGTGGTTTTCACCCAGCTCGCGCCACAGCGTGAAGCCTTCGTGGAAGTTCATCTGCGGCCACCAGCTGCCCTGACAGGTGGGGAAATCGCTGCAGGCCAGCACTGCGTAGTTGGTGCTCACCCAGCCGCCCAGGGCGATCTGCAGCCACACCAGGGCAAAGCCCGCCATGAGCGCCAGGCGCAGCCCGGCCGACACCGGCTGGCGGCCCTGGCTGTCCACCTCGCCCATCTGGTAGGCCACGGCCTGCGCGCGCAAGAGCGCCAGCAGCACCAGCCCACCGAGCAGGTGCATCGTCACGATTGCCGGGAAGAGCTTCATCGTCACGGTGAGGGCACCGAAGGCCCCTTGCAGGCAGACCCAGGCCAGCGTCACCAGGGGCCACGCCCAGTGCACGCTGAGGCGGCGGCGCTCCACCCAGCTCACCGAGGCCAACACCAGGATCAGCACGCCCACGGCGGTGGCCAGGTAGCGGTGGATCATTTCCACCCAGGCCTTGGAGAAGGTCACCGGCCCGGTGGGCATGGCCTGCTGGGCCGCGGCGATGTCGGCGTGCGCGCCAATGGGGCTGACCGCGCCGTAACAGCCCGGCCAGTCGGGACAGCCCAGACCGGAATCGGTGAGTCGGGTGAAGGCGCCGAACAGCACCAGATCGAAGGTGAGGAACAGCGTGACCAGGGTCAGCACGCGCAAGCGGTGGGCCGGCGGCGCGTGGCGGTTGCGCAGCCACACCCAGGCCAGGGGGCCAAGGGCGATCACCACGCCCAGCAACATCATGCGGGCGATGGGGGTCAGGTCGTACAGCGGCTGGGCGTCCATCTCAATGCTCCCGACCTTCCCGGTCCCACGAAGAAGAGGCGCGCAGCAGGCGCTCCAGGTCGCGCTTGGCCTTCTGCGGTTCCAGCGAGGCGGGGAAGCGCATCATCCAGTTGCCCATCGGGTCCACCAGGTACAGGTGGTCTTGAAGCTGCTGACCCGGTGCCGGCTGCAGCCAGGTGGCCAGGTCGTCGGCCTTGACGTGCAGCACGGTGGCGGCGGAGGTGGCCTGCTTCAGCGGTTCGCTCAGCGTCGACTCGCCAGTGCGCAGCCAGACCCAGTCCAGCCGCCCCTTTTCCTTGCCCAGGGTTTCGCGCAGCTGGCGCTGCAGGTAGAGGTGGTCTTCGCAGGCCTTGTCGCAGGCGCTGTCGGCCACGCTGATGAGCAGCCACTGGTCTTTCAGGCTCGCCAGCGGCACGTCGCGGCCTTGCACGTCGGTGCCGCTGAACGCGGGCAGCGGGCGCAGCGGGTTGATCAGTTCGCCGTAGTTGCGCCGGCCTTCCGGGCGGATCACGTAGTAGGTGAAGTAAGAGGCGATCACCGGCGCGGCGCACACCGCGAGGATGAGGAACATTTTCCAGCGACCGGCGCGCGTATTGACCGCCGCGGCCGCGCCCGCCCCTTCGGGCGTGGGCAGGTTGTGCACGGTCAGCGTCAGGGGTTCATCGGGCGTCTGGGCCATGGGAATTGCGCTTTCGGCGAGGAAGAAGAATCTGGAACCAGAGGTAGAGCGAGGCCACCAGGGCGCACAGGGCGAACCACTGGAAGGCGTAGCCGTGGTGCTTGCTGACGTCCACGGCCGGGGCGGGCCAGTGGCGCGTCAGGCCATCGCTGTCGGACCCGGTCTGCTGCACCGACACCGGCAGCAAGTTCAGGCCCGTCTCGCGGGCATAGGCGGCGGGGTCGATATTTTGCCGGATGGGCCCCGGCGGCGAGTCGGCGAACTCGTACAGCCGAGCCGGCGGCGGGGCCAAACGCCCCACCACCTCGATCTCTTCAGCCGGCGATTCGATGGGCGGCACGCGCTGGCGGTCGTTGAAATCGCGGGGCACCCAGCCGCGCTGGACCAGCACCACACGCTCGCTGCCGCTCAGGCGCAACGGGGTGACCACGAAGAAGCCCACACGGCCGTCCATCTGGCGGTTGTCCAGGTACACGTCGTGCCCGGGCACCCAGCGTCCGCGCAGGGTCACGGATCGGTACACGCCCTCGGTCGGGTCGGCCGCGCCCAGCAGATCGGCCTGGCCCCAGGCGGCCTGTTGCGCGCGGGCGTCCATCTCGGCCTTGAGGGCCAGTTTCTGGGCCGCGCGGTTGAGCTGCCACACGCCCAGCGAGGCGGTAGTCGCCATGGTGAGCAGGGCCGCGAGGGTGACGATCCAGAATCGCAGGGCGGGTCGAGACAGGCTCATGGGGAGGTTGACCGGCATGCCGGGGCATGCTGCGGCGGGATAATGGCGGGCATGAAATACCTTGTCATCTTGGCCTTCGTCGCGATCATCGGCAGCCTCGCGGCCGCTCTCGTGTTCATGATGCGCGGTGGCGGGGCGGCATCGGGCGATGAGGCGGCCGCACCCCGCAAGAACCACATGGCCCGCGCCCTGGCGTTTCGCGTGGGCTTCTCCATCTTGCTGTTCTTGGTGGTGCTGCTGAGCTGGCGCATGGGCTGGATTCAACCCACTGGTCTGCCGGTCGGTCGCTGAAGCGAGACCCACTGCACCCAAGAAAAAAGCGCCACCGGGCGCTTTTTTCTTGAGGGCGGCTGGGGGCGGAAGTTCCGCCCCTCCCCATTACATCCAGTAAACCAGGATGTACAGGCCCAGCCAGACCACGTCCACGAAGTGCCAGTACCAGGCCGCGCCTTCGAAGCCGAAGTGGCGCTCTTTGGTGAAGTGGCCCTTTTGCAGGCGCAGGGTGATGAACAGCAGCATCAGCATGCCCACGAACACGTGGAAGCCGTGGAAGCCGGTGAGCAGGAAGAAGGTGGAGCCGAAGATGCCCGACGAGAGCTTGAGGTTCAGGTCGGCGTAGGCGTGGGCGTACTCATAGCCCTGCACGAACAGGAACACCACACCCAGGATCACGGTCATCCACATGAACGCGATGGTCTTGGCGCGATTGCCCACCTGCAGAGCGTGGTGGGCGATGGTCAGCGTGACGCCCGAGGTCAGCAGCAGCGCGGTGTTGATGGTGGGCAGCCAGAAGGGGCCCATGGTCTGGAAGGGCTCGACGATACCGGCCGGCGAGGCGGTGGCACCCACCTGGGCGCTGGGCCACACGGCGGAGAAGTCAGGCCAGATCAGGGCGTTTTCGATGCTGCCCAGCGCAGGCACGGAATGGGTGCGGGCCCACCACAGCGCAGTGAAAAAGGCGCCGAAGAACATCACTTCCGAGAAGATGAACCAGCTCATGCTCCAGCGGTAGGACAGGTCGATCTTGTGACCGTACAGACCGGATTCGCTCTCGCGCACCGAGTCACGGAACCACTGGAACAGCACGAACAGCCAGAAGGCCAGGCCGAAGGCCAGCGAGTAGGCGCCCCACTGGGAACCGTTGATCCACTGGCCGGCACCCAGGATCACGAAGAAAAGGCCGAAGGACGCCATGACCGGGTGCCGGGATGGCCCTGGAACAAAGTAGTAGGGCGTCGTGCCGTGGGTTGCTGCTGACATGCTGACTCCTGTTGTGCTTGTGATGCTAGGGGTATCTGAAAAATGGTCTCGTCGAATCGGGGCGCTGGTCAGCCAGCCACCCAATTCACCAGCAGGATCAGGGCGCCGACGAACAGAAAGGCCATCACGACGCCCACGGCCATGATCTGCAGCGGGTTCAGCCGCTCGATGTCTTTCTGGTAGTCGGCGTTGCGCCGAATGCCGAGAAAGCCCCACAGCACGGCCTTGACCGTGGCGATGAGGCTGCCCCGACGGCGGTGCACTGGCTCGCTCATACGGCTCCCTTGTCCGTGCGGGCGGCCGGGCTCTGGGCCTGCGGCATGTCGCCTTCGGGCGCGGCCGGCACCTTGCCGCCCACCTCGAAGAAGGTGTACGAGAGGGTGATGGTGGTCACGTCCTTGGGCAGACGGGGATCGATGATGAAGGCCACCGGCCATTCCTTTTTCTCGCCCGGCTTCAGCGTGTACTGGGTGAAGCAGAAGCACTCGAGCTTGTTGAAGTGCGAGGCGGCCTGCTTGGGGGCGTAGCTGGGAATGGCCTGCGCGGCCATGGTGCGGTCCTGGACGTTCTGGAACTCGTAGAGCACCGTGGTGAGCTCGCCCGGGTGAACCTGCAGCGAGCGCACCGCCGGCTTGAACTGCCAGGGGCCGCGGACGTTGGTGTCGAACTCGACCGTGATGGTGCGGCTCACGTCCACCTGGGTGTTGAGCGGCGTGCTCGTGGGCGCTGCGCCCGGCACGCGACGCTCCGACACCGCCAGCACGTTGATGCCGAGGGCGTCGCAGATGTGCCGATAGATCGGCACCAGCGCGTAGCCGAAAGCGAACATGCCCAGCGCGATCACGCTGAGCTTGCCCACGATCTTGAGGTTCTCTTGCCGCAGTCCCACGGTGAAGTGTCCGTTGTGTGATCGGTGCGCCGGAGGCCTCAGCCCCCGAGCAGCACGATCTTGCCCACGAAGCCGAGGAAGAACACCACGGCCACGGACGCCAGGATCAGGCCCAGACGGACGTTGTCTTTGCGTTGTTCAGGCTTCATGGTGCGTTCCGTTGCCGAGCGATCAGCCGATCACCTTGGTGGCGGTGGCGTCCAGCTTGGGCGGGTTCTCGAAGGTGTGGAAAGGCGCCGGCGAGGGCACTTCCCACTCCAGGCCTTCCGCGCCGTCCCACGGCTTCTGCGGGGCGGGCTGACCCTTGCCGCGCATGGCGGGGATGATCACGGCCACGAAGAAGTACACCTGGGCGAAACCGAAGGCGAAGGCGCCCACGGAAGCGATGGCGTTGAAGTCGGCGAACTGCATGGGGTAGTCGGCGTAGCGACGGGGCATGCCGGCCAGACCCAGGAAGTGCATCGGGAAGAAGGTGATGTTGAAGGAGATCATCGACCACCAGAAGTGGATCTTGCCGCGGGTCTCGCTGTACATCACACCGGTCCACTTGGGCAGCCAGTAGTAGATGCCCGAGAACATGGCGAACAGCGAACCCGCCACCAGCACGTAGTGGAAGTGGGCCACCACGTAGTAGGTGTCCTGCATCTGGATGTCGATCGGAGCGACCGACAGGATCAGGCCGGTGAAGCCACCGATGGTGAACACGAAGATGAAGCCCACCGCCCACATCATGGGGGTCTCGAAGGTCATCGAGCCCTTCCACATGGTCGCGATCCAGTTGAAGATCTTCACGCCCGTGGGCACGGCGATCAGCATGGTCGAGTACATGAAGAACAGCTGACCGGTCACCGGCATGCCGGTGGTGAACATGTGGTGGGCCCACACGACGAAGGACAGGATGGCGATGGAGCCGGTGGCGTACACCATGGAGGCGTAGCCGAACAGCTTCTTGCGCGCGAAGGCGGGCACCACCTGGCTCACGATGCCGAAGGCGGGCAGGATCATGATGTACACCTCGGGGTGACCGAAGAACCAGAAGATGTGCTGGTACATCACGGGGTCACCGCCGCCGGCGGGGTTGAAGAAGCTGGTGCCGAAGTGGCGGTCGCGCCGGCCAGCACGGGCATCACGGCGATCAGCAGGTAGGCGGTGATGAGCCAGGTCCAGCAGAACATGGGCATCTTCATCAGCGTCATGCCGGGTGCGCGCATGTTCAGGATGGTCACGATGATGTTGATCGAGCCCATGATGGACGAGGCGCCCAGGATGTGCATGGCGAAGATGCCAGCGTCCATGGAGGGGCCCATCTGCAGCGTCAGCGGCGCGTACAGCGTCCAGCCGGCGGCGGGAGCGCCACCGGGCATGAAGAACGACGCCACGAGCATGATGGCCGCCGGAATCATCAGCCAGAAGCTGAAGTTGTTCATGCGGGCGAAGGCCATGTCGGAGGCGCCGATCTGCAGCGGCAGCATCCAGTTCGCGAAGCCCACGAAGGCCGGCATGATGGCGCCGAACACCATGATCAGGCCGTGCATGGTGGTGAGCTGGTTGAACAGCTGCGGGTTCACCAGCTGCAGGCCGGGCTGGAACAGCTCGGCGCGGATGCCCAGGGCCAGCAGGCCACCGATCATCAGCATGGTGAACGAGAACAGCAGGTACAGGGTACCGA
>Ga0255095_1000466_pt1 | contig 20500 bp, 23 predicted proteins | sample Colum_Law_RepC_8_2_FD_188435 | JGI IMG/M metagenome (GOLD analysis project Ga0255095, IMG submission 188435) | Freshwater microbial communities from Columbia River, Oregon, United States - Colum_Law_RepC_8d | ecosystem: Environmental > Aquatic > Freshwater > River | place: USA: Oregon...
CGCTTGACATCAATTTCTGGAGAATTCCATGGGTAGCTTTTCCATCTGGCACTGGCTCATCGTGCTGTTGATCGTGGTCATGGTGTTCGGCACCAAGAAACTCAAGAACCTGGGCTCTGACCTGGGTGGCGCGGTCAAGGGCTTCAAGGACGGCATGAAGGATGGCCAGGCCGATGCCCCGGCCCAGGCACCAGCCGGTCAGGTCACCCAGAGCAGCACCGCCGACAAGACCACCATCGACGTCGAGGCCAAGCAGAAGAGCTGATGTCTCGGCGGGAACGCCGAGCCCACGCTCGTTCCTAACCCGGGGCCTTTGCCGGCCCCGCTTGTCCCCAGGACGGCCAACAGATGATTGATCTGGGCATTTCGAAGCTCGCCCTCATCGGGGCGGTGGCGCTGGTTGTCATCGGTCCTGAAAAATTGCCGCGCGTGGCCAGAACCGTCGGCGCCTTGCTGGGCAAGGCCCAGCGCTACGTGGCAGACGTCAAGGCAGAGGTCAACCGCTCCATGGAGCTCGATGAGCTCCGCAAGATGAAGGACTCAGTCGAGAGTGCCGCGCGCGAGGTGAAAACCTCGGTGGAAAGCGGTGCCCAAGACTTTGAAAAATCCTGGTCCGAGGCCACGTCCGGTCTGGACGTGCACGAGCCCTTGAGCGAACCCGGCACCGCGGACGCCATGGGCGCCCTTGGATCGCCGGTGCACCCGGTGTACCAACACCCCAAGAAGAACTGGCGCCTCAAGCAGAAGGCCATGCCCCAGTGGTACAAGGCCCGCGCCGGTGTGCGCACGCGGGTTCAGTCCGGTGCCGCTCGCGTGGCGCGTTTCCGCCCGCGCTCCACCTCCATTTCCCGCTGATGTCCGATCCCAAAGACCCCCAAGACGAGCTGGCAGGCTCGGAGCAGCCGTTTGTCCAGCACCTGATGGAATTGCGTGACCGCCTGGTCTACGCTTTCATCGGTCTGGCGGTGTGCATGGCTGCCCTGGCGGTGTGGCCTGGCCCGGGTGGCCTGATCGACCTGATCGCTGTGCCGATCAAGGCGCACATGCCGCCTGACGCCAAGCTCATTGCGGTGGGCGTGTTTTCGCCCTTCTTCGTGCCGCTGAAGGTGTTGGCCATGGCAGCCTTGCTGATGTCGCTTCCCTGGTGGATGTACCAGTTGTGGGCCTTCGTGGCGCCCGGCTTGTACAGCCACGAGAAGCGCTTTGCGGTGCCCCTGATCGTGCTGGGCAGCCTGCTGGCCTATATCGGCATTGGCTTTGTTCAGTTTTTTGTTCTGGACAAGATGTTCGGCTTCATCCAGAAGTTCACGCCGGCCAGCGTGGCCGCCACGCCCGACATCGCGTCCTACGTGGAAGCCATCCTGTCGCTTTACCTGGCGTTCGGCCTGGCTTTTCAGGTGCCCATCGTCGTGGTGCTGCTGGTCAAGATGGGTCTGGTCTCCATCCAGAAACTCAAGGACTTTCGCGGGTATTTCATCGTGCTGGCCTTTGTGGTGGCCGCGGTCGTCACCCCGCCCGATGTGATCTCTCAATTGGCCCTGGCGGTGCCCATGTGCCTGCTCTACGAAATGGGCATTTTGGGCGCCCGCTGGTTCGTGAAGAAGCCGGCGGACGCAGAAGAGGGCGAGTCGGCCGCGTCCTGACGCTGGCCGATTCCGATTCCGATCCTGATCAGCGACTGCCCTGGGCGCGGGCGATGTTGCGGCGTCCTGCCGTCACCTGAAGGGTGGTTTCGCCCTCGCGCCGCAGGACGCCCACCGGTGCGCTCTGGCCGGGCTTGAGCGCTGCCACGGCCGCGAGCAGGTCCGGCACACTGTTCACCGGTCGGTTGTCCACCGACACGATCACGTCGCCGGGCCGAAGGCCTGCCTGGGCCGCCGGACCGTTCTGCAGCACGCCGGAAATGATCACGCCGCGGCCTTTGGCCAGCCCGAAGCTCTCGGCCAGTTCGGGGCTCATTTCCTGGGGTTCCACGCCGAGCCAGCCCCGGGTGACCTGACCTTCTTTCACGATGGCTTCCATCACGCTGCGGGCCGTGGAGGTGGGGATGGCGAAGCCGATGCCCATGGAGCCGCCCGAGCGCGAATAGATGGCCGTGTTGATGCCCATCAGGTGGCCGTTGACGTCCACCAGCGCACCGCCCGAATTGCCGGGGTTGATGGCCGCATCGGTCTGGATGAAGTTCTCGAAGGTGTTGATGCCCAGTTGGGTGCGGCCCAGGGCGCTGACGATGCCGCTGGTGACGGTCTGCCCCACGCCGAAGGGGTTGCCGATCGCCAGCACCGAGTCGCCAATTTCGAGTGCGTCCGAGTCGCCCAGCGTGATGACGGGCAGGTCCGCGAGGTCAATCTTCAGGATGGCGAGATCGGTTTCCGGGTCAGTCCCGATCACCTGGGCCGGGGCCACGCGGCCATCGTTCAGGCTGACCTGAATCTCGTCGGCCTCCTCGATCACGTGGTTGTTGGTGAGGATGTAGCCGGCTGGGCTGACGATGACGCCAGAGCCCAGGCCGGTTTGCGGCTGTGACGGGGCCTGCTCGCCAAAGAAGAAGCGAAACCAGGGGTCGGCGGCCTGGGGATTGTTCGCGGGGGCCTTGCTGGTCACGATGCTCACCACGGTGGGGGCGGCCTTGCGTGCCGCGCCGCGCAGCGACAGGGTGCCGCTTCCTTCCGAGGAGGTGCCCAGGCTGGGTGCCTCGAAGACAGGCACGATGGAGGGCATCGAGGCGCGACGGCCAAGCCACTGCGGCTGGAGCGTGGCGACCACGAAAAAAACCGCGAGCAGGACGGTCACGGTTTGGGCAAAGATGAGCCAGAGGCGTTTCATGGGGACTTGGTAGGCGTCGCGGAATGGGAATTCTCCCGCATATGGCGCCCATGACAGGGGCTTCAAGCCGCCTTGATGTGAATCAAGGCGAATCCCGGCGTTGCGGGCTCCAATGGTCGGTCAATCCACAACCCAGGAGGAAACCCATGAAGGCATTGGTGGACCTGTTCTCGACCGACTATGGCCTGTTCAGCATTGGCGTGATCGCCTTCACGATTGGCATGGCGATCTGGTTCTCTCGCTTTTTCAAGCGCAAGATGGCCGAGTCCGAGCGCGCCTCCAAGCAGGGTTGAGGCTGTCAGAATGCGGGGCTTGCCGCTGTTGGCCCCGTTGATCCATGACCGATACCCCTGCTCCTGTTGTTTCGCGCCAAACCTTGCTGGATGCCTTGGACGGCTTGTTGCAGCCCGGTCTCTTCCGTGACTATGGCCCCAACGGGCTTCAGGTGGAGGGCCGTGAACCGGTCCGCAAGCTGGTCAGCGGCGTGACGGCCAGTCTGGCCCTCATCGAGGCGGCCATCGCCGCCGACGCAGACGCCATCTTGGTGCACCACGGCTTGTTCTGGCGCGGCCAGGACGGCCGCGTCACGGGCTGGATGAAGCAGCGCCTGTCGCGCCTCTTGGCGAATGAGGTGAACCTGTTCGCCTATCACCTGCCGCTGGACGCGCACCCCACACTGGGCAACAACGCCGAATTGGCGCGGGTTCTCGATATTCGGCTCGAAGAGGAAGAGGTCGGCCGGTTCGGAGACCAGCGCTTGGGCTTCATTGGTCAACGAGCCATGCCCTCGGCATCGGCCCTGGCGGCCGATGTGTCCGCGCGCCTGGGGCGTCAGGTCACGCTGGTGGCCGAGCCTGATCGCGCCGTGCGGCGCGTGGGACTTTGCACGGGGGGTGCCCAGGGTTACTTCGAGGCCGCCATTGCCGCTGGCGTTGACGTGTTCATTACTGGTGAGATTTCGGAGCCGCAGGCGCACTACGCCCGCGAATGCGGCGTGGCCTACATCGCATGCGGACACCACGCGTCCGAGCGCTACGGCGCCGCGGCGGTGGGCGCGCACGTGGCCGCGCACCTGGGCCTTGACCACGAGTTCATCGACATCCCCAACCCGGCTTGATCCATGGCCTCTCCGCTGCTCGTCACCATGGGCGACCCGGCCGGCATCGGCCCCGAGATCGTCATCAAAGCCCTGTTGAGTCGGCCCGAATGGCGGTCTGACACCGTCGTCATTGGCGATGCGGCCGTTTTGCAGCGAGCCTTGGCGCTGGTTCGGCCGGACCAGGCATCGGCGCTCAACGCGATGCCCTTGGTCGAGCTGGCTTCCCTTGCCGATTGGCCCGCCGTTCCCGCGGGCGCCTTGGCCTTCGTGCAGGGTTGTGCGGCGGGGGCGCTGCCCCGATGGGGCGCGGTCAATGCCCTCGCCGGGCGCATGGCCGCGGATTGCATCGATTGGGCGGCCCGAGCGGTTCTGGCGGGCCGCGCGCGGGCCATGGTCACGGCCCCTGTGCACAAAGAGGCCCTGGCTGCCGCCGGCGTGGAGCACCCGGGTCATACCGAAATGTTGCAGGCGCTCGCCGCCGAGCACGTGGGCGTGCCGGTGAGCGCCATGCCGGTGCGCATGATGTTGAGTTCACCGGGCCTGGCCACGGTGCTGGTGAGCATTCACGTTGCGTTGCGAGCCGCCATCGACGCGGTGTCGGGCGAGTCGGTGTTCGAAACCATCCGCATCACGCACGACCATTTCCGCCGCACCGGGGTCGATCGGCCGCGCATCGGCGTGGCCGGCCTGAACCCGCACGCCGGCGAAGGCGGGCTGTTTGGCCGAGAAGAGGTGGACCACATCGCTCCCGCCATCGACCGAGCCAAGGCCTTGGGCATGGACGTCAGCGGGCCACACCCGCCAGACACGGTGTTCATGCGCGCCCGGCAAGGGCAATTCGACGTGGTGGTGGCGATGTACCACGACCAGGGCTTGATCCCGGTGAAGTTGCTGGGCGTGGAGCATGGCGTGAACACCACGCTCGGCCTGCCGCTGGTGCGCACCAGCCCCGATCACGGAACGGCGTTTGACATCGCCGGCACGGGCAAGGCCGGTGCCGACAGTCTGCTGGAGGCCATCGAGGCCGCTCGCGCGGCCTCGCGCCACCAGCAGCGCGCCTGACGCTTACTTTTTCAGGCTGTCGCGAATTTCCCGCAGCAGCACGATGTCTTCGGGGTCGGCGGCGGGCGGTGCCGGCGGCGCGGGCGGTGCCTCGCGCTTGAGGCGGTTGATCTGCTTGACCATCACGAAGATGATGAAGGCCATGATGGTGAAGTTCAGTGCCACCGTGATGAAGTTGCCGTAGGCAAACACGGGCACACCAGCGGCTTTCACGGCTGCCAGCGTGGGGGCCGTTCCCTCGGGCACCTTGCCCAGGGCCAGGAAGAGGTTGCTGAAATCCAGGCTGCCGAAGATGGCGCCCACCACCGGCATGATGATGTCTTCGACCATTGAGGTCACGATCTTGCCGAACGCCCCGCCGATGATCACGCCGACCGCGAGGTCGATCACATTGCCCTTGACGGCAAATTCCTTGAATTCTTTGAGCATGCTCATGGGTTCTTCTCCTCCAGATGTGGCGGCGCCGCCTCGCGGCGCCCGAGGGCATTCTCACATACCCTCCAGGGAATTCCAGGGCATCCGCGGCGTTCCCGGCGCGTCTCCGGATTGACATCCAAATGGGCAAAAACTTCATTTCTGCGCTAGGGCAAGCGAAAATCGGCGCCGGGGGCTCCAGTACAATGCTGGGTTGTCCCTAATGTCCCGTCTGTTCCCTTGAAAGATCCTCATGAGTGAAGCTACCGCTAATGGCGCTGTGGACAACAGCCGCCGCACCTGGTTGATCACCTCCTGCGCCATGGGTGGCGTCGGGGCCGCCGCCGTCGCAGTGCCCTTCGTGAGCACCTTCCAGCCTTCCGAGCGCGCCAAGGCCGCCGGTGCCGCCGTCGAGGTCGATCTGTCGACCATCGCGCCGGGCGAAAAGAAGGTGGTCGAGTGGCGGGGCAAGCCGGTCTGGATTCTGCGTCGCACGCCCGAGCAGCTGGCGTCGCTGGAAAAGATCGAGGGCCAGCTGGCCGACCCGAATTCCGATCGCACGGCCTATCCCACGCCGGAATACGCCAAGAATCGCCACCGTTCGATCAAGCCCGAGTATCTGGTGACGGTGGGCATCTGCACCCACCTGGGTTGCTCGCCTGGCGACAAGCTCACCCCCGGCCCGCAGCCCTCGCTGCCGGATGACTGGCAAGGCGGCTTCCTGTGCGCCTGCCACGGCTCCACCTTCGACGTGGCCGGTCGCGTGTTCAAGAACAAGCCTGCACCCGACAACCTCGAAGTGCCGCCTCACTACTACGTGTCGGACACCGTCCTGCTCGTGGGCGAGGAAAAGAAGGCCTGATCGTCGGCGCGTCGCCGTCACAAGACCCTGGAATCCTGAGGCAACCCCATGGCTGAATTCAAAGAGATCTCCCCCGACGCCCCGACGGGCCAGAAGCTGCTGAACTGGATCGACAACCGGTTCCCGCTCACCAAGCTCTACAACGAGCACCTGGCCGAGTACTACGCGCCGAAGAACTTCAACTTCTGGTACTTTTTCGGCTCTCTGGCCCTGCTGGTGCTGGTGATCCAGATCGTCACCGGCATCTTCCTGGTGATGCACTACAAGCCCGACGCCAACGTGGCGTTCGCTTCGGTCGAGTACATCATGCGCGATGTGCCCTGGGGCTGGCTGATCCGCTACATGCACTCCACCGGCGCGTCCGCGTTCTTCGTGGTGGTGTACCTGCACATGTTTCGTGGCCTCATCTACGGCAGCTACCGCAAGCCGCGCGAGCTGGTGTGGGTGTTCGGCTGTGCCATCTTCCTGTGCCTGATGGCCGAGGCCTTCATGGGCTACCTGCTGCCCTGGGGCCAGATGTCCTACTGGGGCGCCCAGGTGATCGTGAACCTGTTCTCCGCCATTCCGTTCATCGGCCCTGATCTCGCCCTGCTGATCCGCGGCGATTTCGTGGTGGGTGACGCCACGCTGAACCGCTTCTTCAGCTTCCACGTGATCGCCGTGCCGCTGGTGCTGCTGGGCTTGGTGGTGGCGCACATCATCGCGCTGCACGAGGTGGGCTCCAACAACCCCGATGGCGTGGAAATCAAGGCCAACAAGGACGCCTCTGGCAAACCGGTGGATGGCATTCCCTTCCACCCGTACTACACCGTGCACGATGTGCTGGGTGTGTCGGTGTTCCTGATGGTGTTCTCTGCCATCGTGTTTTTCGCGCCCGAGTTCGGTGGCTACTTCCTCGAGTACAACAACTTCATCCCGGCCGACCCGCTGGTGACGCCCCTGCACATTGCGCCGGTGTGGTATTTCACGCCCTTCTATTCGATGCTGCGTGCCATCACCAGCGAGATGATGTATGCGCTCATCGCCTGCGTGCTGCTGGGTGCCGTGCTGGGCGTGGCCAAGGCCAAGGTCAGTGGCTTCATGAAGGCCGTGATCGTGGGGGGCGCCGTGGTGGTGGTGGCCCTGATGCTGGCCATCGACGCCAAGTTCTGGGGTGTGGTCGCCATGGGTGGCGCCGTCATCATCCTCTTCTTCCTGCCCTGGCTGGACAACAGCCCGGTGAAGTCGATCCGCTACCGCCCGACCTGGAACAAGTGGCTGTACTTCGTGTTCGTGGTGAACTTCCTCATCCTCGGCTACCTGGGCGTGCTGCCCCCGTCGCCCATCGGTGAGCGGGTGTCGCAAGTGGGCACGCTGTTCTACTTTGGCTTCTTCCTGCTGATGCCGTGGTGGAGCCGTCTGGGTGAGTTCAAGCCGGTGCCCAACCGCGTCACTTTCCAGCCTCACTGATCCCAAGCGTCATTCGGAGCTTCCCCACATGAAAAAGATTCTCTTGGGCCTGGCGCTTTCCCTGGGTCTCATCACCGCGGCCACCGCTGCCGGGCCGGCCGTCACGCTGGACAAGGCCCCCAAGCGCACGAACGACATGGCCGCGCTGCAGAACGGCGCCAAGCTGTTCGTGAACTACTGCCTGAGCTGCCACTCGGCTGCGTTCATGCGCTACAACCGCCTGCGCGACATTGGCCTGACCGACAAGCAGATCGCCGAGAACCTCACCTTCACCACCGACAAGATCGGTGACACCATGAAGGCCTCCATCGATCCCAAGCAGGCCAAGGCCTGGTTCGGTGCCAACCCGCCCGACCTGACCTTGGTGGCCCGTTCGCGTTCGAGTTCGGCTGGCACGGGTGCCGACTACATCTACACCCTGTTGCGCACCTATTACCGCGATCCCCAGAAGCCCACTGGCTGGAACAACAAGACCTTCCCCAACATCGGCATGCCGCATCCGCTCTGGGAACTCCAGGGCGAGCAGCGCCCGGTGTACCAGAAGGTGGAAAGCCACGGCCACGAGGTGGAAGTGGTCAAGGGTTGGGAGCAGGTCAAGCCCGGCAAGATGAGCCAAGCCGAGTACGACCAGAACGTGGGTGACCTGGTGGCCTATCTGCAGTGGATGGCCGAACCTGCCCAAAACAGCCGCGTTCGCATCGGCGTATGGGTGCTGATTTTCCTGGCGGCCTTCACCGTCGTGGCCTGGCGTTTGAACGCCGCCTATTGGAAAGACGTCAAGTAACCTCATCTGGCGCGGTGGCCTTGACGGTCGCCGCCCCAGGCGCAGTGGATTGCTCGGCCCGCAGGGGTTGAAAGCAATCCACTGTTTTTTGCTTTAAGGAGAGACTTCCCATGATGGTCCTGTACTCGGGCACCACCTGCCCCTATTCCCACCGTTGCCGTTTCGTTCTGTTCGAAAAGGGAATGGACTTCGAAATCCGGGACGTCGACCTGTACAACAAGCCCGAGGACATCAGCGTCATGAACCCGTACGGCCAGGTGCCGATCCTGGTTGAGCGCGACCTGATCCTGTACGAGTCCAACATCATCAATGAGTACATTGACGAGCGCTTCCCCCATCCGCAGCTGATGCCCGGCGACCCGGTGGACCGCGCCCGCGTGCGCCTGTTCCTGCTCAACTTCGAGAAGGAGCTGTTCACCCACGTGTCCACGCTGGAATCCCGCTCCAGCAAGGGCAACGAGAAAGCCCTGGAGAAGGCACGTGCCCACATTCGCGACCGTCTCACCCAGCTCGCACCCGTGTTCCTGAAGAACAAATACATGCTGGGCGACAACTTCTCCATGCTGGACGTGGCCATTGCGCCCCTGCTCTGGCGCCTGGATTTCTACGGCATCGAGCTGAGCAAGAACGCCGCGCCCCTGCTCAAGTACGCCGAGCGCATCTTCTCGCGTCCGGCCTACATCGAGGCGCTGACCCCGTCCGAAAAGGTCATGCGCAAGTAAGGGCGTCCATGAGTGCCACTGAGTCAGTCCCCTCCACCCGTCCTTACCTCATTCGTGCCCTGCACGAGTGGTGCAGCGACAATGGCTTCACGCCCTACATCGCGGTGCAGGTGGATGGCTCGGTCCAGGTGCCCATGGAGTTCGTCAAGAACGGGGAGATCGTGCTCAACGTGAGCATGGACGCCACCAGCGGACTGCGCTTGGGCAACGACTACATCGAGTTCAAGGCGCGTTTTGGTGGAGTGGCGCGGGAGATTTTCGTGCCGCTGACCCATGTGGTGGCCATTTACGCCCGCGAGAACGGGCAGGGCATGGCCTTCCCTCCGCCGACGACGGCCGCCCATGGCGTTCCCGCGTCGGCGGCGCCTGCGTCGCAGGCCGACCGGTCTGGTCTGCGCCGAGTGGAGGAGTCCTCTGAAGACAGCCCGACTCCCGATCCCGGTGCGCCGCGCCCAGGTGGTCGTCCGCAGCTCAAGCGCGTCAAGTGACCGTAGAATCCGAGACTTCGCCGCTTTAGCTCAGTTGGTAGAGCACTCGCCTTGTAAGCGATAGGTCGTCTGTTCGATTCAGACAAGCGGCACCACCACCGCTGCCACCAAGGCGCCTCGCGCCAGCAACATTGCCTTCACCGCCCAGGTGTCTGCACCTTGATGCGGATGTGGTTCAAGGGCACTCCACAGTCGTTCAGCCGCTGCAGGAAAGAGGGCAGCAATTGCCGCAGCTTGGTGGAGGCCGCGGCGCTTTTCACCAGCAAGCACCACTCGTCGTCCGTCAGAGGGCCCGCTGCCACGTGCGCGCGCATGGTGCTGGGGATGAGCGGGCGAATCTGTTGAAGGCAGTCTTGCGATTGCCGGATGCGGGCCTGCAGCGCTGCGAGAGAGGGCGCTGCGCCTGCGGCTTCGTGGAGCGTGAAGACGGTGTTCGTGCGAACGGTGGGCGGCATGGCTCTTGGCGTCACTGGTAAGCCGTGGATTATCGCGGTCGTCATGGTCAACGGGGCAGGCGGCGCCACCCCGGTACACACCCGATCGCCGCTCCCGGGATGCTGGCCCCAGGCCGATGGGGCGCGGCGGGGAACCAGGCACTGGCACCTACGTCCAAGGTGCTAAGGTGCCAAGGCGCAGTTTGTCAAGGTCGCGGGCTAGAATCCGGGTTTCGCCTGGGATTCCCCGGCAGCCCCTGCCACCCACCCATTTGGCACCCGGGCACTGGATCCAGCGCTTTCCGATTTTCCCACCGCCAGACCGGAGCCCTCGGGTGTCCGGCCCGCTTCCACCGTATGGCCATTCAACTTCTGACCAAGCTTTTCGGCAGCCGCAACGACCGTCTGCTCAAGCAGTACCGCAAGACGGTGGACCGCATCAACGCCCTGGAGCCCTCGCTCGAGGGGCTCAGCGACGCTGACCTGCGCGCCAAGACGGACGAGTTCAAGCGCCGCATCGCGGATGGTGCCTCACTGGACGACCTGCTGGTCGAGGCGTTTGCCGTGGTGCGCGAGGCCAGCAAGCGCGTCATGAAGATGCGCCATTTCGACGTGCAGATGCTCGGCGGTATCGCCTTGCACAACGGCAAGGTCGCCGAGATGCGCACGGGCGAGGGCAAGACGCTGACGGCTACCCTGCCGGTCTACCTCAATGCGCTGTCGGGCAAGGGCGTGCACGTCGTCACGGTGAACGACTACCTGGCCAGCCGAGACGCCCGATGGATGGGCCGCCTGTATAACTTCCTGGGCCTGACGGTGGGTGTCAACCTCCCCCAGGCTCCGCGCGAGGAGAAGCAGGCCGCCTATGGAGCGGACATCACCTACGGCACCAACAACGAGTACGGCTTCGACTACCTGCGCGACAACATGGTCTACGAAGCGGTGGACCGGGTGCAGCGCGGCTTGAACTTCGCCATCGTGGACGAGGTGGACTCGATCCTCATCGACGAGGCGCGCACGCCCCTGATCATCAGCGGTCAGGCCGAGGACCAGACCCCGATGTACATCGCCATCAACCGCCTGGTGCCGCACCTGACGCGCCAGGAAGGCGAGGCCGATGTGCGCACCGGCGAAGGCGTCATCAAGCCTGGCGACTTCACGGTGGATGAAAAATCGCACCAGGTGCACCTGACCGAGCAGGGGCACGAGAACGCCGAGCGCCTGCTGTCCCAGGCTGGCCTGCTGGCCGAGGGCGCTTCGCTTTACGACCCCGCCAACATCGCGTTGCTGCACCACCTCGTCACGTCGCTGAAGGCGCATCACCTGTACCACCGCGATCAGCACTATGTGAACCAGAACGGCGAGATCGTCATCGTCGACGAGTTCACCGGCCGCCTGATGTCGGGTCGCCGCTGGAGCGATGGCCTGCACCAGGCCGTCGAGGCGAAGGAGGGCGTGGGCATCCAGCCCGAGAACCAGACGCTGGCCTCGATCACCTTCCAGAACTACTTCCGTCTCTACACCAAGCTCTCCGGCATGACCGGCACGGCCGACACCGAGGCCTACGAGTTCCAGGAAATCTACGGCCTGGAGACGGTGGTCATTCCGCCCAACCGCCCCAGCAAGCGCGACGACCAGCTAGACCGCGTCTACAAGACCACCCAGGAGAAGTACGCGGCGGCCATTGCCGACATCCGCGAGTGCCACGAGCGCGGCCAACCCGTGCTGGTGGGCACCTCTTCGATCGAGAACTCGGAAATCATTGCCCAGCTGCTGCAAGCCGCCAAGCTGCCGCACGAGGTGCTCAACGCCAAGCAGCACGCCCGCGAGGCCGACATCATCGCCCAGGCCGGCCGCCCGGGTGCCATCACCATCGCCACCAACATGGCGGGCCGTGGCACCGACATCGTGCTGGGCGGCAACCTGGAAAAGCTGCTGGACGCGCTTGAACAAGACCAGTCGCTGGACGAGGCCACCAAGGCGCAGCGCGCCGAGGCCATTCGCGCCCAGTGGAAGGCCGACCACGAGAAGGTGAAGGGCCTGGGCGGTCTGCGCATCATCGCCACCGAACGCCACGAATCGCGACGCATCGACAACCAGCTGCGCGGCCGCTCGGGCCGTCAGGGTGACCCGGGCTCCTCGCGCTTCTACCTGAGCCTGGACGATTCGCTCATGCGCATCTTCGCGGGCGACCGCGTGCGGGCCATCATGGACCGCCTGAAGATGCCCGAGGGCGAGGCCATCGAGGCCAGCATCGTCACCCGCAGCATCGAGAGCGCCCAGCGCAAGGTCGAGGCCCGCAACTTCGACATCCGCAAGCAGCTGCTGGAGTACGACGACGTGTCGAACGACCAGCGCAAGGTGATTTACCAACAGCGCAACGACATCCTGGACGCCACTTCGCTGCGCGCCCAGATCGACTCGCTGCGCGAAGGTTGTTTTGGTGACCTGGTGCGCCAGTACGTGCCCGAAGGCAGCGTGGAAGAGCAGTGGAACCTGCCCGAGCTTGAGCGCGTGCTGCGTGAAGAGTGGGCGGTGGACGCTCCCGTGACCTCGTGGGTCTCGGATGCCGAGGCCATCGACGACAACGAGATCGTGGAGCGCGTGCAAGCCGCGGCCAAGGCCGCTTTCGACGCCAAGGTGCAGCTGGTCGGCGAGGAGAACTTCACCTCCTTCGAGCGCGTGGTGCTGCTGCAGACGATCGACAGCCAGTGGCGTGAGCATCTGGCCGCCCTCGACTACCTGCGCCAGGGCATTCACCTGCGCGGCTACGCCCAGAAGCAGCCCAAGCAGGAATACAAGCGCGAGGCTTTCCAGCTCTTCGCCCAACTGCTGGACAGCGTGAAGAACGAGGTCAGCCGCATTCTGATGAACGTGCGCGTGCAATCGGCCGAGCAGATTTCCCAGGCGGCTGAAACCCTCGAAGAGCGGGCCGAGAGCCTGAGCAACGTCACCTACACCGCGCCCACCGAAACTGGCGAGGTGGAAACCACCACCGATGCCGCCACTGCCCGTCAGGCGACAGGCCAGTGGCCGCGCGTGGGCCGCAACGATCCCTGCCCCTGCGGCAGCGGCAAGAAGTACAAACACTGCCACGGCAAGCTGGACTGACCTGTCCCTTGCGCCGGCTTTCTGGTTCGATCACGGAGCTTCTCCATGCCTGTTCAACTCGCCGTCCCCGTGGCGGATGACCTCCTGCCCATCGTGGGCGTTCGCATCGGCGTCGCCCAGGCTGGCATCCGCAAGGCCAACCGCAAAGACCTCACCGTGTTCTTGCTGGACGAGGAGTGTGCGGTGGGCGCCGTGTTCACCCAGAACCGCTACGCCGCAGCGCCGGTGCAGGTGTGCCGCGAGCACCTGGCCAGCGGCTCGGGGATTCGGGCCCTCGTGATCAACACTGGCAACGCCAACGCCGGCACCGGCGAGCCCGGCCTGGCCGACGCGCGCCAGACCTGCACGGCCCTGGCACGCTGCCTGAACATTCAGCACGAGCAAGTCTTGCCCTTCTCCACCGGGGTGATCATGGAGCCCCTGCCCATGGACCGCCTGTTGGCGGGCTTGCCAGCTGCCCTGGCGGACGCGGCCCAGTCCCAGCACGACAGTGGGGCCCAGTGGCTGTCTGCCGCGCAGGGCATCATGACCACCGATACCCTGCCCAAGGCCGCCAGTGTGTCGTTTGAACTGGCGGGCAAGCCGATTCGCGCCACCGGCATCGCCAAGGGTGCGGGCATGATCCGACCCAATATGGCCACCATGCTGGGCTTTCTGGCGACCGACGCCGCCGTGGCCCCGGCCGTGATGGGTGATCTGGCCCGTCGCCTGGCCGATGTGTCCTTCAACCGCGTCACGGTGGACGGCGACACCAGCACCAACGACTCGTTCGTGGTGATCGCCACCGGCCGGGCTGCCCAGCCGGAGGTGAGCGATCTGGACTCGCCCGCCGGGCAGGCCCTGGTGGCGGCTTTGACGCCCCTGGCCCAGCGCCTGGCCCACGCCATCGTGCGCGACGGCGAAGGGGCGACCAAGTTCATCACCGTGCGCGTGGACGGTGGACGCGACAGCCAGGAGTGCCTGCTCGCTGCCTACGCCGTCGCCCACTCGCCCCTGGTAAAGACGGCCTTCTTCGCCAGCGACCCTAACCTGGGTCGTATCCTGGCGGCCGTGGGCTATGCCGGCATCACCGACCTCGACATTCGGGGCATCGACCTTCGCCTGGGCGACGTGCACGTGGTCAAGCAGGGCGGGCGCAACCCCGACTACCGCGAGGAAGACGGTGCCCGTGTGATGAAGGAGGCCGAGATTCTGGTGCACGTGTCGCTGGGTCGTGGCGATGCCGCCGAGACGGTGTGGACCTGCGACTTCAGCCACGACTACGTGACCATCAACGCCGACTACCGCTCCTGATCGGTCCAGACGGGGAACCAGATAGCATGAACGAATCCTTCGAGCGCCTGCTCCTGCGGGCCGAAGCGCTGATCGGTCGCATCGAATCCATCTTGCCGCAGCCCATGGGCGAGCCCGACTGGGACGCATCGGTGGCCTATCGTTACCGCAAGCGCAGCAGCGGCCATGGCGCGCTGGAGCCCGTGCGCCAGGTGGCCACGATCCAGCTCGCTGACCTGCAGCAAATCGACGACCAGAAGGACAAGATTCGGCGCAACACCGAGCAGTTTGTCAAAGGTCTGCCGGCGAACAATGTGCTGCTAACCGGCGCCCGGGGCACAGGCAAGTCCTCTCTGGTGAAGGCGTGTCTCAACGCTTATGCCCCGCAGGGCCTGCGCCTGATCGAGGTAGACAAAGCCGATCTGGTGGACCTGCCCGACATCGTGGACGTGGTGGCCGAACGCCCTGAGAAGTTCATCGTGTACTGCGACGACCTGAGCTTCGAAGACGGCGAGCCGGGCTACAAGGCGCTGAAGTCCATCCTCGATGGTTCAGTGTCGGCGGCCAGCCCCAATGTGCTGATTTACGCCACCAGCAACCGCCGGCATCTGCTGCCGGAGTACATGAAGGAAAACCTCAGCTACACGCACACCCCGGACGGCGAGGTGCACCCGGGCGAGGTGGTGGAAGAGAAAATTTCCCTGTCCGAGCGCTTCGGGCTGTGGGTCAGCTTCTATCCCTTCAGCCAAGAGGAATACCTCACCATCGTAGGCCAGTGGCTGGCCTCCCTGGGGGTGTCGGCGCACGCCATCGAGGCGGCCCGGCCAAAGGCGCTGGTGTGGGCGCTGGAGCGTGGCTCGCGCAGTGGCCGGGTGGCGTACCAGTTCGCGCGCGACTACGCGGGCTCACGCGAGACCGTCGCATGAGTGATGTGCTCGTGGTCGATGGCGATCCCGCCCGTGGAGGTGCCGATCGCCCGGTGGTGGAAGTGGCGGTCGGCGTACTCATCGCCGGCGACGGGCGCTTCCTGTTGACCTCAAGGCCAGAAGGCAAGGTGTACGCCGGTTATTGGGAGTTCCCGGGCGGCAAGCTCGAAGCCGGTGAAAGCGTCGAGCAGGCGCTGCGCCGCGAGCTGGAAGAAGAAATCGGCGTCACGATCGGTGCGGCGCATCTCTGGCGAACCCAGCTGGTCGACTACCCCCACGCCCTGGTTCGTCTGAACTTCTGCAAGGTCTTCGATTGGACGGGTGAGCTGCACATGCGCGAAGGGCAATCGTTCGCCTGGCAATCTCTGCCGGTGAGCTGTGAGCCTGTGCTGCCCGGCACAGTGCCCGTGCTCAAGTGGTTGGCCGAAGAGGCGGCCCGTCCGCACTGAGCCTCAGCTCTGCTCGAAGTTGGGGTCGCTCTGGCCCTCGCGCTCGGGCACGCTGAACGATTCACTCGCCCAGGCCCCCAGGTCCATCTGCTTGCACCGCTCGCTACAAAAGGGGCGAAAGCGGTTACGAGGCGCGTACACGCTGTCGCCGTTGCAAGTGGGGCAGCGAACGATGCGCTCGTTGGTTTGCTGCTCTGGGGTCATCACGCGCACAGGGTGAGTTCAAAAGCCGCGTCTTCTCCTGCGGGGTGGAGGCGTTCGTCTTCCCCTTGGCGCATCAGCCGGACAGAGAACATCAGGCGATTGCCACTGATCTCGGGGATCAGGCCAGACGCGGGGTCGAGCTTCAGGCGCAGCAGCTGGAAGGTGCGGCCCTGGGGCAGGTTCTGCTGGAATTGCCCTCCCGGCGCCACCACTTTCTGGGGCACGCCGGAATCGCGCAGCAGCTTCAGCAGCATGCCCACGCCATGGGCCAAGGGCGCCAACGACTGCGACCAGCGATCCAGATCGGCCTGCCGGGCGGTCGGGTCTTGGTGCTGCCAGTGGTAGTACGACGGCAGATCGAATTCGCAAGTGCCACCTGGGATGCTGATGCGACTGCGGATGCTCATCAGCCAGTCGTTTTCGGTCAGCCCTTGCCCAGTCTTGCCCGTGGCCTGGGTGAGCTGCTGGAAGCAGTCGTCCAGCTGACCGATCACCGCGTCAAGTGCCTGCTCGGAAATGGCCGGGTTGCCCCGGTAGCCATTGAGTTGCTGCTTGTGGCGATCGATGTCCTTGAGCACGTCCGATTTCATGTCTGCCCGGGCGGCCACGTCCATGATTTCGAAGATGGTCTGGATCGCGAAGTGGTGGTCCAGCGGATGGGCTCGGGGCACCAACTCCGCCATGCGATCGAACAGGTGTTCGAGGCGCAGGTAGGTGCGGATACGCTCGTTGAAGGGGTATTCGTACAGGATCACCGGGTTGAGGCGAAGGGTCGCCGCGCAGAAGGAAAAAAGATCATAGCCCGAACCGGTGCACCATCTGCCCAACTTCTGCCTTCAAGGCCTCGAGATCGTCGGAATCGTTGTAGATCACGAGGTCTGCCGCACGAAGCCGCTGCAAGCGGCTGGCCTGCTGGGCGATGATTCGCTCAATCATGTCGGGGGCCAGGCCGTTGCGTGCCTGAACCCGTCGCTTCTGCGTGGCTTCGGTGCAGTCGACCACCACCACTCGGTCCAGCTGAGGGCGCCAGCGGGGCGACTCGACGAGCAGCGGGATGTCGAACACCAGGCAGGACGACCGACTGGCAGCCGTTGCCTCCTGGATGGCGATGCCGACCAGGGGGTGGACGATGGCCTCCAGGGTCTGTTTTGCCGTCGGGTCGCGAAACACCAGATCGCGCATGCGCTGCCGGTCCATCGCGCCCTCGGCGGTGACCATTTCCGCGCCAAAGCGCTCACGGATCGCAGGAATCGCCCGGCCCCCAACCTCGGTGCACTGCCTTGCCAGTGCGTCGGCGTCGATCACGTCGGCGCCTCTTTCCCGCATCAAGGCCGCTGCGGTGCTCTTACCGCTGCCGATGCCCCCGGTGATCCCCAAGCGCCACATGGCGCTCATAGCCCGACGGCCCGCAGAATGGCCCCAGGGCCTGCCACCATGGCGGTCAAGCCGCCCAAGGCGAGAAAAGGGCCGAAGGGCACATAAGCGCCCTCGCGCAGGGCGCCCTTGAGTTTGATGGCGATGCCCGCCACCGCACCGATCACCGAAGCCATCAGCATGATCGGAATGAGGGCCTGCCAGCCGAACCAGGCCCCAAGCGCCGCGAACAGCTTGAAGTCGCCGTAGCCCATGCCCTCTTTGCCCGTGACCAGCTTGAAGCCCCAGAACACCAGCCACAGCGACAGGTAGCCCGCCACCGCACCCCAGAGCGCGTCGTTCAGGCCAATGGGCAGCCAGCCCAGCGCCGCAGCACACAGGCCGGCCCAGAGCAAGGGCAGTGTGATGTCGTCCGGCAGCAGCGTTGTGTCCCAGTCAATGCCAGCAAGGCAGATGAGGGCCGCCGAAAAACCCGCCCACAGAAAAGCCGTTTCCGACAGTCCCCAGCGCCAGCCGCACCAGGCGAACAGCAGACCGGTGAGCAATTCCACCAGGGGATAGCGCGCCGAGATGCCGGTCTTGCAATCGCTGCAGCGCCCTCGCAGCAAAAGGTAGCTCAGCACCGGCACGTTTTCGTGCCATGCGATGGGGTGACCGCAATGGGGGCAGGCCGAGCGAGGCACCATCAGGTTGACCGTGGGCGTGGCCGGTGGCTCCTTGCCTTCGAACTCGGCGCACTCGGCGGCCCAGCGGCGTTCCATCATCTTGGGCAGGCGGTGGATCACCACGTTCAGAAAGCTGCCCACCAGCAAGCCGAGCAGGCCCAGCACGGCGGCGGTGGGCCACCCGATGGGGAAATCGGGCATCAGACCACCTGTCCCAGCTTGAAGATGGGCAAATACATCGACACCACGATGCCGCCGATGACGGTGCCCAGCACCACGATGATGATGGGCTCCATCAGGCTGGACAGGCCAGCGACCATGTCGTCCACCTCGGCCTCGTAGAAGTCGGCCGCCTTGCCCAGCATGTGGTCGATCGAGCCCGACTCTTCGCCGATGGCGCACATCTGCAAGACCATGGAGGGGAAGATGTTGGCGTTGGTCATGGCCACGGTCAGGCTGGTGCCGGTGGAAACCTCCTGCTGGATCTTCTCGGTGGCGATGGCGTAGACCGAGTTGCCGGAAGCGCCGCCCACGGAATCCAGGGCTTCCACCAGCGGCACACCGGCCGCGAACATGGTCGACAAGGTGCGCGTCCAGCGCGCCACCACCGACTTCTCCACCAGCGCGCCGAAGACGGGCACCTTCAACAGCAGGCGGTCCATGAACTGCTGGACGCGTTCGTTGCGTTTCCAGGCTTGCATGGCGAAGTAGGCGCCGCCGCCCACCACGCCGAAGATCAGCCACCACCACTCCACGAACACCTCGCTCATGGCGATCACGAAAAGCGTGGGGGCGGGCAGATCGGCACCGAAAGAGCTGAACACCTCTTTGAACGAGGGGATCACGAAGATCATGATCAGCGACACCACGACGAAGGCCACGATGAGCACGGCGGTCGGGTACATGAGGGCCGACTTGATCTTCGATTTGATTGCCTCGGTCTTCTCCATGTAGGTGGCCAGGCGATCGAGCAGGGATTCCAGAATACCTGCCGCCTCGCCGGCCTCCACCAGGTTGCAGTAAAGGCTGTCGAAGTAAAGCGGGTGCTTGCGAAAAGCCGCGCTCAGGGACGTGCCGGTTTCGACGTCGGCCCGAATGTCGTTGAGCAGGCGGGTGACGCTCGGGTTCGAATTGCCACGGCCCACGATATCGAAGGACTGCAGCAGCGGAACACCCGCTTTCATCATCGTGGCCAGTTGCCGGGTGAAGATGGCAATGTCCTTGGGCTTGATGCGCTTGCCCGCGGACATGCGCCGCTTCTTGATCTTGCCGGGCACCACGCCCTGGCGGCGCAGCATAGCCAGCACCTGGTTTTCACCCTGTGCCCGTGTTTCGCCTCGAACGGGCTTGCCATTTCGGTCCTTGCCCTCCCACTCGAAGACGAACTCCTTGGCGTTTTTCGGTGCGGCAGTTGCCATGAATTTCCCTTGTCCGTTTGGGCGTCGTCTCTGAAGGCGTCGGCCATCAGTCGTTGGTGACGCTGAGCACCTCTTCCAATGAGGTGACGCCTTGTTTGACCTTCAGCAAACCCGACTCGCGCAGGGTCCGAACGCCCTCCAGGCTGGCCTGGTGAGCAATGTCCAGGGCGCTGCCACCGCGCAGGATGATGCGTTGAATCTCTTCTGAGATCGGCATGACCTGGTAGATGCCGACCCGGCCCTTGTAGCCGTTGTTGCAGGCCGAGCACCCCACCGGCCGGTAGGGCGTCCAGGTGCCATCGAGTTCCTCGGGCTGGTAGCCGGCCTCCAGCAGCGCCTTGCGGGGCACATCCAGGGGTTGCTTGCAATTGGCGCACAGGCGCCGTGCCAGGCGCTGTGCGGTGATCAGGATCACGCTGGAGGCGATGTTGAACGTGGGAATGCCCATGTTCATCATGCGGGTCAGCGTGGTGGGTGCGTCGTTGGTGTGCAGGGTCGACAGCACCAGGTGACCCGTCTGGGCGGCCTTGATCGAGATGTCGGCCGTTTCCAGGTCGCGAATTTCGCCCACCATGATCACGTCCGGATCCTGGCGCAGGAAGGCCTTGAGCGCCGCTGCGAACGTCAGGCCCGCCTTCTCGTTCACGTTGACCTGGTTGACGCCAGGAAGGTTGATTTCCGAAGGGTCTTCCGCCGTCGAGATGTTCACGCCCGGCTTGTTGAGCATGTTCAGGCAGGTGTAGAGAGACACCGTTTTGCCCGAACCGGTGGGCCCAGTGACCAGCACCATGCCATAAGGGCGGCTGATGGCGTTCATCAGGCGCTCTTTTTCCTCTGGCTCGTAGCCCAACGCGTCGATGCCAAGCTTGGCGCTGCTCGGGTCGAGGATACGGATCACGATCTTCTCGCCGAACAGCGTGGGCAGCGTGCTCACGCGGAAG